>Ga0315308_1000894_pt1 | contig 17079 bp, 13 predicted proteins | sample TDP3_MG_FD_203078 | JGI IMG/M metagenome (GOLD analysis project Ga0315308, IMG submission 203078) | Freshwater sediment microbial communities from Lake Towuti, South Sulawesi, Indonesia - TDP3 | ecosystem: Environmental > Aquatic > Freshwater > Lake > Sediment | place: Indonesia: South Sulawesi... | reverse complement strand
GTGTCGGGGAAAGATTAATATATCGTAAGTTAAATCGAATTCCGCCAGCATCCCAAGTCCGCGGATAAAGTCCTCACGCAGCATAAATTGGCTGTCTGGCTCATCTTGCACCACGTGGCGAACGCCACAGAGTTTGGGATGTGATGCAAAACGCTCCAACTGTTCGCGGAGTTGAGGGCTGCGCAAGTCGCCCCAACCCACCACCCCTTTGATGAATGGATACCGGTCAGCCAATTCCAGCAACCAGCGGGTTTCCTCTGGGATCTGGCGGGCCTGGATCGCCACTGTGCCGTCAATGCCAACCGCCTTCAGCAGTGGCAGAAGGTCATCGGGCAGGTGATCTTTTTTAAGGGCCTCCATCCCCGGCCCCATCCAGCCGTATTCTTGCGCGTTATAGCGCCAAAAGTGTTGGTGTGCGTCAATCTTCATGATTGCTTCTCCACAGCGCCGGGATCGTGGTTTTCTGGGCGGCCCTCTTTCCAGCAGATGTTGGTGAGGGGCTTGATCATTTCCAACACTTTGGCCAGCAATTCTGGGTCTGGGGCGACTCCCACCGCTTTGACGTTTCTGTCTACATGCTTGACTTTGCTCATGCCCACCAGGGTGGTAGCGACGTAAGCATGCTGCAGGGCAAATTGCATGGCTAGATCAGCGATGTCTACCCCCCGACTCCGACAATAACGGGCCACCTGTTGCCCGACTTCCAGAACCTTTTTGGGGGCCGGATGCCAGTCTGGCGCACCTTTCTCTGTCAGAACTCGCATGTGCAGTGGTGAGGCGTTGATCAAGCCGATGCCCTTTCGCCTCGCCACCGGCGTCAAGACATCGTCCATAGACGTGTCCATAAGGTTGTAGCGACAGTATGACAGGATGGTGTCAACCTCGACAGCCTCGGCTACGTCCTTCAGCAGATGAAGGGGATAGCCCGTGATGCCCACGAATCGAACCCTGCCCGCTTCTTTCAGCTTATGCATCGCTGGAAGCGTTTCATTAATGATCTGTCCCTTGTCCCCGAATTCAATGTCGTGAACCTGGAACATATCAATGTAATCCGTTTTCAGTCGGGTCAGGCTTTCTTCCACCGACTTGATGATGCACTCGGCCGAGAAATCGAACTGGTCTATAGCATAGCGTCCGACTTTGGTGGCCAGGATCACTTTGTCCCGGTATCCAACGAGGGCCTCACCGAGTCGGGTTTCGGCCAAGGTGCGCCCATAATAGGGAGCAACATCGAAGTAATTGATACCTCTCTCTACAGCATAATGGACAGCCCTTTTCCCCTCATCAGGATCAATAAAGCCAAACTCATGGCCAAGTGGTGATGCTTCAAATCCGACAACGGAAACCTTTAGTCCCGTTTTGCCCAGTACTTTATAGATCATCTCTGACATCTTGATTGTTTCCCATTCTCACAGATTCCCCGATGCATCACTCCACTATGCGAGGCAAGATCGCCCCTCAAAGCACGGCCAGCAGAGGATTAGCCCGCCACAATTTGAGAAATCTTTTCCTCCATACGTTTTGTCTCAGCCGCGGTTAACGTACCTATCTCTATCTCGCAGCGAAATGTACCTTTAGGCGGGATGATTTTTATATTCCCCTTAGCCTTCTCAGCCAGATACCCCTCCGGTTCGGCGGTGGCGGGTAAGACAATCCCCAGGGCTTCCTGGTCTGCTGTGCGAGAAATCCATCGGACGCCCTTATCCAACTGATCCGGGCGATGCCGAACGTAATCAGCGCTGCCGTCGGGGTGAACTTGCATGCTGTGGGCCCATCCATCTTCATCGGCCAGATAATCTATGCTGAAGACCACCTCCGGGTCAAATATCAAGCCGGGAGCCAGCAGGTTGTGCTTTTCAGGATGACGGCCCAGTTCCTCGATGAACTCCACATAACCAGGACGAGGCCGGATGTGGGAAGGGATGCTGGTCCGCACGCGCACGTGCTCAGGCGTGCAAGGGGCGCTGTACACCAGCCGACCGTTATCCACCGGCCTGAAGTTGATGTGAGCCAGGTACATCAATTCCATTTCAGAGTTCTTCAAGTTGGTGATGGTCATGGTCAGCCAAAACAGCGTGGAGCCAGCATAAAGTTTGACCAACGGCTCGGCGACATAGTTGTGGTTGAAGGCAACGGTGTGCTGATACTGGCCGCCCAGGCCAATGTAAGAACCCCTCTCATCCTGACCGACGACCAGATAGGCCTTCTGATAGGGGGCGTTAGGCAATTCGCCGTGCAAGGGATGGGTGTCTTCTTTAGAGGGGACACCCATTGCCGTTGCCCCACAGTGAAGTAAAAAGCCACCGTAGGTTTCCAGGTACTCACGGGTGGGGCGAGGCTCGGCAAACATAGATTTCATGGTCAGGTTGCGCCCGCTGAACTCCGCCGACCAGATTTGTTGCCCCTGAAAAGGCAACAATACGAGCTGGCCCACCTCATTGTTAAGCCGCAGCCCACATATCCCGCTTTCGAAACGAAAAGTAGAGGCCGTCAGTGTGCCATGCTCAACCAGGGCCTTTTCTCGCTCAGCAAAGAACTGAGGGGTGATATTGATGATCGTTTCAAATATAACCATAGGTGATTCTCCAACTCTGTTTTGCCTGCGCTTCATTTGGCCAGGGTAGCCAATTGTTCAAAGATCGGTTCCAGAGTGGTGTAGGTTTGTTGGAAGAGGCTGTAAAGGGCAGCGTAACGCTGATTGTGGACGGGGTTGGGCCGCTCGCCCTCCTCCACCTGAACGAACTCATGGGCCACGCGGAAATCGGGAAAGAGGCCCACGCCGATGCCGCCAGCGATGGCCGCACCCAGTGAGGTCGCTTCTGCCAACAGCGCCGGCCGCAGGATGGGCAGCCCATAGACGTCGGACAGGATCTGTCGCCAGAGCGCGCTGCGAGCACCGCCACCGATGAGCCGCATGGCCTGAATCACCGCCCCCTGTTCCAGAAAGGCGTCCAGGATCATCTTCAAATTGAAGGCCACGCCTTCCAGAACGGCGCGGGCCATCTCGGCCCGGCCGTGCGACATCGTGAGCCCGACAAACACGCCACGGGCCAGGGGATTCCAATACGGGCTCCGTTCGCCGATGAGATAAGGCAAGAAGAGGAGCCCCCTGGCCCCTAGCTCGACGCTCGCCGCAGCCGTGCTCATCTCGTCATACAGTCGTGTTTCGCCCTCGCCCCGCAGCAGCCGCTCCAACCAATCGAAGGAACCGCCGGCACACTGCATGGTGCCCGTGGGGAAATAAAGCTTTGGGTCCAGGTGGGCGAAGGTGAAGGTGCGCATTTGGGGGTCATAAAGGGGTTGCTCGGCGGTCACGGCGATCCAGGACGAGGAGCCGATGTAATTATAGGCGTCTCCCGGACGCACAGAGCCAGCCCCCACAGTCGCGCAGGCCCCGTCGCCGCCGCCGATAACCACCGGCGTGCCGGCGAGCAGGCCGGTCTCGGCCGCTGCCTCTGAGGTCACCTTACCAATGACTGTGGTAGAAGGGTGCACCGGCGGGAGCTTTCGCGGGTCCAACCCCACCGCCTCTATCATATCCACCGCCCAATCGCGCCGCTCCAGATCGAAGAGAATGGTGCTGGAGGCATCGGAATAGTCGGTGGCGAAGACGCCACTCAACTTATAGGCGGCGTAGTCCTTGGCTTGCAGAAACTGATGGGTGCGGGCATAAAGTTCTGGCTGGTGGCGCTGGATCCACAGCATCTTGGCCGCGGTGTAAGAAGCGCCAGCACGGTGGCCCGTGCGGCGGTAGACCTGCTCCACGCCGCAGCAATGGGCCAGGAACTCTGCCTCGGCGGTGGCCCGCTGATCGGCCCAGATGATGGCTAAGCGCAGGGGCGCACCCGTGGCATCCACCGCCAGCGCGCCGTTCATCATCCCACTGAAGCTGACAACGGCAATGTCGCCCGGCGGGACACTGCTGGTGGTCAGCAGTTCCCGCGTCGAATCCCGCACTGCCCGCCACCAGTCCGCAGGGGCCTGTTCAGCCCAGTTAGGATGTGGGTAAGCCGTCTCGTAAGCCTCAAAAGCGGTAGCAACTGTGACGCCAGCAGCATCGAAGAGCGTTGCTTTGTTGCCGGTCGTCCCCAGGTCGTGGGCCAGGATGTAGCGGCTTTGGGACATAGAACTCCTTTTTATGGGACCACGACGACTTTAACCGCTGTCTGCTGCGGGTCGCTCAGGGTCCGAAAAGCGTTCTCGCACTCATCGAGGGAAAAGATGTGGCTGACGAGCAGGTCAGGATTCACCACGCGGCGAGCCAGCAGGTCCAATGCCATAGGAAAATAGTGGTTGGGGATGGCATGAGAGGCCCGCAGTTGCAGCTTCTTGAAACTGAAATTGAAAAGGGGCCTTGCCCCACAGGGATCTCATCTCCACCTCCCAGCAAAACAGGCCCCAGGTCAGGTGGCCAGAATCCGTTCGATTTTGGCTTTCAATTCTGTCTCTCGCTGGTTAACCCTTGATGGCGCCCACCAACAACCCGCGTGCAATGTAGCGTTCCAGAGCAATGGCTATGGCAATGACCGGGACGATCATGATCAGAATCAAGACCGACATATACCACCACTGGGGTCCCCGGGTTGCGTTCTGGGCGGCTACCGTCAGCGGCAACGTTTGAGACCTGGCCCCCGAAAGGAACAGAGCCAGCAGGTACTCGTTCCAGGCGAAAACCAGCACGAACAAAAAGGTGGCCACCAGGCCGGGCACCGAAAGGGGCAATACAATGGACCAGAAAATCCGGTAGCGCGACGCGCCGTCAATGGCCGCGCACTCTTCCAGTTCAAAGGGGATGGTCTGAAAGTAGTCCCGCATCAGCCAGACCACGATTGGCAGGTTGGTAGCCAGGTAGGTTATGATCAGGGCGACGCGTGTGTCCAGCAAGTTTAAGCGTTGGAACAACACATAGATGGGGATCACTACGGCCACCGGGGGCAACATACGCTGGGAGATCAACCAGAAGGCAATGTCGTTGTTAGCCAGAGAGCGCTTAAAGCGCCGGCCGACCGTTTGTAGCAATATGATGAACAGAACGGCGCTGGCGACCAAAGCTATCTGCCAGGGTGCCCCCAGAGTGATGGCGAAAATCGCCAACACCAGGCAGCCGATGAAGGTCAGGATCGCACCAAGGCGTGGCTGGTACTGGAAACGTGTCAGGCCATAGGCCGCCCCTGTCCCCAGGAGCAGGGCCAGCCCGGCACTGAGGGGAGCTACAACAACCGTATTGATATAGTTCCGCGTCGTATCGTTGCTCAAGTCGCCAACCAAGATGTACTCCCAAGCGTGCAACGATGGCTTGAAATCAATGCCAGGCAGGTAAAATGGCCCCATGTTGACGTCAATGGGTAGCTTGAACGAGGTAACCAGAAGCCAATACAGTGGGAACAGCGCCACCAAGGTCCATATTCCCAATGCAAGATATGATAGTGCCATCCCTGCGGGAGATGGGGCAGAGAGCGATTTGCGCTGGAACAGGAATCTCACCATTCTATCATGCCTCCGCCACGCGGCGCCGGATCAGATTGACATAGGCCATGCCGATAAATGTGACGACGAACAATAGCATATAGGCAATGGCTGCCGATCCGCCCAAGTCAAGGGCGCGCCAGGATATGAAGGCGTGCAGCGTCATGGACTCGGTGGCCGTACCCGGCCCGCCATTGGTCAGCACGTTGGGCAGGTCCACAATCTTGAAGGCTTCGATCATCCGAATCAGGATCAAAGTCGTACTGACCGGCAGAATCTGCGGCAGGGTGATGTGCCAGAAAGTCTGCCAGCGGTTGGCCCCGTCCACCAGGGCGGCTTCAATCAGCTCCATAGACTGGCCCTCTAAGGCAGCCAGCAGCACAATGAACATAAAGGGCGTCCATTGCCAGATGTCGCTGATCATCACTGCCGCCCGCGCCCCCCACGGGTCGTTGACCCACGAGTAGAGGCCCAGCCCCAACGCCTGCCAGATGGGCTGGAACGGCCCCTTGTCAGTATCGGTTAACATGCGGAACGTATAGGCAATCCCCACCGGCGTGATCATCATTGGCAATAAGAAAACCACACGGAAGAAGCGACGACCGGGGAGGCGTTGGATGGTCAGCAGCGCCAGGCCAAGACCCAGGAGGTACTGAACGGCGATTCCGACAGACACATAGATCCAGGTGACGACTATCGTTCCCGGGCGACCGTCCGGGCTCAGCGTGTGCACCAGGAGCCAGACACCGAGGCCGAACAAAAAAGTCGCCAGGACACGCCCAACCAGTCCCACGACGGAGTGCTGTCGGCTGTGGATATAGCGCACCAGGCCCCAGGCCATAAGGGCAACAACGATTGCCACCACCAGCCAGCCGAGCGGTGAGGGATCGGCCATGGCACCCAGGAAGTGCGTTTTCTCGCTGCCGGCCAGCAGCTTCTGATAGTTGGCCAGACCGACAAACTTGATCTGGAACCCGCCCTTGACGAACTTGAAGCGTGACAGCGACAGGTAAAGGGAGATGATTAATGGGAAAATGGCCAGGAAGAGCACGACCAGGACCGCTGGCAATATGAAGACATTGCCGGCCATACGTTCTGCCTGGGTGCTCAGCCTATGCCATCGGCCGTACATAGGGAGAGTAGCCTCAGAGCCTGCCCCAGACCAGGCCGAGTCTTGAGATTGTCCTTTAACTTGCATTGGTCTGTCTCACCTCCAGGGGATCAGGGAGGCTCAAGGCCCGACCCAGCCAGGGTCGGGCCTTGAGGCTGTCGTCTAACAGGTTTACCTTCCCGGAAGCTCAACTTCCAAGAAGGTCGTCTGAACGCTTACTACTTCTTTACACCGAGCGTGCCACGGTAGGCTGTAAGTTGATCTTCACGGCCCAGTTCCTCGGTGATCTCCTCCCAGTCATCGTAGATCTGCTCCATGCACTCTTCTTTGGTGATTTCACCGGCCACGAACTGGCTGATGGCGGTGTCCAGCACGACCCCCTGATAACGTTGGTTCTGCGGGATGCGCAGGTCCAGCACCATGTTCGGGCTGGCCAGGCTCCCTTCGATGGCGCCCAGGTAGACGCTGGCTGCCGCCGGGCTCATGCCCGCTTCCACCCACTGCTGACGGTTCAGGAACTGCGATGTGCGATACGGGTTGTAGCCGGTCTTACCGATGGTCACGTCCACGTTGGCCTGGGCCGGCTGGCTCATGTACGAGAGGAAGGCGTAGGCCGCGTCCTTGACTTTAGGGTCGGCGGCAGCGTTGATCCCGCCCGACCACCCACCGAAGGACGCGAAGGGCGCATGGTTCACCCCGTTGATGGCATAGGGACAGGTCTTCTCGTCGCAGTCCACCAGCTTGCCGGTTTTCCAGTCAAGCACCCGGGTAGAGCCAGGTGTGATGACAGCGCCGGTCTTGTCCATCACCACCGAAGTCTCCGGGTCAATGGCTAGGGTGCCGATGTCCCCCCAGTCAAGGGAGAGGGCGCAACGGCCAGAGGTGAAGAGAGAGCGTGTGTCGCCGACGTCCAGGTTCAGCTCATCCGGCGGACCGTACTTGGTGCTTTCAGCGTAGATTTCCAGCGCTCGTGCAAAGCCTTCGTTCTTCACCAGGGGCTCCATGGTCTCGGTGTCGAAGAAGGTGCCCTGAGACGTGCCCTGGCTTTGTATGAACGGGGCAGCTACTGAGGTGATCCACCAGTAGGCCTGAGCGCCACGTCTCTTGGAAATGCAGGAGCCATAGTCGGGGTCGCCGTCCCCGTTGAGGTCCTTGCCGTGGAAGAATTTGGCGATTTCGAGGTAGTCATCCCACGTCGCCGGCGGGTCCAGGTCCGCCTCCTCCAACAGGTCGGTGCGGTAGTAGACCATATGGAAGTCACCGTCCAGTGGGATGGTGTAGATGCGGCCCTCATAGGTGGCGCTGAAGTCACGGAAGAAGGGGGCTACATCCTCCCACTCCAATGCCTTGTCGGCTGCTACCCGGTCGGTCAGGTCTTCCACGTAGCCGGGGACGATGTAGTCCACCATCCACTGCGGCGCAAACACCCAGGCATCGAAGGCGTTCGTCCCCGTCGCCGCGTCGGTCAAAATCTTCTGGTACAGTTCGCTGAAGGGGACGATGATCACGTTGATCTTGGCCCCGGTCAGCGCGGTGAAGTCGGGGCCGCGCCGCTGGAGCGGCTCGGCGATCTGGGGGCCGGTGAAGGTCAGGATGTTGACCTCTACCCCCTCGTAGGGCTTGGCCGCGGGAGTGGGTGTGACCACCACCTCTTTCTCCACCTCTACGACCTTGGTGACCTCGACCTTGACCTCTTTCTCGACCACCACGGTCTCCTTGACGACCTCCTTCACGACCTCCGGGGTCGGCGTGGGGCCGCAGGCGGCCAGCATGGCGATCACCACGAGCAATGTTACGATCATCCAGAGTTTGGATTTCATGATAGTCTCCTCCTTGGGTTATGAAGCATGTTGAGAGTGGGCGTGACGCCAACTCTCTCGTCTATTGTTCTTCCGACCACCAACTGCAGGAGATGGTTGGCCTCCAGTGGCTATTTTGCACCGATCTCACCCCCTTTCGTCACCTAGATCTCTCGAAAAGCGCCATTCACCCCCCAAGGATGCGCACCTCATCGGCGCGATGAGGAGCCAGACCCCCCACGTGCCGAGATTCGTTCTTGTTAGTGAGCGGTGTTTCCGAGAGAACTTGTTCTCATCGTGGTGCGTGCAGGCTGGACAGAGGATTGACATCGGATTTGTCATAGTCCGAACCATACCTTCCCATGATGAGGTGGCTGCCTCCGTTCCTAGCGATCAGAAAACCTGTGTACGGGCGGACTCTGCGGGACCTCTGAGGATTTAGACTTCCCTCCCCAAAGATCCATAGCGACCGTATTTATGTACAACTTGCGTCATCGTCACAAAGTTCTCCGGAGGAATGCCCTCCACAATGCCGTTGGAGGAGCCGAGCACGTAGCCCCCGTTGGAAGCCAGATGGACACAATATTCCTGCACTTTCTCCTCAATCTCTTCTCGGCTGCCATGAGCCAGCAGAGCTGTCGGAATATTCCCCATCAACGCCAACTTGCCGGCCCACTCCTCCTTGATTTCGAAGATGTCGTTGAATTCTGGTTCGATGGGGTGCACGGCGTCGAATGCAATGTCATGCAAGATAGGCAGGACACCGTCCATCTTGCCGGCGGTGTGCATAGCCACCAACTTGCCGTGTTCTTTGGCGGGAGCGATCAGGCGCTTCATGCGATGGGGAAAGAGTCCCATGAACATATCTGGAGGAATCATCAGACCGGTATTGTGGGCAATGTCGTCACTGACCATAACAAAGGCCAGGTCATCGGCGAAACGGTCGCAGACAACTCGCATCACCTTTTCCTGGTGATCTAACAGAATATCCATTAATTTCTCAAGAAGAGGCCGGTTGTCGTAGGACATACGAGGAGGATCATCTATCCCTACAGCCAGCATAGCGATGTCAAAGAAAGAGGTAAAGTTGGCAATGACGCCAACACCAGTCCCTTGAACAGTGCGCAGATAGCGCTCCAGGTAGCTGAGTTGATCTGCCAGCGACGGCGGAGGCTCCAGGTCATCCAGGTCAGCCCAAGTTTTCACTACGCCGTCAACGTAGTGTTCGCTTCCACCAGCAGCTTTCAAGATATTATTCGGTCGCCAGAAGAAATCGCAAGTCACCGCGTCCATGCCCAGTCGCATGGCAAACTCCACGTGATCTTCGGGGGTGATGGACTGCCCACCGCTTCTGGCATCTACGATGTCATATTTGAGTTCGCGCTCCAGGACATATTCATACACCGATTTGCTGGTCACCCAGAACTCAAGGTGTGGCACCCGATCCGCCTCTTGATGTTGAAGCACCTTAAGCAGGCGATTGACGTCGGACCTGTCATAGTCCGATAGCCCCTCTTTCCTTTGGAGGGTGGATATGGTTAATCCCATGATAAGACCAGAGTAGTCGCGCTGCTCATCGGGGTTAAGCGGCTTTACTATAGTGCTCTCCTCTATCTGTGCGTTTTTAGGGAGCGGCAAACTGAGGGTGTAAGGGTCATTGTCCTGCAGCTTGCTACCGCAGGAATGGCGTATGATGAGACGTGTAGGCAGCACTATGTGGCGCGGCTGCAGACTCCCCTCACTGTCCAGCCGGCTGAGAAGCAATTGGGCTGCGTTCACCCCCATATCGTAAACAGGTTGGACAACGACGGTGAGGAATGGAAAAAAGCGAGAGACATCGGGTAAATCGTCAAAGCAGACCAGGGCGATATCTTGCGGAATAAGCAGGCCTCGCTTCCCCAAAGCCTGAATCACACCCATCGCGAGCGCGTTGTTGGCCGCAAAGATGGCTGTGGGATTGAGTCCTTCGTCCAATACTTGATGGGTCAGCTCCTCACCGGATGTCATTCGGTACTCTCCTCGCTTAATCAAGCGGGAGTCGGTCGGAATCCCAGCCTCGGCCAATGCCATACAATAGCCAGCGATGCGGTCCTCGGTCGTCGAGGTGTTCGCCGGACCAGAAAGCACGGCGATCCGCTTGTGGCCCAGGCGAATCAGATGCTCGACCAAAGCCTTGGCGCCGGAGAGAGAATCGCCACATACCGAATCAACGTCCCAGCCCTCGATGCGCCGGTCAATGATCACTGTGGGGATGTTTCGCTTGCGCAGTTGAGCCAGGTTCTGAGCATTAGAATCATAGGGGGCGATGATCACACCGTCTACTCGTTGAGCGACGACAGTGTCCAGGCAGCGCTGTTGCTTGACCGGGTTTTCATCGGTATTGTAGAGGAATACTGAATAGTCCCGGCTTTGAGCCGTGTCTTCTACGCCCCGCGCTACCGTGGTCCAAAAGGGATTCGTGATATCAGGGACTATCAGGGCCAATGTGCGAGTTCGTTTTGATCGGAGGCTTCTCGCCATTACACTGGGCACGTAACCCAGTTCTTCGATAGCGAGCTCTACCTTTTCTCGAGTAGCGGTGCTGACGTTCCCCGTGTTGTTAATCACCCGGGAGACCGTTACCGGGGATACCCCCGCCCGCTTAGCGACATCGTGAATCGTTGGCAATGGCTACCTCTTGAGCACTTAAGGAGAAAACAGTGAGCAGTAAGATTGAAATGTATTGAAAACGATATCATGATATCGTTTTCAATACCTATATTGTACAGCATTTTTAGTCAAATGTCAAGGGCTTTCTGGTGTTGTGGGCAAAATTTTAAGGTGGACAGGGGTCTTTTTTCGTGCTCAAATAGGGGCACACAAGATGGCCAAATACGCCGTGTACTCAAACGACAAAAACCTGGCGCAGATTTTTAGCAAGCGAATCGTCCTGCCCAGAAGGCGAAGCAGATCACCGCTGCCGTAGCTTACAGCTAGGGCAGTCAGAGGCCGAGCGATGTGCCACAAAGCCTGCATCTGCCAACAGACTGGATCACCAGTTGAATGACCCCCCGCTTCCCGTTGATCAGCCAGGTGGGGTCTTCGGCGGCCAGCGCCTCTGCCTGCCCCGCCTCCAGCCCGACCATGATCTCCCCCTTCAGTGTACGTAGCACAAGGAACGACGCGGGGAAGTAGGCGGCAATCTCCTCCATACGCATGGTGTGCGGCCAGTGGCGGTCATCCAGCAGCCGCCGATAGTTCACGTCCCCCTTTAAGATGACCGGGTTTGAACGCGCCAGATCTGCCCGCAGCGACGGCGGCAATTGGCGAAACACGAGGCTGCTCGTCCAGAAAGGATCGTCTTTCAGGATGAGCCGCTCCGCCTCCAGATGGTCGTACAGCCGTGTGCCCAATTCCTGCACCACCACGTCCGGCGCTGCCCGCAGCAGCGAGATCGTCGCCTGCACGTCCTTGGGCATAGCATCGGAGACGAAGAAAGGGCGATCCTTGAGGTGAAAGACCACCACTCGCACCCAACCCTGGACGAGCAGGAAGTCGGCCAGCGCCAGGTCGAAGAGCAGTTCCATCCCTACGTTGTCGTTAACAAAGTCCACTCGCTGCAGACCGCTTGCCAGCAGTTCCCGCACTTTGTCCGTGTGGTCAATGAGGATGTTGTGTCGCTCTTCGCGCGCCGTCAATCCCCCCTGGGCCTGCACCCTGACAGTGTAGTTGCTCAGGTCGGCGCGATTACCCCACAGGCAGGAGTGCAGCAGCGCTTCAAAGGCCACTTCCGGCTCGACGTCGGCAAGCTGGCCCCAGGCCTCGGCCAGCCGCTCCACGGCCACCTCCTCCTGCTTTCGCTTCTGCTTCTCGAAGGGATCACGCCCCTCCCCCGGGCCGGGCTGGAAGTAGCGCACCGCTTCCAGCAGGCGGCGGTAGAAATAGGTTTCGGCGAAGTACCAGGGCACCTCCAGCCACGTCTTGCCACGGTACGCGGCCAGTTCCCGGTTCCAGGGAGCGACATCGGGAGCATGCTCGCTCAACGGGCGCATGGGCTGCGAGGCAATCTCCTCTCTGAAAGTTTCCAGCGCCTGCACGATGTCCGGCGGATAGTCGTTGTCCTCGATGACCTGGCGGATGATCTGCGGTTTGCGCTCAACAATGGTGCGGCGAGCGAAGGAGCCGGGCTCGGAGGTCATCAACGGCGGCGGCAATTCAGCGTTGCGACAGGTTGATCCTGACACGTGCTGCTAATCCCCCTTACTTCTGCCCCATCAAATGACTGAGGATCAGCCAGTCCAGCTCTTCGTAGTCACGTGCTTCGATCAGATCATTGACCACCTGCCGATCGAGCGAGCGCACCAGTTCCACGAGTCGCAGAAACATCTGCAAGCTGTTGCGCAGATGCTTGGTGGCGAGCTCGGCCGGCTGGGTGCGGATGGCCTTCACGTCCAGGCCCACGATTCCCACCTCCCAGAACCGGTTTTCGTCCAACACGCGCACCTGGTTGAACGCGCGGCGCAGATCTACCGACCCAAACGAACGGTCCTGATCGAACTTGAGGCCATTCTGGTCATTCAGGTGGACGCTCCACAGCTTGCCAAAGGCCATCGCAAAGCCGATCTCGTCCGCCGGGTCGAGCCCCGCCAGGACGCTGTGTGCCGACTCCATCAGCACACCCACCCGCGATGGGTCTTTGGCCTGGAAGCCCAGCGCCAGCGCGTGGCCCATCGTCGGGATGTAGGCCAGGTCCATCGGCTCGTTGGGCTTGGGCTCGATGGCGATGCGCAGATTCGGGTCACAGTCCAGCAGCGTATTGATCGCCTCCAGCAACTGCTCCGTAGCCCAGTCAACGTCCTTGGCCTCGCGCATGTAGGTCCCCTCACGCGCCAGCCAGAGCACCATCAGGTCCGTGCCGAGCTCCTGGGCGATGTCCACTGCCTTCTTGGAGCGCTCGATGGCGTAGGCGCGCTCCTTGGGGTCGTTCGACGTGTACGCGCCGTCTATCGTCATCGGATGTTCCCACAGGCGCGGTGCCACGAACTCGGCCGCCAAACCCTTGTCGTCGAGCTTCTGGCGCACGGCCCGTGCTGCCTCGCGGATCTGGGCTGGCGACAGGTTGTCCAGGTTGGGCACGGCATCGTCGTCGTGGAACTGCACCGCGTCGAATCCCAATTCCTTGTAGACTGTCAGCTTATTGTCGAAGGTGCGCGATGGGCGCACCGGGGGGCCGAAGGGGTCGGCACCCTCATGAATGTTCCAGGGACCGAACGAAAAGCGATATCCGTATTTCTCCACTTTTGTCCTCCTTATCGGCTTCCGAGGCGACCTAATACTTGATGTTAATCTGCCTCTTGGTGTTGGCCGATTCGAGAATGGTATCGCAGATGACTGCCGCGCGATAACCGTCTTCGAAGGTCGCGCCATAGGGAGCCACGTCCTTATTGAGTTTCTCCATCTCGGTGTCTGAGACCCACCGTCCTGTCTCATAAACCCCTTCCAGCAGGAAGGCTTTGACCATCAGGCCGGTGGTGGTCGTAGTGCCACGGATATAGGCCAGCATGGTGCACCAGGCAGCAATGGCGTCTACGGCAAAGTGAGGTGTATCGGCCGAAGTACCGACGTAGACATGGCCGCGATTGTGAGTCAGGCCATAGATGCCATAAGGTACGGCTCGTCCAACGGCATCTTACAGGAAATCATGCACGTTGACGTACTCTGGTTCCTGACGCCAGGCTTGCCCAGCGTTCTTGAAGTTTCCAATCAACTCCTTCTTCGTGTCCACACTGATGATGGGCCATCCGGCGGCCCGAAAGGCTTTTATCTGTGCTTCAATGTACTTAAACTGCTTGTCCCGGTCAGGATGCTCTTTACCAGCCTTCTTCTTGACATTGGCTTTCAACGAGTACCCAAGCTTTTTCAACAACCGGCCTACTGTTGGCGGACTGGCTGCCTGCCCGGTATTGCTCAGGCGGCGGCTCAACTGGCGCAGACTACTGCGCATCCACTTCTGGTCGCCCGTCGGATCGCCTGCCGTTTCATTGGCTACCATAACAATACAACGAGGAACTGCCTGTCCAAGCGGCCAATTGCCAGGGACGCCCCCACTAGAAGTGTATCCTTGGGCCTGCCACTCGGGACGTCCCTTTCACCACGCCCTAGAATGGACGCTGTTCAATAGGGAGCGAGTGGACGCCTATCTCGCTAGCTGCATCTGGACCCGAAAGGTCAGCGCCACTGGCAACGTAAGCATCGGGGGACATCTCTACCACGTTAGGCGAACCCATCTGGAAGGGACGGTCTCCGTTCGGTTCATCCCGCAGACGCGCTCCTTCCGCTTCCAGTCGGCTGATGGAACGTTGGTCGCCGAGTTACCTGCCGTGGGGCTGGATAAGGCCGATCTTATTGGCTATATGCCGATAGAAGAAGCTCTCGCGGTGGCGTTCCAGCTACCCCTGCCGCTGGAAGGGGTATGAGTTTATGAGATTGTTAGGGTACGACATAGCAGGACTTAGCACTCCGATCTCAAAAACTCAGTCGAACGATCCGTGCGGTCTACAGTACATATAATATTTTGGTACAGTACAGATAATTTGCGGATGGCTTTTTTTGACTCGGAGTAGAGGGGGGAGTGGCGACCGCATGGTTGGAGGATTAGGGTAACCGTGCGATCTCTGGCAGGGGCGGGTTGCAGAGGGCGCAACCCGCCCCTCTTGGTGGTGGGCGAGATAGGACTCGAACCTACGAACCTCACGGATGTGAGCCGTGCGCTCTGACCAACTGAGCTACTCGCCCATTGTAGTAATTATAACATTGATGCTCGAAAAATGCAAGTCTCTTTGCTCTGCCGTCAGCAACCCTAATTGACAAAGCTCCCACTGCGTGCTATCATTAGGCGCGAATGACTTTTCAAAGGAGAAGGAAATGCTCAGACCTAAGTTGGAACTGTTGGAACAAGAGATTATTGAGCGCATCGTGGCCGAGGCCTATGAATTGCTCTGGGACCCTGGCGTGCGCATTCATAGCGATGATGCCCTGGGCCTCCTGGCGGACGCTGGAGTCACTGTGGATTTCGAGGCCAGGGTGGCCCAAATCCCGGCTGAGCTGGCCCGCCAAGCGGTGGAGAGCGCGCCTTCGTCTTTTCACCTCTACAACGCCAGTGGAGAGCCCGTGGTCCACTACGGGGGCGACGACGTCCAGTTTGACCCCGGCTCGGCGGCCATCCACATCCTCGACCATGGCGCGGTCAGGTCGCACCCGCCCCTCACCGCCGACTTTGTCCGCTACATCAAACTGGCCGAGGTGCTGCCCGAATTGGACGCGGTCAGCACCGCTCTGGTCTGTGCCGATGTGCCGGAGAGCATGGCCGACCTCTATCGTCTCTATCTGGTGCTCCGCTACGCCGTGAAGCCTGTGGTCACCGGGGCCTTTGCCGTAGAGACCTGGTCGGTCATGCACGATCTGCTGGTGGCCGTGGCTGGCAGCGCAGAGGCCCTGGCCGAGAAACCCCTGGCTGTGTTTGACGTCTGCCCCTCACCGCCCCTGCTGTGGAGCGAAATCACCTGCCAGAACCTGATGGACTGCGCTCGCGCCGGTGTCCCCGCTGAACTGGTCTCCATGCCCCTGGCCGGGGCGACCGGTCCCGCCACCCTGGTAGGGTCCGTGGTCCAGCACGCCGCCGAAAACCTCAGCGGCCTGACCATCCACCAAGTGGCCGGGGCGGGCAGCCCCATCGTCTGGGGCGGGTCGCCGGCCGCCTTTGACATGCGCACTGGCACGACGCCCATGGGCGCCATCGAGACCCTGATGATGGATTGCGCCTACGCTCAGGTGGGCAAGTATCTGGACCTGCCCACCCACGCCTACATGGGCATGAGCGATGCCAAGATCGTTGACGGTCAGGCCGGCCTTGAATCGGGGATCGGAACCATCATGGCCGCCCTGGCCGGGGTCAACATGGTCTCCGGGGCCGGGATGATGGACTTTGAAAGTTGCTTCAGCCTGGAGAAACTGGTCATTGACCACGAAATCATCGGCATGGCCCGCCGTCTGGTTCAGGGCATGGATTGCTCCGAGGATCCCCTGGCTACGGCCATCATCCAGCAGGTGGGGCACAAAGGCAACTTTTTGGCCACCAGACACACCCGCCAATGGTTCCAGAAAGAGCTGTTCATGCCCTCGACCGTGATTGACCGGGACACCCGCCAGGCCTGGGAAGAGAAAGGGGCCAAGGATACTGCTCAGCGTGCCCACGAACGGGTGGAGGAACTGATCGCCACCTACGAGCCCAGGGAACTGCCACCAGAAGTGACCAGGGAACTGGAGGACATCACTCTGCGAGCAGCGAAAGCCGCCGGGCTGGACAAACTACCGTCGTTGAAATGATCAAGGCAACATTCATTGATTACAAAAGGGAGAGAATATGTTTACAGAAGATTTGTACCAGGCCATGGCTCAGAGCGTTATGGATGGTGAACCTGAGCAGGCTGAGGAGCTGGCCCAGGAGGCCGTCAGTCTGAGCCTGGACCCGCTGGAGGTCATTGACCACGGATACACCCATGGTATGAACGTACTGGGCGATCTTTTCGCCCGGGGCGAGGTCTTCCTGCCCCACCTGGTCATGGGCGGGGAGGCGATGAAAGCAGCCATCGCCGTGTTGGAACCCGAACTGGCCAGGAGACAGCAGCAGCGGCAGGTGTTGGGCAAGGTGGTCATCGGCACCGT
>Ga0315308_1000893_pt1 | contig 17105 bp, 14 predicted proteins | sample TDP3_MG_FD_203078 | JGI IMG/M metagenome (GOLD analysis project Ga0315308, IMG submission 203078) | Freshwater sediment microbial communities from Lake Towuti, South Sulawesi, Indonesia - TDP3 | ecosystem: Environmental > Aquatic > Freshwater > Lake > Sediment | place: Indonesia: South Sulawesi... | reverse complement strand
GCTGGTCGCCGTATGGACCGTTCGACCAACTGTAGCTTATCTTGGTGGCTAAGAGATAGGTCCCGCTAGCCCAAGCCTTGCCTCCTGGATCTGTCTTGAAGTCAAGCGTATAGGTGTATGTTCCGGCGCCTGGTGAGTCTATGGCGATGGCTGTAGCTAGATGGCGATGGTTAGGGGATGCTCCTACAGCAAACATGTCGCCAGATATACGTCCAGCCCCACTCCGGCTTATGCAGATGCTAGAGCCTATCGAAGGATAATCATTCCATAATTGGCTTGTAGCTATTAGGAGCAGTTGATCGCTTGAACTTAGCGGTAGCGTCAGACTCTCAGCCGTAGGCGTGAAGCTGGTTGATGCGGTTGACTGGTCGCCATGAGGTCCGCTAGACCAAGTATCGTTTACTGCTGCGCCTAGGAGATAGGTTCCGCTAGCCCAAGCCTTTCCGGTGGGATCGGTCTTAGAATCCAACGTAAGCTTTGAAACATCCAAGTCAACCTTCACAACCTTGCCTGGAGATGTGTCGGTCCCGAAGTATGCGTATTGGCCGCTAGGATCAATAGCAGCTGATTCAAGAGCGTTCTCGTCGCTGAGTGTTATTGCGCCTAGACGGGTGAAGTCTGATAGACGTATCTTGACAACCTTGCCTGGATATGTGTAGGTTCCGAAGTATGCGTAGTTGCCGCTTGGATCAATAACAGCCGAAGTAAGACGGTCCTCGCCGCTTTCGAGTGTTATTGAGCCTACACGTGTGAAGTCTGATAAGCGAATCTTGACAATGATGCCTGGAGATGTTTCGGTTCCGAAACATGCGTATTGACCACTAGGATCAACAACAGCTGAATGAAGAGCGTTCTCTCCGCTGTTGAGTGTTATTGCGCTTACACGTGTGAAGCTGGATAGATTGATCTTCACAACCTTGCCTGGAGATGTGTCAGTTCCGAAATATGCGTATTGGCCACTTGGATCAATAACAGCCGAAGTAAGACCGTTCTCGCCGCTTTCGAGTGTTATTGAGCCTACACGGGTGAAGTCCGACAAACGAATCTTGACAACCTTGCCTGGATATGTGTAGGTTCCGAAGTATGCGTATTGACCACTAGGATCAATAAGAGCTGACCGAAGATGGTCCTCTCTGCTTTCGAGTGTTATGGATGTAACCCTTGAGAATGCCATCGCAGGTTCCGATAGGATGCTTACGGATGTTAAGGCTGTAAGGGTTAAGGCTAGAATTAGCAAAATTGTCTTTAGGGTGGTCGAAAACCTCAAACGATACCCCACAATATGAGGGTAGATCTAACTGAATTTAAATCTTGTCGAAGACATCAGTAGAATTATTAGCGATTCCAATCTCCTCAGACATGAAGACTCCCTCTCCATTTTAAACAAGATCATTCTTTGATCTGCGAAACTGTTAATGTTAAGAGAACTGCGCTTGATTGCGTATGTTAGTCTGTTTTGAATCCTAGTGCGTATGTGAATGTTCCTGTTCCAGGTTGGTCTATCGCGATGGCTGTTGCCATATGACGGTGGCCAATAGATATCAAAACGTAGACTGTACCATCGGGGAGAGCGACGTATTGCTTTCCCCCAGTTTTTCAACCTTAACTAGGACTCCGCCTCAACTTGAAGGGCTTAATCCTTTCGCTTACAAGGCTCATATCTACTGTAAGAGGTGGGCCATCGTATTCTTTAAGGGTCATAGGGCGGACTTCTGGTGTTGTAATCTTCGCCAATTCGAACATGCTTAGTTTTTCCTCACCACAGACATGCAAAATTCCTTTCATTCCTTTCTCCAAGACTTCTCCAATCGCTTGGGCTAAGTCATCAGCGAAAAGATAGGTTCCGAACCTGTCTACGAAAGCACTTCGGTAAGGCCACTTCTCCCTAGCCACAAAATTCGTCCGTATTATCAACCAATCCTCTAAGCTGGACGACCTCACCGCTGATTCCCCTAGTACCTTGGTTAGCGAATAATAGTTCTTGGGATACGGCAAATCGGATTCGGAGTAGTTCCCTCTGTCGCCGTAGAATACGCAAGCCGTCGATATGTAGACGAAATAGCAACCTTTGGCGAATTTTTCGCAAGCTTTCACCAAATTCATCGTGCCCAGACAGTTCGTCTTCCAAGCCAATTCTCTATTTGTTTCGCACTGATTTATCCCTGTTAGAGCAGCCGTATGAATTATTAGTGATGGTTTTCGTTCCTCTATGAATTTACTGACTTTGGTTTCGCAAGTTATATCGAATTCACTATGCTTTGGGTTCAAACACTTGGGATAAACTTTCACAAGTTCTCTACCGAGCTTTCCAGAACCTCCGGTCACAAGGGTCACAGTTTCACTATCTAGGCTTGACACTCCAAACATCCCCGAACTTATTCGGATCCACCCTGATATCGTCTTTCAAGGACTCTTCAAGAGTCTTGTTAGAAATCCCAATCAAAACAGTGTCTTCTTCCAGTGAGACCCAACCATGATAGTAGTTAGGGGGTACGACGAGTATGGACGGATTCTTTTCACTTAGCACTATGGTTTCAGGATCTTTCTCCCCTTCTTTTACCGCAACAAACTTTGCTGCTCCCTTTACAACGTAGAAATACTTCCATTCTGTTCTATGCATATGCAAACCTCTTATCACGCCTTTCCCGAAATTGCCAACGAGGTAGATTCTCTTCACTTCAGGGAATAGATTCTTCGTACTTTCAAATATCTGGTTTAGAAATCCTCTATCGTCCACATGGGTTTCGATCGAGACCAACCTTATTCTTTCCATGTCGAATCCTCCAAACTCATAATTAGTCAAGATCATGTAGTTGAGAGTTTCTTCCTTTCAAGTTTGAAAAGTACAACTCCACCACAAGTGTAAGGTTCGCCTGGATCCGGACACTGCAAATATCCTATGTCCCCTTGTTTACCTATGCCCAGATCGACCGCTGAGATTCCATGAATAAAGGCTGAAAGCAGGGTTAGCATAGATGACATCACATGAATACAGACATGACATGATTCTTCAGATTTTATATAGTGACCTTCAAACACTATTCTGTCGCCTTCACCGTAGATGGGGCAAAACCCTCTTACTTCTTTCACGGTCGCGATTATCGAATACCTATCCATAATTACACACTCAGAAATTGAATTATTAAGAATTAGTTATTAGATTTCCTTACTCGATGTTTCTTGCTACGGCTCTGAACTACTTTGCGCCTGAGAATTTAAGCGTCCCATATTACTATGGCTCGGGGAAGCTAGTCGATGCGGTTGGCTAGTTACCATTTTGGCCAGTAGGCCTAGTCTCTTTCAGTAGCTGTCATAATGAGTTTCTGCTAACTGAATAGAGAATGCACCCACTTATCCTCACTTCAGGCGACTCAGTTGACTAATCATTCGTATTTGAGTAAGCTAAAACCCAGCATCTGTCTTTGAGCATAATGCGTAGTTGTATGTGCCGGCGTTCGGCTTATCAATGGATATGGCGGAAGCGAGATGCCTATGCGTTGTCACAGCGCCAAGACTGAATTGATCGCCTGAGATGCGGGTGCCATCTCGGCAAATGGCCATGCTAGAACCAGTGGTTGCTAGGTTATTCCAGATTTGGCAGCTGGCCAAAAATAGGTAAGTCTTTGTACCGTCCGTCGTGACTGGAATAGTAGCGTAACTAGCGACGAAGTCGCTGCTCGTTGTGCTCTGATCGCCAAAAGGTCCGGAAAAGGTGCCTCCTGATATGGGAACGACAATCAGGTAGGTGCCGCTTACCCATGCTTGACCTCCGAGATCGGTCTTGAACTGGAGCGAATATGTATGCGGTCCGGCTGTGGGCGAATCTATGGCAATCGCGGTGGCTGCGTGGCGATGACTGAAAGTCGCTCCCAATGTAAACATGTCACCGGATATTCGTGCTCCATCTCTTGAGATGCAGATGCTTGAACCGACATTCCCCTTGCTATTCCACAGTTGACTTGAACCAATAACTAGAAGCTTATCACCTTCATTCACATTGGCCACCACAGACTCAGCAGAATCAGTGAAGGAAGTACTCGTTGTAGACTGGTCTCCATGGGGTCCACTCCACATAGCATTAGTCACAGGGACCGATACCAGATAGGTGGAACTGACAAACGCTATCCCGCCGGGATCGGTCTTGAAGCATAGTTTATAATTGTGCAGACCAGCGGCTGGAGTATCAAGTGCGATAGCCATAGCGAAATGCCTATGTGTTGCCACGGCACCTAGACTGAATATGTCGCCTGAAACCCGCTCGCCATCACGGCAGATCGCGATACTCGCTCCCACACTTACAGAAGAATCCCACAACTGAGAGGCTGCCAAGATCAAGTAAGTGGTTGAACCATCAGCCGCGACCGCTATCGATTCAAGGCTGGATGTGAAAGTCGTACTTCCCGTAGATTGATCTCCGCTCGGGCCACTCGACAATCCACCAGAAATTGGCACAGCTGTAAGAACGCTACTACTAACCCATGCTGCAGCTGTCTTGGTTATAGTGTCGGATGTGCTTATCTCAGTTACCCAAGAAGTGGTAGTTCCAGCGCTGAACGTTGTCTTTGTCGTGATCGCTGAAACTGTAGCAGATGTAACGGTTGCACCTGAAGATGTCGCGGTGTATTGCAAGGTGAAGGATCTCCCTACGGATACGGGTGGGTTGACAAGCGCTGTAATAGTGGCTGGGGAGAATTGGATCTCCGCGAGGTAATCGGTGTCCCACAATGCGACCCAAATATTCCCTAATTGATCAGCGGCTATCCCTTTCGGGTGATTCTTCAGGGTTCCGCCAAGCGGAGGCTTCGGAATCTTATAAACGTTGATCGTCCCTGAGTTTGAATCTATCCGTCCCGCAACTCCTGTTCCTAAAGGCGGGTTGGAGAACTGCTGATCACCACTGAACCAGATCGAACCGTCGGGAGCTGATGTGAGAAGCCACGGGTTAGGGGGATCGCCAGGTTGATATGGTATCGAGAACTCTTTGAAGTTGAGAGTTTTGGGATCGAATCTGGCTATCTTGTTGCCACCGTACTCTGTGAACCAGACAAATCCAAATCGATCAACCATGATTCCGTTAGGGATGCAGTTCGCAGTCGGCGCCATGAACTCCGTCACACCGCCTGTTGATGGATCCAAGACAGCTATCATGCCAGGTGAGTTGGTTTCAGCGAACCACACCCTTCCCTGCGAGTCAAGTGCAAGGTACTTGGTATCCGAACTTGATCGAGGAATAGTGTATTCAATGAGAGATCCAGATGGCGTCAGCTTTCCTATCTTATTCCCTGTGGACTCGGTGAACCAGGCATTACCTAGGTCATCCACCCTGATCCCAAAAGGCTGACTATTAGAGGTGGGGATTGAAAATTCAGCGATCTCTCCAGTCGCGGGGTCGAGTCGCCCAACCTTGTTTCCAGCAGATTCAGTGAACCATATGTTTCCTGAAGAATCGATGTCCAGATCTAGAGCTTGCGCATTTAGAGTAGGAATCTCAAATTCAGTGTATACCTTTGTAGTGGGATTGAATCGTCCGATAGCGTTTCCATCTTGGGATTCGGTGAACCAGACCATGCCGATTGAATCTACTCTCAAACCGTACGGAGCCTTCCACGGGCTCCAAGGAAGAGGATACTGGATTATTCTTGATGCGTAGCTTGAAGGAATGATCAGACTGGCAAGAGAGACGAGCACAATTGATATTAGAATTAGAGAGAAGAGATGACGTTTCTTATGTATAGTTGATTGACTATTATTCTGATGCGAAGCTTCTCTCATCGGCTCTGCGCCACCCTTGATCGATTTAATGTTTCACTAATATTATTAAATCGATAATTGAGCCGCGGGTAGAAACATCAAAATGTCTAAACGTAATTTTCTGTGTCGAATAATATGCTCTCGAGTTTTTTGTCGTCTGGTCGAGAAACAAGATTATGTTAAGGCCCACGGTTTGGTTCATGCAAAAAATGAGGTTTCGAGGAGTCGATTAGTTTTAGGTTGCCTGCCAGATGGCGATAGCTGTAGCTAGATGCCTGTGGTTCATAGATGCGCCTACAGCAAACATGTCACCTGAAACGCGTGTCCCATCTCGGCTTATGCATATACTTGAGCCTATTGAAGGATTGTCGTTCCAGAGTTGGCTTGTGGCTATGAGTAGGAACTTGTCTCCAGACTCGAAGCCGAGATTCAGTTTCTCAGCTGTAGGTGTGAAGCTTGTTGATGGGTTCGACTGGTCTCCTGTTGGCCCACTGGACCAGCTGTGGGATATCTTGACGGCCAGTATGTATCTGCCGCTTACCCATGCTTTGCCTCCTGGATCTGTCTTGAAGCCAAGCGCGTAAGTGTATGTTCCGGCGCCTGGTGAGTCTATGGCTATGGCTGTAGCTAGATGGCGATGGCTAGGGGACGCGCCTACAGAAAACATGTCGCCAGATATCCGTCCAGCCCCACTCCGGCTTATGCAGATGCTAGAGCCTATCGAAGGATAATCATTCCATAATTGGCTTGTAGCTATTAGAAGCAGCTTATCGCCTGAAGCCAATGTTATCGGCGGCAGCGCAAGGCTAAGCGTGAAGGTTGTGGAGGTTGTTGAGTCGTCGCCGTACGGACCGTTCGACCAGCTGTAGCTTATCTTGGTGGCTAAGAGATAGGTTCCACTAGCCCATGCTCTGCCTCCTGGATCTGTCTTGAAGTCGAGCGTGTAAGTGTAGGTTCCAGTGCCAGGGGTATCCAAGGCGATAGCGGTCGCCAAATGTCTATGGCTGGGGGATGCGCCTACAGCGAACATATCGCCAGATATGCGAGCACCGTTTCGGCTTATACAGATGCTTGAACCTATCGACGCGTAATCGTTCCAGAGCTGGCTTGTAGCGATTAGAAGCAGCTTATCACTTGAACTCAACGGTAGCGTCAGACTCTCAGCCGTTGGTGTGAAGCTTGAGGACGTGATTGATTGGTCGCCTGTTGGGCCGCTCGACCAAGTATCGTTTACTGCTGCGCCTAGGAGATAGGTTCCACTAGCCCAAGCCTGCCCGGTTGGATCGGTCTTAGAATCCAACGTAAGCCTAGAGACGTCGAGGCTAACCTTGACAACCTTGCCTGGAATGGTCCAGGTTCCGAAGTATGCGTATTGGCCACTCAGATCGACAACAGCCGAAGCAAGGCTAATCTCTCCAGACTGGAGGGTTAATCCCTTCACACGGGTCAAGTCGGATAGGCGTACCTTGACGATCCTGCCTGGAGTTGTGCCGACTCCGAAGTATGCGTATTGACCACTAGGATCAATAACAGCCGGGTTAGGAACGATCTCTCCAGGTGGGAGGGTTAATGCTTTCACACGGGTGAAGTCTGATAGGCGTACCTTGATGATCCTGCCCGGGCCTGTACGGGTTCCAAAGTACGCGTATTGACCACTAGGATCAATAACAGCCGATTCAAGACAATCTTCGAAAGACTCAAGGGTTATGGAGTCGACCCTGGTGAAGTCTGACAGACGGATCTTAACTATTATGCCTGGGATGTTATCGGTTCCGAAGTATGCGTATTGACCAGTAGGATCAATAACAGCTGAGTAAAGACCCTCCTCTGCAGGCTGAAGGCTCAAGGCAGTCACACGGGTCAAGTCGGATAGGCGTACCTTGACGATCTTTCCTGGAGTTGTGCCGACTCCGAAGTATGCGTATTGACCAGTAGGATCGATAACAGCTGACCGAAGCTGATTCTCTCCGGTGTTGAGTTGTCTTGAGCCTACGCGAGTGAAGGTCGATAGGTTGATCTTGACTACTATGCCTGGGTCTGTATAGGTTCCAAAGTACGCGTATTGACCGCTGGGATCGATAACAGCCGAAGCAAGATTGTCTTCACCGGTGTTGAGCGTTGTGAAGTTTACACGGGTGAAGGTGGATAAGTTGATCTTGACAACCTTGCCTGGAGCTGTCCAGGTTCCAAAATATGCGTATTGGCCACTAGGATCAATAATGGCTGATTCGAGCTTGTCCTCTCCAGACGGGAGGGTTATGGACGAAACCCTTGAGAAGGCTACCACGGGCTCCACCAGTATACCAAGGTATGCTAGAGTCGCTAGGGTTAACGCTAGGATCAGCAAAATTGTCTTTAAGGCGGTAGAAAACCTCAAACGATACCCCACAATATGAGGGTAGGTCTAACCGAATTTAAGTCTTGTCGAACACATCAATAGAATTGCTAGCGATGCTAATCTCTTCGCTAAGATTTGGCCCTTTTTTCTTGAACCCTGTCAGCGTCCTCGGAGCAGGAAGACCCCTCTCCATTTTAAACAAGATCATTCTTTGATCTGCAAAACTGTTAAACACCGTTAGCATTGACATAACTGCGCTCGATTGTGTATGCTAGTCTGTTTTGTATCCTAACGCGTATGTGAATGATCCTGTTCCAGGCTGGTCTATCGCGATGGCCACTCCAATGTGGCGGTGATCCATATGTGCGCCTAGGGTGAACATGTCCCCTGAAATACGGGATCCCTCTCTCAGGATGCATATGCTCGGACCTACAGACGGATCATCATTCCACATCTGGCTTGAACCTATAATCAGGTATTTACTTGGTGCGCTTGAAACCACTATCGTCTCCTGCGTATCAGTGAAGGAATGGCTTCTCGTATACTGGTCTCCGTGAGGACCGCTTGAGTATGCGATGGATATCGGGATTAGAGCCAAATATGTTGCGCTGACCCAAGCTTTTCCGCCGGGGTCGGTCTTGAACTGTAGAGAATAGGTGTGATCCCCATTGTCCGGAACTGTGTCTATGGCTATTGCCACCGCGATATTCCTATGAGACGCGACAGCTCCAACCGCGAACATGTCACCTGAGATTATGGAATCATCCCTGTAGATGGAGATGCTTGATCCTACATCCGACCTATCATTCCATATTTGTGAGGAAGCGACTAAAAGAAGAGTTGTGCCTCCAGAACCGGAGACGGTTAGGCTTTCAGCGGTAGGCGTGAAGCTTGTGCTGGTGGTTGATTGGTCGCCGTGTGGGCCGCTGCTCTGAGAGCTTAAGATCTTAACGGCTAAGAGATAGGTTGCGCTCACCCAAGCGGCACCGCCGGGATCGGTCTTGAACCCTAAAGAATAGGTGAAACTACCGGCTCCAGGTACGTCTATGGCTACAGCAGTCGCTGCGCCACGGTGACTCATCGTAGCTCCTAGCGCGAACATATCCCCTGATATTCTAGAGCCATCTCTGCAAATGGCTATGCTTGTGCCCACATCGCTTCTACCATTCCAAAGCTGGGCAGAACCCAAAATGAGTAGAGACTCACCGTCACTAACTGAAACGGCTATCTCCTCCTGCGTAGCGGTAAAACTGGTTGAAGCCGTAGATTGATCTCCATGAGGGCCACTAGACCAAGAATCACCAACCTCAACCGCAGCCAAATATGTCCCACTAACCCAAGCTCTACGGTTTGTCACACCCAGAGCTACTGCAGCCTGTTGATATATCCCGAAGAAGCCCGTTGTTGGGTCTTGAGTCATGTAGAAGTAACCGCCGTAACCGCTGTTTACGTCCCCCCCGGATGTCCCCCAACTGTTCCTCACTATCCAGTAATCGTTTTGATAATAACCTACGATTATGACGAAATGTCCTTCGTAATCTCCGCTTGGTGAGTGGTGGTAGTAGTAATGTTGCCAGAAGTTGGGATCAAACCAAGGGAGATCGCTGAATACGGGCATCCAAACCATAACTGGGCCATGTGTATATAGCCAGTTCTTGATGTTCGCAGTGTCAGTTGAGATCCAGGTCCAGCCAGTTATGTAATATGTCCTCTGGAGATAGTCGGAGCAACGACCGGTTCCGCAAGAGCATTCGACAGCGGTGTAAGGATCGCAGGCCTCGTCAGGAGTTCCGGAGTCCTTCAGAAAGTTAAGTGTACCGCTGAGATACCAACCAGAACAGTTTCCTCCAGAACATGATAGAACATTTTGCTCGGATAGGTCGATACCAGTGTTTGGGTTACGTATGCCGATCTGATATTGAGCTTCCATGGCGCCGACGCCAGTGAAAGCCCAACAACTTCCACACACTCCCTGATCCTTAACAGGAGTCATGTAATCGGATCCGCCGAAGTAGCCATTCCAAGAAAAGGAGAAGGGAGCAATTACGGGAGGCATCGACACACTCCCAGTAGCTAAATCAGCTGCCGGAATCATTTCTGGCAAAGCACCAGTCCCATATGTCTTGTTCCAATATCCGGAGACAGGAGTTCCGAGGGTTCGCTGGGGTGGAGAGGAGCTGTCACCCATTGAAGAGAGGCCTGTGTAATGAATTGAACCTTGAACTGAAACCGCGACCACCAGAAAACTCAGAACTAATGCGGAAACGCGCTTGGGTCTGCGCGAAGAAACTGAACGCGCTGCCAGATATGATAACACACTATTCACACGCTTTAGAACTAAATTTGACATTCTGGGTATACCCTACAATCTAGAAATGCAATTTAGTGTAAGGAATATATTCACATTTATGACTATCGATTGACTTATCATTGGATGTGGAGGAACGTCGGACGATGAGGCTACACTACCGCTGGGGCATTGCTCTACTCTTATTCTCCGCGGCAGTGACTGTTGTACTTGTCGCGTCAGTGGCGACTACAAACAAGACACCTGGTAGCCCGCCTCCGCCTCCGTATCCGCATCTACCTTCCACTGGAGGATGGCCTGAGGAAACGCTCACACTGATCGGGAAGCTCGTATACGAAGATGGTAGCTATGAACTAGAGGTTAACTCTGGACATGCAGTTGCACTTCATTTTGCTACTTCTTATCTCGAGACAGACGCAGCGGCTCACTTAGGGCAACGCGTCACTGTCTGGGGTCATTGGGATAGCGCTCAGCCCTCGATATTCGTGGTCGAATCGATCGAATAGAACAACTTTGGTAATCTGTCTGTCTAAATAACCGTGTTTCAACCTCTGATCTTCATATTTCGGATTTCGCTCGCCACGAATCTAGTACAGGAGTTTAGCCGCTTGCTTCATCTGCGCTCTATGAACCGCGACGGCACCACCAACCGAGATTTGATTTATACCTTAGACCGTTGCGAAACATTGAACCCTGTTATAGAGAAAGACAACAGCGGAGAGATCTAAAATTGATCCGGCGGAAACGAGGCGGCGAAGCTTCAAGTCGTCGAGTTGACGCCATCCCAGAGAAAACCAGAGACCTCACACTTTGCTGAGCATAGACCATGCCATTATATTCGTTACAGCCTAAACCTCACGAAAACCCGAAATGAAATAGGTCAGATGCCAAAGTACAGTTACGCGGGAATCTTGGAAAATATGATATGGCCGGTACGTGAATAGGAAGTGGTTAAAGCCTTTATCCGCTGAAAGGACATCGCATGGAACACACAGAAAATTGAAGCCCCAGCCACCAAAATCTTATGTAATACGCCTTCTGAGTTCAGGTATAATGTGGCGCTAGTGACTGTAGATAAGGGGAATATCCGCATATTGTTTCAGTATAGCGAGCTTGTGAGGAATCTTACGATCAAGGAGTTCAAGCTTAGATACCGAAACTCTGTCTTAGGCTTCTTCTGGTCCCTCCTAAATCCACTCGCTATGATGATCATCCTAACGCTAGTGTTTTCAACTCTTTTGAGATCTGGGATCGAGAAGTTTCCAGTCTTCCTACTTACAGCCCTTCTAGCTTGGCGGTTCTTCTCCATAAGCACATCCATGTCGCTCTCCTCGATAATCGGCAACGGCCCGCTAGTGACGAAGATCTACTTTCCAAGATGGCTCCTAGTCTTATCGAGTAACCTAGCCAACCTGATAGGATCATCACTCGAGTTCGCCGCCCTCTTCCCTCTACTGATCTTTCTGGGCATGAAGATAACACCCTTGTTAATCCTTCTCCCTGTGATCCTGATCTTAGAATTCATATTGATTATCGGTGTATCCCTCATACTAGCACCTTTGAACGTCTACTATAGGGACTTCAATCAAATCTGGGACATAACGCTTCAAATAGGCTTCTTCCTATGCCCGATCATCTACAGTATCAGCCTAATCCCAGAGAGATATATACTCGCATACTCTCTCAACCCGATGACACGTGTCGTCGAATCGGTCAGGAAAATCCTTTACTACAATACACTACCTACTCTCGCAGATTTCATAATCGTCCTACTGAGCGGCCTACTCCTGCTACTGGTGGGCTACTTGATCTTCCGCAGACTGGAACCCAGATTCGCAGAGGAGATCTAGACATGCAGGTCATCCAAGTTGAAGATTTATGGAAGAAGTTTAAAATCCCACATGAAAGGAGAACGACGATCCTCGAAAACATAGCTGGAGCGCTACAGATCTTAGAGGGGAAGAGGTTTACCTACGAGGAGTTCTGGGCTTTGAAGGCGATCAATTTCAATGTTAACCACGGCGAGTCCATAGGTGTCATAGGCGAGAATGGAAGCGGAAAGAGCACCCTACTAAAAGTGATAGCGAACATCCTAAGACCGGACAGAGGAAAAGTCAAAGCGTCTGGGAAGATCGCGCCGATATTGGAGTTAGGTGTGGGGTTCCATCCTGATCTAACAGTTAGGGAGAATGCTTCGGTCTACGGTTCAATAATGGGCTTAAAGAACAGCGAAGTGAAGAAGCGCATGGGCTCCATGCTTGGATTCTCAGGCCTCGAAAGATTCAAGGATGCGAAACTGAAGAATCTGTCCTCCGGAATGCAAATGAGGTTAGGTTTCTCAGTCGCCATCGAGACCAACCCAGACGTCTTCTTAATAGATGAGGCTCTAGCGGTTGGAGACATGGAGTTCCAGCAGAAATGTATGGACAAGTTCAAAGAGTTCAAGGGAGAAAAGAAGACAATCGTCTTGGTCTCCCACGCCTTAGACCTTGTGAAGGAGTTCTGTGAGAAGACCCTTTTCCTTTCTCGAGGTGAAATGGTGGCTTTTGGGAATACGGAGGATACCATCAACGAGTATATGAGGCGTGTTCGAGGTTCTACTTGAGTCCTTGCAGTCTTGGACAGCAACTACTCAAACCCTTTGAACCTTCGAAACTCTCTAAACGCCTCCATCAAGCCTGCTATGAATCCAAGCCTCTCCAGCGTGGCATTCGAGACCTTCTTCCTGCCTTGAACAAGAGCACGCTTAACCAAGACCTTCCTTAAGTTCAATGGTAGCCAGAGATCGGCCTTAAGAACGGCTGAAACGTTGTCTACACGCCCTCTCCTAACCGCACCGACCAACCTAACGGAAACGAAGAAGGCGGACAAGATCATCGCTCTCAGCAATCTTATCGCCTCAAAATTCTTGAAAACTGTCAGCAACCTATTCCTCTCACCGAGATATACTCTGTAGCCGCCATAGACAGATCCCCAGCTACCCCCGAACTTGTGGTAGACAATTGAAGACGGCACGTATACAACTCTAAAGCCGTAGAGCCAAGCCCTCCAACAGAAATCGGTATCCTCGAAATACGCGAAGAAATCTCTGTCGAAGCCGCCAAGCCTAATAAAGGCGTCTCTCCTTACGAGCATAGCCGCCCCGCAGACACAGCCGACGTAACCTCCTCGATTGTATTCCTCTGAATCTTTCTCGCATAAACCCATGTCGTAGCCACCGCCTATCAGAGTGAACTTCCCCCCGGCGTGATTTAGCCTCCCTCGATCCCTGTAGAGTAGGATCTTGCTACCGCACGCCGCAATATTCTCATCCTTCAAAATCTCTTCAACGAGTTTCTCCAACCACCCACTGTCAACTGCAACATCATTATTGAGTAAAGCAACGAAATCGAATTGCAACATCTCGATAGCTCTATTATACGCTTCAGCGAAGCCGTAGTTCCTATCGAAAGCGATTATTCGAACCCAAGGGAACTCTTTTTTCACAAAGTCCACCGACGCATCCGTAGAACCGTTATCGATAACGTATACGCTATAGTTTCCGTACGATTGCTGAGCCAAAGAGGCTAGGCAGTCCTTCAGATAATGCTTCCCGTTAAAGTTCAAAACAGCAACAGCGACCGCGGGAGGCTTCAAGGATTCAACGACCTTTATTCTCCCATTAATGGCCGGTCTTCAAAAGGATATGATAGAAAAAGCTCATGATTCTATTCACACCCAAAGTCAACCCTCCGAAGTAGCCCTGTGGAACTTCCGTCGTCAACAACGGGAATATCACTTTGTCAGAAAGCTTTCTTCGACGCTGCAGGAGGTTTCTCCGCCTAAGCAGATACTGCCTCAATCTGAGAATGTCCAGATAGGATCTGATCTTGCTTCCAAACCAACCCTTCACCAAAGCGTATGCAAGCACGCAAGGCTCGATGAATAGAAGTAGAGGAAGCAAAATGGCTAAACTTCTTCGAGAATAGTTCTTGAGAAGCATGAAAACTCTGTTTCTCTCAATGTAGTAGAACTTCTTGGCTGTCAGACCCTTACCCCATGAGTGACCCAATTCATGGTGAACGACAGCTGAAGGCACATAGACAGACCTCCAACCGTAAAGCAAGGCTCTCCAACCCCAATCAGTATCCTCATTGAAGGCAAAGAAGACAGGGTCTAGAAAACCCACAGCCCTTAGAACCTCTCTCCTGAACAACACGCATGCGCCGGAAGCAAATCCGATCTCAACCTCTTCATCGTACTGGCCGAGATCATGCTCACCTATCCCTCTGCATAATCCAAATCCAGCAACATGAATCATATTCCCGGCTGTGTTAATCAGCCTCTCATCAGATTGAAGCAAGATCTTCGGTTGGAAGAATCCGGCACGCCCATGCTTCCCACAAGCCTCAAGAAGAGCCCTTAACCAACCACGGCTAACAAAGACATCATTATTGATAAGAACAATATACTCGCCCTGGCTCGCACAGATCCCCACGTTATTCCCAGCACCGTAACCAAGATTCCTCCGGTTTTCAATCAGGATAGCCTCTGGAAAACCCCTTCTCGCAGCTTCAACACTTCCGTCAGTCGAACCGTTATCAACAACTATAACCTCAAATGGCGAATAGTCCGACTCATAGAGAGACCTCAAGCACCTCAAGAGCGCATCTCCCCCATTGTAATTCAGAACCACCACGCTGACAAGAGCGTCGCCGCTCATTCAAAACTCATCTCCAGGAACTACCTATGGACTTACCGAAAGAATAGGAGTCCATTCCAATCGCCACGAACGTTCAATGCCAACTAACTCATGGTCAATAGCTCGCATGCCCTAGAAACTCAATATACCTTCCCAGCTTAAACTTTCTAAACTCCCAGTCCCTCGATTCAACCTCTTTCATTTTAAACCCATATACTGAAGATATTTTCTCAAGCTCCTTTTCAGTGAGAAAGAAGGTTACGACCTTTGAATGAACATCAAGTGAATTAATTTCGATATCAAGTTTGGCGCAGGCCAGCGTAAAATAAAACATAATAAGAGAAAACAGGTGGCTTCTTGCTAACCGTTCGGTTATTAGAAGGACGCCATCTGACTTTAAAACCCGTTTTATCTCCCCCATAGCACCCTTTATATTATCCTTGCATTTCGCTGGGCTGCTTCCTGCCAAGTGATGCAAAAGTTCATTTGAAACAATAACATTAAAAGACGCCTCCTTAAGTGGTAACGTCTTCACATCACCGATAATCGCATGAGCCTCGGGATACGATTTCTTAAACAGTCTAATCATTTCAGGCGTGAAGTCAACGCCATACACCTCCAATTCTCCTGGAAGATAAGTGAGTCTAGCCCCACATCCAACCTCAAGAAGCCTTCCCTCCAGCCTCTCAGGAAGAGATTTCATCTCTCTCAGAGCAGGCGTATATTCTCCTCTTCGAATCCTCTCCCTAAAGTGTTCTATTACAATGTCCTCCATCTCTTAACAACCGCGCTCGAATAGATCAAATCCTCAGACAGCTATCAAAAGCCTTATCGCAGCCTTGCCTTGACAACAAAACGACCTAGCTCTTACCTATACCTCTTCACCAAATTCGAGATCGTGAATAAGATCAACCCCGTGAAGACAGCGAAGATCCCCATCAAGAGCAGAATCGTAGAGATCAGAGCAACTCCTGTAGGCAAGGTTTGAACCTCAGTATACCGGTTTATAACCCATGTCCAACCGTAAAGTCCAGCGGAAAGCAGAACGATGCCAGGCAACCCTAAGAAGGTCATCGGATGCCTCTCCCCGACAAGCGTGACAATCGTGCCGAGAACCGAAAGCGCATGAGTAAAAGGGTCATAAGTAGAACCTTTAACACCCTTATATCTACAGCCCACGGGAACCTCAGCCAACGTAAAGCCCTCAGCCTTCATCAAGATCTCAGAATCAACCCCTATCCCAAATTCAGTAACCTTTAAACTCTCAACAGCATCCTTCGAGTAAGCCCTGAAACCGCTCTGCGTATCAGCGATCTTGACATGCCCTAACGCGACTGTAGCCTTATCAAGAGCTGCCCGACCGATACGCCTGTACCTCGGCATCTCGCTCCCTGCGAGACCGCGAGAACCGATGACGATGTCAGCCTTGCCGCTCAAGATCGGCTTAACAAGCTCAGGGATTTCGTCAGGGTCATGCTGACCGTCAGCATCGATAGTCACAACAATGTCAGCTCCAAGCCTCTTCGCAAAATCGAAGAGAGACCTAATGGCAGCGCCTTTCCCAAGATTCCTCTCATGCCTAACCACGTCGGCACCAAGCCTCTCCGCGATCTCACCAGTCATATCTGAAGAACCGTCATCACATACGAGAACCTTATCCACATACCTACCAGAACCGATGACTACTCTAGCTATAGTCGCCTCCTCATTGAAAGCCGGGATAGCAGCGACTATCAACCATTCAACCTCAACAGAATTATTACCTGCATATTCATAAAGAAAGCTTTCCTTAGAACTGGTTCTGGAACCTGCATACTCCTTGCGCAAGATCAAGTTGTCGCTTTTTCATCGATCTACCGCGAAGCTCTCCTCACCCCAAATGAGGCACAACTCGAAAAGGCCCCGCACACCTCTCAACAGAGATTATGTAATCCTTAAAGCTCCAATCCTCCCTCTCCTCGAAGTCTATCCCAAGCTTTGAATACAACTTCTTCAGAATCATCTTCTCTACAACCGGCGCCGCTCGA
>Ga0315308_1000892_pt1 | contig 17106 bp, 13 predicted proteins | sample TDP3_MG_FD_203078 | JGI IMG/M metagenome (GOLD analysis project Ga0315308, IMG submission 203078) | Freshwater sediment microbial communities from Lake Towuti, South Sulawesi, Indonesia - TDP3 | ecosystem: Environmental > Aquatic > Freshwater > Lake > Sediment | place: Indonesia: South Sulawesi... | reverse complement strand
GATTTGATCGGACAGAGTTGGAGGTCGAAGGGTTCGGCAGAGTCTTCGTTGAAAGAGTTGAGAACCCAGTCGAGGCGTTCGTCAAAAGGCTCGACCAATTGATCACTGTGGCGGGCTTGGACGACGAGAGGAGGCGCATACTGACGCAGGTCAGGGAGCTGGGCAGAAAGTACCTGGAGGAAGCGAAGGCTTGATCGTACACCGTTTCAAAGCGTCAGCGTTCAAGAGTATAGGCGACCCGATAAGCCTTGAGCTTCCTGAAGAGGGAAGGATTGGAATATTAGGACCAAATGAAAGCGGAAAAACCACTCTGCTCGAAGCAATAGAGTACTCGCTTTACGGTTTGAGGAGAGGCAGGGCGGCTGAAGAGAGCAGGGAGAACATCGTGACATGGGGAAAGGAGGAGGCTAGGCTTGAGACTGAGTTCACCTCTGGTCAGGAAAGATACCTGCTGCGCCGAGCCTTCGACATTCATGGCGGACACAAAGCGAGACTGACGCCGATAGTTGACGGCAAGGAAGATAGTGCAAACGCGCTCAGCAGTCTGACGGAGATAGAAGCCAGAATCGAACAGATCACAGGCATGGATAGAGACTCGTTCACGAAACTTGTGTATGTCAAGCAGAAAGACCTTGATGCGCTTAAGGAGCTTGCCAAGGCCCGAAGAGAGCAACTGGTCAACAAGGTGATGGGCATCGAGGTCTTCGACGACGCCGTCGCCAAAGCCAAACTCGGTGTCATAGCTGTCGAGAAGGATCTTGAGAAAAGGCAACTTGAGCTTGAGTCTGTGCGAAGAAACGCTCAGGCCTATGAAGAGAAGCTAGCTCAAAAGGACAAGTTGCAGACCGAGATCGTGGAGTTGAGGAAAAGTCTTCAGGAGAAAGACGCCGAACTTGGTGCCGCGGAGAACCTTCTCAAAGGCTACGATTGGCTCTCCGCCTACACATCTAGTAAGGGGCTGGTTGACTCTACCGAAGGACAGCGATCACGGATCCAGCAGGACATAGAGGCAGCAGCAGATCTGAGGAGACAGATGGAAACATACCGGAATCTATTGGCTAAGCTTGGACCCGAAGTCGAAAAGCTTGAACGTCTGCGAACCGCCTTCTTGGCTCTTCAAAGCCGGCTGGAGCAATCTCAAAGCGCAGTCTCTTCTCTAAGGGCTAGAGAGAATGAGGTCGTCATCGGAGCGGGCTTGAGCGGCAAGGAACGCGAACTTCTCATTCAAGACCCGCAGGCCAGAAAGCAGCGTCAACTGGTGCAGTTTACTTTGGCACTAGTCCTCTGCGTAGCTCTGATAGCAATAGCCGCGTTTTCTAGGCAATTCATAGTCGGTCTACTCGCCTTGTTGTGCGGTGTGTCGGCCGTCAAGTTCTACCGAACCTATCAGAGGATTGACAGGATTCTTGGTTCGAGTGCTGAGATCTTGGCTGTCAAAACGCAGCTTGCAGACGAGACCAGAAGACTCCACGAAGTGCAAAGAGAAATCGATTCGCTTACTGCAGAAACTGGCATTAAAGGCCTTGCTGATGCTAACCTGGTTCTTTCGGGCATCAGTAATGAGATCAAACAGGTAACAGGGCAGACTTCGATACAAGCGGTCGATGCTCTTAGGCAAAATGTTCACCAACGGTTAAAGGAACTCAACGAGTCGGACCCCGCTGCAAAGCTGCAACAGCTAGATCGTCAACTGGCAGAGAAGACCATGGAAATTGAACGACTCGAACAAGCGAAGCCTCCGTCTGCAGACAAACTCCAATATGACAAGGATCAACATGAGACGGCTAAGCAGACTGTCGAGGCGCTACGAAAGGGATACGGTGATCTCGACGGAGAACTGCGTGAAAGAATTGGAACGGTCAGCCTACTTGAGGCTGATCTTCAACGTCTGATGGGAGACTTCAATCGTCGTCCGAGCTTGGAGGCGGATTACACGGCTCTTGACGACAGGAAGAAAGTGCTTGAGCTTGTCGTTCATGAGCTTGGGGAGACTAGTAGGGAGTTGAGGGGCAGAGTGATCCCGCATGCCAGCTTCATCATAAACCAGATTCTCCCCACTCTAACGGATGGAAGATACTCCCAGTTCGAGATCACCGAGGACCTGAAGTTCAAAGCCTATTCCGGTGAAGCGCGTGGCTACAAGGAGAGGGAGGTCTTTAGCGGTGGAACCCAAGACCAATTTCTTATCGCGTTGAGGCTGGCTTTCACTCAAAGTATTCTGGACTCACGAGTGATGGCGGACAAGTACTCGCTGCTTATGGACGAATGTATCTCAAGCAGCGATGACCAAAGAAAACAAGGAATCTTCGAGGTTTTGCAGGCGATGAAGAAGACGTTCGCGCAGATCTTCATTATTGCCCACGAAGACATCTCGAACTTCGTTGACCACTACATAGTCCTCAGCAGAAGCCAGCAAGGCTACACTCAGATCCGATCAAAGAGTTGGTGAATCTTGGAGACACGCGATGGGTTGAAAACCTTGTATTTCAGAGCGAACTCGATACAGATCTACAACGACGACATTTTGAAAGTGAATTCCATTGCAGACGAGAGCATTGATCTCATCGTCACGTCACCGCCGTACGATGTGGGCATCAAATATGTGAACTATGACGACAGCATACCGTACGCTGAGTACTTGCAGTTTACTCGGAAATGGCTGGAGAGGTGCTACGGCTTCACTAAACCTGATGGAAGGCTCTGTCTAAACGTTCCATTGGACAAGAATAAGGGCGGTCAGCAAAGCGTTTGTGCTGACATCACCACAATCGCGAAGGACATCGGATGGCAGTATCACTCCACGATTGTTTGGAATGAGCAGAATATTTCGAGGCGTACTGCTTGGGGCTCGTGGATGAGTGCTTCGGCGCCATACGTCATAGCCCCTGTTGAAGTGATAATTGTCCTATGCAAGAAGATCTGGGAGAAGATTCGCAAAGGGACATCCAACATAACGAGGGACGAGTTCATTCAATGGACAAATGGGGTATGGACCTTTAGCGGAGAAAGCAGAACCAGAATCGGCCATCCCGCCCCCTTTCCCATCGAGCTTCCCAAGAGATGCATCAAACTCTTCAGTTACGTTGAAGACTTGGTGCTAGATCCATTTCTCGGTAGCGGCACGACCCTTCTCGCTTGCTTGGAAACAGATAGAGCCGGAATCGGAGTAGAAATCAACAGGAACTACTGCGAGCTCGCAGTGAAAAGACTGAAAGAGCATGGCATAAGTCAGAGAAAATTGGTATTGCATTCCTAAGCTTCCGACCCAAAGAATGAGAAATCCTAGCAGTTCGATTGCTCCTTTGTAGTATGTTAAACAACGGTAGTGACGCAGAATGGTTCACGAAGGCAATCTCTTGGGGCAAAATGGAGTGAGGATCACACGCAATCGATATGGGGGAAGCCTTCCATGAAAGTCGGCAAAGCAATGGTTGAACATCTGGAGCAGCAGAAGTATTCGCTCAGATTTTCAATTGTGGCTTACTGAAAGGTCGCCACTGCTGTTGCTTCCTATCAAGGAATCGTGCAGCGATTAGCGTATACATTCTCGATAAGAGCGGAAGCCAGTCTAGGGAGGCATACTCGTTTGGCTTGTGAGGGTCGCCGCGCTTTGGGCCTAGGTGAAGGCATGGTATTCCTGCTTCGCCTGTGAAGATGTTGGCGTCAGTTACGCCTGAAGCGTATCCGTAAACAGGGTCGGTTCCACATACCTCTCTGTATACTTCATGAAAGATCGTCATGATGGGTTCATCCCCCTTCAGCATGAAGAGTTCGTATCGAGGGGATTTCGTTCCAACTTCGACCTGCGATTTCAGATCTAGAGACGCTACGAGTGATCTGAGGTCTTCTAGGGCACTTTGAACTGATTCGCCAGGCACAAGTAGTCGGTTCACTTCGAATCTGCAGTGGTCAGGAACGACGACTGAGTAGGTCCTGTATCCTCCGTCTATCTTTAGAGTGCAGAAATTGCCCTGCCCGAATTTCGGGTGTCTCGGCATTCTCAGTTTCTGCAAAGATGTTATTATGCGCGCAGCATCGTCTATGGCGTTTACGCCTAGATGCGGGCTAAAACCATGAGCGGCACGGCCTTTCACAGTGACCTCATACAAAACCTTGCCCGTGATGCCTAAAGGGATCGGCTTGCTCTGGTCGCCGGAATAGGGCTCACAGAGCACAATGGCGTCACATTTTCCGTATTCTGAATCGAGCATTGCTCTCGCTCCCTTAGAGTAGGCCTCTTCGTCGATCACTCCTGAGAACAGCAGTTCTCCTTTGAACCTGAAGCTAGAATCTACAAGCGCCTTCAGCGCCGTCAAGGCACAGGCAAAGCCGCCTTTCATGTCGCAAGATCCGAGGCCGTACATTCGTCCGTTCTTGGCAACAGGTTTGAATGGATCCGAACTCCATCCTTCGCAGACCGGGACAGTATCTGTGTGACCATTGAACATCAGTCGCGGGCCCCGGCGTTCACCCGCCATCTGACCGTAGACATTGGGCCTGCCAGGCTCAACTTCAACCATCTCAGACCTGAAACCAAGTGCGTCCAACTCGCTGCGCAAATATTCTGCCAGCGCCTTTTCTTCGCCTACCACCGATCTGATGCCAATCATCTCTTCCAGTCGCCTGATGGTGTAGGCATTGTCAATCTTGGAGACAATCTCTTCCAGCATCTCTCGACCCTACCTGAATCCTCTGATGGAACCAGTATTGCTTGTCCACATGGCTTAGAATTTACTCGTGTGCACTGGCTGGCTCATCGTCAATTGTGAAGCCCGCTCGCAAACTATTTTAGCGATACGACCCGAGGTAACGGCGTGATCATAATGGGCAGAAATAAGAGATATTCCGGCTACAAGGCGTACCAATATCTTGAGCCGAAGGTAGACTACGCTGAAGTCAAGCTGAGAGATGAGATCAGGAAGGATTGGTCTTACATCTTTCCTTTGTCGAAGGCCGAGGAGGAGCGCTTCGAGAGTATCGTTGAGAAGTATGTCTTGGTGGACCTGCACGAGCATCCTGTAGTTTATCCTGAAGACATCCATGCCAAGAGAAGAAATGAGGGAAGGCAGTTCATGGCCTACGAGGCTTTGAGCAAGTCTGGACTTGACTGTGTCTTCGACAATATGATGGATGGTAGCAGCGACATCACTTCGAAGAGCGGCTGGAAGTGGACCGACGTAGTACATGACTTGGGTATGAGGCTCTGCGACATCGCCCATCAGGATTTCGTCGTTCACTGCAAGGGCGTTGACGATGTAACCCACGCGCACGGGACAGGTAGATTGGCGTGGGTTGCAGTTCTGGAGAGCCTCAGCTGCATCGAGAACGAGGTTGACAGGATAGATATTCTCTACGGGCTCGGAGTCAGATCGGCAGGAATCACTTACAGTGAATCGAACATGCTGGGCTCGGGGCTTAGGGAGAGGAACGACGGTGGGTTGAGCGACTTGGGTTACGATGCCGTTGTCCGTATGAACAAGATTGGTATGCTCATCGACGTGTCGCATTCCAGCGACAGAACAGCGATGGACGTGATCGAGCTGAGCAAGAAACCCATAGTCATCTCACACTGCGGATCAAGAACGTTGACGCCGACCAAGAGAATGAAGCCTGACGAGGTTCTGGTAGCCTTGGCTGAGAGACACGGAGTCTTGGGCGTAGAGATGGCAGGAGCCGTAATCAGAACCGAAAGAAATCCGGTCAGCAACCTAGAGGCGTACATGGAGCAGGTTGAATACTGTATCAAGCTTATGGGCATAGATCATGTGGGCTGCGGCCCGGACACGCTCTACGGGGATCACATAGGACTCTACAAGGCGATGGCGGAGAAGAACAAGACACAAGGCTTCGGACACTACGGCCGAGAAGGAACCGCTGAAGACACGGTCCTAGGAATGAGAATGGATCTTGCTTCTCTTCCAGACTATGTCAAGGGATTGGAAAACCCAACAGAATGCCTACAAAATGTCACAAGATGGATGGTAAGACACGGATACTCAGATCAGGAGATCGCGAAAGTCATAGGCGGAAATGCGCTTCAATTGCTAAAGGAAGTGTTGTGAAGCAGAGGGGACCAACGACCGCGCTACAACAGCGCGTTGACACGACAGCGGCTTACCAAGGCGGCCTTGAATAGATTCTGGTGTACTCATTGTATTTGCTGGCTAGATGGTATGCATCATAAACCTGCCATGCAAATATCCCTAGAAGCGACGGAAGCACAAGCCACAAGCCTAGCTCCCTAAACACAATGTAGCCCGTAAACCCAATGAGCACAAGCAACGCCAAAATGCCGAGACCTCTGAATGCTCTCCCCGCATAGATCTGTCCTATCCCCGGGAACAAGATGCTACTCGCGGCTGCGATAGTTGTGTCTTTCATGCGCATGGGGGCAATCATCTGAGGTTCATAATAGATCCTTTGAGCATATGATGGGACCGGGGAAGGCACGTAGATCAACTCCACCGCTGGAGCCATCGATACAGGAGCAATCAAACTCGTTCCACATATCCGACAGAACCTCGCTCTCGCAGAATCTAGCTGAGCTCCGCATTTGGGGCAGTATGGCATGGATTCACAGCTCCTCTGACCGTTCTATGGTTCACACATCCTATTCAAGATTCTCCGTTGATGCGCCCCAAGTCTCTTCTCTCTAGGTACTTCAAGGAGAGAATGGGCGGGGAAAGAATTGCCCACCTAGGTCGTAACTAGAATTCGATTTTCCGGTAGTCATTTCCACATGGGGATCCGGCACAAACGTAAGCTAGGCGTTTCCCCAAAAGGGCTATCCAAAATCAAATGATCTCTGATTTCTCTTCTTCCTCCATTATTGCTGCAGACTCCGTTTTTGATGGTCGCTCAATAAATGAGGCTTTTGAGACATCTCATTTGAGTGCAGCAGTGCGCCCAGATTCGTGAATGGCTGCGTGTCCAAGAGAACACTTTCATCGATCTCTCCCCTGCGTCGCTAGGCTGACATTGATAGGTTTGTGCGAAAATCTTAAGATGCAAGGATCACGTACGTTCAAGAGGGAAACCTATTGAAGGGCCAGTCTAACCTTGAGCTATTATTCCTGCTTCTTGGGCTAGTCCACAAGGTTGAGGGAAGAACAAGGCTTCAGAAAATGATCTATCTACTCAAAGAGAGAGGAATGCTGGATTTTACATACAACTTCATTCCTTACTTTTTTGGACCATACTCAAGCGATCTTCAGAATGATGTCAACCTTCTTGCATCGTTGGGCCTCATTAACGTGAAGAAACACGACTTTTTCTACACTCATGAGCTCTCAGATAATGGAAAGAAGATGGCGTCCAAGATCGAGAAGGGCTTCGGTGCCGATCTGACAAGAGTCAGGAACGAAGTTAACATGATTGCCAGTCAAAGCACTTCCAGTTTGATAGAGGAATCCAAGAAACATATGTCTTCAAAGCTCAGGAATCATTCCATTCTCAATCTGTGGAAGTAGGCTCCGACAGTGCGTGGAGATCTCACGCATGGGTCATAGTAGTTCTCCAGAATATTTGCTGCTTCCACCTGAGTACGAGGTTGTGAAAGATCCGGTCCACGGTTACATCAGGCTGTATGGTCACGAGAGGGAGATCATCAATTCCAAGGCTTTTCAGAGACTCAGACGAATCAAGCAGACTGTTTCAGCACATTATGTATACCCAGGCGCTACACATACAAGATTCTCTCACAGCCTAGGCGTCATGCACATTTCTGGGATGTTTGTCAACAGACTGTTGGAGCCGCTTCTCAGTTGTAATGAGATAAAGGCCGCTGAGGCCCAAAGATACTTCTTCCTTATCAGGCTATGGGGATTGGTCCATGACATTGGCCATGGGCCCTTCTCACATGTATTTGATGAGGCCATTCTCAAGGAAATACGCTATTCCCATGAGTCATTGGGCCACAAGATTCTTACGGAAGACCCAGAAATGGCGAGCAAATTTGACAAGATCTCCAAGAACCTTGGCATTACTGTCAAAGATGTTTCGGAGCTCATGATGAAAACAAGTGAAGAATGGGAACCTGGAAAGAACATTGGAAGAAGCAATCACTACGATAGCGCACTCTATCACGTACTTCTCGGGAGCTACAGCTGTGACATAATAGACTACTTGCTAAGAGACTCTCTATTCACAGGTGCAGGTTATGGCGATATTGACTGGCAAAGGCTCCTGACGTATTCTCGACTCCATCAAAGAGAGGTTGCATTAGAAAAGAAGGCGGAAGACTCTCTATGCGCATTTCTTCTTGCTAGGCTTCTCATGTTCGGCGCTGTCTACTACCACAAAACGTCACGAGCCTTCGATAAAGTTGCTGAATCCCTCTTGGTCAAAACAAAAACAAATGATCTCATCAAGTGGAATGAGGAGATAGAGGATGTTAACCGTTACTTGAAATTCGATGAGGAGTCCATTGTTCAAAATCAACGGTTATCGGATGTTGAGGAGCGAGATTGCCTTCTGTTCAGGAGAAATCCGTTCAGCTCAGTATTTGAACTGAGGATTCCGATGAAAGAAAAGGAAAGCTGGGCAACGAGGCTGGCCGAACTTTCTCTTAAGGGTCTTCCCAATGAAATGAGGAAGAATCTGGAAGGTGTCCCTGAGGAGGCCTTTTTCGTCGACTCTCCGAACCTGCTTTTCAATCCCACGGTGCAAAGTGATGAGGTGTGTTTCATAGATACTTCAGTGACGCCTCCTATCGAAAGCAGGATCCCCATTCACAAGGCCTTCTGGGTCGAGATGCCACATCAGGTGTGCATGTTTCGATTATATGTCAGCAAAACTCATGCTGACCTAACACAGAAGATCAAAGGCGTATTCGAGGAGGTTGTAGGAGGTACGGCGACCAGAACTTCCTTCTACTAGCCCTTGGCGCCTTCCTCCAGAATTGAGAAGCCAACTCGCTCACATATTCGTATCGACTGTGGGAGCAACGAACAGGACGATAAAGAACTGCTGTTGTCAAGATTAGATGTTAAGGGCTAGCTTTAGGATGATCATCATGAAGACTTGAACGATCATTGAGCCCGCCAAGACGCCTGAACCTGCAATCTTAGCCACGCCATCTCGCTGAGCTTCCGCGAAGGATCGCTGCCACGAAAGAGAAGGTATGACAGAATTATCGTGAGAGTTGAGAATGAGAAACCCCAACCGAAGTTGATGTTCAGGTATATGTTGACCGAGGAATAAACGATGGACAGTAGTACTCCCAGAATCACTGCCCTTGCGGTGAATCCATTGTACTCAGCCAACCTGACTCACCATCTCTGATTGCGCGATTCAGTGCATGAGAGACCGCGATTGCAAAAGAGGGTGCCTACAACGTTATACCAGAAATGAGATGGACATTAGGGAAGCTTGTCTACTTTCCTCGGCGGTTGCTCAAACGAAACACTTCCATTGACTTTCAATTCATTCGTATACTGCGTCTCGCCCCTTACGCGACAATCAGATTCGATCGAGATGTCTTCGCCGTAGACGTTCTCTGCCAACGCTCCCGTTCTTAGTAGAATCTTCTTTCCGTAGATCGTTTCCACACGCGCATCCTTTCCGATGAGCACTTCATCTGCTCTTATTGATCCGCGGACTTCTCCCCTCTTTCCTATCTCAACTAAACGTGCAGTAACTCCCTCAGTCGTAGCTATCGAACCGCCAACTTCAACACGCTCTTGGGCCGTAGCTTTTCTGGAGCGCAATGTCCCGCCTATCTCAACATTCTTCGCCGAAACTTCGCCGTCAACCTCGATTCTGCCGCCAACTTCTAGATTCTCAGAAAGCTTCAGGGATCCACCGATCTCTGCCTTTCCTCCTACGGTCATTTCGCCTCCTTCTCCTGAACCAGAGATCTCAACCTTCCCACCCACGTCTATCTCCTCAAACTGCAAGTCTCCAGCGACCCTGAACGAGCCTCCCACCTTCACTCTTCCACCCTTGTTTCCATCCGCAAGCCTAACGATCCCTCCAACATCTATCTCCTCAAACTCCAGAGGGCCCTTTGACTCGAAACTTCCACCCACATCTATTTCGTGGATCTTTCCACCTGCCACTGTCGCCTTGCCCCCTACATCCAAGTGTTGAATGTTCGTCTTTGAATCTATTGAGAGACTTCCGCCTACGTCTATTTCGTGCGCCTCAACTTCTCCCTTGGCTTCAAAGCTTCCACCTACGTCTATTTCCTGAATCTTCACATTCCCATCAGCCCTGAGATGTCCACCAACTTCCACCTCCTCCCCCGTCAAGTCCTTGCCTACAATTAACGCCTTGTCGACATCAACCTCCTTCGCGTTCATACTTCCCTGCACTTCGAGACGGCCATCTTCGACAGACACGCTATCCTTGATATCCAAGTCTCCGCGGATCGTCACATCGCCTTCCGCCTCAAGACTTTCCGCCGAAACCGAACAGTCAAAGACATCGTCGCCTTCACAGTATACCGATCCAACAACGGTCAGTTTGGGCGGGCTTCCTTTTCCATTCACAGTCACATCCTCGCCTATTCTCAGGTCGCCCTGGACGCTCTCCAGTGAGACCGTCCCTCCTTCAGGCACAGAAACCTTCTCACTCATTGATCAGTCACTTGCAGCCGCGTGAGGCCGTCCACCTAATAAAGAGCAACTCACTTCAAGTAGTCACAGTTCGTTACTAGGCTCTTCTTCGAGAGCGGCGAAGAATCTGCGCATCCGTCTGTAAGTTTCAAGGAATTCCAAGCCCCACCTCGTTACACCGTACTTCTTGACATCTCCAGAGATGTGTTCTCTGACAAATCCATGGGAAGCAAGAAAACCCAAGATATTCTTGGCTCGGTCAACCGGCATGTTAGCTCCATAGGAGATCCTCGTCAAAGAGCAGAGGCCCCTCTTAGCAATCATCCCTAAGATGTCTGCATAGATGTCGTACCTAGTTCTGCGATCGCGAGACATGAGGACGCTCCACGAAGCTTCCGCTACTGTCGAGAGCTAGGCACCTAATTTGGATTATGGAGCCTGCTGCTCACGACGATCCTGATGATGGGCGACTCCTACATGACACAAGTCTTAACATATTTCGACAGCCATTGAAGATGCGTTCCAGCCGATATTGGACTGGCAAGTGAAGGTGACAAGATGACTAGTGATGTTTACGAGCAACTTGCAGAAGCCTTAGACAGGCTTCCTAACGGTTTCCCAAGAACGCCTTCTAATGTTGAGATGGCAATTCTGAAGAGGATCTTTTCACCAGAAGAGGCCTCACTTGCCAGCCAGTTGTCCGGCCAAATGGATCCCGTGGAAGTGATCGCGAAACGGGTAGGACTGCCAGAAGACCAAGCCAAAACAAGATTGACGGATATGGCCAAACGCGGGCTTCTGTGGTCCGATCAGCAGGCAAGGAAGTCACGGTTCAGATTGGCGCCTTTCATTGTCGGAATCTACGAATCACAGCTAGAGAAAATGGACCATGAATTTGCCCATCTCTTTGAGGAGTATATGGAGGATGGCGGAGCAGCGGGGATTATGAAGCCGCAGCCTGCCTTACACCGCGTTGTCCCTGCGCAGAAGGCGGTGAAATCCGAATGGATCCTACCGTACGACGATGTTCGAGCAATCCTACTGGCCTGTAAGAGCTTCCGCCTGCGCGACTGCATCTGTCGAGTGCAGCAGGATCATGTGGGTCGCCGATGCAATTTCCCAGTTAGAAGTTGCTTAAGCCTCTCCTCGGTTGAAAGGGCTCCCAGCCCCCTTGACATCTCGCGAGAAGAGGCATTGGCGTTCCTTGATAAGGCCGAGGAGATCGGTCTGGTCCACACTGTAAGCAATGTGATGAAAGGGCTCCGCTATGTCTGCAACTGCTGCGGTTGCTGCTGTGCGATACTTCGAGGCATAACTGACTGGGGCATCGAGAGCTCAGTAGCTCAAGCCAACTACTTTGCAGTTATCGATCCTGAGGAATGCCTCGGATGTGGAACATGTGTTGAGCGATGCCAAGTACACGCTATCTCCACGAAAGACGGAGTGGCTACTGTCGATCGAAAGCGATGTATCGGCTGTGGATTATGTGTTACAGGATGCCCCAACAAGGTGCCGAAACTCCAACGAAAACCAGATTCTGAAATCGTCTCTCCTCCCGTCGACTTTGCTGCCTGGGAACGCGAGCGCATCACAAGCAGGGGCCTGATGAGCGAGAAATGAAAGTAGTGTTCGGCACGAAAACAGCTGCGCAGGCGCATTGGCTCTAATACGATGTCGAGGAAAGCTGGACTATGCTCCTCAATACGTCCGTTTGGCTCTTCCTTTCTTGGTCGTCGGTGTGCCCCGCGTAATGGGCATGATGAGCAACTGTCCCCTCTCTCGATCTATGACAACCTTGACTGGTACGGATGTCTCTGGTCCGAAGGGAAACGCGCTGTCTTCAGCGAGGTTCTTCGGGAGATAGAGAAAGTACTTCCCATCCGTCCTTCTGAACAACCGACCCGTGCCAGTGGCAACCATTCCTATGATCATCCTCGGCAGATATCGAACGAAGGCGAAGAATCAGAGTTTCAGCTATTTAAGCAAAAGCTTTGATCCCGCGACCGACAGAGAATTGGTTCACTGCTCACTCCACCTCAATAATGGATTTGCACATCCGCAGCTTCCAAATACCTAACGACATAGACTCATATTAGGCGAATCAAGTGAAGATCGGCATCGCAGGATTGAGACATGAAACTGTGACATTCTGGCCCGGTGTCACCACGTTAGAAGACTTTGAGCGGCATGCCTCGCATGGTCCAGACCTCATTAAGAAGAAACGCGGCACGAATACGATGATGGGCGGCTTCGTTGACATTTGCGAAAGGGAAGGAGTGGAGCTGCTTCCGGTGTGTGACGCGGACGGCGGTGCGACAGCCACAGTCTCCAACGCAGTCTACGACTTCTATGTTGGCGAAATGAGGCGTGAGTTTACCAAGGTCTCAGGCGAATTAGACGGTGTTCTACTCGCGTTGCATGGAGCGATGGTCACTGAGCGCCTTCAGGACACAGAGACCCACATAGTTAGAGAAGTTCGCCAAGTGGTGGGTTCTGACAAACCGATAATGGTGGCTCTTGATCTCCACGGGAACCTTGACCCAGCTATCTTGAAAGAAGCTACAGCGATCTCTGGCTTTCAGAGCAGCCCTCACGTCGACGCGGCAGAGACAGGTCGTAGAGCGGCTAGAGCCCTGCTTGCCACATTGAAGGGAGAGATAAGGCCCGTTACGGTCATGGCGAAGCCAGGCCTTGTTGTACCTAGCGTCTTCAGCGCTACAACGGTATCTCCCGCCAGAGACATTATCTCAAGGCTTCGCGAATGGGAGAAGCAGCCTAGAGTGGTTGACATCTCAGTATTCTTCGGGTTTGCTTGGTCGGATGTCCATCAGCTCGGAATGTCAACGGTGGCCGTCACCAACGATGATCCGGAATTGGCCAGAAGGATTGTTGACGACTTAGCTAGGATGGCTTGGCAAAACCGTAAGCAATTGACGAGAGGAGAGAACCTGTACAATGTAAAAGATGGAGTCAGATATGCGATTGAGAAGGCCAAGACCGCATCAAAACCGATCATAATCCTAGATCACGCAGACCGCACAAACGACACGACATTTGTCCTCCGAGAACTTCTGGCCCAGAGGGCACAGAGCGTGGCAGTTCCTTTGCTATGCGACCCGGAAGCAGCTCGAATATGTAACGAGAAAGGTGTGGGCAGCGAGGTTGAGCTGAAGGTTGGTGGGAGAACGGGATGGAGGGATGGCGGCCCTGTCGAAGTGAAGGGCAAGGTGCTCTGGGCTGGTGCGGGCAGGTACATTGGCACCGGTCCGATGCGGCGAGGCCAGGAGACCGACTTGGGGCCCACAGCAATAATCAGAGTCGACGAGGTATGGCTTCAAGTCACTACCTTCAAGGCCTCTCTTATCGATGAGGATCCGATCACGCAATTTGGCTACAAAGCCTCCGACTTTGACATCATTGTCACGAAGTCCAAGACTCATTTTCGAGCAGTGTACGAGAAAGTAGGCGAAGAGATAGTCATCGTTGACGCTCCGGGACAATGTCCCGCCGATGTGGGCGTCTTTCAGTACAAGAACGTGCCGCCCGGCGTATATCCCATCAGCAAGAGAGAATAGCCTCTATTTCTATGCTCGACATGAGCTGATTCGCAGGAGGGCTACACAAGTGACGGACTCAAACAAACTCGGAATGCTCCAATCAGCAAACATGATCATTACCAGGCTTCTCAAAGTAAGACAAGGAGAGCAGGTTCTACTTGTTGCCGACTCGAAGACAGATATGAGTATGGTGACCGCTCTTGCCGCGGAGGCGTCTGCTGTTGGAGCCGGCTACCTCGTCGTGACAATCCCATCAAGAGAAAAGATCGGCGTAGAATCTCAGACCTCTCTTCCGGAATCTGTCAGGAAGATTCTTGAAGATTTCCAAGTCGTCGTAGGTCTCACAGCCACATCGGGAGCTCCATCATACGATAGCAAGGTGGCGCATCTCTTGCATGCGAAGAAGATCAGATACATGTCCATGGTCTTGAGGTCCATTGAGAACTGGACTGGAGGCGCGGCGAGAGCGAACTACGAAGAGGTCTACTCAACTGCTCGAAAACTGGCGAAGGTGTTCAAAGGTAGAGAGGTCGAGGTAACGACTCCATCAGGCACAAATCTGTCTGCAATCATTGAAGGGCGGAAGGCAATAGTTGAGGCCGGCATTGCCTTCGAACCGGGGCAGTCAGCGGCGTTCTCAGATGGCGAAGTGTCATTGAGCACAGTTGAGGGAACAGCAAAGGGAGTGGCAATCATCGATGGTCCGATCGCGTACCTTGGCGCACCAAGAGAACCTGTCAGAGTCGAGATTGAGAAGGGACGTGTTGTCAATGTTTCTGGAGGAAGAGAGTCCAGAATCCTTGGAGATTGGCTTGAGAAGGTTGAGAACTTCGACAACTTCGCTGAGATCGGAATCGGGGTCAACCCAAGTGCGCGGAGAAACGGCGATTGGCAAGAGGAGAAGAAAGGCCTAGGCACTGCCCATTTCGCATTGGGAGACAACATCTACTACTATGGAAAAGTGCACTGCCCCATTCACTTGGACATGGTCATATATGACCCGACGGTGGCTGTCGATGGAAACGTGATAGCGCGAGACAGGAGACTCCACATATCCCACGCTTAACTCTGACCAGACCCGTCTTGCTTTCAGCCATTCGCCATCCGGATAGACATATTAGCTAACCTACCGTAGTTGCGAAATCTGCTGGCGCTTAGACATGCCATTGAAAGATGTGAGAATTCTAGAACTCGGCCACACGGTGGCTGTCCCCTTCTGTACGATGTTACTAGGCGATCTGGGTGCCGATGTCATTAAGATCGAGCAACCGGTGACAGGTGATTACAGTAGAGGCTGGTATCCAACCATGAATGGTCAGAGCGCCACGTATCTCGCTCTGAATAGGAACAAGAGAAGCGTAACACTCAACCTGAAGTCCACAGAGGCACGTGGAATTCTATACAAGCTTGTAGAGACATCTGACGTTTTGATCACAAACTTCAGATCGAAAGCGCTTGAATCCATGGGCGCAGCCTATGAAACCGTGAAGCAATTCAATCCTAAGATCGTTTACTGCACGCTCTCTGGATTCGGCGAAGGACCTTACAGTGACAGGCCTGCGTATGATCCTGTTCTACAGGGCATAGGAGGCTTCATGGCAATTACTGGTGAGCCCGGGCGCCCACCTGTTAGAGTCGGCCTAGCAGTCGTAGACATGTCCGCTGCCATGTATGCTGGAATGGCGATCCTCACAGCCCTGATGATGAGGGAGAAAACCGGCAAGGGACAATACATTGAGACCACCTTGCTTGACAGCGCCGCCTCATGGATGAGCTACGCAGCTTACTACTACTTCCTAACCGGGAAGACGCCCCCAAAGACAGGCTCAGCACACTTCTCGATAGTGCCCTATCAATGCTTCGAAACCAAAGACGGAAAGTACATCACCGTCTGTTGTGGCAACGAGCCCACTTGGGAAAGACTTGTCTCAGCGCTGAGTCGGATAGAGTTGCAGGATCCAGAGTTCTCAACCAACATCGAAAGAGTTGAGAATAGGCAGAGGCTGATTCCAATACTTGAGGAGATCTTCAGGTCGAAGAGTCGCGATGAGTGGCTCCGCATCCTACTGCAGGCAGATGTGCCCTCCGGACCAGTCAACGACATGGAAGAACTGTTCTCAGACCCAGCGATAATAGAACGAAAGATGTTGCTTGAGGTTGATCACCCAACTTTGGGGAAGATCAAGCAGATAGGATCAGCAATGAGATTCTCAGAGGCAGACTTTCGCATCAGACATCATCCTCCGTTACTTGGCGAACATACTGAAGAGGTTCTGCAGAGCCTAGGCTTCTCCGAACATCAGATAGCCAAACTTCGCGACGACGGAGCAATATGACCAGGGACTTGACGGAGAATTCAGCTAGAGCTCTGTGCTGAGCCCCATACAGCAAAATCTAAGCTGCGGAACAAGCAACTCTATTTCGACCCAAATGAGTACGCCCAATGGTGATAGGGCGCGCCTTCCTCCCGGCCAGAGATGGACAGACCAGATTTTACGATGGAATGTAGACCACCCTGGCATAGTCCCTGAGAATCCCAAGGTCGACTTGAAATCTTGGGAACTCACCGTCGACGGAGAGGTTGAGAACCCTGTCACTCTTGACTGGAAAGGTCTGCTAGCGCTGCCTGCACATGAATCTGCAAGTGACTTTCACTGTGTCGAGGGCTGGAGCGTGGCAAATCGGCGGTGGTTCGGAGTCAAGTTCAGCGCCTTGGCGAAGCTCGTGAATCCCAAACCCGAGGCCAAACACGTTTTCTTCACGTGTATGGACGGTTATACTACTTGTCTAGCGCTTGTAGATCTCCTTGAGGACAATGTTATCCTCGCCTACAAGCATGACGGAAAATATCTTGAAGAGTCGCTAGGCGCACCACTAAGACTGATAGTGCCAAAGAAGTACGCATACAAGAGCGCCATGTGGATCGAGCGAATAACCTTCATGAAGACCAAGAAGCTTGGGTACTGGGAGCAGCGAGGATACAGCGACACAGC
>Ga0315308_1000891_pt1 | contig 17112 bp, 13 predicted proteins | sample TDP3_MG_FD_203078 | JGI IMG/M metagenome (GOLD analysis project Ga0315308, IMG submission 203078) | Freshwater sediment microbial communities from Lake Towuti, South Sulawesi, Indonesia - TDP3 | ecosystem: Environmental > Aquatic > Freshwater > Lake > Sediment | place: Indonesia: South Sulawesi... | reverse complement strand
ATGATGTTCGCAGGTGTGGGTATCCTTAAGGATCATCTCGAGCACGCAGCCGTGCTTCTGCGCTGCCTCGACCGTGCGCCGGATGTAGCCTCGGATCGCTCCTTCGTCGAACTGGCCCACCAGGTGTGCCGGATGTGGCTTCCACGAGAAGATGTAGTCTCCCTGGAGCTTTTTCGCGCACATCTCGACGTTTGCAAAGGGCGAGATAGAGATACGGCGGAGGTTAGGGATGGTGAACACCTCGTCGAGCTTGCGGGTGAGGTCTTCGCAGCAACCGTAACCGGTCAGTCCGAAGGGCTCCAACAGCCGTTTCTCGTACTGCAATGCGAATTCGGCGTGTTGCCGGGGGCCGACCTGAGCCATCTCTTGTGCCTCCGCGCTGGCCCACATGTCGCAGGGGCGCACGCGGTCGGGATCAAAGCCCGGCTTGGGCAGTTTATTCGTGTAACCGTTGCCGCCGGAGCTGTGATAGGTGCCATCGTTGTTCAGCGACAGCAGGTTCTGGTCGACGTACTGCTGCAGGATGCGGCGATGGCCTTCCTCTAGGAACTCCATCGCATCGTGGAGCATCTGTGGCTGGAGCCACATGTCCGTCATCATCGGCTCCAGTCCGCGCCAGCTGGTGTACTGGTTCATCAGGTGGTAGGAGATGTGTGCTACGCCCTTAAGCTTGACATCGAGGATGTCGCCCAGAAGCTCCTGCGCTTCTGCCAGCCTGCGCTCAGTCGCCTCTTTGTCATAGGCGATCTCCGGGAAGCGCAGTCTTCTCAGGTCAGATGGACTCTTGATGACGGGATCGAACTTCCATGCGCCGCGTGTCTCGGGACTCGGGATACGCCGCCCCTCAAGCCCCCAGCCGGAGTTATGGATCACCTTCTGGACGACCCACTCCCGTTCGACTGCGGTATCGTCCTGAAAGTGCTCGTGGTAGTAGATGCGGCTGCGAAGCGCCCACTCGATGCGGCGGGCCTCCTCCCCCTCACACCGTAGGTCTTTCTCGGGGAGCAACTCCTCCCACGATCCCTCCGGAAAGACGAGGATCATCGGCCGGGCTGGTTGCAGGCTGTTGTGCTTTCTCCAGAGTTCGCGGCGCTCTGCCTGAACGGGAAGCTCCGCGATCTCGGCCACGCGCCTGGCAAGGTCACGCAGGACTCTACGGTCCTGATCTGAGGTCATCCTTCCCCTCTCAACAGCCGCCTGCAACGATGGACGGATATGGTATTTAGCTTCTGGCCTGAATCCCGGCCCCCTTGCGCGCTCCCCAGCCAAGGGTTGGAGCAGCTGCGTAGGGCACTGTCTGTTGGCTTGAGGATTAGGCACCTCCCGAGGCTTCGCAGCCTTTGGCATGAGCCCTTCCAGACGCCCGGGCATGCTAGGCGACGTGGCTAGTAGGGTTTCAGCCAGATGGCTTTGCCTACGAGCGCTGATATCTGGATGATCAGGCCGACGAGGCCGTCGCCTACGATGAAGCCGATGAAGACCAGGCCTTTCATGAAGCTCCACCTCTCCTTGCCTATGAAGCGGCCTATGAAGACGCTGACCACGGAGCCGCCGAACCAGGCGAGGGTCGTGGAGATGGGCTGGAGCATGCCGATCATCACCAGGGCCGCGGCGGCGGGGAAGTGAAAGACCAGGTCTGAGACCAGGTATACGCCTGCGGAGAGGACGGCGCCGGCGATCATGAAGTTAGGCCGGAAGAGGTAGCCTGTCCAAAGCCACTCTGTCCAGCGCCAGAAGTTCATCGTCTCCACCGGCCAGCCGTTGATCGTGTACGGGTACGCCCAGCCGGGGATCGCGGCGACCCTCCAGAGGAGCGAGACGAAGACGAAGCTTCCGGCAGAGCCGAGGGCCACGATCAACGCGTAGGCCTTAACGAACTCCCGCGGCGAGACGCCCAGCATCCTGCCCATCTGAAGCTGGCCCGCCACCCCGGAGCCGCCGGCGTAGACGTAGAAGCCTGGGTCAATGAACCATATGTCCAGGCCCCTGTAGCCGCTGAAGTAGATAGCGGTCTCCCTGAGGTAGGGGAAGGTGAAGCCTGCGGAGATCCCCGCCGCCTGGGTCTGAAGCATCGTCACGACAAAGGAGACCCCGAAGGCGAAGAGCGCGATCACAGGGATGGGGAAGCCCGGGTTGATCGCGAAAAGGATGGCCACCGCGGAGCCCGCGACTAGGAGGTAGAGCAGGATCATGTTCCGTCCAGTCAGGAGCCCCTTTCCGCCCAGGGCGCCGGCCAGGCCTCGGAACGAGCCGGTGAGGTCCCTGTAGTGGACGATGAGAGGCAGGATGGCGGCCACGATCCCGAAGCCTATCGCGAGGCTGTTCCAGAAGTAGATCGTGGACTTGTTGAAGTTCGACAGGAAGCCCCAGCCGGGATTCCACTTCACCTCCGCAGGCCACATGTCGTTTATCGTCACGTAGTAGTTTCCGAAGATGAAGAGCCCCATCGACGCGGCGAGCTGGATCGCCGTGACCGGGATGGGCAGGATGAACCCCAGCAGGTAGTCGGTCACGGAGGAGGAGTACGCGAAGGCGGCGCCGGGCATCAGGTTCTCGAGGACGCTGGTGAAGTCGAAGAGCGCCCTGGGCATGATCGTCAGGCCGACGAACTGAACCATGCCCTGAGAGATGAGCGCGTACATGGCGCCTCCGATGATCGCCAGCATGATCACCCGGACCCGGGAGGGCTCTCGCTCCGCGATGGCGCTCATCGTCCTGGCGTCCCAGCTCTGGACGGGGAACTCCAGCTTCTCCCTCACCGCGTACATCTGGTACGAGAGGAAGCCCAGTACAAGGTTCGCCACGGTGGAGATCAGAACCGGCGCGAGGACCGTCATGAGTAACGGCATCACCCAGGCGACGTCGAGGAAGGTCCGGTTGAGGAGCACCCTCAGGGCCGCGTCTCCCATGGGCGTGAAGAAGTACGGGACGTACGCCTGCAGGCCGAAGAGCTGCGCTATCTCGGAGTTGACGAAGAAGTTGTTCCGGAGCACGTACGCGAAGTAGTAGCCCATATACATGAGGCCTGAGAACTCGAAGATGCGGATGACGAAGACCTCCTCCTTCGTGAGGCTGGAGCCGCCGATCGTGGCGAGCGCCTGCCATAGGAGGATCATCATCCAGCCCGGCGACCCTGCGAGCCCCCAGATGCCGTTAACCAGCCAGTTGTAGATCAGCGCCGGCTGGACCACGACGACCGCGAAGAGCAGGGCGCTGATGGACCGCCACGTCAGGGCCCTCGCCGGCTCCACCGGCGCCCTGAGCGGGGCTACTTCCGTTCCCAGAGCTTCCCCGCCTCCCTTATGTACCGCTCCTTACCCTCAGGGGGCAGTGACCGCCACATCAGGAACTGCTTCCGGATCTGGTCTAGGAGGTACCGGTTAGAGGTGATCCACAGCTGCTCGACGCCCTTCTCCCTCTCGATCAGCACGTCGAAGCTGTTCACGTCCACGCCCGCCCGGACGCCCATTATGTAGAGCCTCTGGATGATGCCCACGTCGAAGGGCGCGAGCTGTAACTGCGTCGAGAGGACGAACATGTTCCTGTCGCGCTGCTCCTCCACCGTGACGGGGCCGAGCACCATAAAGAGCCCCGCCCTCTCCGTCGAGTGGGCTTCAAAGAACTCCTTAAGGAACGTGAGCACGCCGATCGTCTCCTCGTCCGTGGCGCGGAAGGGCATCGAGATCGACCACTTGTTCTCATGCGGCTTCGTCGTCACCCTCCATCTGCGCGCGTAGGACGGCGTCACCAGCGCCGAGGCCTTCGACAGCGGGTATATGGACGACGCCATCGTGGCCGCGATCATCACGACGATCACGACGATCACGACGAGCGACGAGACGTTCGGGTAGAAGAAGGCAGGGTACAGGTTCAGGTTCCATAGCGCGTTGATAAGCCCGATGCCCAGGATGTAGCCCAGGTAGCTGGCGACGAAGGAGAGCGTGGCGACCTCGATCAGGAAGATCTCAGCGATATGCCTCGGCGAAAGCCCCACGGAGCTGAGGACGCTTATCTCACGCGTCCTCTCGTAGATCGAGCCTAGGACGTTCGTGAAGATGGAGAGCGAGGCGATGACGAGCGGGATGATCACGTTCTCAAAGCCCGACGCCCAGTAGACCTGGCGCACGCTCATCTTGTCCGCGACGCCGGTCATCACCGCGGGGTCCTCGTTCACCGCGAAGTAGATGTCGAAGGGCAGCGAGAGCGCCGTGTCAAAGGCCACGTTCTGAAGCGTAGACGCATCGAGGCGCGCAAAGTGAACCTGTATCGCGTTAGGCTGAGCGTTGAAGAACTTCACCGCGAAGCTGTAGGGCACAATGATGAACTCCGAGATGGGGAGCGGAATCGGCTCCTGGGTGCCGCCCACGAACGCCAGCAGGTTCGGAGGCGCGATATCGTTCTGATCGATGTCCGAGATGAGCACCCTCTGGCCGGGGATCGGCTGGCTCTTCAGTATTCCCTTGACCGACAGGTCGAAGCCCCAGAGATTAAGCGTAGAGCCCACAGCGATCTCTCGGCCGAGGTCCTTTGAGAGAGACTCGGCCACGTTCGACGGAAGCAGGACCGAGTGCGCCTCCCCTGCCTCAAAGAGCCCGCCCTTCTGCAGCATGGGCGCCAGGTAGCCCGCCTCCTCCGGGGTTATGGCGAGGATGCCCCTTATCGTGGTGTTCCCACCCCACGACAAGAGCGCCTTCTGGCCGGGCGGGTAGGCCCAGGCGTGAGGATAGACCTGAACATCGTATCCCTGCATGGAGTAGATGCGGGGGACCCCGACTAGGTAGAACTCTGGCAGGGGTGCGCCGAACGCCGCGGCGGGGAAGGGTCTCCGCAGGAGAAGCCCCGTGTACGGCGCCTTCTCACCGATGGGCTGAACCAACGTCAGGGCCTGGAAGCCCACCGTGGTGAAGGCGGTCAACGCCATCACGGTTATCACGATCGAGGCGAGCGCCAGCGCCGTCCGCAGCTTCCTACGCCTCATGCTCTGCAGCCCAATGGTGGTCCCCGCCAGAACCGTGCCGCTCCGCTCGATCTCAGAGTAATGCAGCCCGAGAAGCGACTGCCTGAACACCTTCGCCATCGAGCTGAACTCGCCGAAGACCCACGCTGAGAGCACGAAGGTGAACAGGATGAGGGCTAAGCCAACGATGATCATGAAGACGTTTGACGAGATCGAGTATCCTGGGTGGAAGACCCCGAGCCCTATGTTGGCCAAGAGCAGTATGGCGATCAGGTAGAAGCTTCGCTGCATCGAGCCCTGGGATCCCCTCAGCCTCTCCAGAAGCAAAGCGAACGGGATCGAGAGGAAGAAGAAGAAGACCACGGTCACGGCAGTCTGGTACAGCAGCTCGAAGGACGATGCGTAGAGGCTCCGAGCGTACTGCCAGATCACGAACGAGCTACCGTAAAGGGAGCTCCAAGACTTCGCCCTAGTCGCCTCATCCATCTTGTCAAAAAGGGCCGAGGCCTTGACATCGTACATTGACATGAGCGCGTTGCTCGTCATCTTCGAGATGAGCGTCTCTGCGCGGGAGGCCCCGAGGCGATACGAGTTCCTGGCGGCGTCTACAAGCGAGACCACGATCGTCTTATTCGCCCCTACCGTGTAGCCTACGCCGTCAGGTTGCTCTCTTGAGGCGTTGTTCAGGACCCCGGCTATCTGCCCCTGCGGGCCCGAGCGGAGAACGATCTCCGCGGGGACATTCGGTTCAACGAAGGCCATCGCCTCAGGCCACGAGACAACCACGTCTCTCCAGACGTACCAGCTGTGAGAGACAAAACTGTACAGGTCGATTCCCAAGCCTGCCTGCAGGGCGGCGACATCGACGACGCCCACGATGGCGATGGAGCCCGGCTGGAAGACGGGAACGTAGCGGAACGACCTCGGGCTATAGGGAGCGAAGGCCCGGAATGGGGCTCCCGCCCCTGCCAGATAGGCTACTCCTGCGGCTCCCGCCGTGGCGCCCATGGCCGCAATTGCAGATGGTGCACCGAAGATGCTTCCAAGCCTGATCCTGCCAGTGCCGAAGGGCCCCGTGTCCGGTCCGTAGACGATGGCCCCCGTGTTGGGATCTACCACGTAGCCCTGAGGATCAACCCCCGTGTACGGCTTGACCCCCGCGACGCGGACGCCCCCGGAGGGGCCCGGCTTGACCACGAAGCTGAAACCCACGGGGCTCACGCGTGTGCCCATCTCGCCGACCCCCCCCGAGCCCGAGCTGACCAGGGCGGCAGCGTAAAGCCCCGCGCTCACACCCCAGATCACGACGCTCTGAGAGATACCCACCTGAGCCGGGGTCAAGCCGACAGCGACGATCTGCCCCTGCGTGGGGTTCTGGACGCCGCTCACTGCGACCATGAAGACCGCGTCTGGATTCGTGAAGTTGGCGAACCAGTCTGTCAACCTGTCGTACTGAGCCAGTTGAAGGTCCACTGTCAGGAGGCCCCAGTCGCTTGCGAGCCTCGAGGGTGCCAGGAAGTAGTCCGCTGGGACGCTTACCGCGTTAAGGAGCACGTACCAGAGGAACGTCGACTGCGCGCGTAGGTTCTGCTCGTTGACGAACCTCATCGTATCGAGCGGGGTGGTCTGGTGAATCCTCATCGCGTTCGTAGTCACGAAGCCAAGTCCGCCTCCGTAGTTGGCCTCGGTGAAGACCTCTGCCTCGAAGTACCTCAGGAAGGGCTCTATCGGCGGGGAACCACGCAGGAAGGTCGGATAAGAGTACATCATCCCATCGAGCACCTTGAAACGAGTCCCAAGGGCTGACTCCAGCTCTGGAAGCCACCTGTAGAAGATGCTGTTGACCCAACCCTGGTACCGTGAGATGAGCGTATTCGGGAAGTTATACCCGTAGGTCACCCCCGTGGCATACGCCGCCATGTACTCACTGTCACTGGACAAGTCGAGTGAGATCATCATCTTAAGCTTCGACGCCAGCTCGCCAAAGTGCCTCTCAACGAACTCCCTTGCGCCCCAAAGGCCCTGGTAGTGCCCCGGCATCGCGACCAGCCACACGGTTCTCTCAGGCGGACGCTGCGCAAAGACCTTAGGAAGCTCAAGCAACAGGGAGATACCCATTGCGTCCGTCGCCCCAGGTGCTACCTGTGGCACGGGCGACCAGGAGTCATAGAATGCGGTGACCACGGCGACCTCGCCGTTGAGCTGGGGGTTTGAGCCAGGTATCACGGCCACAAGGTTGGCGACATCCTTGTTCTCCCACCTCATGAGGCTGCTTACCCATATCTTGGCCCCGCCGGGCTGACCTGCCAGCTGCTTCAGTCTTGAGGCGGCTTCTCCCCTGACGTAGAGCCTGGGGAAGTTCAGTGGGATGTTCAGGTTCTTCTGGACCGCTTCTACCGCTGTGGTATCCTCGGGCTCGGTGAAGATCACACCCTTGGCCTTGAAGGTTAACGCGTGCTTCCAGTACCAACGGCTGTTGAAGTCAACGAGAACAAACGAGCCTGGGACATCCTTGCCATCCAGCTCCTCAAGGTTGCCGCTTCCGCCATCAACGAGCCGATCGCCTTCAGCCGGGCTCTCATAAGGCGAGGGATTGACGTTGTTAGGCCACATGGGAAAAGCCTCCAGTGAGACCGTCCCCCCATCAGGCAGAAGCGCCACAACCTGAGACCGGTACACTATCGGAGTCGTCGCCGTGAAGTACTCCCTGATCACGGTCAGCCCTTGTGCCTTCCACTCTCTCTCAATGTAATCCGCCGCCTGGAAGAAGCCATCGTAGCCCGTAACCCTTGAACCCAGACCGCTCAGGTACTGAACGTGGCCGAGAACGCGGGAGAAATCGAACGCATCGTACAGCTTCCGAATATCCTCAGGCGAAGCAGGCTCGGGTGCCGCCCTCGATACCGACGTAACCGAGGCCCACGAGGAGAACACCAGAACCGCAAGCATGAGAAGCAGGGAGACACGAGTTGAGCGCGGATGACTCTTTCCCATCGGACTCGATTAAGACTTCCCGCCTCTGTATTTAAGCCTTCTCAACACTGCGACCCCTCCAATCAATATTCGAGGGGAGACCAGTGAGCAGATCGGCATGAAAATCGCGTGGCGGTATACGCTACACGTTGGGCTGCTCATTAGCTCAAACGACGGCTTCTCTGAACCCAGTGATTATCGATGATCGCACCGACCATCCCGCAGATAGCCCTTATGTGTGTGGAATGAGGGTAGGCAACCACTACATCATTCGAGTAACGAATCAACCTACTGGCCAACTTAGCTCCATCCGATCTCCATCTCCAGACCCTGAGAGATAGAGCGAAATCGGGACGCGATCCGACTTTCGTACCAGTCATATCGTACGAAAGGCTTTTAAACTCAGACCGAGCAGACCCGGGTTTCATAGGGTCAGCAGCTGAGACCATAGGTAATCTCGGCGCTGACACCTAGAAGAAACTAGGAGGAAAAGTGGAACTTGAGCGAGGTTGAGCTGAAGAGCGTAATGACGCCGCGCATGTGGGCCTTCATCATCGTCTTCTCGATAGTGATGTCGTCAGTTGGTGTGATGACGTCGCCGTTTACTCCAACGTGGACATGGTCTATCCTATTCGGCACAGCAACAGGACCAGTCGTAGTGCTCTTCATAACACTACTGCTCGGGGCAGCAGCGCCTTCGATCAAGAGGATAATGTCTCCGCAGAAGCTTGCTTGCCTTTACACTGCGGCAGGCATGTCACTGGCCTTCTCGTGGAGCATGGTGCCGTACGGTGAGCTTCATAACGCGGCTATGACGCACCTAGTGACCTTCCCGCCTTACACGGATTACATCTCCTGGGTCTTCGGGCCCAGTGATGTGGAGTTGGTGCGACAGCTTACGACGGGCGGTGCGCCTACGCCGTGGGGTGCCTGGTCTGGCTGGCTGGGCTTCTGGATCGTCTACGCCATCGTCTGGACATTCTTCTGGGTAGGATGGATCGCCATCCTCGCGGAGCGATGGATAGAGGTCGAGAGGCTGCCCTTCGCCTTCGCCGCGACTGGCACGGAGCAGATAGCCTACCTGACGCCTCCACCCGACGCCGACAAAGCCCTGCTGTCGACGAGGCTGAAGCTGTTCTTGGTCGGCTGGGTCCTCGGCCTACTGGTGGTGTTGCCGATCGGCCTACACTACCTCTTCCCGTGGATTCCTGATCCTTACGGCTTCGCTTCGCCGCCGTTCATCAACTGGTACTTCGGCGTCCTGATCCTGGACACGATCGCGCCGATCAACAACCTCATCCCGGTATGGTGGGCCATGTCCTTGAACCCGATGCACTTTGCGCTGTTCTACCTCTTCCCGGTGAAGACGCTGTTCTCGATCTGGTTCTTCGACGTCTTCGGCATCAAGCTGCCCAGCCAGGTGGCCTACTGGCTCGGCTACTTCCCCGCGGGGGTACGGGGAGTCGGTGCGATGAACGGGCCGCCCTTCAAGTGGGGCATCATTGAGATCGGCATGTTCCTGGGCATCGTCTTCATCTGGTTCGGGTTGAACGCTAAGTGGTTCATCGGGACGATTAAGCTGAAGAGGACGCCTGAGGACGCAAGGAGGGCGCTTCCACACCCGGTCGCATGGATACTGATCGCCATCTCCACCATAGTCTTGATCGCGATGATCACCTCGGCGGGCAGTTTCGTCACGTCAGCCATCCTAGTAGTCATAGTGATGCTGCTGACGTACCTCGGTGGCATCAGGGTCTTCGGCTACGCCGGCACCGTGGGCACAGCCTGGATGTTCCCGAACGACCACTGGATGGAGTACCCTGTCTTCTGGCGCTGGTACTACGGTCCCAACATGACCCTGCAGACCGTGAACTACGAGTACGTGACGTCGATGATGCTGACGAACAGGTTCACCGGCGAGCTGATGGGCGAGAACAACACCCAGTTCGGCATGGCGCTGCAGATACCGATGTGCTACAAGGTGGCATTCGACACGAAGACCCACCCGATGGATGTCACGAAGGTCATCCTCGTAGCGGCGATAATCTCGGCGGTGATAGGGTTCCCGACGGCGCTGTGGTTCGACTACACCTTTGGAACCGCCAGGACTCCGATGGGCATGTACGATGCCTGGTGGATCTGGAGCTTCCCCACGCTTAACGCCCTCTACGGTGAGCCCGGCCCAGACCCCATCATAGGACACCTCGTGGCGGGGGCGCTGATCACGATCGCGTTCGGCTTCCTCAACATGAGGTTCATCTGGTGGCCTCTGGAGCCTGCGGGAGTCGCCCTCTCAGTAAACCAGGGCGGCGGTGTCTGGCTGACGCCTGCCTTGACGATGTGGATCGTCAAGGTCATCGTGTTGAGGGTAGGCGGCACCAAGCTGAGCGACAACTACGTCGTACCGCTAGCGATCGGCTTCATCGTCGGCTACTGGTTCCTGATGTTCGTCAGCGGCCTCATGGGCATGGTAAGGTTCTTCATGCCCGCGTAGGCAGACGACGCTCGAAGCCCCTCTTCTTTTCCTTTCCCCTCTTCTTTCCACCCCGCTGGCAGAGAGCGGAGACTGCGCAACCTAGAACCCTGGCTTCAGCCGGAAGGAGGCGTCTAAGAGCAGAGGCAGGGGCTCGGCCTAGCCCAGGGCGCCATTTTGACTGTGGCAGAGGCTGACCGCAGGTCTGTCCGCGGGGAGAAACAGCCCGGACGCCTGGTCTGCGCGGTCTCTGAAGGCCTACTCGAGAAGGGAGGCCACGAACTCCTCGGGATTGAAGGACCTAAGCCCATCGAGGCCCTGGCCGACGCCCAGGAAGAGGATGGGCTTCCTGAGGATGTACGCGATGGAGATGGCTGAGCCGCCTTTCGCGTCGGCGTCCATCTTCGTAAGGATCGAGGCGTCGATCCCCACGGCCTTAGCGAACTCCTCCGCCTGGTTCACGGCATCGTTGCCGGTCAGAGCGTCGCCCACGAAGACCACGAGGTCTGGTTTCGCTACTTGGGCGATCTTCCGCATCTCGTCCATGAGGTTCCTCCTCGTCTGCATTCTCCCGGCGGTATCGACGAGGACCGCGTCTATGCCATGGGCCTTCGCGTAGCTGATCGCATCGTAGGCCACCGCTGCCGCGTCCCCGCCATACTGGTGCCTCACCGCCTTGATGCCGAGGCGCGAGGCGAGGGCCTCAAGCTGCTCGATCGCTCCGGCCCTGAAGGTGTCGGAGCACGCCAGCGCGACCGTGAAGCCTCTCTCGCGCAGGAAGCCCGCGACCTTGGCCAGCGTAAGCGTCTTCCCGGAACCGTTCACGCCGACGAAGACCATGACGTACGGGCTCTGGGACGAGGACTTCGCGGCGACCAGAGCCGCCAAGTCGAGGTGCCCCGAGGCGTCGAAAAGCTCGAGGAGAGCCTGGCGCAGGGCCTCCCTGAAGGGGGTCTCGCTTTCACCGAGCCTCCGAGTCTTGACGCCGAGAAGCCTCGACTTCAAGCTGGCGATGAGCTTCTCCGCGACGGGGTAGGCTACGTCGCTCTCGATCAGCTCCAGCTGGAGCTCCTCAAGGGCCTCGTCAAGCTCGCCCGGCGTCAGCTCCCTGTAGGACAGCCTCTCCACGGCGGAGCTGAAGGCCTTCCTAAGCCGATCTAGCAGGGCCTGTCGCCTCTTCTCTCCTTTGCGCGATCTCCGTGATCCTGCGCCTGTTCTCCTCGAGCGCGGCGGAGGCCTGAGCCCACTGCTGCTCCAGGGCCGTCCGGGATCTCTCCAGCTGGCTCACCTGTTGCTCCAGGTTCTCCAGGGCTTCGCTCAGGCCTTTCTCCACGCTTACTTCTGCTCCCACGCCTACGACGACCTTCTCCACATCGTCCAGCCTGGCCCTGATGTAGGAGCCTGCGCCGATGGGAACGAGGGCTTCCGCATCCTTCTTCTCAGACCTAATCGCCGTCAAGGCTTGGACGGCCAGCCTTGACTCCGTCAGGCCCTGGTTAAGCAGCTCCAGCCTAGCTCGGAGCGCCCCTAACGTGCCCTCTAACAGCTCCGCCTCGACGAGAAGCCTCCTAAGCTCCTCTTCCTCAGCCCTGCGCTGGCTCTCCAACCTCGCCCAGCTCCTCGGGAAGCTCCTCAAGCCTCAGTATTTTAACGCTCCGCCTCTTCACCCTGTGTCTGCTCCCGAGTTCCCGCAGGACCCTGTCGAGGGCCTCCTCTGCGCTGAGCGCCCTGATCTCCCTCTTGAACAGCATTCTAGCTCTTCCCGTGGGGAACTCGCCTGTAACCTTGAAGGTCTTCGCAGACGCCAAGCCCATCTCACCGTATGCCCAGCGTGCTCGTCACCGTGGCGAGCTCCGGCCCCGTGGTTCCCGTGCCCACGGCTGCGCCGTAGCTGTTCGCGACCAAGCCGGGCTTCACGTACCGCGCCCCGCCGTTCACCGTCCCAACGCCGACGGGCACCCTGAGGGCCTCCTCCAGCAACCCCTTCTCCTCCTCCGTCACCTTGGGGTGCACGAGAACGCCCTTGTTGGTTGCCACGGCCAGAGAGCCAACGTTAGGCAGGCCGGCGATCATGCCCGGAGAGAAGCATACGCCCAACGTTTGCTCCATGCTTTGAACTGCCTCAGCCGGAATCCGTCGATCCACTACTCCGCCGAGATCGTTCACCAGAACGGAGTTCCCGAGAGCCGTCCATTTGGTCGAGATCGCCTGAACCTTGACTCCCAGGCTGTCTCTCAGCTCGTCCACCTCCTCGGGGGGACAGAGGTCCGGTACGACCATCCCCCTGGAGTTCGCGGAGGCGAAGACCCCGAGCAGCTTTGAGCCGCAGAGCCGGGCTCGAACCCATCTCGACAGCCCAAGAGTCTCTGCTAGCCTCGCCGTCTTCCTCTCAGATAGCAGACGGGGCGCGATCAGGAATCTGTCCGTGGTGAGGATGAAGACGCCGATACTGGGGTCGCCAGCCAGGTTGAGGAATGCAACAGGCAACTACGTGACCTCGACGGGACGAAGCGTGTACGTCCCATCCTCATTCTTGAAGATCCTTACCCTCACCCTTCGGGGCGGCCGGGTCCTCCCCCTCGGCCAAAGGACGCGGTTCAGATCCTCGCTCAGCCTTAGATCCCCTGGGTTCTCTGGCTTCAGATACCTGGTCGCAGCCCGGCGGATGATCCTCACCGCCCTAGGCGTCCTCGCCGGGCGAGAGCCCTCCCAAGCCCTGCGGAGCGAGATCGTAAGCACCCCTACCTCCTCGCCCAGCTCCTCCTGCTCAGCCGATCGCCTGCCTGACTGCCGTGGCGGACGCTCAGCGCCAGCCCTGCCGGATGGCTCAGCAGCCTCAGGCTCCTCCTCAGGGCTTTCCTCTGCCTCTTTCTCGGAACTCATATGGAGCCCTAAGCCTTGATCTTGGTTCTTCTCCAATGCCGTCTCTTGGGCGTTGTTCTCACTCCGCCCAGGGTCCTGGCGTAGACCCAGCCTGGCACGGCCCGGGCTACTCTCCCGGCCTTTGCCAGCCTTAGCTTCTTGGCAAACGGTTTGTTTCGGGCCAAGTCACCGCCTCGTGATCCTGATCTCTCTCTTCTGTGCCTGGAGCCTCGCAAGGATCATCTTAAGCTGCTCATCGGATACCGGGACCGCTACTCTCCCCGCTTGGACAGCCCTGATCAGCTCCGCCTCCAGTTGGTCCACGTACTGCGGACGGACAATCCGCAGATTGGCAAGCCTCTGTCGGGCCGCAGGGCTCAGGATCTCCCTCAGGGCCGCTTCCTTCTGGAGCTTCTCCTGCTGTGCCTCCTGCTCCCTGCCTCGTTCCTCAAGCAGCCTCCGCTGAAGCTCGAGGTACCGCCTGCGCTGAAGCTCCTCCAGCTCTTGGTCCTCAGCACCAGCCAAGGCCTTTCACCTTCTCGAAGTAGCCTAACCCTTAGCCCCAGCCGTCAGGATGCTGGAGGCCAGTTGATCCATCATCGCTCGGGCCTTCCTCGTCAAGGCTCGACCTTCCTTTCCCTCCTTCTCTACGAGCCCGGCAGACTCCAGCTGCTGGAGTATCTTCCTGATCGGGCTACGTGCCCCTGCCCAAGCCCTCTCCGAGGCTGGGCCCTTGCTCAACCTGCCACCGTAGGCCGCGGCTAGACGGGAGAGGCCTGAGGGCCCGTGCACATACAGCTTCCGCATGATCGATGCGGCCCGGATGTACCACCAATCGTCTGAGAGCGGCGGCGTCTCAGCATGCACGCCCGTCTTCGCCCGCGCCGCCCAGGGAGGCGGCTTAAGCGGGTCCACGGTCTCTCTGAGCTCTTGGGCTAGTCTCTCCAAGAAGAGCTCGCTTGGGACATCATAGACGGTGGGCAACGGTATCTCCTAGGCTCCGGTAATAACTCGAAGGCTCGTATTTAAGTCGAATGAGCGTGAGCTCCAGCGGCCCTCGCCTACGCGCGGGAGCACATCGCGTAGACCGCGGGATTCGGGCTACGGATTTCCTTCAACCTGTTTCCAGGCCGCCCTCAGCTCTCGGGCGCCTGAGTGCAGAGCGTCTCTTTCCTCCGAGGTCAGGTTCCATTCGACTATGTTCGCGCCCCCTCGTCCAAGGACGGCGGGAACCCCGATGCTGATGTCGCTCAGGCCGTATTCGCCCTGAAGCACCAGCGAGCAGCAGCAGAGCTTGCTCCAGTCCTTCAGGATGGCCTCTACCATCTCGGCGGTGTTGGCGGCCGGCGCGTAAACAGTCGCGCCTTTCTTCTGGACAACCTCTAGCGCGTAATCTCTCAGCTCTGCCCGTATCTCGCGCTGAAGCTCTTCGCTGAATGTCTTCACCACCCCGCGGACGCGCACTCTCCCGAACAGGGGGACTTGGCGATCGCCGTGCTCGCCGATCACGTAGGCCTCAACGTCGAGAACCGGCACCGAAAGCCACTTCGCGATGACGGCCCTTAACCGCGCTGAGTCAAGCTGCCCCGAGCTTCCTATCACATACCGTCGGTCACGACCAAGCGTCCTCCACGCGAGGTAGTTGATCAGGTCCAGTGGGTTGGTGAGGGTTATGAAGACGCAGTCGCTTCTCGCACCCTTCAGCCTCGTTGCCACGTCCTTGATGATCCTAGCGTTCACTTCGAGGAGCTGAAGCCTTGACTTCATCTCAGGCGTCCTAGCCTTGCCCGCGGCGATGACGACGAGGTCTGAGTCGAGCGCCTCGTCGTACCCGCCAGAGTAGACCCTCGTGTTGTTCCTGAAGGCCAGGGCCTGCTCGATGTCCGCAGCCTGTCCCTCCGCGAGTTCCTCGACCACATCGACGAGAAGCAGCTCGTCCACCAAGCCCCTGCAGGCTACCTCGTAGGCTATGCATGAACCGAGCGTACCTACGCCGATCACGGCTGCCTTGGCCAAGCTTGACACCGATCGGCCTACGTGACTCCCCTCCTATTTATCAGATTGTTCCCCTTGGGGCCGCCGACAGGTCGCCTATCCTCATCGTGACTGGAAGCCTAGACCGGCTTCGTCTAGAGAGACGCGATCGCCAAGGCTAATGGCGCGTGGAGCACCCTGGCCTCGGTCACGATCGCCGAGATGAGGCTGCTGGGCGTGATGTCGAAGGCGGGGTTGAGCGCTCTCACGCCTATGGGCGCGACCATCCGACCGGCGAAATGCGTTATCTCCTTGGGGTCTCTCTCCTCGATCGGTATCGAGGCGCCGCTCGCGGCGCTCCGGTCAATCGTCGATGTGGGAGCTGCAACGTAGAACGGGACCCCATGCTGCCTCGCAAGAACGGCCACAGTGTAGGTTCCGACCTTGTTCGCTGTGTCCCCGTTCATTGCGATCCTGTCGGCGCCGACGATGACCTTGTCGATCAACGCCTTAGACATGCAATAGCCTATCATGTTATCCGTGATCAGAGTGAACGGGATGCTTTCCTGCTGAAGCTCGAACGCGGTCAGCCTCGCTCCCTGAAGCCTAGGCCTCGTTTCGGCGACGTAAACGTGGAGACGTTTCCCCCGCTTCACGGCGCTCCGGATCACCCCCAACGCAGTGCCCCACTCCGAGGTTGCGAGTGCGCCCGCGTTGCAGTAGGTTAGAACACGATCCCCGTCGGCGAGAAGCGCCTGGCCGTGGTCCCCAAGACGGTGGTTGACGATCGCATCCTCCTGCGCGATCCGAAGCGCCTCCTCCATCGCCACCTGCCTGAGCTCACCGACGGGTCTGTCCGCGTTAACCGAGACCGTTGCCATCATCCTCCTGACGGCCCATGATAGGTTGACCGCCGTCGGCCTAGACGCCTCCAAGAGCCTCGCTGCCCTGCTGAGGTCTCTGAGGAACCCATCGGGCTTCCCAGCCTTGCTTCTCAGGGCTGCCAGAGCCATGCCCATGGCGGCGGCGACCCCGATCGCGGGGGCGCCCCTAACACTCATGGCCCTCACGTGTCGGGCAACCTCAGACGGCGTCCTGCATTCGATGAAGCGGGTCTGCCACGGAAGCCGGTTCTGGTCCAAGAGGACGATGCGGTCGCCAGCCCATCGTACAGCCCTCAAGGTTTCCTCCTGCGATGACATCGGCCTCCAGCCCCGCAGCCATGGAGACGCTTCCCTGCCTATTAATGCCACCTCATGGGCACGCCAAGGATAGCCGCGGTCGGCTCGCCAAAGCCTTAAGTCCAGCTCAAGAGGCGTGATTGGACCGGCGTCCCGTTGACCTTTATCGCAGGTGAGGCTCGCTGGCTGGACGGCCGGGTCGTGGTCGAGAAAGGGGAGTTCCTGGACTCTCTCGGTCAGCGAGGCTACGGCACGGCCGAAGAGGGCGAACGACTGATCCTCTCACCCGAGGAGAGCCTCTACCTCGTGGCGGAAAAGAAGCTCATCGTCAGGGACAAGGAGAATCGCGAGCTCTCGTTCAGAGAGCTTGCCGAGGGCTTTCTGGGCAAAGATCCCGAGGTCTGGACTCGGTACCTTGTCTTCAGAGACCTGAGAAGCCGAGGATACGTTGTGAAAGAGGGCTATGGGCTTGGCCTTGACTTCAGGGTCTACGACAGGGGGAGTTACGGCAAGGAGCCGGCGAAGTTCATCGTAGTCGGCGTCTCCGAAGGCAAGCCCCTAAGGATCGACGCGCTCGTTGAGAACCTGAAGACGACGCAGAGCTCGAAGAAGGAGCTTGTCCTAGCCGTCATCGACAGAAGAGGGGAGGTAGTCTACTACGCTGTCTCACCGTTGGGGTTCTGATCCGCGAC
>Ga0315308_1000890_pt1 | contig 17124 bp, 19 predicted proteins | sample TDP3_MG_FD_203078 | JGI IMG/M metagenome (GOLD analysis project Ga0315308, IMG submission 203078) | Freshwater sediment microbial communities from Lake Towuti, South Sulawesi, Indonesia - TDP3 | ecosystem: Environmental > Aquatic > Freshwater > Lake > Sediment | place: Indonesia: South Sulawesi... | reverse complement strand
CCGGCTTCGGCATTATCGGTATAGGCGGAATGGCTATCTTCGCGATAGGGATGGGCTTCATCATTACGTATCCGCCTGAACCCATTCTAGTCTCTCGCGAATGGGTGAACATCTTCATCTGGACAACACTCGGCGTGATGTCCATTGCTGGAGGGTTCTTCTCGATCCTCATTTACAAGGCAGTTCAAGCAACACGGATGAAGAGGCGTCTAGGAGGCCTCCCGAAGGGCGAAGGCAGAGCTGTAGATGATCTTGGACCAGACAAGACTGGCTATGTGGTAGTTGAAGGCGAGTACTGGAAAGCGAAAAGCAGGGAGCCCATCCCCGCGGGGAGCCGAGTTCAAGTTACAGGTGCTGAAGGTAACATTCTAACAGTTGAGAAGAAACAGTCTTAACAGAACTTGCGGCTCTCCAAGTCCAATTCAACATTCGATCAATCCTTCGTCAAACTCACAGAACTCCTGTTCCACGTACTGCACAGTCTTACGCTGAACCGAACGTAATTTAAATCTCAACGATTCTCTGATAGATGGTTCGAGGGTAGTTGCTTGCCGATCACTTCAAGCAGAGACATTGAGACTGACGCCATCCTTACGGTTGCGAAGCTGATGGCCGCCAGCGCTAGAACAGCTCCTAAAGGTAGAGGCGTAGACCGAATAGTGACAGCGATAGTTATAGGCGTAGAGAAAGAGCGTATCGCCGAGGCTATGGAGAAGAAGATGAGGGAGAAGAAGAACCCTATCACGGCTTTCGAGCAGGATGCGAAAGCTCTTAGAGATTCACCTTGCGCTCTTCTTATCGGCGTGAGAGGGACGATGCCGAAGAAACCTGAGAACCCACTTAACTGCGGAGCATGCGGCTATTCGAGTTGCGCAGAGTTCATAAAGGCTGAGAAGAGACAGGGAGAGGACTTCACAGGGCCGGTTTGCATCTTCGAAGCTATGGACTTAGGCATAGCGGTTGCATCTGCTGCAAAGACAGCGAGCGAAATGAACATCGATAATAGAGTCATGTATACTGTGGGCGCCGCGGCGAAAGCATTGCGGATCTTGGACGCAGACATAATCATCGGAATACCGTTGTCAACTGCTGGGAAGAACATATACTTCGATAGAAGATAGCTTGGAGTTCGAAAGTTAGCTGAAGAATCGACCGCTAACTTCAGCATAGACCGAAGGCAAATGTAACATAAGAATATGCGTAAATGAAGAGTAGAATCCCTTTTTGAAACTCTGTCATCTGAAGCGGCAGCTGTCTAGGATACGTATCTCTCGATCTTGACAGCTTCCTTCCTAGCTTCCTCCAGGATCTCCGCCGGGGTGTCTGGCAAGATCAAGTAACGTATGTACTTCATAGTTGTCTCGAGATACTTGATCTGTCGATTAATGAATTCAAGCGGCTCCTTCAATCCACGGATCGTGATGAGATGCGCCTCACGTTTATAAAGCCATTATTTAGAAATTCGACAGGTCGAAGATCGATACAGTCGCAGAACGACATATTCTAGGAAAAGTTCTCGCGAACAACTTTTAAGCTACATTCGACTTGAAGCACACTTCAAGAATATGGTACGATCTACAGTGGTTGTATCGTTATTCGAAGAGTTTCCAAAAGCTTATGAAAGCAATTGTTTAGGAGCGATCGATATACGATTTGAATCAAGAAAAAGAAGTGGAGGTTTGCGTTTAGGTTTTGATCAGTTCAGCTTGTATCGGTATGTTATGAGGTCTAGCCTCCAGTAGACTCCGCAAGGATCTCTGAAGACTCCGTTCATTTCCATGAAACACCCTTCTTGCGTCGGCCTCTTGTCCAATGTGTGGAGAATGAAGTAGGCTCTATGCCCAGCTTCGTCAACAGCCCATCCTTGATAGTATCCTTCATTACTATTCTTGTTGTATACGCCTCTCCACCATTCACGGAGAACCGTGTATTCGCGGCCATCGATCATATCTTTCCCCATGTCACTTTGAAGAGGACCAAGTCTCGATGGACCTCTGTGATTTGGCATCTGAGTTCGACTGAGGCTGGCACCGTTACGACCTTGCCGCCTACGGAGGCTTTCGCCTTGCCCTCGATCGTCGTGACGATGTAGACGTCGCCGACTTTGGCGTTAGTAGTCAAAGGATCAGCGAAGACCGGTATAACGACTAAAGAAAGCATTAGGAGAGCGGTTGAAGCCAAGAGGACTTTCCTCCTTGCGCTCATTGCTTTTTTCACTGTGAAGAAGTAGCTGATATTCAAGGTAAGTCGGTTGCGAATCTTTGTTAAAGAATAATGTTCATGAACAAGGTTCCGCAAAAAAGACTTAAATCGAGCATTCAGTCTTTAGAGTTCTCCGGCAATTTCTTGGAAGCCAAAAGGAAAATGGAGAGGAGAGAATGGTTCTAGGCTGTGTTCTACTCTGCTGCGAATCTGGGAAGATTAAGAATGTCGTAGAGGAGATCAAGAAAGCGAAGGGAGTTAAGAGAGTGTTCAGTGTTCACGGTCGATGGGATGTGGTTGCCGAAGTAGAGGCTGCGGACATCAAGGCGCTTGGAGAAATGGCCATGAAGCTTCACGAAGTCTCAGGGGTTAGAGCTACCGAGACTCTCGTTGGTTTCTAGGAGGCTTGAAGATGCAAGCTTGTGTCCTAATTAGAGTTGTTCCTCCGAAAGGCCCCGCTGTCTTGGAAGCTGTAAAGAAAATCTCTGAGGTCAAGAGAGCCTACTTTGTCTTCGGAAGATACGATATCGTCGCATTCGCTGAAGCACCAACATACGATGCCCTCAGCAGATTATCAAATAAGCTACATGGAATTGCAGGAACTAAGAGCACCGAAACTCTGTTAGAAGGCTAATAGAGCATCAGCGAATCTCCAGAACTCCCTCATTTTTTACACCACTAAGCTAGAGTCTCCCTGATCTCCGGAGCTTCCTATTGATTTTTATTTGTCCAAGAAGGTCGTCAAGGCCTACTGAGACTTTTTCCGATATGTGATTTTGTCAAGAACTGAGCGTGAAATAGAGCATAGCTCTTCGCAAAAACTTACGGAAGGCTGGCACCGCCTCAGTCAGGATTCTGACTGCGTCATGGAAGCGTCGATGAAGAATGTCAGATTTATTTTTAATTGGTCTAATATCTAGTACGGAAGCCATTTTGCGATATGAGTGATCGGATGTTGAAAAACATAGGCGTGGTTACGAGCGGCGGAGATGCGCCCGGAATGAACGCTGCAATCCGAGGCGTTGTCCGCATTGCACATTCAAAGAGTTTTCAAGTTATAGGTTTTGAGAGGGGCTGGGAAGGCTTGTTAACAAATACTTTTAGACGGTTAACACCCCGCTCCGTTAGCGGAATAATACAGCTCGGCGGCACATTCCTTCACACATCGAGATGCCCAGAATTTCGAAAGAAGGAGGGGGTTAAGAGAGCAGCTGAAACTCTCGCCCTAAACAAAGTCGATGGTCTAATCGTCATAGGCGGCGACGGCTCCTTCAGAGGAGGTTTAGAACTAAGCGAAGAAACCGATGCACTAATAGTGTGCGTTCCTGCAACAATTGATAACGACATTTTTGGAACGGAGGAAACTATAGGCTTCGATACAGCTGTAAATACAGCGCTCGCCGAAATTGACAAAATCCGAGACACAGCGATATCTCTTGAAAGAATCTTCATAGTTGAAGTTATGGGACGAACAAGGGGCTTCATAGCCTTAACCGTGGGAGTCACCGCGGGAGCTGAGACAATCCTAGTTCCAGAAGTAGAATATGAAAAGGAAGAAATCTTTAGAGCCGTAAAAGAAGATAGAGCCAAAGGAAAAAAGTCAGACATAATCGTGGCAGCTGAAGGAATTGGAGACACCCGTGAACTCGCAAGAGAAATCGAAAAGAACACCGGAGCAGAAGTCAGGCTTAGCATCGTAGGCTACGCTCAAAGAGGGGGAAGCCCCTCCGCCAGAAGTAGGCTTTTGGCCAGCTTATTCGCAAACAAAGCGGTGGAACTATTATCTGAAGAACAGGGAAGCAGAGTAGTTGGACTGCAGAACGGCGGGATAACGAGCATAGAGCTTGAAGAATCATGCAAAACTGAGAAACCTCTGGACTTGAGCCTACTAAAGCTAGCAAGAATATTAGCAACATAGTCATCCTTTCACCTATTCGTAATGCTCACTTACGTCATCCGTTTCCCTTGACCCAAACGACTTTTCAGCACGGATTATTCGAAAATTCTGAAAATGCACGGCGCGATTCATGAGCTTGACTGATAACATTGAGGCCGAGACAATTGACGGCCAAGCTAGAAGTTAGAAAGCGTGCATAGGTATCTTGGGCAGATGGTTAGAGAGCAGACAATTTTCAAGCATCAAGATTGAGAGGAGAAAATTCAATAGATTGATTGGAGTTTGAGCGTAATAGCTTGTTCAGAATGTTTAAACAACTCTGGAGGTAATGCCGAAACGAGAAGAATAGAGTTTACCTATGAGGGCGCATTAATTCCTCAAAAGGATATTCTTGAAACGGCAGAAAAACTGAAACCTGAAATCAAAAAAATGCTAAGTGCCACTTCTAAGGGCTATGATGATGACAGAGCCTCGATAAACCTACCTTATGATAAAGATATGTTGAGTAAAGTTAGACAAGCTGTGGAAGACAAGTCGCAGCTAAATCCGGAATATCTCGTTGTTGTCGGTATTGGAGGGAGCAACTTAGGAACGATGGCTGTTCAGGAGGCTGTTCTCGGGAAGTTCTACAACCAATTAGATCCTAATGTAAAGGTACTTTATGCCGATACGGTTGATTCGGATCCTATTAATGCCATAGTTAAGATGGTTGAGTCCACATTAGAAAGAGATTGCAATATAATACTAAATGTGATAAGTAAGTCGGGAACCACAACAGAAACGGTCGCAAATTTTGAGATAATCATAGATTCATTAAGAAAACACAAGAAAGAATATGAAAAGTATGTTGTTGTCACTACAGATGAAGATTCAAAACTGTGGAATCTTGCTCTGAAGGAAGGTTTCAGTGTTCTCGAAATACCGAAAAAGGTCGGTGGGAGGTATTCTGTTTTTTCTCCCGTCGGTCTGTTTCCCCTTGGATTGCTAGGAATAGACATTGAACACCTATTGGATGGAGCGAGATTCATGAGAGATGCCTGTATTAACTTAGATATTGAGCAGAATCTTGCAGCGGTAGGTGCAGCTATACAATATCGGCATTACAAGAATGGAAAGAATATTACTGATCTATTCCTATTCTCGAATAATTTAGAGGCTGTCGGCAAGTGGTGTAGACAATTAATCGCTGAAAGCCTAGGTAAGGAATTCAATATAAAAGGGGAAAGAGCGAACGTCGGCATCACCCCGACCGTTTCGATTGGCTCTACGGATTTACATTCGATGGCACAACTCTATTTGGGAGGCCCTTATGATAAGTTCACAACATTTGTAAGGGTTGAGAACAACAATTCAATAAATGTGCCAAGGCTAGAAGGATACTCTGAACTTGTTTCCGGAATACAAGGAAGAAGTTTGAAGGATATAATGGATGCGATACTTGAAGGGACCAAGGCGGCTTTTAGAAAGGATAGAAGGCCGTTTTTTGAAATAACGCTGCCGGACAAATCAGAGCATTCCATAGGACAGTTCCTACAGTTCAAGATGATAGAAACCATTTACCTTGCATACTTATTGGACGTAAATCCTTTCGACCAACCAAATGTTGAAAGCTACAAAAGGGAAACCAGAAAGATCTTGGCGAGAAAAAAGAAACATTAGCCTGCTCATAAGTCGCTGAACTATGTCGGATGATCAAAGAATTTCGCCTCCCTCTACTATATTGGACGCTAGAAAGGTGATGGCGTCGCCAAATACCAAACGAAATGAAGTTAGTAGGTGCAAGAACGGATGAGCATCTTTAGGGCGTACGACATAAGAGGTATTTACAGCAGGGACTTAACGGACGAGATAATGAAGAAAATCGGCATGGCCGTTGGAACTTATAATCCCGGTAGCTTTACAGTTGGAAGGGATTTTAGGGAGCATGGCGCCAAGCTTGAGAAGGCGTTTGTTTCGGGACTTACAAAGACTGGGTCGAATGCGTATTTGATCGGAACCTGCCCAGCAGGTATCTGCGTTTTTGCAAACTGGAAACTGGAAAATGACATAGCCGCGTATATAACAGCGTCCCATCTGCCAGCGGAGTGGAATGGTGTCAAGTTCTTTCATCAAGATGGGGTCGGATTCTTTCAACATGAGAATAAGAAACTGGAGGAGATGCAGGCCTTGGGAAACTTCAGAAAGGGGGAGGGATCCGTCAAAGACGTGAAAGACATTGAAGAAGAGTACATGAATTTCATAGCAGAGAGAATACAGCCGGAGAGGATAAGAGTTGTTGTTGATTTCGGAAATGGCGCCGCATGTCTAATAGCTCCGAAGATACTGAAGAAACTTAATGTTGAAGCCGAATTCCTCTTCGATTGGCCTGACTCAAGTTTCTCAAATAGAGACCCTGAACCGAAACCTGAATCTTTAAGGGCTCTCTGCAGGAAGGTTGCGGAGGCGGGAGCTGACCTTGGAATAGCATTCGATAGCGACGGCGATAGAGCGGTATATGTTGACGAAAAGGGTAAAGTCGTAATGACTGAACAGAGCGCGATTCTCTTCATAAGAGACATAATGAAGACTAGAATAGGCCCGGTTGTCGCCAATATCGAATGCTCAAGCCTCATAGAAGATGAGGTCAAAGAATATGGTGAAACCGTCTTTCGCATACCAGTTGGCCACACATACTTGGTGCAGGAAACGAAGAAACATAACGCTGTCTTCGGAATCGAGAAGTCTGGGCACATCTGCGTGCCGAAGTTCTTCTGGTTCGATGACGCTGTAATAAACAGCATGTACATGATAGAGATAGTATCGAAGATGGGCAAGAAGATCTCAGAAGTCTTGAAAGAGATGCCGACTGGGCTCTTCGAGAGGATCGAGATAGACTGCTCTGATGAAATAAAGTTTGAAGTTGTGGATAATATAAAAGAGAAAGCGACTGAAAATCATGAGAATATAAATACAATCGATGGCGTCAGAATCGATTTTCCTGATTCCTGGGCATTAATCAGAGCATCAAACACATCGCCGAAACTTCGACTCTCCATAGAAGCGAAAGATAAGAAAAGGCTGAAAGAACTGAAAAGAGAAATGATGACCCTTATAAACAGCGTTTTGAGAAGATCTGCAATATGAATATAACAACCTGGCACTATCGGGTTTAGATACGATTCTCCAGTTGTAATTCGCTCCATGCTGTTTGCAGTCAACATCAACGTGTATAGTTTTTCTCCCATGGAAAATAATTCTTTGTAGGGTCTAAGCCAGAGTTATAGGTAATGCACAGTTTAGACCGCGGCTTAGCTCATCTATTTCATAGGTTAACAGATGGCTTGCCTGTCAGCCTAGTGTCAACCTGTACATCAACTTGAATTCCTTCTCTTACGGCGCCAGTTACAACACAGTAGTTTTCGAATATCTCCAAGCACTTTCTTACTTTATGTTGATCAGCAGAGTCGGCTGTCTCCGGCTTTATCCTAACATTTATCTTAGTTACCCTCCAGTATCCTTCTTTGTTTCGTTCAATGCTAGGTTCTGCCTCTGCCCTGACCCCCTTCACTTCAATCTTCGATTTTCTGAGGCAGAATGCTAGACTGGCGCTGAGGCAGTTTGCTACAGCTGCTGCCAGGACCCTTGAAGCGTTTGGACCGGAGAGTTTTCCAAGGGGAGCCGGCTCATCCATAATAAGCGTAGTATTTGCATCTGGAAATGTTATTTTGAAGAGATAATCTCTCATCAGCTCAGCCACTACCTTAGGCTTCACTCCTCCCTCAGACAATCTTGCTCACCTCAACGCTTTCTTGACAACTATCTTCAGAACAAGCATCAACGTGTATTTATCCGCTATATCTTTCTTAAGGTTGAATGCTGATCAAATCCTCATCTGAAGGGATGAAGCATGGGCAAAACTCCTGAAGGTCAGCTTAAGCCGACTCTAGGGCTTTACGACGCCACGGCGATAGGCATAGGCGCCATCATTGGCGCAGGCATATTCGTCGTGACAGGCATAGCTGCTGGTCTTGCCGGCCCGGCGCTCGTAATTTCAATGGTGGTTGCGGCATTCGTTTCTCTGTTCACCGCGCTGAGTTTTGTGGAGTTGACTGCATGGCTTCCTACGGAGGGCGGCGTCTACGAGTATGCCTCCAGGCTTTTCTCACCTTTCGCAGGCTTCCTCGCTGGCTGGATGTGGGTTGTTTCATACATCTTTGTGGGTCCAGCTGTTTCGCTTGCTTTTTCATACTATTTTACCGCTTTAGTACCGATCGTCGATTCAAGATTGGTTGCAGCGGTTATATGCGTCGTGTTCACTCTGCTCAATTACGCTGGTATTCGCCATTCAGCAGCTTTCAACAATATGCTCGTTTTAGCGAAGGTACTGATCCTGCTAGTCTTTTCTGCGGTCGGGCTTTTCTATCTGAAGGCGTCAAACTTCACTCCGTTCATGACCTCTGCAACAGGTGTTTTCTACGGCGCTTACTTCATTTTCTTCGCTTACAGCGGTTTTGCGAGAATAGCTGTTCTCGCTGAGGAAGTTAAGGACGCTAAACGTGTTGTTCCAAGATCGATAGTCCTTGCACTGTTAACGTCAACGGCTATCTACCTTCTGGTCGGCGTAGTTGCCGTCGGTCTTATCGGCGCCGAGAATCTCGGAAAGTCAAAGTCGCCTCTCGCTGAAGCAATAAGCGCGGTCGGCAGTCCAGCGCTAACATACGTTGTTTCCCTCGGCGGATTGCTTGCCACCGCAAGCGTCTTGCTTACCTCGATTTTAGGAGTCTCCCGTATGGCCTTCGCCATGGCTAGGAATGGGGATTTACCGTCAGTGTTAAGCAAACTGCACTCGCGATACGGCACTCCTTACTACTCGATCTTAATAGTCGGCTCCATTATGATAGTGCTTACAGTATCTGCTGACTTGACAGGAGTTGTAGCCGTCAGCACCTTCGCTTCACTCTTCTACTACGCGCTGGCAAATGTTTCAGCTCTTAGGCTGAAAGCCGACGTGAGAGTTTATCCAAAAATTCTGCCGGCTGTAGGATTGGCAACGTGCTTGATTCTTATGGCCTTTGTACAACCCTCGGCGTTAGCGATAGGCGCGGTATGTCTTGCAACAGGCGCGATCTATTACATGATTAAGTCTACGTCTTGGAAGATGTGAAGTTGCATCGACCCTATGGCAAAGTTTGAAAACCTGAGCGTGGTTAAGTTCGAGAAGGTGGATGGTTGAATTTCTACTTCTGAGCGTTCTTTGATCTGACAACTTGCTTGACTGTTTCAATTATAATGACGAATAATGTTGCTCGCCGAGGCTTGTCCCCGACTCCTATCGCAATACTTGAGCTAACTCGGCAGCCATTACTACTTTTTCATTTCTAAATTGTTCAACTGCTCGAGGGCTAGGGCCAGAGCGTGTGTACCCAGTTTGCCTTTTCCTTGCGCTATAAGCGCTATATAGAGCTGGTGAGCTAGAGCCAAGCCCGGTAATGCGAGCCTCATCCGTCGAGCTTCCTCTAAAGCGATTTCCATGTCTTTTACGAAGTGCTCTACGAAGAATCCTGGGTCGAAGTTTCTCCTAACGATTCGAGGTCCTAGGTTGTTGATTGACCAGCATCCTGCGGCGCCCGAACCTATAGCCGAGATAACCTCGTCGAGGTCTAGTCCTGCCTTATACCCGTAAAGAAGGCTCTCGACCACTCCGATCATGGTTGTGGCGATCAGTATCTGATTACACATCTTGGTATGCTGACCAGCGCCAGTTGGCCCCATATAGGCAATATTTCTTCCCATCAGCTGGAATAGAGGGCGAAGATGTTCAACCACATCTTCATCTCCCCCGATCATAATCGAAAGTTTGGCTTCACGAGCGCCGACATCTCCTCCTGAGACAGGAGCATCAACGGCATAGACACCCTTCTCCTTCGCTTTATGGTAGATTTCTCGAGCAAGAGACGGCTGACTTGTAGTCATATCGACTACTATGGAGTTCTTCTTGGCTCCAGCGAGGATTCCATACTCTCCGAAGTAGACATCATAAACGTCTTTCGGGTAGCCCACGATAGTGAAAGTTACGTCCGATTTCTCCACGACTTCCCGAGGCGACTGAGCCCAAGTAGCGCCCTTCGCGAGGAGCTCCTCAGCTTTCGATTTCGTTCTGTTGTAAACAGAGATTTTGTAACCTGCATCTAGGATATGCCTGCACATAGATTTTCCCATGACACCTGTTCCAATCCAGCCTACATGGATTGAATCGGGAGAAACCTTTGGGAGACTGGTCATTCTAGACTCTCCAAGCATCTTGTCCGTTTTGCCTACATTAGACTTATTAGTTTTTTCCGGCGGAAGTTGCGTTCTAGAAAATGCAGCTACAAGATGTCCATTTGCAGGAGTAGACACGCCGATATGCGCGACGCTTTCATGTAGAGGCGCAGTACAGACTTGCCCCACTTCGAATAGCATTCGAGCTACGCTCATTCGCTATTGTGATCAGCGAAGCTCTGAACATGATAGGTATGCAGAGTCTACTTTGGAGTTTTCTCGACTTGATCGGTTGTAGAGTCATCTGGTTTGGGCTTCACTTTGAACTCAAGCCATCTCTTGAGAGCCTTAATATTCTCTTCATGCTTGGTTCTTCTAAGCTCATCGACTCTCAGCCCTTTCTTCCTAGCTTCTGAGATGGTCAATCCGCAGTCCCTCAACTCGCCGGCTGAAAAACCTCTTCCTTTCCGAAGTCTAACGAGTCCACGGGTTCTTCTAGCAACAACAGCCTCAGTGGAATACTTCTCTTCAACGGTATCTAGCAAGCTCATCATTTTTCATCCCTCTTATCCCTTCGGAAGCGTTATTCTCTTACAATTCTATAGGCTTGTTAATGAAATCGTATTGCCTCTCCGCTGAACATTCAATTATGAGTCTTTATTTCTCGACCTTTGAAGGCGGCCCTTCTATACTCGCATCTCCTCTCACAGATCTGGCATTCTTGAAATTGCTCTTCAGTATCGCCCATAACGCCAGAGACAGACTTCCTAGGGATCATAATATAGGATTCGTTCAACCTCACGCCTGTGAAATTCTCAACTTCCTCAGCGCCCAGAACGTCGAAGAGAGCCTTCTGCTCCTTTATATCCCAGTAGGCCGTGTCTCCAGGGCTGAACCTGGATAGCCGTTCTCCTCCATCAGGTCGAAAGTCTTTTTGAAGAATATCGGACACTTGACGTAATGCGTATGTCCCAACACAATCCATTATAAAAGATTTGGAAAGTTCCTTAGGTCCCAGCTCAGTGACCCTCCTCTCCAAGGCTGGACCTATCGTCGCCACGTAGACCGCTATCTCAGGTGTACACTTAAACTTCTCCGCTAGAAGTTCACTTTCGAAGACGCTTCCTTCTTCAAGAACCAATCGACCATCTTTGACCTCAGATATTTTCACAGTCTTGTAGACAGCCCTAGGATCGATCAGCTTGTAGCTCTCGTCGAAAACGGCCTCAACCTCGCTTATCTTATCCCTGAAACAGTCTAAATGGCAAAAAAGCATGAGCTCCTCGAAATCGTACCTCAAGGTTAGATTGGTAAGAGCTTTGAATTTCAAAGTCCTTGGGCCTCTGCGTAGGCTTACAAAACGATCTTGATGCCACGATCTTCGATTTCAAGTTTCCTTCTTATTATCGGCGCATCTCAGCTGTGCCTTTGGTTATTATTCCAGTGGTAGTCAGAGTATCTCTTTAATCGCTTCTTTGTATGTTTCGAGATCCGACTTGCTGAAGAGAACGAATCTGACCTCTTCCAGCCCGTTTTTCTCTTCAAGAAAGTTCTTGACCGTCTCGAGTGCGATTCGACTTGCTTTCTCTATGGGATAGCCGTATGCTCCTGTACTTATGGATGGGAAAGCGATCGTCTTCAACCCCCTAGTTACAGCTAACTCCAAGGAGTTCCTGTAGGCATTTGAGAGAAGCCTAGGCTCGTCGCGGTTTCCTCCACGCCAGATAGGACCTACGGTGTGAACAACGTATCGAGCCTTTAATCTGCCGCCTGATGTGATGACCGCCTTTCCGGTTGGGAGGCCTTCCGGCCACTCGGTCTCCCGAATCTTCTTACACTCCTCAAGGATCCTCGGTCCACCTTTCCGATGGATCGCTCCGTCTACTCCGCCGCCTCCCATGAGGCTAGGATTAGCAGCATTAACAATGGCTTCCGTCTCCTGATCCGTTATGTCTCCTTGAACCAGTTTCAGCTTGGACTTGCCAATAGTTATCTCCATTGTCTACAACCTCAGCAATTCTAGTTGTAAGTATGATTCGGCAAGATTAAGCATATTTGTTCCTATGCAGGAATTTATTACTCACGGCAACGCGATTGTTGGTACCATGACAAAGTTATACGTTCAAGAACCAATCTCTGGGGGCATATTCCTTTCTTATAAGTGCACTAACGAGTGTAAGCATTGCATGTATGCTTGTTCTCCCCGTTGGAAAGACGATTGGATTTCTGAAAGAGATGTGGAAAAAATCCTGACTCAACTGTCGGGTAGAGTTTTGGGAAGCCCATTTGGAAATGATAAGATCGGGGTAAACTACGGGGTTCATTTTACAGGTGGAGAACCTTTCCTCAATTTTGACCTTCTGCTCAAAGTTACGCAAATAGCGCATGACCTGGGGATTCCCTCCACTTTCGTTGAAACCAACTCCTTCTGGTGTACAAATGACGAAGTGACAAGAGAGAAACTGGTGCAGTTAAAGGAAGCGGGATTGCATGGGATACTGATTAGCGTAAACCCGTTCATACTTGAACAATTGCCTTTCGAAAGAACGGAAAGAGCTGTTAGAATAGGTGGAGAAGTTTTTCGTGAAAATGCGATAATCTACCAAGGATTCTTTTACAGTCAATTCAGGTCGCTTAACATCAAAGATGCTTTACCCTTTAAGGAATACTTGCAGAAAATAGATCTTAGCGATTTGTATGAGAACGTAGAACTGCTTCCTCTGGGTAGAGCGACCTACATGCTTGACCATCTATATCGAAAGTACCCTGCGAAGAGATTCTTCGGCGAATCGTGTAGTCAAGAGTTGACTAGAGGTTGGCATGTTCACATCGACAACTATTGCAACTATATAACGGGGTATTGCGGAGGCATTTCCTTGGGAGATGGAAGAAACATCGATTCAATATGTGAGGGGATAAATCTGGACGAGCGACCGATTCTTAAAGCGTTATCGACCGACTTGAAAGAACTTTTTGATCTTGGCATTGGGGAATTCGATTATAAAGAGCGTGAAGAAGGATACATTTCAAAATGCCATCTATGCGTAGATATAAGGAAGCATATCGCACAAAAGACAGACGAATTCAAAGAACTTAGACCGAGAGAATTCTATTACCGCTTGGAGTAGCCTGCCATTATTGATGTTCTTGTGTCAGACCCGTTATCAGGAGAAAGACTCAGGATCTGTGATTTGAATCATGAAATGGAAGTGATGTAGGCGGCAAATTATGGTATTCTTGGTGATAGCTAGTTGCTATATTGAATTTGAGTTCACTAATTGAGCAAACTTCTCAAAAGACCTATCATACGTCCTTTCTATGTCTCTTGGAAAACAACATGCGGGTAGCTCTCTCATTTCTAGATGATACTTTAAACATTCACAGCATACACCTTTTCTAGAACAAGGATCATAACTGCAATTGCATTTTTCTAAGTTGTTCGCTTTTCTGCATTCCACTTCAGACACCTACCTAAATGAACGTTAGATCGATTGGCAAGTCGAGATGAAACTAATAAGATTTACGGCGCATTCTTCTCGTCTTTCGATTTAAATTCAAGAATTCTTAACTTCCACGATTGACAATTGGCTATGCAGTCTTTATGGAGGAGTATTGATGACTGAACGGCTCTTTTGGAGAGATGCTTACATGAAAGAGTTCTCTGCCAAGGTTCTTTTTATTAGAGATGGCGGGCTCGTCTTGGATAGGACTTGTTTCTTTCCTGAGGGCGGCGGCCAAGCCTCTGATTCCGGAACCTTGAACGGTGTTCGAATTACTAATCTTCGTGCTGATGGCGATGAGATACTGCACTTTGTTGAAGACCCGAGCCGCTTCAAGGAGGGTCAGGAGATTCATGGAGCAATCGACTGGGAGAGGCGCTACAGAATAATGCGTCTCCACAGCGGAGCGCATGTGGTCTTCTTCTGCTTCCGAGCGAAGTTCGATGCGGATTGCACAGCCAGTTCTGGGAGGGTCGATGAGGAGAAGGAACGGAGCGACTACCTCTTCACTAAAGAGTTGACGTCTGAGATTTTGAATACGATCGAGGATTGTGCCAATGAAACCATAGCTAGAGGCCTAGACGTGAAGATCTGGTTTGAGGATGCGGAGGCGAGGGAGATGAACCCGTGGACTGGGGCGACGGCCTCGATAGAATCTGGCTTAAGGAGGAAGTGGAAGATCGAGGGCTTCCCAGAGATGGAGTGTGGGGGGACGCATGTTAAGAATACTTCTGAGATAGGGAGGATCGTCTTGAAGAAGGGGAAGAATCCAGGGCGAGGGAGGAAGAGGATAGAAGTCTACTTGGCTTGAGGAACGCGGGGCTGATCCATGGCTTGGCTATGCTGGAAATCTGCTAGGTGTCATGTGGAGAATTCGAAGAGAAAAAGCAAGTTTGAATGGAGCGGCTGCAAATCTGTACTATTTCTTACGCCATACTTGAGTATAATGCTCTTCCTTCCGTAAAGTGCCACTCGACCGGTAAAGTTTAAGCGAAGACTTATCCGCGTTATGATGGAGGATTAGCTTTGAGCTGCGCACCGTATGTCTCTTCGGATCCGGAGGTCGTTAGGAGAATGCTCGAGATAGCCAAGGTTCAAACAGATGATCTCGTGTACGATCTTGGATGCGGCGACGCGAGGATACTTGTAGCTGCAGTTGCAGAGTTCAAAGCAAGAGGAGCTGTCGGATACGAGATCAATGAAGATGTCTACAAAACAGCTTTGAGCATGATTGAGAAGTTGAACCTTCAGGATCGAGTAAAGCTGGTTCGTGGAGACTTATTCAATGCTGACATCTCGAAAGCGACTATCATAACGCTATATTTGACGAGCTCGGCGAATGAAAGGTTGAGAGGGAAGCTAGAGAAGGAGGCTAGGAGCGGGACGAGAGTAGTAAGCCATGACTTCAAAGTGCCTGAATGGGAGCCGTCGTTTCGAGAGGATTTTGGAACCCACACGATCTACCTCTATCAGATCCCTGAAGCATTCGCAGGAGCGCTTAAACAGAATCGATGAGGAGAAAAGATTGGAGATAACGAGACGCAATATCAGGGAGCAGACCCTAAAGCGATTCAAACATCTACGGACATGTGTTCTAGCTAGGGAGCTTTGCTTCTTGGTACGAAGTAACAGAGTAGCTTTGGAGCGTAAAGACATCCGCGACTGTTGTGGCTACGTAGCTAAGCTATGTAGTGAGGCAGGTTGCTTGGAACCGAGCGATCTCTGCGCTAAAGCAGCTGAGGTAGCCGTAGACGATGAGATGGAGTACCTGAACATTTGCAGCCAGAGCTGTGTAAAGTGCGCACAGTCCAGAATGCTTGAGAGTGAAAGGGCGAAGTACATAGCGTAGAGAAGGCAGCATCCGTAAAGTAGATTTCAGGTCAACGCTGAGGAAACTATGAAATAGACGCCGAGGCCCGCTAGGAAGAGTGCGCTTCCAGCGACCAGATAATGTAGAAAACGGTCACTCAGGAATCTTCTGCCTCTATAAACGCAATATGCTATCGAGCTGAACCATCCCATATCCGCTGCACCATGCCCTATCAGGAATAGAGCGAACCCGAACACACCTGCGATCTCTAAACTCTTATACATAATTGGAACACCGATCGCTACCCACCATAGTGGGACGTAGGGGTTGCAGCAACTCGTCAGGAACCCAGAAGCGATCGAACCGTACGAGGAGAATCTATGGCTCCCACTTCTTTCTGTTTGGAGTTGAAGATTTCTCGAGGACCATGCGAGGTAGATACCCATCGAGATCAATGCGGCTCCACCTCCATATCCAATAGCCATCTTCGCCTGTTCGGAGGCGAGAAGGGACCCCAACCCGAGAAAGAGAGCTGAAACTATAATCGCCTCGAGGATGAAGTGGCCTGAAACAACTAAGGGTCCAGCTCTGTAGCCTCTCTTAGCAGATTCCGCAACAGTCACAGCGAAGACAGGGCCAGGTGAGACAGCGCCTGCCAGTGCTGCTAAGAATGAAGCGACCGCTAAACCCAAAAGGTGAAGCATACCGGAAGCTCCTTCGTCGGCAATATCCTTCTATCAGAGTCGCGTTTAATAGTTGTTGTATAACGTATTACTCGAGGCAGCCTTGAAATGGAGACACTTGATGTTTCAATAAATAATGAAGTTCTTCGAAAAGTTCCCGACTTGTTTGCGAAGACGAGAATTGTCAGAAATGTATCTATAAGAAATACTCCGCCAGAACTTCAAGACAGGAAGAACAGAATTCTTGAAAGGTGGAAAGGGAAGAGTGAGAGCGATTTAGAATCTATTCCTGAAATTGTTGCATATCGCCGTTTACAAGAGATGCTCGGCTCCGATCCAAGAGAGATTCTTCCAGCGGTAGAAGGTATGCTTGTGAGAGGAGTCTTGAAAGGCAAATTTCCCACAGTAAATTCTGCTGTAGACTCCGCGAACATAATTTCCATTGAAAATCTAGTTCCGATAGGGCTTTTCGACCTAGATAGAATAGAGGGCGATGTTGAATTAAGATTGGCACATTCAGGTGACGAATTTATACCGATCGGAAAGAGCGGTCCTGAAAAATTGAAAATGAATACTCCAATCTTGAGAGATTCCAAGAAGATTTTCTCAGCGGTCGGAGCTAGAGATTCAAAAGATACAATGATAACACCTGCCTCGAAAAATCTACTTCTATTTAGCTGGGGAACAAGTGAAGTTGGTCAAGAAAAAGTCATTGAAGTTCTTGATAAATGCGCCTCCCTAATCCAATCAAATAAATGAGTGGCGACTGAGCTCATGCAATTTTCGATAGAT
>Ga0315308_1000889_pt1 | contig 17132 bp, 14 predicted proteins | sample TDP3_MG_FD_203078 | JGI IMG/M metagenome (GOLD analysis project Ga0315308, IMG submission 203078) | Freshwater sediment microbial communities from Lake Towuti, South Sulawesi, Indonesia - TDP3 | ecosystem: Environmental > Aquatic > Freshwater > Lake > Sediment | place: Indonesia: South Sulawesi... | reverse complement strand
CGTCCTTCGCCGCAGGCTCCCCACAAGAGGTCAACCGCATCCCCAGCTTCGTAGACGGCATGGGAGGGAAGAACGTGCTGCCCGAAATGTGGAACCTCGTCAAGCCGCTAATACACAGCTCCATCGTCGTGCCATTACGCGAAATTGCCAGCGCGATAGCGCTCCTATTAGAGCGCAATCGGATCCTCGCCGAGGGAGCCGGAGCAGCACCAGTTGCAGCGGCCATCGCGGGCAAAGCTGGCAACGGCCGAGTGGTCTGCGTGGTCTCGGGAGGAAACATCGACCTGTCCAAGCTAGAAAAGATTCTACATGGTGAAGTCCCATAGCTGCTGTGACCTGTTCGGACTTCGAGCTAAACCACTCCTTCATTCCCGGTGGTGGGAGTGGATTCGCACCCACCGCTGACTGGAGGTGTCTCCCGGAAAACTATTCTTTCTTCGAGACTTGCGAGGAGTTGAATGCATTTTTTATGGCAAGTTCTTCACTTGGTGGGCAGGAATTCCCTTGTACGTCTTGGCACATCTTTGCTTGTCGGTACTGCGTCTTGCGGCAGCCCATCTTAGAAGGGGGATGATCGATTTCCTGAGCTCTATGCCATCCTCCGTAAGTGAGTATTCCACCCGTGGAGGTATCTCTGGGAATGATTCTCTCTTGATTAGGCCTTCGGCCTGAAGCCCCTTCAGCGAGTCTGAAAGAGTTTTGGGACTGATACCACTCAGCTCTTCCATCAGCCCATTGAACCTGACTTTTCCGTTATTGCCGACAGCGTTGACGATTAAGAGTGCCCATTTTTTGCCTATGACATCTATCGTGCCTTCAAGAGGGCAGAAGCAGATGTGGCCATCTTCCGCGTCCAAAGTGACGACTTTCCTTGCGTATAGTGGCTATGTCACTGTAAACTTGATAGTTTAAATACTTTATTTTTGATACTGTCGGCCTCACAAGGTAGAGGAGATGAGCCGAGAAATGTGCTGCTGCAATTGCGGCTGTGGAGGACGCGAAGGACACGAACGCGCTCACGGTAGGAGATTCTTAACCAAGGCGGAGAAAGTTGAGCAGCTAAAAAGCTACGCCGAAGAACTTAGAAAGGAACTCGCGGCCGTGGAAGAGAACATCAAAGAACTGAAGAGTTAAGAGAAAAGTGCGCGCGCAAACCTCTTCTTTTTCTGTTCCCGGCTCCAGCTTGCATTCACGATAATCGCCTTAATAGCGCGCGTAAATGAAATCTTTCTTGAAGCGAACCTTGTCTAGGACTCCTCTTCCTCGGACAGGTCGGCTACGGTCGCATTGTTCAAACGCACCAGATCAGAGGGCTTCAACCTGATCCCGACATAAGGTGAGCCTGCGCTTCCAACTATGAAGCTCCTCGCGAGCACCTTCCTGTCGACGAAGATCCTCAGACCTGAACCTATAGCAGGTACGCCGCCGACCTCGAAGCCCAAGCCTTCGACCTCCTTGGCTCTTCCCAGTCTAACGCTCACGTCCGTCAGCCTCCCAAGCTTGTCCAGATCCAGCCTCTCGTCGCCGCAGACAACCACTAGAAGCGGGCCCTCCCTCGAGAAGCAGACCAGCCCCTTCACGACGTTCGCCAAGGGCACGTTCAGGAAGGCTGAAACAACCCTGCTGTCTTTCCCCCACTCCTTGTGCTCGAACAGTTCAGCCTCTATTCCTTCCCGCTCGACGATGCACCTAGTTTTCTCAACCCACTTCATGAATACCACGCACAGGTTGTTCAGGAGGTGTGGTTTCGCCATTCTATGGCAATTTAGATGTTTAGGCATCCCACCTGAGAGTGAGTCGCCTCCATCAAGGTCGCCGATGTTCCTGCCCCCCTCCACTCATGCCTACGAGATAGCTTGTTTCAGAGTGCTCAACTATCGATCGGACTGATATGTGCTCTCTCGCACTCGTCGAGGCCACGAAGAAGAGGGGGAGCGTGAAGCTAGAAGAAGCTCCAGTCCTAACCCTCCACCTTTGCTGAGTTCTCCCGAACCTCGTGACACCTATTCCTATACATGGCTGCCGTCGCAGAAGGGCTTGTTGGAAGACTTGCCGCAACGGCACAGAGTGACGCGATTCCGAACCTCGTAGACACTACGGTCGGCGGACTCGACCGGAATACCTCCACGCACCCAGATTGGGCCGCTCTCACCTACCTCGGGATCTTCGACCAGTCCGATCGATTCTTCAAACTCGGGCTCAATCGCCTTCCCGCTTGTCTTGTCCCAGACCACTAGGCGGCCAGAGGGGCAGTTTCCAGCCTCCTCGATAGCTATCCTCCTATCCTCCGGGTCACCTGATCGTTTGGTGAGGTTCCAGATTCCGTCGGCCCGGGTGCAGAAACCAGCTGAGGCACACAAGTCCTGAGCATCGGTTAATCTTAGGGCCGGGCCCCCGATCATTTCAGCTTGGTCGAGATAGGACTCTCGACTTGCCGTCTCGGCGCCGTCGAAATTGACGTTTATGTGTGTGTCATCGCAGAATGGTCTGTTTTCGGATCGCCCGCAGCGGCAGAGACGGTAGTTTTCCTTCGATGAGTACATCTTGCCCGTGCGCCATTCTCGGGAATATCCTTCGGCGTCTCTACTGATTATCCGTTCGACTAGGGGAATTCCACCCGAAACAAGGTAAGGGCCGTTCACACACACTTTGATCTTACGTTTATCTTTTGGCGTTTTATATGCGGGTTCATTTTTAATTACCATAATTCGCCCGTTCTCCTCTCCCATGCAGACTAGTTTGATCCTGTTGATTTAAGGCGTGTATTAAAGCACGTGCTAGGATTGAAAGTGTTCGATTGCCGAGGCTAGGATCCCAGCGAGCGCTATACAGCTCAACCTGAAACGCAAGAGACATCAGCGGGACACGCCACCTTTTCGCAAACTACGAAGAGAAGATTTCCCTCCACCGCATACTTGATCCTACGGAGGCATTTCTCACATCTCGCTTCCAAGGCCTGACACTATAAGCACCATCAGGTGAGAAGCGTGCCAGAGTCTGCGGCAGAAGCTTGAAGGCTTAAAACTCGAAAGAGAGAGGGAATCGCGGCAAGCGCGTGCTCGATCGCTGGCGCGCGCCTCATGTTTCCATGAACTGGAAAGGCGAGGAGATGAAAGAAGTGAAGAAGGTAAGATTGACCGGATCTGAAGCCATAGCCAGAGCCATGAAGGAGTGCGGGGTCGAGTACTTCTTCTACGTCATGGGCGGTATGATGATCTATCCCCAGATAGAAAACGCAGGCGTGAAGACGGTCCTGTGCAGAAATGAGAAGTCTGCCACCAACATGGCCGACGGCTATGCTAGGGTGACGAAGAAGCCGACGGCATGCTACAGCCAACACGGAGCCGCCGCCGCAATCCTCGCGTCAATGATGTACGAACCGATGTACGCCCACAGTCCAGTGATAGCTTTGACCGGCTCCTATCCGACTACGAAGAAGGACTCATGGTCATATCAGGAATGCTATGAGATGAAGTACTTTGAGCAGACTTGCAAGTTCAACGTAGACGTCACAGATGTAAGTAGGCTCGCAGAGTACGTACGCACCGCCATACAAGTAGCCGTGAGCGGGTGTCCAGGACCAACCCACCTGAGCATGCACACCGACATGGCCGATTCAACCGCCGAGATGCCCGAGATCTATGGGAACAAGATCTTCTCCACAATCCCACCCTTCAGACCCAGACCAGAACCTGAGAGAGTAGTGGAAGCCGCAAAGCTTCTTGCCAGCGCGGAGAGACCCGTGATGGTCTGCGGCTCCGGCGTGAGCCTCTCAGGGGCCTGCGACGAGGTTAAGGGACTGGCAGAGTTGTTGATGATTCCCGTGGCAACGAACCCGAATGGCAAAGGCTGCTTTCCTGAAGAGCACCCGCTCTCTCTGGGTGTGATGGGCACATATGGAAGGTCGATCGCAAACGACTTTGTACGTGGCGCCGACCTAGTCTTCTTGGTCGCGACGAGAGCAGGCCGCATGCAGATGGAGGAGTTCACCTCCCCCGTGCCCGGGACATCCAAGATCATCCAGCTGGACATAGATCCTCTCGTCATAGGCCGAAACTACAAGCCGGATGTCGCTCTCGTAGGCGATGCAAAAGCGACCTTACAAGAGCTATTATCAGTCCTCAAAGTCATGATCGCCAAGCCAGAGCCGAAGGGAGAACGCCTCAAAGAGCTTGCCAAGGCGATCAAGGAATATGAGAGTGAAGTAAAGCAGCTGACCTCCGACGCCCTCCCCATCAAACCTCAACGACTAATGAAGGAGATCTCAGGATTCCTCAGCCCCGGAGACATAGTCGTCAGCGACACAGGAAACATACTCAACTGGACTTCACGCTTGCTTAAGCTCAAAGAGAGAGTACTCTTCCTCCCTGCAGGAGGAACACTAGGCTCAAGCTTCTCACTGGCAATAGGTGCCTCCTTCGCCGCCGAAAAGGATCAGAGAATAGTACATCTTACAGGGGATGGAGGTCTGGGGTACAACCTAATGGATCTGGAGACAGCCAGAAGGTACAATGACCAGCGCGCGCCGATGGTGACCGTCGTCAACAATAACTCGGTCCTTGGAAGCGAGATGTTTCCCCTTACGGAACTTGACTACGCGAAGATCGCCGAGGCCTTCGGTTGCTACGGGATCCGCGTCGAGAGACCTGGAGAAATAACGGATGCGCTACAGCTAGCCGTCCATTCTGGGAAACCAGCGATCGTGGATGTTGTAACGGACAAGACTGAGCGCGCACCCCTGCGCGTCAACTACCTACGAGGTTGAGTTCAGAGGCCTGGCAGACTGGCTCAGCTCAAGGAGTTTGGGCGGCATCGACAACTGTGTGCGCGCAAGTAGGAGGCGAGCGCGCGCGTGAAGACTTCATGCTGATTCAGACTTCGAAGAGCTTGGGAAGGGCGAGTCTCACAGTTATGTCGATGGGGCTGTCGCAAGCTTGCGAGATCTTAACATCTCCAATCGTACTGACGAGCATGATAGCCTCTTCCAGTGTAACGCCGACGCGTTCTCTTAGTAGCAGAACTACGTCGCTGACGATACCTCTTACCGCACGCTTCAAGTCTCTGTCATTGTAGGTAAGCACGATCTGCGATGGCGTCTCTACGATGGGACGCTTCAGGCTCTTCCGCTTTGCTAACGCAATGCGCGCGGTGACGTTAGCCGATATGTCAAGACCGCCTCCCGAGGTTTCACCATCTCCCATGGAGGCGTGCACATCTCCAAGAGCGAGGAATGCCCCGGGTGCGAAGACAGGAAAATACACCCGTGACCCGACTGTGACGTCGTTACAGTCCATGTTTCCGCCGTGACTTCCCGGGTAAGCCGTGGGTATCGCAGGTCCTTCAGGGGCAACCCCGATCGTTCCAATCATCGGCCTCAGTGGGAGTGAAAGGGCATCGCTGAACAGGATCTTGCCCTCGTGGACTCTGACTGTCCTCGTCACCGGTGCGGGCACCAAGTCCTTCAACACGCCTACTTCAGGCTTCGCTGACATGTAGCCATAAGGGCAGAGGTCAATAGCTAGGATATCGACCACAAGAGCATCGCCGGGCTCTGCGCCTTGTACGGCCACTGGCCCCGTTGCTGGGTTCATGGTCTCTAGGGGCGGAAGAGGCGGAGGCACGTATGTTAGATCTGGATATGATCTTCCCCCACGGGCATCCACGGTCTCAAAGACAATCTCCTCAGGCGACTCAACGGTGAGAACGGGGGAGGCATCCTTCGAGAAGACGGAGGTCAACTCAATGTGGGTCACTCTTCGCGTCAAGCTAAGTTCACTCATCCCGGAAATAGGCTTCTACCGTTAGTAGGCCTATAATGGTTCCGCACGCGCCTGCTATCGACAGGTACAAGTTCTCCTAGATTTTTTCGTACAATATGACGGAATTCTGCTGGGGTCGGTGACCGGCTCAGCATCCATCGGATACGGCGAGACCTTACACGAATTTGAACACTAGGATCTGCCAACATGTTTCGGAGCCAATCACCCGAGTACCATGCGCCAAAGTAGCATAGATACCGCGCAAAGTCCTTGGCGAATTTAATCTGCTGGCTCTGTGGTCAAGAAATACGCAGAATCTCCGAGAAATGAGGTATATAGAGGAATGGCAGGCCTCTACCTTTTAGCGACCGGAAGATCGGAGGTGGGCGCATGAGAGTTCAAAGCCCCGACCGCACTCGTGAAGGGTCAAACCCCAGGCCAAAGAAGTATCCAGACAAAGACTTTGAAAACCTGTACAATCTTGTTAAAGAGAGGTATGGCGATCGTCTGACAGCTAGGGAGCTTGAAGAGGTCAAAAAGGATGCACAGGCCATTGTAGAGACCTCCAGAGTCCTCCGGGCGATGAAGCTGCACAACTCAGATGAGCCCTTCATCATTTTCAGACCTTACAGAGGGAGGAAGTGAGAGATGAGGCCGAATCCGCTCTACATGCCCATCAGAGAGCTGGGGAAACATATCCGCGACTGCGAGATCTCTCCAGTTAAGTTAACCGAACTCTTCCTCAACCGACTTGAGAGCCTCGGACCAGAACTCAACGCGGTCGTTACCATCACGCGAGAGAGAGCCCTAGCTCAAGCGAAGAAGGCAGAGAAAGAGATCGAAGCTGGCCAATACAGGGGACCTCTCCACGGAATACCATACGGCGCCAAAGACCTTCTCGCAACAAAAGGCATACCTACCAGCTGGGGCGCCGCACCATTCAAGAATCAAGTATTCGACTATGACGCCACCATCATAAAGAAGCTCGATGAGGCAGGAGCCATATTATGTGCCAAGCTCGCCATGATCGAGCTCGCCGGAGGCATGGGATATAGACAGCCCTCAGCCTCATTCACAGGCTCGCCTAAGAACCCCTGGAACCCGAGAACATGGGCAGGCGGATCGTCAAGCGGCTCTGGAGCCGCCGTCTCTGCAGGCCTCGTACCCTTCGCACTGGGTTCCGAGACATGGGGAAGTATACTCAGCCCAGCCAACAACTGCGGCGTGACAGGCCTAAGACCCACATATGGAAGGGTGAGCCGCCACGGCGCTATGGCTCTCAGCTGGACGCTCGACAAGCTCGGCCCCCTCTGCCTAACAGCCGACGACTGCGGCCTCGTCCTCGAGGCGATAGCCGGACCCGACCCGGATGATCCAACAACAATCGGTGAGGAGTGGAACTACAGGCCGACTCACAAGAGACGCTTCAGGTTAGCGGTCCCAAAAGGCGTGACCGACGACGCCCAAGAGGATGTGAGGGCCTGCTTCGAGAACGCTCTGAACACGCTGAGGAAGATGGCCACCATCGAGGAATTCGAGTTTCCAGACCTGCCCCACGAGGCGATAACCCGAACGATCTTGAACGCCGAGGCAGCCAGCGCCTTCGACGAGTTCACCGAGAGCGGAGAAGCATCGCAGCTGACGGCTCCCGAAGACCATTACAGTCTCTACGCAAGGACCGCAGTCCTCGCCAAAGACTACCTGAAGGCCCTGAGGCTAAGGGGTATCATGGCTCGAGCAATCGATGAGGCGATGGCGCCTTTCGACGCCGTGGTGGCTCCATCCTCAAAGAAGGCAGCAACTCCAATCGACCAAGAGTTTCTCAAGGTCGCTTGGTGGAACAAAGTGAAGGACCCGATGGGTGCCATAGGTAACGCGACCGGCCTCCCATCCATATCGGTTCCCAGTGGCTTCACCAATGACGGCCTACCAGTTGGCATCCAGTTCATGGGCAGAGCCTACGATGAGAACATCATCATAACCATCGCGAGGGCGTACCAGTCACTGACGGATTGGCACAGTCGCCATCCGAACATAGAGAAATCCTAGATAGGTCGAGGGCAATCTGGCAAGGCAAAGAGCGGCAATAAGGTTCTCATATGCGCGGAACCTCGCCGCAGACCGGTCTGCCAAAAGCTCCATCTGAGAAATTGAAACCCTCGATATCGCAGACTACTTCTACACCCGCTATTTTTCCGCCTTGACGGGATTTGACAGGATCCCGATGTCCTCTATCTCCACCTCTACCACATCGCCATCTCTGATCTGAGCTGGCGTGCCTGAGGTTCCGGTGAAGATCAAGTCACCTGGAAACATGGTCACCACCTGACTGATCGAACTTATCAAAGTAGGTATGTCGAAGAGCAGATCCGACGTGTTGCAGCGCTGTACCTCTCTGCCATTTATGCGCGCCGTGATTTCAAGTCTGGAGCCGTCTATGTCCGTCGCGATGTACGGCCCGATCGGTCCGAAGGTGTCTGAGGACTTCCCGCGCCACCACTGAACGTCATTCCTCTGCCAACTGCGGGCGCTGACGTCGTTGCCGCACGTGTAGCCGAACACATAGTCTAGAGCTCTGACCTTGGATACCTTGCTGCACTTCCTTCCAATGACTACGACGAGCTCCGCCTCCTCGTCTACTCGCCCTGACCCTTTCGGGAGAATGATGGATTCTCCAGGTCCTATGATGCAGGAAGGAACCTTGTAGAAGGGTTCAGGCCTTTTTGGCGCTTCATGGCCGCCCAGATGGCTCTTGTAGTTGAGAGCCATAGCCAAGCTCTTTGTGGGTCTGCAAGGAGCCTTGAGCTTGACCTCTGACAGCGAGTACTCACTCCCCTCAAACACGAGTTTGCCGAAGGGATTTCCCTTGATCTGCTTGACGATGTTGTTCTCCACAACCCCGTATGCTACCCTGCCCCGAACCGAGAACCTAGCAACTTTCGTATGCACACCAGCCGTTTGATCAGAACTGCCTCTCTTACGTTATAAAACTAGTGAACGCGAGATTCCGGGTAGAGAGCACCGCAAAGCCTGATTGACAACCTTCTTCTACCTTGCAGCTTGCCCTCGTCCCCCTCCAGCGCCTCCCTGCCTGAACCGGAGTGTCAGATTGGGCTTCTTCGCATGAGCCTGTAGAGAATTTTTCATTTCTTGAGAATACCGCGGTGAGAAGTTGACGGTATGCCCTGTCCCATTAGATATGCCAAACCTCCCTGACCGGCCGAGGCAACCAAGCCTGTCATAGCAGGCTATCTATGCGAATTTTCTTTAAAGGCAGTCACCCACTTGTCATTCCGAGTGGAATATCATGCCCAATTATAGGCTGGGCGAGGATCACGCCCTAGAGCTGGACGTTGAGGACCCGTTAGCCGCCTTCAGGAAAAGGTTCTACCACATCCCTGGAGCCATCTACATGGACGGCAACAGCCTCGGCCTAATGTCCAAGGACGCTGAGGAGACCCTTATGAGGGTCGTCAACGAGTGGAAAACCCTCGGCATCGGCGGCTGGACTAAGAGCAAGATACCTTGGATTGACTACGGCGAGAAGCTGGGCGACATGGAGGCGTCACTCGTTGGCGCTGAGCCCGGCGAGGTCGTCGTCACAAACAGCACCACCGTCAACATCCATAATCTCGTTACAACCTTCTACAAGCCGGAGAGGGAGCGGAGGAAGATCCTCGCAGACGAGCTCAACTTTCCGAGCGACCTCTACGCACTCTACGCCCAGATACAGCTCAGGGGCGGAAACCCCGAGGAAGACCTTGTCCTAGTTAAGAGCCGCGATGGGGACCTCATCGAGGAAGACGACCTGATCGAGGCTATGACAGGCGAGGTCGCGCTTGCCCTACTCCCCAGCGTCTACTACAAGAGCGGACAGCTCCTCGACATGGAGCGGTTAACCAGAGAAGCCCACAAGAAGGGGATCATCATAGGCTTCGACTGCAGCCACAGCGTCGGCGTCGTACCCCACCACTTCGACAGGTGGGGAGTCGACTTCGCACTCTGGTGCAACTACAAGTACATGAACGCCGGGCCGGGAAGCACAGCAAGCCTCTACGTCAACAAGAAGCACTTCCGGCAGCAGCCCCGCCTCGCAGGCTGGTGGGGAGGCGACCGCTCTACCATGTTCAGAATGGAGACTCGTTTCGACCCAGCGAAGAACGCCGCGGCATGGCAGATAGGGACCATCACGATGCTCAGCACCGCTCCGCTGGAGGGCTCACTCCGGATGATAAACGAGGCGGGCATCGACAGGATCAGGGAGAAGAGCCTGAAGATAACCGGCTACTTGATGTTTCTCATCGATGAGATGCTGAGTAGAGCGCCGTACAACTACTCAGTCGCCACTCCCCGAGAGCTGGAGAGGAGGGGTGGCCACGTCGGCGTCGCCCATAAGGAGGGCTGGAGGATCAACCAAGCGCTGATCGCCCGCGGCGTGATCCCAGACTTCCGACCGCCCAACGTCATAAGATTAGCTCCGATACCTCTCTACGTCAGCTACCACGACATCTGGAGGGTGGCACAGCACCTGAAAGGGGTAATCGACAACGAAGAGTATCAGAGGTTCAGCGAAGACAGATCCACGGTAACCTAAACCCTTCTTTACCCGTTCCTCTTGACGTGTTCGCCCAACCCTTACAATATCCGAGAAAGCTCTCCCAACTTAGAGAGAAGAGATCGTTGAAAATGGAGAAACACGAAGGAAGCTACATTCTGTCACTTGACGAAGGTACAACCAGCGCCAGATCACTGCTTCTCGATGAAGAATCTGAGATTGTAGGGCAGGGTCAACACGGGGTTGACCAGATCTACCCTCGACCGGGCTGGGTTGAACAGAATCCAATCGAGATTTGGAATGCACAGGTCAAGAGCTTCAAGAAGGCCCTAAGGGAAACCCACCTCACTCCCGACAAGATCGCGGCGATCGGCGTAACAAATCAGCGGGAGACAACCATCCTCTGGGACAGATCGACAGGTAACCCCCTCTACAACGCCATCGTCTGGCAGTGCAGAAGAACCTCCGACATCGTAGAGAGGCTGAAAGAAGAGCACGGGAGACTCTTCAAGGAGAAGACCGGGCTCACCCCAGACTCGTACTTCTCCGGGCCGAAGATCAAGTGGCTTCTGGAAAACGTCCCAACCATCAAGAGTAGAGCCCTCAAGGGCGAAGTCCTCTTCGGAACCGTCGACTCCTTCCTAATATGCAAACTGACAGGAGGCCTCACCCATGTCATCGACTACTCGAACGCCTCTAGAACCATGCTCTTCAACATCCACAAACTTGAGTGGGACGAAGAACTACTCGAACTGCTGAACATCCCAGAGCAGATTCTTCCCGAACCGAAGCCCTCAAGCGAGATACTCGGATACACTCATCCCAGAGTCTTCGGAGCAGGCGTACCTATAGCTGGAGACATCGGAGACCAGCAAGCCGCTCTCTTCGGCCAGACAGCCTTCAAGAACGGCATGGCGAAATGCACCTACGGAACAGGCAACTTCTTGCTGATGAACACAGGTAGGAACCCCAGCAGGTCTAGAGACCTCCTCACCACCATAGCATGGGCTCTCAAGGGCGAGGTGAACTATGCACTCGAGGGAAGCGTCTTCATCGCGGGAGCCGCAGTCCAATGGCTCAGAGACTCGCTCAAGATAGTAAAAGACGCATCGAAGACCGACTCACTCGCCTCCTCACTAGACAGCAACGAAGGAGTATACTTCGTGCCAGCATTCACCGGCCTCGGAGCACCACACTGGGACCAGTACTCGAGAGGCTTGATAATAGGACTGACTCAGGGGACGGGCAGAGCCCAGATAGCGAGAGCCACCCTCGAGGCAATAGCCTACATGACCAGAGAAATCACGGAAGCCATGGAGAGAGAATCCGGCATCAGTATCGAAGATCTCAGAGTCGATGGCGGAGCCACCCGGAACAACTTCCTCATGCAGTTCCAATCAGACATCCTAGGCAAGAATGTGATGCGCTCATCCAAGCTGGAAACGACGGCGCTGGGAGCTGCCTACATGGCGGGCCTAGCTGTCGACTACTGGTCCAGCCTAGAAGATCTGACGCGAATGTGGAAGGCGGACAGAGTTTACGAACCAAAGATGGATGCCAAAGAGAGTGAAAGACTCTACAGGGTCTGGAAATCGGCTGTGGAGAGATCGCGAGGCTGGGCAAAGATAGCAAGAGACATAAAGTAGACAAGAAATCCCCTTTCTCCCCGCGACTAAGAAAATCAGTTTATCCTATACGTGTAAGAAAAGTCTGTCAAGATCGGTGATAATCGATGTCCCTTGACGTTGTCTGGGTCGACTTCGAGACTATGGAACGTTTCGTGACTGACGTCTTCAAGAAAGCGGACGTCCCCGACGAGGACGCTAGGATCTGCGCAGACGTTCTGATCACAGCCGACAAGCTAGGATTCGACTCACACGGCGTAAGCAGGTTGAAGCCAATCTACTATGACCGCATCAAGTCCGGTATCCAATCCCCCGTAACCAACTTCGAGATAGTGAGGGAAGGCCCGACCACAGCCGTCGTCGACGGCCACCGCGGCATGGGCATGGTGATAGCAAAGACGGCGATGAACCTCTGCATCGAGAAAGCGAGGAAACTGGGAATGGGGATGGTCGCCGTGAGGAACTCGACGCACTACGGCATCGCGGGATATTATGCTCTGATGGCTGTGAAGGCAGGCCTGATCGGCATCACAGGCACAAACACCAGGCCCTCCGTCGCCCCCACCTTTGGCGTCGAGAACATGCTCGGCACAAACCCCCTCACCTTTGGCCTCCCCTCAGATGAGGAGTTCCCATTCCTCCTCGACTGCGCAACCTCAATCATTCAGAGAGGAAAAGTTGAGGTACACGCGAGAATCGGGAAGCCTATCCCAGAAGGCCTCGTGATAGGGGCAGACGGAAGAACCAAGACCGACCCCAACGAGATCCTCCTCGCTCTCTCAAAGGGCGAAGCCTCGCTTCTGCCACTGGGCGGCATGGGCGTGGAAACCGGAGGGTACAAGGGCTACGGCTACTCCACCGTGGTCGAAGTGCTGTCGTCGGCTCTTCAGGGAGGAGCCTTTCTCAAGGCCCTGACCGGTGTAAACCTCGGTCACTTCTTCATAGCAATTGACATCTCCGCCTTCACGGAGCTGGACTCCTTCAAGAAGACGACCGGTGATATACTGAGGTCTCTGCGCGCATCGAGGAGGATGCCTGGAAAAGACAGAATCTACACGGCTGGTGAGAAGGAGCATCTCACCTGGCTCGAGAGAAGAGAGAAGGGCGTCCCCCTCGACAAAGGCCTGCAAAAGGAAATTGCCATGTTAAGGGACGAGACTGGGCTCACAGAGTATCATTTCCCATTCTAGCGATCGCCAAGAAGCATATAGCACGCACTAACGCGTGGATTCTGATCTGTCAATCACCACTGCTCTTGCTGGAGGAACTGCAGGGGCAATCGGCTCTTACGAGAGAGCGTGGGCGCCATGCACTACGGATCGCAGCGCAATAATTTCAAGGATCTTCAGAACGTTGAAATATGGCGTGCAATCGCTTTCTGTGAGACCCATCGACACGTGGTCGCCCTCTAGCCACGAGAGGTAACAGATGTGAGAAAGATCGTCATTGGTCTCCTCATCGCCGTAGTCGGCGTTTCGATAGCCTCGGCCGTTTCACTCTACACGGGAGAAAATTACAGCTTAGATGGCAGCATGTTCATCAGCGACGCAGGCCGCTCTCACGGCGGATTCGAGTACAACGCCGAATACACAGCCACCCTGGGCATCAGACGCGGCAACGGAATACTCCAACTCGCCCTCCAGACCGGGCTCTCAGACGCGCTGGAGAAACACGAATACGTCGTCTCCAACTTCGAACTCACATCCGAAAGGCTTAGCATGAAGGTTGAGGGAAACCAGATTATCCTAATATGGGTCAACAGCGACCAGATCTGGGACCACCAGTACGACGATCACTACATAGCATCATGGGGCAGCGACGCACCTCCAGAAGAGATACGAGGGACGATAAGTCCCCAAATTTTTCTAGGACTTCTACCGCACTACTACATTGAGCTCCGTCTGAAGCCACCGACATAGCGCGCTACTGCGAGATGAACCAATCATTGGAATCTGCAAACAAGTACCTGAGCGAAACCTTCTCCAAACTCTCAACCCCGCTAATCTTCGACGCACACCTCCGGCTCGGAAGACCGCTCAGACTTGCCCCAATGGGTATCCGCCCCCTATTGCCGGGCTGCCGCGTTGCTGGCCGGGCCCTACCAGCCAAACACTATGGGAGCGTTGACATCTTCCTAGAAGCAATGGGATCGGCAGAGCAAGGAGACGTGCTAGTCATCGACAACGAGGGAAAAATGGATGAAGGCTGCATCGGGGATCTGACGACACTCGAAGCCAGAGCATCTGGACTGGCTGGGATAGTCATCTGGGGCTGCCATAGGGATACTCCCGAACTCGTCCAGATCGGTTTTCCGGTCTTCAGCTATGGAACATATCCAGCGGGGCCTCGACGACTAAGCTTGCGTGACCCATTTGCACTCGAATATGCCTCCTTCGGTGACTTTAAGGTTGGAAGGCAGGACATAGTCTTCGCAGATGATGACGGCGTCATCTTCACCGCAAGAGAGAACATCGACGAGATACTTTCCACCGCTCGTTCTATCTGGCAGACAGAGCGGCACCAAGCGAAGCTGATACATGGCGGAAAGAGACTTCGCGAACAGCTCCAGTTTGACAAATACCTGTCGAAACGGGACGCCGACCCATCCTACACATTCCGCAGGCATCTGCGAGCCCTCGGAGGAGCCATCGAAGAGTAACGCAAGCATCTGAACCGGAGGCTACGGGGCTTAAAGCTGGAGATCCGGTGGATCATCGTCATCCCCGTAACCTTCACCGAAGGTTCTTCGCGCGTCAGAAACATCAAGATTGTATTGGCGAAAGTCACGTTGATTGACGCGGATCGAGTCTAGGCCATTTCTAGATGACGTAGTGCTCCCGAGGGTGCTCAGGATAGTAGCGGTCCCTCCTGTCCACGAGCACGGTCACAACGTTCTCTCCCTTCTCCATTCTTTTGGCTAGTTGTACAGCAGCCCAGACGTTGGCTCCGGACGACATCCCGCACATCAGACCCTCCTCTCTACAGAGTCTGTTGGCCATCTCCCTCGCATCTTCATCCTTTGGCCTTATGATCTGGTCCGGCACACCAGCCTCGATCATCGTCTCAACAATGAATTTCATCCTTGGCAGCCCAAACCGTTCAAAGAGGCTTTGGAGAGAACCCCTCTTCACCCAATCCGTTATCGGCGAATCTTCAGGTTCAAGGCCCACAACCTTCAGATCCGGATTCACTTTCCTCAAGGCCTGAGCAACACCGAAGAGCGTCCCACCGGACCCGACCGAGGCAACCCAAGCATCAACTTTGCCGTCGGTCTGCTCTAAAATCTCCCTTCCCGTAGTGTCTCGATGGGCCAGCGTATTGAAGGGGTTGCACATCTGATTCGACCACCAGACCTTCGGGTCACTCTTCTCAAGCTCATGGCACTTCTTCATCATGTTGAGCATGTGAGCTGCCGTCTGTTCCTCCGGTTTCAGCTCCTTTATGATCTTCCCATATCCTGCGGTCGTGACATGCTCAACTTCCGCACCGAAGAACCTCATGATCTTGATTCTGTTCTCTGGATTGTACAGGTCACTCCCCCACTTGCTCGGGATGAGGAGTCGAACTCTGTAGCCCTTCACGTTCCCCACGAAGGATAGCGCAGGCCCAGCATTACCGCTCGTCTGCTCGATTATCGTTCCCCCCAGCTTCAGCAGACCCGCTTTCTCAGCCTCCTCAACCATTCTGAGAGCCATCCGATCCTTCAGGCTGCCACTCGGGTTGAAGTACTCGCACTTCACAAGCACGTTCGCCTTAACATCCTTCGTGGCCTTGCTCAACTTCACCAGCGGAGTATTCCCTATCAGGGAGAGGGCGCTGCCAGCGATTTTCATCAAATACACCTCTACCGGTCAGTTTCGCATTCCATGTATATGTTAGGATGCCTTGTATCCCGGGCCACGCAGGACCCTCCCTGGCAGAGCACCGGTGTGGTCTCCCTTCTCTACCACAATTGCGCCATTCACAAGTACGTATTCTATCCCCTTTGGGTACTGGTGGGGGTTCTTGTAGGTCGCTTGATCTTCGATGATTTCAGGGTCGAAGATGACGATGTCCGCCCACACGCCCTCCCGTATCAGCCCTCTGTCCTTTAGCCTCAGCCTCTGCGCTGGGAGAGAGGTCATCTTCCGGATGGCGTCTTGGAGTGTCAGTATCTTCTTTCCGACGTCGCTGGGCATCTCCTTTCGTGTCTCGCCTCGGACATACTTCCTGAACGTTAGAGGGAAGACACCGTATCCTCTTGGGTTCGGCTTGGCAAGATCGCCCAAGAGCCCGTAGGGAGCCCAAGACGTGCCATCGGACGCGATCATGGACCTAGGATACTCAACCACTCTGCGCATATCATCCTCTGAATGTTGTTCAGCAATGATGCTTACGTCTCCACCCTCCTCTTCCACTATCAGATCGAAGGCCGCTTCTATCGGATCGGTTCCTCTAAGCTCACCAATCTCCGACAGACTCTTTCCTATAAGGGTCGGATTCCTCTCGCTACTTCCTAACCAGATCTTGTTTGATAGGCCGTCAGCCAACATCGTCGGGATTGGAAGGCTATGTTTCTCTCGTTCGGACATCACGGACTTCCTAATCTTCGTGCGCATCTCGGGGTTTCTTAGCCTCTCTACGCTCTTCGCGGCTCCTCCCTCATGTGCCCAGTCCGGGAGAATCGTGTTTAGACCAGTCGCACCACAGATGTACGGCGGTATGTCGCACAGTACATCCAGTCCCCTCTTCCTGGCCTCTTCGATCAAATTGAGTATCTCCTCTTGCTTTCCCCAGTTCGGGTAGTGGCTCTCGATATGTGATATCTGCACGGGTAGCCTTGCTTTCTCACCGATCTCTATAGCTTCCTGCACTGACTTTTCCCAAGTCATTCCGTCGGTCCTTATGTGGGTCGAATAGAATCCATGATACTTGGCTGCAACCTTGGCCAACTCGACGATCTCGTTCGTATCTGAGAATAGGCCGGGAGCGTAAGCCAGACCTGTGGAGAGGCCGAAGGCCCCTTCTTCCATCGCCTGAGCGACGAGGCCCATCATCTCCTCCAACTCAGACTCTTTCAGCCGCCGATCCGCCCAACCCATGACCGCTATCCTGACCACTCCATGGCCGACGAGGGAAGCGACATTAGTCGAAACTCCTTGAGACTCCAACCGATGCAGGTACTCCCCGAAGCTGTGCCAGTCAATTTCGACT
>Ga0315308_1000888_pt1 | contig 17155 bp, 23 predicted proteins | sample TDP3_MG_FD_203078 | JGI IMG/M metagenome (GOLD analysis project Ga0315308, IMG submission 203078) | Freshwater sediment microbial communities from Lake Towuti, South Sulawesi, Indonesia - TDP3 | ecosystem: Environmental > Aquatic > Freshwater > Lake > Sediment | place: Indonesia: South Sulawesi... | reverse complement strand
TATCATTCAGACTAGATGAGAATACCCTTTCCTCTTCCTCTCCCTTTAGGGGAGAGAATTGAGGTGAGGGAAATACTTAATTAACGTCACTCGAGGTATTCCCCAGCCTCGGGTGACTCATTTATCAATAATCGCTCTGCATTCCCCAGCGGAGCGATTTTTTTCTATCCTTCGGTCTACTCTAGACCCAGTGTGGATTTCTCGATGGGTCTTTTTGGATAATGTTGACAAGAAAAAGGAAAACTGATAAAATCTAATTGCTACGTGGGATGGAGCTCGAGAGATTTGTCTTCCCACAATGACTTCTTCCCTTCCCAGGAATTGGGGCACCGGGGTCAAGATTCACCGGTATTTCTTACGGCAGTATTTTGATGTTCTGGGAAGTCTATAAATTCTATACAAGGTAAGGAAATGGCGAGACAAAAAATTCTAGTTATTGATGACGAAATGGACTTGGTTAAGTTGGTAAAAGAGATTCTGGAATCAGAGGAGTTCGAGGTGAGCGGCGCTTGTGACGGTGAAGAAGGCTTGAGGAAAGCCACCGGGGAAATGCCGGACTTAATTCTCTTAGATATTAAGATGCCGGGTCTCAACGGCTTCCAGGTATTAGAAAGGTTAAAAATAGATAAGTCGACTTCTCGTATTCCGGTGGTAATGCTCACCACTAGCGCGCTCAGGCGAGACCGAGATAAGGCATTCGATTTAGGTGCAGTGGACTATGTGATCAAGTCGTTGGAAGGTTTTGAACTGGGGGAGCGAATCCGAAAAATATTGAAGGATCGCTTCCAAAGTTAAGGGTAACATAGACAGATATAAGGATGGTAACGGTCGATATATGAAGAGGAAAATCCTGATAGTCGATGATGACGCGGAAGCAGTGGAGCTTCTGAAGGAAGCATTAACAGCACAGAATTTGAGAGTTATCTCTGCTGAAAATGGCGACGAGGCAATAAGGAAGGTACGAGATGAGAAGCCGGACGCAGTCGTCCTTGACATCGTGCTTCCCGGGTTGAATGGTCTTGAAGTTTGTCGGATTTTGAAACAGGATAAGGCGACGCATTCTATTCCTATAATAATGGTAAGCGGTAAGGCTATGGAAACGAGAGACAAAGTTGCCGGTTTCGGAGCAGGAGCGGATGATTATTTGACTAAACCCTTTCAGACTGAAGAGCTGGTTGCCCGTATAGGAGCCTTGTTAAGGCGCTATGAGCTTTCTGTAGATATTGAGGAGGTTATAGAGAAGGGGGGAATTTCTCTGGATGTTAACAGAGCCGCGGTCGAGGTAAAAGGAAAATCCGTGAACCTGAGGCCGAAAGAATTTGATTTACTCTACTTGCTGATGAAGAAGTCAGGGCATGTTTTGACTCGCTCGTATCTATTAGAAAGTATATGGGGCTATGAGTATTTTGGTGCTACCAGAACAGTGGATGTCCACATCAGGCGACTCAGGAAAAAATTGGGAGAAGAGGCGGCAAAGAATATAAAGACTATAGAAGGAAAGGGATACGCCTTTGTGGAAGGGGAGGAAAAATTAACATAGATTTAACATTTTTGTAACACCTTTGTAATAATTTTGTGATAGACTATATTTGGGAAAGGGAAAGTCCAGATAAGGGAAGGTTTACGATGAAGGATAAGATTCTTTTCGTTGACGATGATCCTGATATCGTTAGGTTGGTAAAGGAGACCCTCCTTGACGAAGGGTTCGATTTTGTTTCTGCGGGTGATGGTGAAAGTGGCATCAAGGAGGCTAGAGCGTCAGTTCCTGACCTAATCATTCTGGACATGCACCTTCCGGACACAGACGGGTTTGAAGTTTGCCGCGTATTGAAAGCTGACGAAAGGTGTAGACACATACCGATAATAATGTTGACAGGGAAGTTTAAGAAGACTTCCGATAAAGTTGGTGGATTAGAGGGTGGGGCGGATGACTACATCTTGAAACCCTTTGATACCCAGGAATTATTGGCACGGATACGAGCAGTTCTACGCGAGTACAAACATTTTGGTCCGGAGCATCTGGTAAAAGACCATCTGGAAGAGCTAAGACGGAAAAAAAAGGATTGATGCTCGGGAGGAAGAATGCGTCTGCGCACAAAGTTTAGCTTCTTTGCTATTCTCATATTGGTGGTGGCTTTATTGGGGATGAGCGTGATTCTTTTCATTTTTGAGAAGAAACATCTTTTGCAGACAATGAGAGAAAACCAGGTAACTGCCATCAAAGGCTTGGCCGAGGTTTGCAAAGAAGCAATAATTAGCGAAGACGACCTCCTTCTTATGAATTACATCAAGGTGGTAAGGAGGACTACGGGTGTAATTTACGCAATGTTCGTAGACGATAAAGGTAAGGTGGTTGTGCACACGGATACCAATCTCATCGGCTATGTGTATCAGGACCCTATCGGGATAAAGGCGGGGAGTGCTGAGGACTTGCTGATTCAAACCTATACGGGGAAGGAAGGCGGCGAGATCGCGGATGTCTCGTTTCCTGTCCTGTTGGGACAGGATAGGCTGGGGACTGCCCGAATTGGTTTTTCTAAAGTTGTATTAAACAAAATTGTCGAAGAAACATTATCGCTGACCCGTCGCCGTATCCTGGTTGTAGCCGGTGTTGCCTTTTGTCTCGGGATTTTTGGTGCTTTTGTTCTCGCTCAGCTGATGGGTCGTCCAATTAAGAAGCTTACCGAGGGTGCAAAAGCCATCGGACAGGGAAACCTGGACCAGAAGATTTCAGTGAGGAGTAGAGATGAGCTCGGCGATTTAGCGGGTGAATTTAACAGAATGGCAAAGAAGCTAAAAGAGCTTGACCAGATGAAGGACGACTTCGTTTCCAGCGTGTCACATGAGCTCAGGTCACCTCTGACTTCAATTAAGGGTTATGTCGATTTTATCTTGAGAGGGAAAGCCGGGCCGCTGAATGAGAAACTTGTGGAATATTTAACAATTGTCAAGAATAACACTTCTCGCCTGGGGACATTCATAAATGATATCCTTGATTTAGCAAAAATTGAGGCTAGGCGTTTCGAGTTGGGAAGGGAGGCTGTCGAACTTCCTCCTTTAGTGGAAGAAATGGTTACATTTTTCCGGCCGCAAGCAGAAGAGAGCAAGATAGAATTGGAAGCAGTGGTTCCTTCCGGTCTCTCTCTCGTTTCTGCCGATTCGGACAAACTCAGGCAGGTATTCACAAATCTCCTCAGTAATGCTTTCAAATTTACTCCGGAGGGAGGAAAAGTTACTATAGAAGCAAGGAATTCGAAATCAGGAAACTTCGTAGAGATTGCCGTCAAAGACACGGGGATAGGTATAGCTAAGGAAGACTTGCAAAGGATTTTCGATAAATTCCAACAGATGAAGCCTTCTGGCAGTAAGGCGAAGAAAGTGAAAGGAACGGGCCTGGGCCTCGCCATCGTTAAGGGCATAGTTGAGGCACACGGTGGGAAAATTTGGGTGGAAAGTGAGCTCAATAAGGGAAGCAATTTTATCTTCACTTTACCCAAAGCATAATGTATAATATAGGGTGATGTTATGAGTAAGGGCAACATTCTGGTAATAGATGACGAGGAGAATATTGCTAACCTGGTTAAGGATATTCTGGAAGAAGAGGGTTTTGAGGTGATGGTGGCTTACGATGGAGAAGGGGGATTGGAAAGGATGCATCAGGCCCCGCCAGATCTGGTAATTCTGGATTTGAGGCTTCCTGGTATGAGCGGGTATCAGGTTTGCCAGAAAATCAGAGAGGATGTTTCTTTGGGCCATATTCCTATAATCATGTTAACGGCTAAGGGCTCTACGTCAGATAAAGTAATTGGATTAAGCTTTGCGCCCGATGACTATGTTACTAAACCCTTTCAAGAAGAAGAACTTGTTGCCCGCGTGAAGACACATTTGACTCGCAGTGTTAGCGACATCTCAGCTAATCCTCTAACTAAGCTGCCGGGTAACGTTCCTATTATTCAGGCTTTGGAAAGGTGTCTAAGCCGGGAGAGGTTATTTGCGGTCTTATATTTAGACTTGAGCAATTTTAAGGCTTTTAACGATAAGTACAGCTATCTCAGAGGCGACAAGGTTATTCGTCTTACAGCTCAAATCATTCTCAAAATAGTTAAAGAGAAGGGTAATCCCGATGACTTTATTGGTCATATTGGAGGGGATGATTTCATCGTAATCACCAGCCCGGATAAGGTTGATGGCCTTTGCAAGAATATCATCAAGGACTTTGACCGAGCGATTCCTGGCGTCTACGATGAAGAAGATGGAAAGAGAGGATATATTGTAACCAAGGATCGGCGAAATAGAACTATAAGATTTCCCTTGATGACTATCTCCATTGGAGTAGTTACAAACAAATCGAGGAAATTCACCAGCCCGGCCGAGATTAGTGATGTGGGCGCTGAACTGAAGAGATATGCTAAGCTCAAGAAGGGCAGTAGTTACGTGGTAGATAAGCGAGAGGAGTAGAAAGGCACATTCTTATTTTTGGGGAAGGTGGCAATGCTGAAGAAAAGAATTTTAGTGATAGATGATGACTCTTCGATCTTGAAGCTGGTTACCGACCTTTTGACGGAAGAAGGATTTGGTGTAATTGCTGCCAGCTGTGGAGAAGAGGGTATTAAGAAAGTTCATCAGTCGAAGCCAAATTTGGTGATTTTGGACCTGAGGCTACCCGATATGGATGGTTTTCAGATTTGTCAGACCCTGAAGAAGGATAAAAGTGTGAGCAACATTCCTATAATAATGCTCACTGTTAAATCGGCAAAGTCTTCAACCGTTGCGGGGCTGGAGATGGGGGCTGATGATTATATTGTCAAGCCCTTTAATCAAGAGGAACTGATTGCTCGAGTAAAGACAGTTTTGCGTCGAGCTGAAAGAAGCGAGAGAGTAGAAGAAATCTTGAAATATCAAGATATGCAATTGAATCTGGATAAACATAGTGTCTTCATAAAGGATAAAGAAATTGATTTGACGCCTATGGAGTTTAGTCTACTTCATATTTTGATAAAAAAGAAAGGGCATGTGCTCAATAGAAATTTCTTGTTAGAGACGGTCTGGGGCTATGAGTACTTCGGCACCACTCGTACTGTTGACGTTCATATCGGACGGCTCCGGGAGAAACTCGGGCCTCTGGGAGAGAATATCGAAACTGTAGAAGGAGTAGGATACAGGTTAATTGATGAGGGAAAGGAGTGAGCAGTAAAGAAAATTCTTTTCCTCATTGGGATGAATTTCAGAAACTATTAACTATAAGATTAGGTCGAGAAAAACCAAGGGTCTTTTGATAGACCTTTATTTTTTGATTGACATATTTTTTACATTTTGTTATAAAGAACAATCCATAAGTTTGCCAGGTGGAAATTGTGTTTAGAAGAATAATCCATTTTTTAAGAGAAGTTATAGAAGAACTGCGGAAGGTTTCTTGGTCCGATAAGAAGCAGACAATCGGGTCTACAATGATTGTAATTCTTTTGGTTCTTGTAGTTGCTATTTTTGTAGGTCTGGTAGACTTTGGGCTTTCTGTAATCCTTGGAATATTATTGAAGTGATCAATAGGGGAAGGGAAAAGTAATGGAAAAAAAATGGTATATAGTTCATACTTATACAGGACACGAGGACAAGGTTAGAGCATATCTGGAGAAGCTAATGGGCGCGGGAGTACTGAAGGACAGAATATCAAATATTTTGATTCCTACGGAAGAAATTGTTGAGGTACGAAAGAACAGGAAGAAGATTAGTAAAAGGAAATTTTTTCCTGGATATGTTTTAATTGAGATGATAATCGATAATGAAGGCTATTGGGCTGTGCGCAATATTCCGGGTGTAACTGGTTTTCTTGGTGGGGTGAAGCCAGTGCCTCTTCGTCCGGAAGAATTGGAAAGTATCTTGGCACTTACTAGACAGGAAGCCCAGGCAAAGCCTAAGCCAGCGGTTATGTTTGAAAAAGATGAGAGTGTTAGAGTTATAGAGGGGCCGTTTGAGAATTTTGTTGGCGTGGTAGAGGATGTGAATGAAGAGAAGGGCAAACTGAAAGTAATGGTGACAATTTTCGGTCGAGCCACTCCAGTTGAGCTCGATTTCTTACAGGTAGAGAAGATATAGGATGGTCTTATGCCGAAAAAGGTAAAAAGTATAATAAAATTACAGATTCCCGCGGGCGGAGCCAATCCTGCTCCTCCAGTCGGACCTGCTTTAGGACAACATGGAGTGAATATTATGGAGTTCTGTAAGGCGTTCAATGAGAGAACGGCCAGTCAGGAGCCGGGAATGCTTATTCCGGTTGTAATTACTGTGTACGAAGACAGAAGCTTTATCTTCATCATCAAGGTTCCTCCCGTGGCAGCATTGTTAAAGCGTGCTGCGGGAATAGCCAAAGCGTCGGGAGAGCCCAATAAGACAAAAGTAGGCAAGGTGAGCAAACAGCAAATACGAGAGATTGCAGAAAAGAAAATGGCTGACCTCAACACAAACGATTTAGAAGCTGCAATCAAGATGGTAGAAGGAACAGCAAGAAGCATGGGGATAGAAATACAATAGTAGACACGATTTCAACTTTGCTGTCATTGCGAAGGACGAAGTCCTGAAGTCTGGATGAAATCGGGACCACGTCCCAATTTTCAATGGGGAACATTTGTAGGCAAATTGTGGAAGCGGTAAATTATGAGAAGAGGCAAGCGCTACAAAGAATTGTCCAAATTGGTGGATAGGAATAAAACCTACAGTTTGGAAGAAACAGTAAAGTTAGTAAAGAAGACTGCTAATGCAAAGTTTGATGAGACTATCGAACTGTGTCTGCGGTTAGGAATTGATCCGAAAAGGCAAGACCAGATAGTGAGGGGAACTGTCTTGTTGCCACATGGGACAGGAAAGAGTAAGGTCGTCGCTGTTGTAACTAAGGGAGAGAAAGTAAAAGAAGCAAAAGAGGCGGGAGCAGATCTTGTGGGAGCGGAAGATTTGATTGAAAACATAGCCAAGGGTGCGATTAAATTTGATGCGTTAATAGCTACTCCCGACTCTATGCGTGATCTAAGCAAGCTGGGCAAAATACTTGGGCCGAAGGGATTAATGCCCAGTCCTAAAGCGGGTACAGTCACGTTTGAGATTGCCGATGCGATAAAAAAGATTAAGGCTGGCCAGGTTGAATTCCGAGCAGACAGTTCTGGAGTTATTCATTTGAGTGTGGGCAAAGCTTCTTTTGATGAGATGAAACTTGTGGAAAATATAAATGCGGTAATCGGAGCGGTTCAACGGGCAAGACCTTCCAGTGTCAAAGGGCAATACCTGAGGAGTCTAAATATCTGTTCTACTATGGGTCCAGGAATAAAGGTGAGTTTACCTAAAGCATAAGTTGTCTGGAGAAATTTTATTTCGTTGAAGCTACGAGCGGAGGCGACGATAAATCGGAGCCTCCATTTTTTATGCTCTCAGGGGATAGGCTTTTCCCGAAAAAGGCGAATAGATGCAGGGGCCACCCTTTATCTTCATAAATTGGGAAATGGAATAGACTACAGAAAGTAAACAAAAGATACTTAGTGTGATAATTTCGGCCTATTTACTCCAGGATGACATTAGATAAGAAAAGCTGGCAGAGTTTGTTACTAAAAAATTTTTAAATTTTTTACTTGACAAAATTTGAAAAAAGATTATAATTAAAAGCAAATAGTAGTATTAGGTCATACAGGATACTACTATAAATTTCTAAAAAGGTGAATTTAATGAAAGATATAATGAGCACTAAAGAGTTGTCGCAGTATATAGGATTTAGCAAATCGAAGATTTACCAGTTAATAAGGCAGAAGAAAATTCCGGCTTCCAAGATTGGTAGGCAGTATAAATTTTCTAAAGAGATGATAGATGCCTGGCTAAAGGAGAAGATGATTACTTTGCCTAAGGAACCCCAGGCAAAGCTTCCGCCGGAGAAGGGTAAGAAGGAAATGGAGACCCGCACTGAGTAGCCTGCAAGAAGTAAACCATAGTTATTAAGCCTTTGAAGCAGAGGAGGTGAGAAAGAGATGGGAGAGAAGGTAAAGAAGGTCGGTGTAAGAAGAGAAGAAGGCTATCTCTATTTCATCGACAGGCAAGGAGATGTCTCTCGGGCAAAGATGGCGCGCGGCGGCAAGAAAGGCGGAAGCCCGGTAAAAGTTGCCAGAGCTGGCGTCAGGAAGGTTCCAGGCTATCTCTATTACCTCGATAAACAGGGAGATATCTCTCGGGCAAAAATGGCCCGCGGCGGTAAGAAAAGAAAGAAGTCTGCCAGAAAAGGGGGGAAAAAGATGGCGAAGAAAAAAGCAAAAAAGGCGAAGAAGAAAAAGAAAGCGAGAAAGAAGAGATAGTTTGATAGCTCAGAATTGCGTTGGGCAAGCGGACCCCTTGTTGGGAGAAAATTGCTGGGATTCCCTATTTTAGGTAAGTGTTTGTTATGGTCTCCGCTTTAGACGGAGATTAGAAAATTCTGACTGAACTTTTGAAGTTTCCAGCAATTCAATTATATCAGCAAGGGGTCTTTTTTTCTTGACAGTTTTTGCAAAATACGTAGCTTTTTTCTTGACACTGTAGAGAATGTGCATTATAATAATTTCTAGTCAGATCTTTGAACCATTGGATTTGTTGAATTACGGTTTTTGGGAGAGAAAACGTTGAGGAAACCGATTATTGCTGGGAATTGGAAAATGAACAATCTATTTTCACAAGCAGTCGAGTTGGCCCGGGGAGTAAAGAACAGAGTGGGGACTATTGCCGACAAAGAAATAGTTCTCTGTCCTCCCTTCACCGTCCTTTCCTCAGTGAACGAAGTAATCAAAGGTTCCTCGATAAAATTGGGTGCCCAGAATATGCATTGGGAAGTTTCTGGAGCATATACCGGGGAAGTATCGCCACTGATGCTCAAAGATGTCGGATGTAGCTATGTGATTTTAGGTCACTCGGAGCGGCGCCAACATTTTGGCGAAACAGATGAGATGGTCAATAAGAAAACGAAGGCGGCCTTTTCCACCGGGCTTGTTCCCATCGTTTGCGTGGGAGAAACGCTGGAAGAGAGGGAAAAAGGCGAAACTTTAGGGATAGTGCGGGAACAGATTAGGACAGGGCTATCAGGGTTGACAGAGCAAGAAGTTAAGGGATTGGTAGTAGCCTATGAGCCTGTCTGGGCTATCGGCACGGGAAAGACAGCTACGCCTGACCAGGCCGAAGAAGTGCAACGATTTATCCGGAAATTGCTAAGTGGAATGTTTGGAGAAGAGGAAGCTCAGGCAGTCCGAATCTTATATGGAGGAAGCATTAACTCCGAGAATATTTCGGCTTTGATGTCATGTGAGAATGTAGACGGAGGTTTAGTAGGCGGTGCCAGCCTGAGTTTAGAATCTTTTTTGAAGGTCATCTTTTATTAGAGTGCTTTTTGGTTTTCTGAAAATTGGAAATTTTTAGAGATGAAGATTGCTATCGGGTCTGACCATCAAGGGTTCAGATTAAGATTGGCACTAAAAGAGAAACTTCAGGAATTAAAACATGAGGTAAGCGATTTTGGCTGTTTCTCGGAGGAATCCTGCGACTACCCAGATTATGCGGTGCAGGTCGCTGAGGCTGTTGCCAGTGGAAAAAACAACAAAGGGATTCTTGTTTGCAAGAGCGGGATAGGAATGAGCATTGCCGCAAACAAAGTTCCCGGGATTCTGGCAGCGGTGGTTTGTGACGAAGAGATGGCAAAGTTAGCTTCCGAGCATAATAACGCAAACATCATCTGCTTGAGCTCCAATCTTGATGAAGATAGAATGATGAATATAGTCAACACTTGGCTTAATACTTCTTTTGGCTGGGAAAGACACCTCCGGAGGATAAATAAAATCAAGGAGATTGAGGACAAGTATTTAAAGAAAGAGTAAGAATTGAGACGAGTGTTTATGTTTCTCAGGTGGTGGCAATGATTGAGCGATGGAGCATGAGTTTTTCTCCGACTGAGAGAGGAGAAAAGAGGTACAAAATAAGAGTCTGGGGCGACGAGAAAGACGTAAAAGATTTAATGGATAGGATAGGAAATATTTGTAGCCGGCCTTTTGTTCCTGAGGATAAGGAGTACAAGTGGGCGTTTTACGTTTATAATGTTGAGCCCGAGATAAAAGAAAGGATAATCAAGATACTGGATGAATCGATGGAAGTCGGGAAGCCCCCTGTTCCTGAAGGTGAAGCTCCGGAAGAAGTTCCGAAGAGAGAAGTGAGCGTAGAACTGGAAGAGAAAAAACGGGAAGAGTATAAGCGGCCTATTGTGGCGGTCGGAGAACTCAAGTTGAATCCCGCATATACTTTTGAAAACTTTGTGGTCGGTCCTTCCAATAGATTTACCCACGCCGCCAGTCAGGCGGTGGCGAAAAGTCCGGGAGAAATCTATAATCCTCTATTTATCTACGGCGGAGTGGGTTTGGGGAAGACCCATCTACTTCACGCAATCGGACAATATGTGAGAAATAAGAGACCAGAAGCAAAAATATTCTATGTTACCACGGAAAGGTTTATGAGCGAAGTTATTGAGGCGATTGGTAAGGGGACTTTAGAAGAGTTCAGGGAGCGCTATCGGCAAGTAGACCTATTGTTAATTGATGACATTCAATTTCTGGTTGAGGCTGAGTCAACCCAGGAAGAGTTCTTCCATACGTTCAATGTGCTTCACGATGCCCATAAGCAGATCGTAATTACTTCGGATAAGCCACCCAAACAGCTAACCACCTTAGAGGAAAGATTGAAATCGAGATTTGAATGGGGTTTGATTGCTGATATCAAGTCACCCAATTTAGAGACCAGAGTAGCTATTCTTAAGAAGAAGGAAGAGCTGGAAAACTTGGACCTTGGCGATAACATACTTGTATATATTGCCGGCAAATTGAAATCTAACATTCGTGAACTCGAAGGTTTTCTGAAACGAATTAATGCTTATGGTAAACTGACCAGGCAGGAGATAACCATCAATCTGGTTCGAGATTTAATGAATGACCTCCTGCCGGAAAGGGAAAGGGAAGAGTTCGAAGAAATAGGGCGACCGGAAATGGCAGCTCCTGGGTCTCCTCCAACTGAGGAAGAAGTGGCTGAAGAGGAAAAGGAGGAAATTAAGCGGGAAAGGATTTCCCCACGCATTGAGGAAAGAAAAGCGGAAGCGGTAGAAGAAGCAGAGATTACCTTTGAAGCGCCTCCTCCCACGGTAGAGCCGGTGCCAGTGGACAAATCGTTACGGAAAGTAGAAGTAGCCTACTTTTATCCACAAGAGTATAGTAAGGAATTTGAAGAACTTAAAAGGCAACTGGATGAAGTACTGAAAAAACATAATTTGAAATTCCGGCTGGAGTCAGTTTTTGAGAAAGAATACACAACAGAAAAGAGAATAAATTATGGCATGTTTGCTGAGCTTTGTAAAACGGCTAAGGTGAGAATTGCGGTAGTCTTGGGTCCTCCGCCGGGTAGCAGTCTATCATCAGACGATTTTGCCCGAATGCTGGGAGCAATCCTCGCTGATGCAAATATTTCTCTACATTTCGTTCCCTATACTGATGTAAAGAAGAAGTATAAATATCTAAATATTCTTCTCGATATCGCCATGGTAGGGCGCAAGGAACTCTTTCCGAGAGGTACTTAAAGGGAGAGATGAAAATAGTCCCGGCGATAATCGTCGCAAAGCCGAGAGGCAGAACAATATGGCCAGTGTCCTGATAGTAGAGGATGACCCCACTACTGTACAACTGATTGAGTTTCTTCTCCGAAAGAACAATTTTGAAGTCCTTATTGCTCAAGATGGAGTGGAAGCGCTGAAGATAAGCAGAGAAAAGAAGCCAGATTTGATATTGATGGATGTTATGATGCCCAAAATGGACGGGATCGAGGCTATTGAGAAATTGCAAGAAAGTGAAGAGACTCAGGAGATCCCAATTGTAATCCTTTCTGCTTTGGGACAAGAGATGGATGTGATGAGAGGGTTACAGGCGGGAGCTTCGGGCTATATTGTTAAACCTTTTAGTCCTCAAGAACTCCTGGACGAAATAAAAACGAGATTAGGAAAAAAGTAACTTGGAGCTCGTTGGCCCGATACATCAGGATGGTCGCCTTCGGCGGATGGCTGGTAAAAATTATTAGAAGTTGAGGAGGAAAATGTCCAAGGGAAATATCTTAATTGTTGAAGATGAGCCTCAGACGGCGAAACTGATTAAGTTTATTTTGGAAAAAGACGACTATTCAACCATTTCAGCAAAGGATGGGGAGGAAGGCTTACGAATGGTTAAAAAAAGGAAGCCCGATTTGATTGTTCTCGATTTGATGCTTCCGAAGATGGATGGATATCAGCTATGCGAAACTTTGAAGACCGACCCGGATACTAAACAGATACCGGTTTTAGTATTGACTGCGCTTGATACTGGTCCCGATTTTGAAAAGGCCTTAGAGAAAAAGGCTGATTGGTACATAACCAAGCCTTTCGACCCCCAGCACTTATTAAAACGCGTTGCTTATTTAATTGGAAAGAGAAAAGAGAATGAAAAGAGATGAAGAGATTAGAAGACTCGAAAAGATAGCAAGACAGGTAAGGAAGGATATCATTGAAATGCTTGCCGAGGCAGGCTCGGGCCATTCGGGTGGAGCTCTTTCATCATGTGACATTATGGTGGCTTTATATTTTTCGGTGATGAGACATAATCCGACAGATCCGCAATGGAGAGAGAGGGACAGGTTTGTTCTCTCTAAGGGACATAGTTGTCCTGCCCTGTATGCCTGTTTGGCACAAGCCGGATATTTTCCCGTAGAAGAGCTTAAGACTTTGAGAAAACTTGGTAGCCGGCTCCAGGGCCACCCTTCTAAAGCCGACGGTTTACCAGGAATAGAAGTCTCTACCGGGTCGCTCGGTCAGGGCCTCTCCGTCGCCATCGGTATCGCCTTAGGCCTGAAGATGGATAAAATAGATGCGCGCGTTTACTGCTTGATGGGGGATGGGGAAATTGAGGAAGGGCAGATTTGGGAAGCGGCAATGGCTGCCGCCCATTACCACTTAGATAACCTATGTGGAATTGTTGATAACAATGGATTGCAAATAGACGGGGCGATCGATCGGATAATGAGTCCAAATCCCATCCCTGAGAAATGGAAGGCCTTTGGCTGGAACATAACCGTAATTAATGGGCATAGGATGGAGGAGCTGTTGAAGGCATTTGACGCAGCGAAAGAAGTCAAAGGAAAACCAACGGTTATCATTGCCAGAACAATAAAGGGGAAGGGTGTCTCGTTTATGGAGAATGTCGTAGAATGGCATGGGAAAGCGCCTTCCAAGGAAGAGGCGAAGGTTGCCTTAAAAGATTTGGAAGGTTCGTGACTAGCCTTCCTTTCTATTTTTCCCATAGAGATAGATTCCTCCCGCTGTTACCGTTAGTAGCGAATAGAAAAGTCCTCCTCAATGGAATGAAGCAGGGCCGATTCATCGGGTGACACTCCTCTTAAATTTGTCAATGTCGGAGGAAGAGAGAACAGAATTGATGTATAAGCTAAAAGCAACAAGAGAAGGATATGGAGAAGGATTGGTTATTCTGGGAGAAAGGAATCCTCAAGTAGTCGTTTTGTCGGCAGACCTCACCGACTCTACGAGAGCTTCAATGTTCAAGGAGAGATTTCCCGAGAGGTTCTTTACGATGGGAGTTGCTGAAGCCGATATGATTGGCATTGCGGGCGGGCTCTCCTTAGTGGGTAAGATTCCCTTTTGCTGCAGTCTGGGAGTTTTTGCTTCTGGTCGGGTCTGGGATCAGGTGAGAGTTACGGTTTGCTACAGCAATTTGAATGTAAAGATAGGTGGAAGTCACGGGGGAATTTCGGTTGGTGCTGATGGCGCGTCACATCAGTCTATTGAGGAAATTTCCCTTATGCGCGTTTTACCGAATATGAAGGTCATTGTGCCCTGTGATGCCATTGAGACCAGAAAGGCTACAATTCGGGCCGGAGAGGTAACGGGACCAGTCTATTTAAGATTTGGTAGACCGCCTGTCCCGATAATTACTACAGAGGATACTCCATTTATTTTTGGGAAAGCAATAACAATGCGTGAGGGTAAAGATGTGACAATCTTTGCTTGCGGAATTATGGTGTACGAGGCCCTGGAAGCAGCAGAGGAGTTAAATAGAAAGGGAATCTCTGCCCGGGTAATCAACTTACATACAGTAAAGCCTATTGATGAAGAGATAATTTTTAAAGCGGCAAGGGATACAGGTGCTATTGTTACTGCAGAGGAACATCAGCTTTCCGGCGGATTTGGGAGTGCGGTGGCCGAAGTAGTGGTGAAAGAGTATCCCGTGCCCGTGGAGATGGTGGGCATTAAAGACCGATTTGGTGCATCGGGAAGTCCTGAAGAGTTAATGCAGGACTACGGGTTGACACGCTTTGATATTATAAGAGCTGTAGAGAGAGTGTTGAAAAGGAAATAAAAGGGGTCAGAGTCATTTGGAACCATCTACCATAGCCGTATTGCTCGTTACTGTCGCTCTGTTTTTTGACTACTCTAATGGGGCTCACGATTCGTCGAATATTGTGGCTACGGTGGTTTCCTCGCGTGCGGTCTCGCCCATCTGGGCATTAATCATTGCTGCACTATTTGAGTTTATGGGAGCCTATTTTCTCGGAACAGCTGTAGCCCAGACGATTGGGAAAGGAATCGTTAATCCCGAACTCATCAAGATAACTCCTAATGGTATTGTAATACTATTTTCTGCTTTGACCGCTGCCATTGGCTGGAATCTCTTCACCTGGTATTTCGGAATTCCCACCAGTTCCTCTCATGCCTTGATTGGAGGTCTTCTCGGTGCGTTTGTCGTCGCCGGGGGATTTTCCATTGTCAACTGGGACAGGCTCACGCTCATCTTCTTGGTCCTCGTAGCATCTCCAATAGTTGGATTACTTTTGGGTTTTCTACTCACCAGGATTTCTTACTTCTTTTCTCAGTGGTCTTCTCCCGGAGCCAACACTCTATTCAAGAGATTACAGCTCGGGTCCTCAGTTCTTCTTGCTCTTTCCCATGGAACAAATGATGCTCAGAAGACGATGGGAGTAATTACTTTTTCTCTGGTTGTCCTGGGACTTTATCAGCCCCCACCAGGAAGTCTACCCATTCCCCGCTGGGTGGTTGTTGCCTGTGCTGCCACTATTGCCTTAGGAATCTTGAATGGAGGCTGGCGAATTATCAAAACTTTGGGTGCCAAACTATACAAGATTCGTCCGATTCACGGGTTTGGCGCTCAGACTTCTGCGGCGCTCATTATTTATGCTGCCGCGCTTTTTGGCTTTCCCGTGTCCACAACCCAGGTAGTTACTTCGACAATTATGGGAGCCGGTTCAGCCGATAGGCCAAAAGGTGTCAGATGGGAAGCGCTCAGAGAGATTCTGGTTAGTTGGATAGTCACCATGCCAGTTGCTGCCTTACTGTCCATATTGATTTATTTCATTATTAATAGCTTGACATAGTGGAGAGGTAATTATGGGACTATTTCCTAAAAAGAGGGACTTTCTCCAGATGCTCGCCCAGCAGGCGGCAAAGACGGAACAGGGGATGGCTGCCCTGAAGGATTTCATCGAGCAAGTAACCGAAGAAAAAGGAGACAGGGTCAAGGAGATTGAGAAAGAGGCTGATGAGGCCAGGCGCATTTTAGTTGAGGAACTGACCAAATCGTTCGTTACGCCCATAGATAGAGAAGATATATTCGCCCTTTCCCGGGCGATTGACGATATGGTCGATTATGCAAAAAGTACGGTTAATGAAATGGTTCTGTTTAAAGTGGAGACAAATGAGCATCTTAAGAAGATGGCCCAGGCTCTCTGCGAATCTGCTCAACACCTAAGTTTAGCAGTAAAGGAGTTGAAGGGAAAGCAGAAATCCTGTCTCCAGCATCTCGTAAGAGCAAAGAAAGTGGAAAACTATGTAGAACACCTGTATCACGAGGCACTGGCCAAATTATTCGAGAGCAAGGATTTCATCTATATCTTGAAATTGCGTGAAATTTACCGGCACTTATCAAATGCTGCCGACAGAGCAGATGAAGCAGCCAACATAATCGGCGATATTGTGGTAAAGATTACATAAGGATGATTGGAGATACCTTAAAAAGATTACAGGAAATACTAAGGGTCAAATGTGCCGAAGCTTGGAGAAAGCCTAAGATTGGGTTGATTTTAGGCTCGGGTCTGGGAGGAATTGCTGATGAGGTGGCAGAAGCCTTGAGAATTCCCTATGCGCAAATTCCCCATTTTGTTCGTCCCACTGTAGAAGGGCACGCAGGAGAAATGGTCATCGGCAAATTTGGAGGGAAAGCGGTCTGCGTTATGAAAGGAAGACCCCATCTCTATGAAGGCTACACGATGAAAGAGATTACCTATCCCGTAAGAGTAATGGCTGGTCTGGGAATAGAAAGTCTAATCATCATTGGCGCTAGTGGAGGAATAAATGAGGATTTTGAGCCGGGGGATATTGTTCTGATTACTGACCACATAAACCTTATGGGAGACAATCCTCTAATAGGAGAAAAAATGGGAGGCAGAACAGTTAGCTTTCCCAATATGAAAAGCGTCTACGATAAAAATTTAATTGACACCGCCCTCACTTGTGGTAAAGCGCTGAAGATTAAACTTCAACAGGGAGTTTATATTGCGGTGAGAGGGCCTGCCTATGAGACCCCGGCCGAAGTCGAGATGGCCCGTAGAGTAGGTGCAGACCTGGTAGGGATGTCGGTTGTGCCTGAGGCAATTGTAGGAAGGCAACTGGGCTTGAAGATTCTCGGGATATCCTGTGTGACCAATAAGGCGACCTCGAAACAACCGCTGAGCCACGATTTTGCCTTGAAAGTGGCGGAGGGGGCTAAAGGTAAAGTCTCCAGACTATTGAAGGAAGTAGTAGAAAGGATTTAATCCAAAATGTTATGGGAGGAGTAGATGCCTGATCAAGAGATTTACAGCGAGCGTTTTAGAACGGAGAGAGGGAAAACTTTCTTTTTCGATGTGAAAGAGAATGAGAATGGAAAGTTCGTGAAGATCACGGAGAGCATTCCTCTGGGAGAAGAAAAATTCAAGAGAAATTTTATCACTATACCGGAAGAATCTCTCGGGGAATTCATTACTATAGCCCAGAAGGTGCTGGAAGTAATCAAGGCTCGTTGAAAATAGATGG
>Ga0315308_1000886_pt1 | contig 17177 bp, 18 predicted proteins | sample TDP3_MG_FD_203078 | JGI IMG/M metagenome (GOLD analysis project Ga0315308, IMG submission 203078) | Freshwater sediment microbial communities from Lake Towuti, South Sulawesi, Indonesia - TDP3 | ecosystem: Environmental > Aquatic > Freshwater > Lake > Sediment | place: Indonesia: South Sulawesi... | reverse complement strand
TTCAGGGCAAAGAAGATTTCACCCTCTTCTATAGTTCGGCTATCAATAGATACACCAGAAATTTTTCCTTCCCGGACTCCACAAATTACCTCCCCTCGAGTTGCTTTTATTATCTCCTCAATACTGAGTTTTTCCATATTATTCCTTCTTAAATTTCATTTCTTCTGAAAGGATTCTCCTCACAACTTCCCGGTCATCGAAATGGATTCGTCCTTCTTTGAAAATCTGGTAATCCTCGTGTCCCTTCCCCGCAATTACCACCAGGTCACCCTTCTCAGCCATAGACAACGCTTTATTAATCGCCTGGAGTCTATCAATAATGGTCTGATAGTTATTTTTCTCCTTCCTCTTTATTCCCACTTCAATGTCCAGAGCAATCCGTTCAGGGTCTTCACTCCTGGGATTATCCGATGTTACAATCACATAATCGCTCAGTTCAATCGCCACTTCGCCCATTAAAGGCCTCTTGCCCCGATCCCGGTCTCCTCCGCAACCAAAAACAGTAATGATTCGTCTGGGATTTAACTCCCGACAGGTATCCAGAAGTCTCCTCAGAGCTTCGTGGGTATGGGCATAATCGACGATTACGGTGAATGGCTGTCCGTAATCAATTCTTTCGAACCTTCCAGGAATTGAAGAGACGCTTTCCAACCCGCTCCTTATCAGGGCTAAACTAATCCCTTGGCCTATAGCGACGCTACTCGCAGCAAGAGCATTATATATGTTATATTTCCCAACCAAAGGCAAAGAAATCCTCACTTCTCCTTCGGGAGAAACCAGAGTAAATGCTGTCTTTTCGAGGTCAAGCTTTATGCTCTTTGCCAGGACTTCGGCTCCCCTCTCAATCCCATAAGTAATTATCTTTGCTTTGGTGGAATGAATAAATTTTTCTGTCGAAGGATCGTCTAAGTTCAATACTGCCAGTTTCTCTCTCTTTTTCCGAGCATCTTTTCCCAAAGTAGAGAATAGTCTAATTTTTGCCTCCAAATACTCCTCCATTGTCTTATGAAAGTCGAGATGCTCACGACTCAGGTTAGTAAATATAGCACTATCGAATTCACATCCTTCCACCCGCTCTAAACTTAATGCGTGAGAAGACACCTCCAAAATGGCTGTTGTGAATTCTTTGTCGACCAACTTTTTCAGGATTTCCTGGAGATCGGAAGATTGTGGAGTGGTAGTAAGGGCGGGCAGTGTCTCCTCTCCAAGCCTATAGGCAATAGTTCCCAACACTGCGACCTTTTCTCCATTCTCCTTGAAGATGGCCTCGGTGAAATAACTGACCGTGGTTTTGCCATTCGTGCCAGTTATTCCAATTATATTTAATTTATCGGAAGGATATCTATAGAAGGCAGTAGCAAGCTTCGCCAGCGCTTTACGAGGGTCCTCGACGATTATTTGGGTAGCGGAACCGCCCCACTTTGCTGGTCTAACCAATTTTTCTGTTTTCCGGGAAGAAACAACTACTGAAGCCCCTGCTTCCAGAGCCTGCGGAATGTAAACATTCCCGTCCTCTCTATAACCGGAAATTGCCACAAATATATAACCGGGCCTGACCTGACGAGAATCGTAGGTTATGCCTTCTACTGGAATTTCTGTGAACCCATATATTTCTTTGACGGCTATTGCGGGCAAAAGGTCGGTTAGACGAACCATTCAGACAACCTGTAACTGAGCAGAGATAACCCTCCTTCTCGGGAGAACCAGAATAGAATCGGGGGATCTCCCTGGAAAACAAGGGGAAATATGTTCGCTACCTTATGAGGCAGCTTTCGTATATCTTCTACGAGTCGGGTGGGATGCCGAGGTGGTGCATAATTCGCAATCCAACTCTTGCAAAAACAGGCGCAGCTATGCTCCCTCCCCAGTAGAACCCCTCCGGCTCGTCCAACATCACCAGAATAGTGATTTTAGGCCGGCCTGCGGGAAGGTAACCAACGAACGAAGCAATGTGCCTGGTATCAGAATATTTTCCAGTAACTGGGTCAAATTTCTGGGCAGTTCCGGTCTTACCTGCAACTTTATACCCTGCAATTCTTGCTTCTTTCCCCGTTCCATTTTCTACACTTCCCCACAGGGTATCTGTTAAAGTCTTTGCTGTCCTACTGGAAATCACCCGCCTAACGGGGCAGGGTTGGAACTCTTTCACCACTCTGCCTTTCGAATCAACGATTCTCTTCACAATCATAGGCTCCATCAATACTCCTCCATTAGCTAGACACGAAAATGCAGAAACAAGTTGAATCGCAGTTACTCCCAGACCCTGCCCGAAAGATAGGCGGCTAATAGATATTTCTGACCAATCCTTTGGCCTCTCCAGAATTCCGGGGGTCTCCCCCGGCAGCCTGATTCCAGTATAGTTGCCAAAACCAAAGTCTCGTGCATACTTGTACAACTTGTCTTTATCTAGTGCTTTTGCTGCCTTAACCATTCCTATATTTGACGATTTTTCCAGAACCTGTGCAAAGCTAAGCCATCCTTCTCCTTCGTGGTCCCGAATAGGAAGCCCGCCCAATAGGTGGAATCCGTTTTCACAATAAAATAAGTCTTTCAATGAGACCAGTTTCTCTTCCAATAGGGCTGCCGCCACTATCGGTTTAAAAGTCGAACCCGGTTCAAAAATACTCGAAATCGCGGGATTCTTCAAATACTTCCATTTTTCTGGTGAAGGATTATTTCCGTTAAAAGACGGAACGTTGGCCAGTGCCAGAATCTCTCCAGTCCTAGAGTCTTGAACGATTATTGTGCCAAGTTTCGCTTTAGTTTCGTTGTAAGCTCTCCTCAATTCTGTTTCTACGGTGTACTGGATTACTTCGTCGATTGTAGTAAAGACACTACAGCCACTCAGCTCGGACAGATAGGGGCTACCGGCAGCAACTACTTCACGACCAAAACCGTCTTTTCTCTTTACGGTCTTTTCGGCTTTACCTCCCAGGACTCTGTCGAAGTAACTCTCGATCCCCGATAGCCCCTGATTATCCAGTCCTGCAAGGCCAATTACCTGGCTGGCTAACTCATTTTCCGGGTAGAACCTTTTTCCTTCGCTTATAAGCTTGATTCCCGCAAGATGCAACTCTTTAATCTTTTCTGTAGTTTCAACACCAATTTTCCTTTTTAACCATACGAACGAGGCTTGACTTACCAATTTCTTACGGAGTGTTTCCTCATCCAGGCTGAGCAAGGGGGCTAACTTTTTTGCTACCTCGTTGGGATTGGAAATGGAAGCTGGAACTGCATATGCCGAATTGACCTCAAGCTCTATCGCAAGTTCCTCGCCGTCACGGTCGTATATCGTACCTCTCTTGAAACTTTGTTGCCCCACCGAAATAAATTGCCTATCTGCCATTTTCCTATAGCGATGATGGTTAACAACTTGAATATAGTACAACCTGATTTCCAGAATAACCAGAGTAAAAATTACTATAAGGATAGAACTCACAATACGGGTCTTTCGAGGCACTGAATCCTCCCAGTCAACGAAAGTCAATTCGACAGAACCCTACTTTCTTTGAGGTCCACTTTCAAGAATTGGATATTTCCATTCTGTGGAAAGACCATTCCCCTTTCCTCCCGGGCAATCTTATCAAGATTTGCGATATTTGTCTGGCTATACAGTCTTGCTTTCAGAAGACGATTCTTATTTTCCAAGAGTATGACCTCTTCTCTTAATTCATTAATCTGATAGCTAAGCGTGACTACTTCTGCACATTCCCAGACATAGAAAAGAAAAATCAAAAGCCCTCCGACAAAAAGAAGAAAGTAGTATTTTCGAGATTTTTCGCGTTTCATCATCTACCTTCGCATGTGCCCGTTACCCAGGGCCTGTCAATTGCTCTATGCTTCAGAAACAGGGCTGGGAAAAGAAACGTACATCTCTCCTACCCGCAATTTTGCACTTCTGGAACGGGGATTCAGCTCAAATTCTCTCCGCGAGGGCGTAATAGGTTTAGGAAATACGGACTTAAGCCCTTTGGTCTTATACTCTCGGAAGAAATTCTTGACAATCCTATCTTCGAGAGAATGGTAAGAAATGACGCAAAGCCTTCCTCGCTCTTTTAAAAATCTTACTGCTTGAGGGAGTGTCTTTTCCAAGATACTCAACTCATCATTTGCAGCTATTCTTAATGCTTGAAAAGTTCGGGTCGCTACATGTATTCTTTTCGGCCAAGCTGAACGAGGAACTGCTTTCTTAATGATTTCCACCAGCTGAAAGGTAGTCTCTAAAGTTCTCTTCCGTCGGGACTCAACTATCGCTTTGGCAATTCTTCTACTCCACCGTTCTTCCCCGTACTTGGATATAACATCCGAAAGTTCTTCCCAAGGAAGAGTATTTACAAAATATCCAGCAGTCGCCTTTGCCTTTTCTGACATCCGCATATCTAAAGGGCCGTCCCTTTGAAAGCTAAAGCCTCTACTCGCATCGGACAGCTGAAGGCTTGACAGACCCAAGTCGAACAGAATACCATCCACCTGCTTGATTTTCAATGAGCTCAGGATAGTCTGGATTTCAGAAAAGTTTTTCTCAAATATAAGCAGATTTTTTTCATATTTCTTAAGATTTTCCTTCGCTCTTACTATTGCCTTTCCATCCTGGTCAATTCCAATGAGAAGCCCACCGGGAAGAATTGCCTCCAGTATCGCTTGAGCGTGACCGCCTTCGCCCAAGGTGGAATCTACATAGACCCCCCCTGTTACACATTTAAGGTTAGCTACCACCTCAGCAAGTAGGACGGGTAAGTGTCGCGGCTCTTCCACATCTTATTGGTGGAGATGTTAAATTCCGAGGTCAACCAATTTCTCAGCTACCTCAACAAACTTCTTCTGCGCCTCCTCCTGGTAGCTTTCCCAGTCGGTTTTGGACCAAATCTCTATTCTGTCTAACACCCCCACCACTATTACCTCTTTTCTTATATTCGCATAATTACATAAACTCTTGGGAATGAGTATCCTACCCTGTTCATCTAAATGACATTCGTTCGCCCCGGAAAGGAAAGTTCGTAAAAACTTGCGGGCATCAGCTTTAGTTAAAGGAAGGGTCTTCAACCTTTCGGTAATCTTCTTCCAATTTTCAGGAGTGTAAACGAAGAGGCAGCCTTCTAGTCCGGAAGTTATAATGAATCTTACTACATTTTGGCGCAGTCTGGCGGGAATGAAGAGTCTATTCTTTCCATCTATGGAATGGTGATACTGCCCTATGAGCACGTTTCACCACCTTTCACCACTTTTCACCACTGCGTCAAAATTATATACCAAGTTCTATGTTTTGTCAAGCAAAAAATCGATTTATTATTAGTCTTGTTTTTTGGCTCTCAGGAGGGCAGTTGAAAGCAGGCAATGAGGGTAATGCAATGGAACGGAAGAGCGATAGCTCTACCGACAAGCGGGCTCAATGAATTGAGACCCCACGGAGTGAGTAAGGCTCATGCTCTAGGACTACAATATGAAGGTAAAAATATATAAAAGATCCAGCAGACCAATTTGGTCGCCTTTCTGGAAAAATTTGCCTGACCTAAATGGTTCTTTCTCTATCCTTTCCCCACCTTTCCTCGATTATCCGCCGGAAGCGAGAAGCGTACACAATTTCCCAGGTAGCCTCTTTGCCAGGAAACATCTTCATCGCTGAGCGCCGGATAGACTCAACTATCTCTTCAGCATCCCGCCGCGAAAGCCGCTCCTGACGGATGATAGCCAAGCCTAAATCCACCATAGTCCTTAGGTAGCGAATTTTTCTGTTTTCCTCTTCCACCGGGGATTTCTTTCCTGTCTTATCCATTTATGAATAAACCTTTCTACTCGACCAATTCCAATCTTGGATTGGGATTATACTGTCGCCCCACCTTGGCACAAGGCTTACCTTCAACCATCACCACATCGGCAGTGAAGTCTATCTTCTCTCTAAGAAGGGAAGAACCTATACCTACTGCATCAAATGGTATACCAAGCTTTACAAAACGTCTTATTCTTTGTTCATTAAACCCGCTGGAAACTATTATCTTCAAATAATCGAAGCCAGCTTCATCGAAGCGCTTCCTTGCCTTCCTGCAGAGCTCAGCGCACACTCCAAAGGAATCTTTTCCTCTACCCTTAACCGATTTGTCACGCAGCTTAGCCGCAGTATCAAACCTTACACCCCATAGCCTCATTTTAAGAACCTTGGCGACTTCCAGAGATGTTCCTATACAGTCGTTATCAAAATCTACGAGAACTACCCTAGGAATGTCTTCAGGCATATATCTATCGAATGCCTTTGCTGCTGCCACTGTATCCCCATTATAGGCAGCTATGAGTCCGTGAGGAATGGTACCTATCCCTTCTCCTCCCCACATAGAGCCTTGAGCGTCGGTGGACACATTTATGGCCCCAGAAATATAGGCAGCATACCCGTCTGCCTCTTGCACTCTATAATGGTCAAATCTTGCCGGAAAGAAAAGCACCGGTTTTCCAGATGTTGCATCTACCACTTTCCTTACGGCAGTGGCTACCGCAGTCCCTCTTGCTATGACGCCTAAATACACAGTCTCCAGGTGGGCAAATGTACTATAGTCTCCCTCAATAGTAATTACAGTCTCCAGTGGCCTAATTCTGTCTCCATCGTGAAGGGCTCTAATGATCAAATCTTCTGGATGGTCAGCACATAGTTTTAAGACAGCAATAGCCTCATCTATTCCACAGAGAATAGCCTTCTTGCGACAGAATACCTGCATCAGTACCTGGGTGTGTCGACGGTCTTTCTCCAGAACCTCCTTAGTACGAACAAAATACTTATCACTATACCAACCCTTCCTTATTTTCTCAACCGGGATATTAAACTTCTCGGGTTCAAGCCTCTTAGTTACCATCTCTTTCCTCCGACATACAGTTTCAATGTGTGTACTTTTGCTGCTCTTTAGGCACATACCATTTGATAAAATTGTAACCGATGCCTGCCGGAGCTACCTCAATACCATGAAATCGGTTGTCGACCACAGGGAGAGCATCAGCCACATAAAGGAAGGTATACGGTTCATCCTCAGCCAAAATGGCATGAATCCTCTGGTATATCTCCTTTCTTTTTTCTATATCAAATGTACGTCGCCCATCCACAAGGAGACGGTCTACCTCCGGGTTACTATAAGAGATAAAGTTGTATTGTCCCTCCTTCATCTGCGAAGAGTGCCAGATGGAATACTGGTCTGGGTCTCGAGAGAGACTCCAACCGAGGATTACTGCCTCAAAATTCTTCTTGTCAATGTACTGATGGATAAATGCTGCCCATTCCAGAATGCGAATCTTCACCTCAATGCCAATCTTTCTCAGGTTGGATTGAATAATGGTAGCGCAGAGCTCACGCATCTTGTTTCCTTGATTTGTCATCAGGGTAAAGCTGAATGGCTTGCCATCTTTATCAAGAATACCGTCTCCATTACTATCTTGCCATCCTAAATCATAGAGTAATTTCTTAGCTTTCTCCATATTATGCTCGTAGACAAAGACACTTGGATTGTAAGCCCAAGATGTGGGAGGGAATGGTCCTGTCGAGACCTGTCCCAAGCCAAGAAGAACCCCCTCTATGATCTCCTGTCTGTTTATGGCATAGGTCATGGCCTGACGGACTCTCTTATCTTCAAAGAGAGGATTTTTTAAATTATAGCCAACATATGTATAGCCAAAACTCGGGTAGCGAAACTTGTTAAATTTGCGGAGAAACTCTTCTCTTACGGCCTCCTTCTGGAACTGGTCTGGAGTCAGTCCCATCATATCTACCGAGCCTCTTCTTAGCTCCAGAAACTGCACGGCCTGATCAGGCAAAATCCTATATATTATGCGGTCAATATATGGCCTTCCTTCAAAATAGTCGCCGTTTGCCTCTAAGACAATCCTTTCGTCAGTCTTCCACTCTACAAACTTATAAGGTCCTGTTCCGATAGGGGCTCGGTTTGCAGGATGATTATTGAAATCTCCTTTCTCAAAAATGTGCTTGGGTATAATTCCCATTCCCCAACTCTCCAGCCCGGGAGAGAATGGTTCTTTGTACCTTATCCTGACAGTATAATCGTCTAAAATTTCAAACTTCTCGACCATAAGGTAGTCAGCAGAATAGGGCGTCTTTATATTGGGGTCGATGAGCTTCTCATATGTAAATCTAACATCTTGGGCCGTGAAAGGTTTGCCGTCGTGCCAGTTCACATTCTTTCGCAGATAAAAAGTAATTACCAGCCCGTCTTCTGATACCTCCCATGATTCTGCGAGGTCGCCTATCAAGTTGATGTTCTTGTCGTACTTAACTAAACCATTATAGACATAGCCATTTATGTCACCGGAAGCACTGTCGCTGGCAAGAACAGGATTTAGAAGACTTGCATCGCCAATAGATGCCTCAACTATTGTATCTCCATAGGCTGGCTCGAGGGGTTGTTCTTCACTGGTGGGTATTAAATCTTTCTCTCTTCCGGTAGGCCTTTTTGCAAAATGGACAATTAACACAGTAAGAGCAATTGCTCCGAATACTATGGCAAGAACTACAATGGTTTTTCTCATCTCTTCTCTTCACTATTCTGGATGTCCTACTGGGATAATGTAAAGTGGCACATTATCTTTAGGTAAAGAAAGTGCCTTTTGCACGCCGGCATCACTAAATGCGCCAATAGGAACCGAACCCAAACCCAGAGAGACTGCCTGGAGGTGAATATTCTGGGCTATATGGCCTGCTTCTATGTGCGCATATCTGACGCCTCTTTCTCCATATTTAAAACATATTCTCTCATAGACGCAAGCAATCACAAAGTTGACCGCCGCCTCTGCGATTGCTCCCTGCCATAAGGCTGCACTGGAAAGAGAAGAGCGAAGGTCCTTCTCCGACATCCTTTCCAAGATGTGGTCTTCTGGAAGATAGTGAAATAGTCCATTAGGAGAAACGACATAAATCTCCATTGGATATAGAGCACCCGCAGAAGGAACGGTCTTAGAAGCACCCGTCACCGAATCCACATCTCTTTGCCCGTATGAAGACCATAAGAGTTGCGAAATCTCTTCCAAGGACAATTCTTCCTTGCGGAAATTCCTGAGCGAATACCTTTTCACTATTGCTTCTTCAAGACTCATCCTGCCCGTTCTTTTAGGTCGGGGTAGCTTAATGATTTCCCCTTTCACTTTCCCTTCGCCTCCTTCGGGAACCGAGGGATCGGCTCTTACTATAAAGAATCCTGAAATGGGAAGAAACAGAAAAAGAACGAGAATCAATCTCAACAGAATTCTTCTCATCTATCTCCTGAAAAAACAGTTATTGCTTTCGTTTAGCTATTTCGTTTTCGATGATCTTGATTGCTTTTTCCGCTTTCTCCTTCTGGTCAGCGACCAAAATAACTACATCTCCCTCCTTAACGCCAAAAGCCTCTTCGATATTCCTCTTATCTTGCTTATTGAGGCCGTATTTTGGCAATTCGTCAGTGGAGATAAATCCTTTAACCTCCGTCTCCTTCTCTACCTTCTTTGCTAAGCTATCTGTAAGTTTCTGATCCTGAACGAGAACTCCACTAAATCCTTCGACCTTTATCCCCACCACGATTCCTCCAGAATCTAAGACCCCTCTAATTACATGGGAATTGGTCTCGCTAAGTAGGTCTGTTATCTCCTTCATCCTTTCCCACCTCCTTCTCTTTTCATTGTAGCAGCAAAGACCAACCTTTGCCTTCCTCTCCTTTGATGGAGAAGAGAATAGTTAAAGAACAGTAGATACCAAAGTCTCTGTAGCCGACACTCCATCAATCGCCCTAATCTTCTTAATCACCAGTGAACTAAGGGAACCTAAGTCGGGAGCCTCTACAGTAGCTACAAGATCCCACCGACCAAACACAGCCTGAACCTTATTGATGCCCTTTATATCCTTAATTTTCGATAAGACCGCCTCTTCTTTCCCTGCCTCAAGCCTAATCAACACTAACCCAATCATAACTATCACCCCCTCAGCTTTAAGCCCCTTGTCAATCCCGTAGGGCCAAAGCGTAATCCTTGCTTCCTATATAGGGGCTCAATTCATTGAGTCCGCTTGTTAGCAGAGCTATCGCTCTGCCACTACATTTATCTACTAGAGCTGTGTCTCACGCAAAAGTTGCGCAGTTAACTCCGACGATAGTGGCTCTATATAGAATCCTGAACTCCAGGAGAATCCTTCCACTCTCACAATATGGGGAAGTATCTCTAAGTGCCAATGGTAATCCTTATGTATTGTCCTCCAATAGCCTGCTCTTGGTCGCATATACGGTATAGAGTGAATCATATAGTTGAGCGGTGGATCGTTCAGAAGTTTACAAATTTTCCCTAAGGTTACTTTCAAAATTGAAGCGAATTCCAAAAGTGTACCCCCATCTTCCTGGGTGAAATCTGGATTATGTCTTCTGGGAAGTATCCAGGTCTCAAAAGGAAGACGCGGGGCAAACGGTATATAGGAGATGAAAGATTTATTTTGTTCAACTATTCTTAGATTTGTATTTAACTCTTCTCTAACGACATCACAGAAGACACAACGCTCTTTCTCTCTATAGTAAGCTTTGGCATTTTCCAGTTCGTCTTTTACACTTTGAGGAGTAAGAGGCAAGGCAACCAGTTGAGAATGGGTATGTCCCCATCGATAAGGAGAGCTTGGCCTTTGGTTCTTGAAAACTATAGCATATCTTAGACGCTTATCACCTTTTAAGTCAATAATTCTACTTTGATAGACGGTGAGGGCATTCTTTATCTGCTCCACAGGCAGGTCATTCAAATTCTTGACATGCTCCGGGCTTTCCACTATCAATTCGTGCGCCCCAACATTATTCATCGCATCGTATATCCCCACCCCATGCCTCTCCAGTTCTTTCTCCACCTCGAGCACTCTCTCTTTACTAGGAAAGACCCTTACACTCCATCCAGGTTGGTTCGGTGGAGTTACCGGATTTCGCAACGCATAGATTTCGTTAGGTGTCTCCTTCTCGTTTCCCGGACAGAAAGGACATGTCTTGACATCCAATATCACTTTAGGTTCTAACGAACCAAGAAATTCCTCCCTCTTCCTCGTATCTGTTATAATCCAGCACCCGGAAATAATATCTCTCCTCAACTCCGCGCACATCTTTTTCTCCCCAGAGCCTCAATCAACTCACTGTATGAAAGGCTGTTCAACAGGTTTTTCTTTTCTAGCCACCCTCTACGACCAACTGCAACTCCCAAGTAGAGATTCTCCATTTGATTCAGCGTATGAGCATCTGTCCCAATCCCCATAAGGATACCCATCTCTTTTGCTTTCCTGCAATAGATATCATAAAGGTCAAGCCTTTCGGGATAAGCATTTATTTCTAAGAATGTGTGCGTTTTTTGAGCAGTCTTCAGCACCTTTTCCATATTTACCGCATACGGCTCTCTCTTCCCCAGTAGCCTGCCTTGTGGATGGGCAATCATATGGACATATTTATTTTCCATCGCGGAAATTATCCTCTCTGTCAATTGTTCCTCAGACTGTTTGAATCCAGTATGGATTGCAGCGATAACGAGGTCAAGTTGAGACAGGACATCATCTTCATAATCTAATGACCCATCTGAAAGAATATCCACTTCCATACCGCAGAGAAGCTTAACGTTTCGGCTATTCCTGTTAAACTTCCTTGTCTCTTCAATTTTCTTATAAACTCCATCTACATCAAGACCGCCGGCAACTTTAAGTGTTTGAGAATGGTCACAAATTCCCACCCACTCAAGCCCCATCTCCTTCCCCCTCTCCGCAATCTCTGAGAGTTTACCTATTCCATCGCTATAACGGGAGTGAATGTGTAAATCACCCCTGATGTCCTTTTCTTCAACCAGCCGGGGAATCCTATTTCGTAAAGCCACTTCAATTTCATCCGATGCTTCTCTTATTTCTGGCGGAATATACTGAAGTCCCAGCTTCTCATAGACCTCTTTCTCAGTTTTACCAGCCACCCTGATTTCTCTTTGTGTTGTTACTGCAACAGCTCCTGTTCTTCTACGGGAAACTGCAGCCCGGCCCTTGCTCAATTTAAATAGGCCGTACTCATTTATCTTATACCCTTTCTTCCGTGCAAATTCGCGAAGAGCGATATTGTGATCTTTAGAACCAGTAAAATACATCAGGGCAGCTCCGTAGGATTCTGGCTTGATTACCCTGAGGTCAACCTGTATACCTTCCTCGAGGATCACGCTCGACTTCGTCTCTCCTTGAGCCAATATCTCCCTCACCTGAGGAAGCCCAACAAACTTATTCATCACTATGTCAGACTTTTCTACCGTGCATAAAATATCTATATCTCTTATTGTCTCTTTCTTTCTGCGAATGCTTCCTGCGAGATCCAAGTCTTTGATTCTAGGACACTTCTTCAACTCTGAAATAATCGGTTTTGCCAGAAGCAGTGCCGTGGAAAGGAGAATCCTTTCTCCTCCTTTCCTCAATAACTGGATTCCTCTCAATATGTTCTCTTCAGTTTTTTCACCCAGACGGTGGAGTGTGCTTAGACGGTGCTCTTCAGCTGCTTTCTCCAGTTGAGCAAGACTTTCTATCTTCAACTCATCATATATGGTCTTTGCCGTTTTCGGCCCTATTCCTGGAACAGCGAGAATTTCCAGAAGCCCATCAGGAAAATCTTCCTTCAAATCCTCGTAGTATTTCAATTTTCCCGATCTTAGATATTCCTTAATCTTCTCTGCTATTCCCTCACCCACACCCGGTATAGTCTGTAACTTATCTTGCTCAGCAAAACTTTCTATAGGTTCGGTAAGACTGGCAATATTCTGAGCGGCCTTCTGGTAAGACCGTATTCTAAAAGGATTCTCTCCTTTCAATTCCAAAAGTTGCCCAATTTCCAGTAACAATTTTTCAACTTCTTTGTTTTTCATTCCCTTCTTCTAATCTTCCTCCGCTTCTCTTAAGAACTTTGCAGCTGCTTCTGGAGAAGGCGGATTAATATAGAAATCGCCCCCCCACTCAAATCCTCTGGCAGGCATGGCGTGGGGCATAACCTCAATGTGCCAATGGTAATCTTCTCTAATTGTAAGCCAGAATCCTGCCTCAGGAACCATAAAGGGAGCAGTATGAAGAACGAAATTCAGAGGGGGATCTTTCAACACTTTTACAATCTTCATAATATTAGTCCTCAAGTCTCCCGCCAATTCCCATAGTTCCTCTTCAGACACATTTGTAAAATCGCACTCGTGTCTCCTCGGGAATATATGCGTTTCAAAAGGGAAGCGGGACGCAAAGGGCGCCAACACGATAAATTTGTCTCCAGCACTAACAATTCTTTCGTGGGAATAGAGCTCCTGTTTTATTATATCACAGAATATACACCTTTCCTTTTCTTCATAATAGGTCTTGGCTGAAGACAATTCTTCTTTAATACTCTTGGGTATCAAGGGCAGGGCAACTATTTGAGAATGGGTATGCATCATAGAAATCTCTTTTGCATAGCCCTGGTTGCGAAAAATAAGACCGTATTTCAGGAGAGGATTCTTTTTTAACTCCTTCAATCTAACCTGGTATACCATAAGAACCTTCTGAATCTGCTCAAGTGAAAGCTGAGAAATGTGCGTTGTATGGAGAGGAGATTCAATTATGATTTCGTGGGCACCGTATCCATTCATTGTATCAAAAAAGAAGAAGTCTCCCACTCCCTTCCTGTCCAACTCTTCATTAAGTTCAACCACTCCAAATTTGCTCCGAATCACACGAACCGTCCATCCAGGAGTATCTGCTTTAGATCCTTCCTTCCTTAGCGCAAAGACTTCCGGTAGAGTTTCCAGTTCTCTTCCCTCACAGAAAGGACAATCCCCCTCTCTCTCTTCTTTGCGGACAGTGATAAAACCAAATGGCGTGTCTACTTCGTTCCGCGTTGCAGTAATCATCCATCTTCCAGAGATGGGGTCTTTCCTCAGTTCCGACATGGTTTTCCTCCCTTATGTGAATCCGCCTGTGCTCAATAGGGGAAACGAAGAGTTTCCCCTGATTGCGCTCGCTTTGCTCGCTGTCACCCCTTCCGCACAAGGTTTCACTATCTTGAATCCGCCTGTGCTCAATAGGGGAAACGAAGAGTTTCCCCTGATTGCGCTCGCTTTGCTCGCTGTCTCCGGGGCGCTCACCATCTCGCGCCCGTCGCTAACACGTCCCGATTTATTCATCGGGACAGCGACCCCCTTCCACAAAGGTCCTATCATCTTTGTGAATCTGCTCCGAAGGAGTCCGACCCCTCGAGCGGAATTCGGAGTCCTCTCGGACCTCTTCTGACCCGCTTTCTACTTCACAATAATGCCTGCATATCCTACAACTGCAGAATAGTCTCCCGAAGCCTCTGCACTGGTATTATATAACACCAGTTCACTCTTCTTTGCTCCCAATTCCTTACAGGCAAAAATCATTGTCGCTACCGGTCCTGAGCCACACATTGAAATATCTTTCTCTATCACCGTATTCAACATACCTTCCGGATCGAGCTTCAAGATTCTGTCTATCACCATCTTATCCTTCTTTTCAGCATCCTCTTGAGATTCATAATGGGTCATATCAGAAGAGGCAACAATCAGACAGGGTAGCTTATATTTGGTCTTAATTACTCTGGCTATTGCTCTTCCCAGTTCTCTGCAGCTGGAAACTCGATAGTCACGCATACAGATAGGCACTATTGTGAAATCGGTTTTAAAATACTGAATGAACGGAATCTGCACCTCTAATGAGTGTTCATACGAATGTGCCTCTGCATCTTCTTCAGTCAGCTCACTCGCCTCAGAAAGCAATTCTCTTGCCAGGGAAGAATTTATCTCAACCTTACCATTCGGCATTTCCCACTGCCCCTCTGCCATTATCGCAATACCTGCCCCCATACCAGTGTGGTTAGGTCCGATAATAATGATGGCGTCAGGTAAATTGACCTTAGAATACACCGCCCCAGCCGCCTTCCCAGAATAGAAATAGCCCGCATGGGGCGCCACTACTCCCAGAACATCCTCTTTTCTAACATTTTTGTTAATATAGCTCCCAACCTGCTCTCTCAGCGCCTCCGGGTCTTTCATATAAAACCTTCCCGCCTGAGCTGGTTTTCTTATCATTATCCCTCCTTATGTGAATCAGCCTGTGCTCAATAGGGGAAACCTCACAGGTTTCCCCTGATTGTGTTCACTCCGTTCTCTGTCTCCAGGGCGCTCACCATCTCGCGCCCGTCGCTAACACGTCCCGATTTATTCATCGGGACAGCGACCCCCTTCCACAAAGGTCTTATTATCTTTGTGAATCAGCTCCGAAGGAGTCCGATGCCTCCATCGTAATTCGGAGTCCTATCGGACCTGTGCTCCCCCTCACCCCATCCCTCTCCCCCGATGCATATCGGGGAGAGGACATCGGTGAGGGAAAATTCTTCTCCCCGGGGCGCTCACCAACTCGCGCCCGTCGCTAACACGTCCCCCGATACATATCGGGGGGACCGGGCTTCTCTCCTACGCGAATAGCATAATGGGGAGGAGATGTCTATCTCAGTTTATTTTCTCCCTCAATCCCCGCGTTGTTTCCAGATGTGCCAATCTCACTGGCTCAGGGATTCTCCCATTCTTGCAGCAGGCCATAATAATGTATACTGCCTGTTCCAGAGTAATCTTATATCCTTGAGAAACGAATACTGGTTTTCCATTCTTCTTCGTACGAAGAACTGCTCCTATCAACTCTCCAGTCTCATCTTCTAGAAATCTGTATGTTCCTTTCAAGTTTACAGGTTCCTGGTAATGACCGCATAGAATCGATTTGGCGCAACCGATTGTGGGAATCTCCAATAAGAGGCCCATATGACTCGCAAGACCAAACCTCAGAGGGTGTGCAATTCCCTGGCCATCAAAAATTATTACATCAGGAATCCTTTCCAATTTTCTTAACGCATCTATCAGAATGGGGCCCTCTCGAAAGGCAAGCAATCCAGGAACATAGGGAAAGATTCGCTCCGATATTTTCATAGCATCTCTTTTCTCTACCAACTCTAACTCAGGAAAAGTGACTAAGACTACACTGCCATAAGCCTTTTTCTTCTTCTCATCATATCCAACATCACAACCAGCAATAAGACCTATTTGAGTTAGAGAAGTAAAACGACTTCTCAAGACAATTTTATGTCTCAAATTTTCCTGAATTTCTCTTGCCTTTTCTGGAGAGACCCGCCAGGAATGAAGATTCTTAACCTCGATTCTTCTTAAATTTAGCAAATTTCGTCCTCATATTGCAATAGAATTTATCCCTAATAATCCTGTCTCCAGCCTCTTTCCAGCCCCAATTCATCTGCAATTTTTAGGACAACATCGTATTCTTTTTTGGTGATTCTTCTCGATAGTTCTGGAAATTCAAAAGCAAGGTGAGCGGGATGGTACTGAGCCATAATGCTCATATAAGTATTTTTAGAAATCTTCTTGGCAATGAATTCGAGGACTTCTCGCGAGCCAGCTATATCTTGTGGCATAACCAGATGCCGAATAAGAAGCCCCTTCATGGCAATACCTTCTCTATCCATCTTCAAATCGCCGACTTGACGATACATTTCCAGAAGCGCCTTCCTATTCACATCAAAATAGTCGGAAGCTCTGGAATAGGTGCGAGCACTATTGGGATCGGAATATTTGGCGTCGGGCATATAGATATCAATTATGCCGTCCAGAAGTAGGAGAGTATCTGTAGAATCATATCCACCCGAGTTATATACCAGAGGAATCTTCAGGCCATTACCTGCCGCAAGTTCCAATGCCTCGACTATTTGAGGAACGAAATGGGTGGGAGTTACAAAATTTATGTTATGTGCCCCGAGGTCTTGTAGCTTAAGCATCATCTTCGCCAGGTCAGAAATTTCCACATCCTGGCCATTTCCCAACTGGCTGATAGGATAGTTCTGGCAGAAACAACAGCGGAGATTACAGTGTGTAAAGAAGATTGTACCTGAGCCGCGATGGCCGGAAATTGGCGGCTCTTCGCCAAAATGGAGGTTATAACTGGAAACAACAACTCTTCTACCGGCTCCACAAAAACCCTTCTCATCTTTTAACCGATTTACCTTGCAATTCCTAGGACAAATTCGACAATTCTCAAGTAAAACATTAAGTTCTTCACTTCTCTTCCCTAGAATACCTTTCTCATGAAGTTCAAGGTAACTCATCCGATTCTGTCTCTTCTATTTCCAACTTTTCCATCTCCG
>Ga0315308_1000881_pt1 | contig 17218 bp, 12 predicted proteins | sample TDP3_MG_FD_203078 | JGI IMG/M metagenome (GOLD analysis project Ga0315308, IMG submission 203078) | Freshwater sediment microbial communities from Lake Towuti, South Sulawesi, Indonesia - TDP3 | ecosystem: Environmental > Aquatic > Freshwater > Lake > Sediment | place: Indonesia: South Sulawesi... | reverse complement strand
AGACCGATAGGGTAGGTAGCCAACAGTTTTACGTACGCAGCATCTCTCTCCTATTCTATTGGTCGGAGCTGCTCCTAGTCATGAGTAGGCCCAATGATGAGTTCGATCTGCCCTTCTTCAGGGAGAATGGCTTCGTTAGAAGAAAGTGTAAGATATGCGGAAGCTATTTCTGGACTCAGAGCCCCGACAAGATGGACTGCGGAGACGCACCTTGCCAAGAATACACGTTCATTGGAAACTCGCCTGCCCGCCGGAGCTACACATTCTCTGAAATGAGGAACGAGTTCCTATCGTTCTTCGAAGAGAACGGTCATCCAATTATCAAGCCCTATCCCGTCATTGCTAGGTGGCGGAACGACGTCTATCTGACCGGAGCATCGATCTTCGACTTCCAGCCTTACGTCACTGAGGGAATCTTGCCTCCACCTGCAAATCCGCTTGTGATCAGTCAGCCGTGCCTCAGGCTTACTGACATAGACAACGTGGGCCCAACCATGGGAAGACATCTGACGATCTTCGAGATGGGTGGAGCCCACGCATTCAACTATCCGGACCGAGAAGTCTACTGGAAGGATCAAACCGTAAGATATCATCACGAGCTGCTTACCAAGAAGCTAGGAGTCAAATCAGATCTTGTCCAATACAAGGAGCACTTCTGGTCAGGGGGAGGAAACGCAGGCCCCGACCTTGAAGCCAGCGTCAACGGTTTGGAGATCTCAACGCTCGTCTTCATGTTCTACAAGATTGTCGGAGACAAGCTTGTCGAGATGCCCATCAGAACGGTGGACACAGGCTACGGGATCGAGCGTTGGACTTGGCTGACACAAGGCTCAACAAACGGGTTCCAGGCAATCTACGGCGAAGTCTTAGAGTCGATCATGCGGCTTGCAGGCGTGAAGGTTGAGGACGAGTTGGTTGCCACAGCCTCACGCCTGTCAGGTATGATGATTGTTGAAACTTTGTCAGATAGAATCGAGTCGAGAAGGAAGGTCGCCGCAAGACTAGATATCGATTGGCAGGAGCTTGAAAGATTGCTGGCTCCGGTTGAAAGCATATTCGCTGTGGCAGATCACACCAAATCGATAGCGTTCATGCTTTCCGAGGGAGTGGTTCCATCTAACGTTCAAGAAGGCTACTTAACTAGGCTACTGATACGCCGAACGTACAGACTGCTGAAGAATCTCGGAATCGAAGACGAATTACAGAACATTGTCGACATGCAGATCTCGCATTGGGGCCACGACTTTCCAAGCCTGAAGGAAGTGAGAGGCGAAATCATTCGAGCCTTGCAGATTGAAGAGAAGAAGTACCGAGCTACGCTAGAGAGGGGACAGGGCTTGGTCCGAAGGCTTTCGACAGAGTTGAAGTCAAAGGGGACAAATGAAATGCCTCTGGAAAAGCTGATCGAACTCTACGACTCTCATGGGCTCGTACCAGATGAGGTGAAGGAGATCAGCGTGAAAAGCGGCGTCAAGGTTGAGGCCCCTGCGAACTTCTACGCCATGGTTGCAGGCAAGCGGATGCAAGCACCACAGCCGCTTGAAACTGAAGCCGAGCGGGAGATTAGGGACAAGATTGCTGGTTTGCCTCCAACGCGTGCCTTGTACTACGAGGATCCATACATGACGAAGTTCAAGGCAAAGGTTCTGGCATCGTTTGATGATGGCTCATTCGTCTTGGACGGGACATGTTTCTACGCTGAGGGAGGAGGACAGCCGGCTGATCATGGGACAGCCGTGACGGGTCGAGGGAGGGTGAACATCGTGAACGTGCAGAAGGCGGGGAACGTGATTCTCCACTTCGCAGATGGAGAAGCGCCCCCGGTAGGCGAGACTGTTGAAGGCGAGATCGACTGGAACAGGCGTATCAACCTCATGCGTCACCACACTGGGACGCATGTCCTGATGGGCGCAATCCGTAGGGTTTTGGGGGCACATGCATGGCAGGCAGGAGCACAGAAGGATGTTGACAGGGCGAGGTTGGATTTCTCGCATTACGAGAAGCTTACTCGCGAAGAGATTGAGAAGATAGAGCGACTAGCGAACGAGGTGGTTGCGAAAGATCTGCGCGTGGAGACAATGTGGATGCCTCGTGATAGGGCGGAGCAAGCCTATGGATTCAGGCTGTATCAGGGAGGAGTCGTTCCGGGAAAAGAGATACGTGTCGTGAAGACTGAGGACTGGGAAGTTGAGGCTTGCGGCGGAACTCACTGTAAGAGTACAGGCGAACTGGGCCTCCTCAAGATAGTTCGAGTGGATCGGGTTCAGGACGGTGTTGAACGAATTACTTTTGCAGCTGGAATACCTGCGCTGGAAGTTGTGCAGGAGAGAGATCGAGCGATCGATGAGCTTGCAATCCTCCTAGAGAAGAGCCCGGAGCACGTTGTGAACACAGTCCGAACTCTGGTAGAGGATCATAGCCGTCTGCTCAAGGAATTGGAGTCGATGAAGAAGAATGCTGCGAGCGTTGAGGCAGAGAGATTGCTCAAAGAGGCCAAGAAGGTTGGAAGGACGCGTCTCATAACGTGCAAGAGAACGGAGGGAACTGAGGATGAGGCGATCATGCTCGCTGATCTGCTAGCGAAGAGCGATGAACGCATTGTCTCAATCATGGTCTTGGCAAAAGAGACAGTTAGGGTGATCGTTTCGGCAGGAAGAAAAGCAGTTGCGTCCGGAATCGATGCTGGCAAGATTGCAAGAGAGCTTGCACCAATTGTGGGAGGTAGCGGAGGCGGAAAGCCGTACTTTGGACAGGGCGGAGGCGCAGATGTGAAGAAAGCCGACAGGGTGCTGACGAAGGCCAAGGAGATTGTAGCCAAGATGGTTAGGTCTAGGTGATCGATAGTGGATTGGCATGCCCTGGAGAAGAAGTGGCAGAAGAGATGGGAAGAAGCCAAACTATACGAGTCCGATCCTGATCCTAACCGGAAGAAATGCTTCGTCACCTTTCCCTATCCGTACATGGGCGGGCCTCTTCATGTCGGACACGCTTTCACAAGTACTAGGCTTGACGCCTATGCCAGATACATGAGGATGAAGGGCTACAATGTTCTGTTTCCTTGGGCTTGGCATTGGACTGGAGAGACCGTTGCTGGTGCGTCAGAGCGGGTGAAGATCGGCGATAAAGGGTTCATTGATGCGTTGAGAGAGGTTGATGAAGTCCCTGAAGAGGACCTGAAGAAGTTCGTTGATCCTGTCTACATGGCGAGATATTACACAGAGAATGGAAGAAAAGCCGTGAAGCGGCTTGGCCTCGCTGTCGATTGGAGGCGGGAGTTTCATACAACTTCGCTCAATCCCGCCTATAGCAAGTTCATCGAGTGGCAGTATACGCGGTTGAAGGAACGCGGATACGTGGCGTTGGGGACGCATCCAGTTGTGTGGTGTCCCAAGTGCGAAAGCCCCACCGGGGACGCAGACAGACTGGAAGGGGAAGGAGTGCGACCAGAAGAATACGTTCTCATGAAGTTTAGGTACGGTGACGCGTTCCTTCCCTGTGCAACGTTTCGTCCGGAGACGATCTATGCGGTTACGAATCTTTGGATCAATCCTGACGCAAGGTACGTGGAGACATCTGTGGACAATGAGAGATGGATAGTGAGCAAGGAATGCGCAGCGAAGCTATCAGACCAGTTGCGAAAAGTCGAAGTTCTAAGAGAACTCGCCGGTGCCGAGCTTGTTGGGAAGACTTGTGGAGAGCCGATCGAGGGAAGAGAGCTGCTCATCCTTCCGGGCTCATTCGTGATGCCCGATAGCGCTTCGGGTCTGGTCTATAGTGTTCCGGCGCATGCTCCATATGATTGGCTGGCTCAGCGGGACTTGGAGCGAAACCCTGCAATTCTTGAAAAGTTCAACATCTCGGTTGACACAGTTCGGGCTATCAAGCCGATCTCGATGATCAGTGTCGAGGGGTTTGGCGAGTTTCCTGCGATCGAGCTTGTAGATCAGATGAGGGTCCGGGATCAATCCGACCCCAAAGCCGATGAAGCCACAAGTATCCTGTACAAGAAGGAATTCCACACCGGTGTTCTGAAGCCGATCGCCAAGGAGTATGCGGGCAGAAAGGTCTCCGAGGTCAAGCAGGAACTCACCGACGAGTTCAAACGAAGAGGAACAGTCGACACCATGTACGACCTGCCCAGAAGGGTTGTCTGTCGCTGCACAACAACGTGCAGCGTGAAGATCATTCAAGATCAATGGTTCCTTCGCTACTCAGATCAGGCTTGGAAGGAACGAGTGCATGACTGGCTTGACCAAATGAAGGTATACCCAGAGGAGACCAGGAAGTGGTTTCACGATGTTGTTGATTGGCTTCATGACTGGGCGTGTTCTAGGAAGACTGGGTTGGGGACTCCTATCCCTTGGAGTCCAGACTCCATAGTTGAGACGCTAAGTGACTCAACGGTGTACATGGCCTATTACGCCGTAAGCAAGTTCGTGAATGAAAAAAGGATCTCACCTGATCAGCTTACGCCCGAATTCTTCGACTACGTTTTCCTAGGAATCGGAGAGCCCGAGGCGACAGCTAGGAAACTCGGCTTGAAGCCTGAGTTTCTACGGGCTGTTCGTGAGGAGTTTCTCTACTGGTATCCCGTCGACATAAGGAACTCAGGAAAGGACTTGGTTCCAAACCACCTCACCTTCTTCCTCTTTCACCACACTGCACTGTTCCATCCGGAACACTGGCCTAGAGGTATGGGCGTAAACGGATTCATCCTCGTCGAAGGACAGCCAATGCACAGGTCCAAGGGCAACTTCATACCTATGCTGAAGGCACTGGAGCTACACGGTGCCGATGTGACCCGATGTAGCCTTCTACTAGCGGCCGAGAGCATGGATGACCCAGATTGGAGGGCTGAAGCGCTTCGTGACGTGAAGGCCAAGCTTGAGTCCTTCCACAACACCGCAAGCGAGATCATCAACCTGAAAGGCTCGGCCTCAATGAGCCAGTTAGAGAGATGGCTGCTGAGCAGCCTGCAAACCAAGATCCAACGCGTCGAGGATGCGATCTCTGCGATGAAGAATAGGACAGCATTGGAGAACGCGTTCTTTGAGGTGTGGAACGATTTCAGATGGTATCTTCGAAGATGCGAAAGCCCGAACGGCGAAGCTTTGAGGGACGCCCTGAGCGTCTGGGTTCGGCTGATGGCGCCGTTCACACCGCATCTCTGTGAAGAAGTCTGGGAGAAGATGGGCCGTAAGGGATTTGTCGCTGAGACAGCTTGGCCGAGTTACGATCCGAGCAAAGTGGACCCAATGGCTGAGGAAGCTGAGAAGACAGTCAGAGAGACGATGGAGGACACTTCAAACCTCCTAAAGGCTATGAAGATCAAGCCGCGAAAGATCTGCTACTATACGGCATCAGACTGGAAATGGGATGTCTATCTGAAGATGTTGGAGAAAGCTGAAGCAGGAAAGCTCAACAGAGGCGACTTGATCAAGGAGCTTGTTTCGGATCCCTCATTGAAGGCCAAGGCCAGAGAAGTAGCATCGTTTGTTGGAAGCATTGCTGATCAAGTCTTGAGAATGCCATCAGATGCAAGGAGGCTGAAACTTCACCTTGGAAAGATTGATGAGCTAGAGGTTCTAAAGGGGGCGCAGGGGTTCTATTCAAAGCAATTCGAGGCCGAAGTAGCCATGTTTGCACAGGGCGATCCCCAGCGGTACGATCCAAAGGGGAGGTCGGAGCTGGCTCAGCCGTATAGGCCGGCGATCTTCATCGAAGCGTAGGTTTGGAGAACGTTCTTTCGTAAGCAGGAAAAGGCAAACATATGAATGGCGTAGTCTTGGTAGTGCCGGGTGGGCCCGTGGCGCAGCCCGGATAAGCTACTGCTAATGGAGAGCGCACCGGCCTTCTAAGTCGGGGGTCGCGGGTTCAACTCCCGCCGGGCCCGCCATCTTGTCGGTATGGTCATGCTTTTCTTAGAGTCAAAGATGTTGACAGTCTGCTGGCTGCTCTCTTGGACCAGAAGCTAATCTGTCCCTTCAGCTCACTGCCTACGGCCACTAACTCTAGCTTGGCTTGGAGTTCTCCTGCTCCCCACCCAGCGTAGTCTCTTGGAGGAGCAAACCGGTAGGTGCCGGTAACCTTCCCTTGTTCAGCCTTGAACTCGTCCAGAGGGAGCTTTCTACCGTCCATGTCGGTTGCTGTGCCATGCGTCGTACTCTCGATGTTCAGGTCCAGATTGAAGAATCCATAGGGATGGACGTATTCTCCGCGCCAAGAACCCATCAAGTCGGCCTTCTCATTGATGGACAAGGGCTCCTCAACGTAGCGAGGAACCACCTGATTCTCGACATCAAACTGCTTTGCGGTGCCCTTTTCATCGAACTCGAAGGTAAGCTCGTACCCTTCATAGTGCGTCCCATGAACAAGATACCTAGATTCGTCGACCCTCTCCAAGAAGACCTTGTCCCCCATCCCCTCCAGAACCAAGTAGCCATTCTCGACCTTTACAGAATACTTTTCCCCTGCCTTGCCGTACGCCCCTATGAGCCTCCTCCACCCGTCCGGAACTGTTTGCATAGCCTTTGGATTGAACGGAGTCTCTCCAGCAACAATGCGCAGTGCAGATGGTGCTGGAGGCCTCCAAGCCGTTCCATCGTTAAGGTTGCTTAGCCAGCAAACGCCTATGCTCAGATCGGGATAGAAGGCAATGTGGTTGGTGAAACCAGGTACGCTGCCCGTGTGCGAAAGCATCACATGACCGTCATGTATGTTCCTGAACCAGCTCAGAGCCATGCCGCTTCCGGAAGCTCCCGCGCCTGCCTGCAGCTTGTGCATCTCCTTGATCGTCTCTTTCTTCAGGATTCTACGTCCCTTGTAGACTCCGCCGTTGAGATGGCAGATGACAAGGCGAGAGAGATCCAACACAGTCGAGAAAAGGCTACCAGCCGGGTCCTGCGGAGCAGTCCCCAGAATATATCGCTTGACAGGCTGAATCGGCTCCTCCGTTCCCCCCGCTCTCTCGTAACCCTGGGCAAATGACTCTTCAATTCCCTCTGTCAGCTTGAAGTCGCTGGAATCCATCTCCAAGGGCTTGAGAACGTTTTCCCTAACGTAATCGACGTACAGCTTCCCAGAGAAGAGTTCAAACAGATGGCCAATAACAGCGAAGGCCGTGTTACAGTAAGCATAGGACTTCCCCGGTGGTTGTGTAGTCCTTGCAGCTTGTGAAACGTAATCCCTCAGGACCAGTGCCTCTTTCTCATCAAAGTATATTGGAGGCACACGCGTGGGCATACCTGAGTGGTGAGTGAGCAGGTCCCGTATCGTTGGCTCCTTCTCAAACTTGGTCTGAACCTTCACGTCCAGATGCCTGTTCACCGGATCATCAAGACTGAACTTGCCTGACTCCATCAACTGAAGAAAACCCGTCGTCACGACAGGCTTCGTTACTGATGCGCACCGGTAAACCGTCTCAACGGTCGCTTGAACCTTCTTCTCCGCATCGCGGTATCCAAACCCCTTCGCCCAAATGACCTCTTTGCCCTTGATCACTGCGACGGATGATCCAGAATGCTTCCTGCTCTCCAGCTCAGCTTGGATGAATTTCTCGAGTTGTTCAAACATGAGTGGTTGCTCCAGCACGTCTACACAACGCCGACTATGGGAGATGGATGTATAAGGGTTTTCAAAACGTGCCACTTATCAACCGCACAGCTTATCGCCTCGATCATGCACCACCAGGATTGATCTGCAATGAAGAGGAGGAGCCTCGGAAGAACCGGACAGAAAAGCACAATCGTCGCATTAGGCGGAGCCATATTCATCGGAAAACCGGAGCAGAAGGAAGCTGACGCCTTCATCAAGCTGGCCCTAGACCACGGAGTGAACCACATCGATGTTGCTCCGACCTATGGCGACGCAGAAACCCAACTAGGCAAATGGGTCAGGGAATACAGGAAGAGCATCTTCCTCGCCTGCAAGACCAGAAATCGAACAAGGAAGGAGGCCGCCGAAGAACTCCGGAGAAGCCTCGAACACCTACAAACCGACCACTTCGATCTATATCAGCTGCATGGGCTCGACAAACCTGACGAGCTCGAAACAGCTCTCGGGCCAGACGGCGCAATCCAAGCCATCCAAGAGGCGAAACGGCAAGGGCTCGTCAAGTATATCGGCATAACGAGTCATAACCCTGTCAACATCATGAAGGCTCTGAAACGCTTCGATTTTGACACAGTCCTGCTGCCGGTAAACTGTGTATTGAAAGCGCACTCTCAACCAGAGAACAATTACGAACCAGTACTTGCCTTCGCCAAGGAGAGAGGGATGGGAGTGATAGCGATGAAGGCGATCGCGAAGGGGCCGTGGCCCAACGAGAAAAGGCCATACAAGACTTGGTATCAGCCATTCGACACCCAAAAGGAAATCGACGAAGCATTGTGGTTTGCTCTATCGCAGGACGTGACGACAGCCACCTCATCGTCAGACATTGGATTAGCCACCATGATGATCAACGCGGCAGAACGCTTCACGCCCATGAGCAAAGAGGAGCAGATGGAACTCGCTTTGAAAGCCTCTTCCTTCAAGCCTCTGTTCCCGCGCCAGTAATCCTGCCCTCGCTAACCGTAGAGAAATAGAGCTGCAATCATGCAACTAGATGACATGTGGCCAGGCAGTCAGCGAGAATGATTACGCAGATGTTTTCGGCAGGCTTCACATCATTCGGTCCTCAAAGAATTCCTAGGATTTTCGACAAGATCTATGCATCGGGAAAACTCAGTACTACGCCTCTTCCTGATCGCTCCGATGAGAACCTCCAGCATCTTGGCCCTTGAAGCTCTTCCTATACATTGTGGATGCATAGTAAGCATGAAATAGGGAACCCTCTCCTCGTATACTGCCTCGAACTCTTGGATCCAGATGTTGAAGACTTCGCTGGGCGGCCTCCGCTCAATCTCAAAGATCGGCCAGTCATCGAGAAACCACTCGACAGGAAGCTCCAGCATCCCAGTCGACTTGCCTCCATGTTCGAGCATGTAGGGCTTCTCATCATTCATGAGACTGCTGTCATACTTGAAGCCAAATCTGACCAAGCTGGATACCGTGTTTGGACTGAACTCCCAATGTGGCGCCCTGAACCCCAGTGGCCTACGCCCCGTCACTGCCTCTAGCGCAGCGATCGATCTCCTGAAGATCTCTTCTTCCTCTTCTGGCGACTTCAGTTCCCCTAGGTTTTCGTGCATGTAGCCGTGAGCAGCCACTTCATGACCTCGACGCGCAATCTCCTTCACACTTTCCGGATACTTCTCGGCAGACCATCCGGGCACGAAGAAAGTAGATCTGATCGCATACTTGTCAAGCAGATTCAGAACTCTGGGAAGCCCGACCCTAGGACCGAACTGCCCTTTCGATAGCTTGACAGGCTTGTTGGGAAACATTCTAGCCTCGCAGCTCTCGGCGTCATAGTCAAAGGTAAGTAGGACAGCGCATCGAGGTTTCTTCAACTCAACCACTAGTGATCCTCTGTGTGGGAAAGGCCACGTTTGGATACTTGATGCTTTTTGTGAATCCCCGTTGATCAGAGGGGACGGACATCGTCAAATCGTCACGGTTCTTGATAGGGCAAGCGACAAAAAGCACGTCAACTGATACAATTGATACTGAGTTGAGTCAGATTGAATACGGATGAAATCATGAAGATAGCTCTTGACATGGTGGGCTTCGAGGCGACCCCAGCTGACAGCGAGATATACGTTCTCGGCGACAGCATAAGGAGAATCCTAGTCGGAATTGACATCGGATCAGCTGAGCTGCTCATAGCGAAGGAGCAAAGATACGACGCCGTGATAGCTCATCATCCAGCAGGCGGCCGAGCGAGGCTTGAAGGCTGGAAGGTCTTCGAGAAGCATATGGACCAGATGAAAGAGGCTGGAATTCCAGAGAAGGATGCCCGAGAAGCCATTCAAAAGAAGATCCACAATCTGGAAATCGAGACACACTCGGTCAACTATGATCATGTTCCTTCTGTCGCAAGGCACCTAAGGATGCCGTTCATGAATATTCATAACCCGCTCGACGAGCTGGGAAGGAGACGCGTCAACGAAGTGATCCAAAGACGGCTCTCGGCTGAAAGAGATGCAGCTGTTGCTGATCTTATGGACTCGATAAGAGCGATCCCGGAGTTTCAACGAGCTTCTACTGAAGTGAAGCTCAGGCATGGAGTTCTCTCGAACAGAGCAGGCAGAACCGTCTTCTCACACGCTGCATACACTAACGGCGGATATGAAGTGGCAAGAACCTACTACAGGCACGGCGTCGATACAGTGGTCTACATTCACATATCCGAGGCAGATCTAGCCAAACTAAGAGCAGACGGAGTGGGAAACCTTATCGTCACAGGACACACAGCCAGCGATTCCGTTGGAATTAATCCGTTTCTGGCAGAGCTTCGGAAGAGAGGAGTCCAAGTAGACGCCATAAGCGGAATTGTACAAGCCTGATTCACAGGAATGTGGAGGTGAGTCCACTACTCGTCTGATCAGGCGTTATGTCGAGTCGCTGGCTCGCAACGCTTTTCTGCAGTAGATCTTTCCCTCCATCCTTCGGATGAACCCCGGGCATAGTCCGCATTCGGTTACTAGGACCGGCAGGCCATCTTGGGGGCAGGTGACGGCGTCAATTGAGACTACCCGAAAGCGTGGCGGCTCAGGCTCAATTCCATGGGTCTTGTGGAACTTCTCGAAGGTAAGCTCTGGATTGAACAAATCCTCTGTGTCAACAACTACCTTGAAAGACCGGATCGGAATCGACATATGGTAAAGAGCAGCTCTAGCCGGCAATCTGGTCAGGCTCCCTTCCTCTCTTCGACAGAATATTCAACCAAGGATTATCCTGGAGGAACGACGGAAGCGGCTGCGATCTCTGAGGTCCTGCTATTGCAGGGGTTTCCGGACGCCTTCCCTTCACCTCCAGCTGTTCAAGCTTCGCGGACTTGATCCTTGATAGCTCTGAGACCAATGCCTCGACAGTCTGTTCCAGAGCGGATATCCTACTCCTTAGCCGCTCCAGATCCACACTCGGTCTTGCGCTGACGAGATCATGCTCGAAGAGGCGGGCAGGCAACACCTCTTCGATCGCCTTTGAGTCGTACACGATCAATCCAAGGCCTTTTTCGCCTAGGACCGCTGCGTCCAAGACGGCCGCCTGAACCTTGGGAAGAGCCAAGTAGACCCTGTTCGCAACCGCCGTGTATGACAGCGCGCGGAGGGCAGCTTGTAGCAGAGTGTTCCTCGCTTGGAGATCGTCTCGCCGGAAGACTTTCAGGTATGTCGTGGTCTTTCCATCCGTGATAGCGAGGTCAGGCTTCTCTTCTGTGCCCGTCGGTATCGTGTCCTCAGGAATAGGCCGCTGACCTCTTGATGCGAAGAATTCTGTCAAACGTGTGACTATGTTTTCCTCAGCCACAGCTCATACCGGCGTCAGAAGTTCATCCATCCCTCAAACCTTTCCCAAGACCAAGAGAAATCCACTGGGACGGCGTAGCCGTAGACTATGCAACCCCTCCAGACCGAGTGCTGCGGATTCTGCGCCATAAGAACAGTAGTCTCAGCGATTCCCTTCTCTTCCAGCAGGAAACGTATCTTCGAGGCGGCGTCGACGGCTACGTCAGTCAGCTCGACCGGCGCCTTCCACGCAAAGTTACCTCCAGAAAGCAAGATCTGCTTATACAGGTACGGCTGAAGCTCAACGGGGCAACGTTCCACCGCCTCAACGATTGCGCCGCCAAAATCCAGCATCCCCCTGAAGAAAGTGTCACCGAACCTTACATCTCCCGGTTTCCTGAGGCCTCGCGAGAAGTAGCTTTGAAAGAGTTCGTGATCCGGGTCAAAAACGTATTCTCCTATGAGAAAGCGCATCCAAGAGTTCTCGGCAAGATCAACAGTTATTCTTGTCCCTAGAACCTGGTATTTTGCTCGAAACCTCTCAGGATCGTTCTTGGCCATCTGTACTGCTGCGTCAAGATCTGCAGGGATCAGGCCAATATTCTCCTTGACCCTTCGCACGAATGACTCCTCGTGCACCAAATCTCCATAGCCACAGTCCTTCAAGATCTCAGCCGTCAAAGCGTTTCCGTCCCCTCCCCCTCGATTGATAGCTACTACCGCGTCCCGGATGGGATAACGTGATATGGGGCAGGTCTGAGAGTTCCCATGACCAGATTCAATGACGATGCATGTCGGGATCTTGTGGGCTATCGCAACCGAGAAGGGCTGGGAGATAATAGTTGCTGCCCTTATCGATCCAAACTCCTTGCTCGTCTCTCGGAATATCTCGAACAGCTTTTCGTACATGTAGCGAGGCGCCACAGCGGAGAGAGAAGCCACTAGGTAGAACCCTGCGAACTCAGACTCTGGTGGCCTGAACGCTTCCAGAGCGAATTGTGTAAGCTCCTTCACCACGGCCCAGGATCGCTCATCATCTTTTGCAACGATTCCATTGCGCATAGGGTAGACTAGTCTGGCCGACAGATCTTCTCTAGCTTCAAGATATAGTGGGACGTCTTTTCCCACGATGAGCTCTTTTATCGGACCGCTCATCTGTTGAATGATCGAGGTCTTGTCAGTGAAGTATCCTCGGTTCTCGACGACCTCGGGGCGTTCGCCGCAAGTGATCGGGCCGAACTTGAAGTCGCTTGTGCCAAAGTCCATGCCAAACGTGTATCTCTGCTTGTAGCCCTCGCTCATTCATACAACCGTTAGAACCAAGGTCCCACACCGTATTTAAGCCGAAGAGATAGAAGAAAGTGAAAACCTGCATGCAGAATCAATCGATATGATGATGACTCATACTAATCTAAGAGCCCAGAGTCTGCAAGACGTTGTAGCCTTAAGGTCCATGGCGGAGGTTCAAGTGGGCCGGCTCCATCCGGCAAAGTGTCTCCACCCTAGATCTTGGATTTGTCTTCTCGGCATGTTCCTCAAATCCAAGACTATCTGAGGATCACTCGTCGCCATTCCTATCCTGTAGAGTTTGCCTCCCACTTTCTCGACTGCGTCCAATGCAGCGGTCCACTTGTCTTGACTGATAGCATATATCAGCTCGTACTCCTCCCCGCCTTCATACAGCGCAAGATCAACATAGTCCACCTTGTTGATGAGCCCGAACTGTCTGACCTCCTCGGTCATTGGCAAATTGTCCACGATGAATCCTACCCTGCTCATCCTTCCGAGCCAGTGCAGCGACCTAGCTAAGCCATCGCTGCTATCAATCCCGGCAGAGGCTACACCTGCCTCAGCAACGACGTTCGCTTCAGGAAAACGAAGCTTGGGCCTATATGCGGCCTCAAGAGCTCCGTCCCTTATCTGAGGCGTCGCTGTGGCTCCCTGAAGCAAGATCCTGTACGCTACGCTCGAAAGGCCAAAGGGACCGGTTGAAGCGATTATCTGGCCGGGCTTCACAGTGTTGCGTCGCAGAAGCTTCTGCCTATCGACCAAGCCGAAGACTGTTCCAGCAAGAAAGAAGTCATCTGACTCACCTGTGTCTCCACCCGTTACATGGATGCCGCATTCCCTTGCAGTCCGGTTCATCCCCTCCGATATCTCCGCTAGAATAGTGGCAGTGTAGTTCCGAGGAATGCCCCAGCAAAAGATCGCGGAGCGAGGCTTCACGCCCTTAGCCAGAAGGTCGCTCACATTCATGACGACCGCCTTCCTGCCAACATCATAAGCAGTCGTCCCGGGCAGAACATCGGTTGACGCGACCAGCGCGTCAGTATGCATCACAAGCAACTGCTCCTTCGAGATCTCAAAGGCCACGGCGTCATCTCCATAGCCCAGGATCTCTGACATGTCCTTCTCTAAGCGGCTACTTATGAGATCCCGAACCCGATCCTCACCTAATTCCACAACAGAATCCGACAACTCAGACCACTTCGTACAATCAGTATATGCCAGTGAATCCTTAAATGAGTGCTTCGGTCCTTCACCAATCGACGCCTCGGTGGCTCAGCCCGGTAGAGAGATATCTAGGCCGATAGCAGCCGCCTCGTAAGCGGCAGGTCGCGGGTTCGAAGCCCGCCCGAGGCTCCACATTCTAGGCCAAGTGACTATTCGTAACCCAATGAGTTTCTTACGTGAAGAGTCGCAATCGCTTCATATCGGTCATCACATGATGAAAACCTTGCGCGTGCGCTGGTAATCGCATCACAATTAACAGGAACCGTCAAGAAAGACGCTTTGCGATCTCGTGAGACTCATGGCTTCTTGACGAAATCAAGGCGACAAACCTAATTATATTGGCTCTTCAGAGTAGGGGCAGACCCACGTGATCATCCAATGCTAGACTACGCAATCATAGTCGCTGCAGCATTGGCCGCGATTAGTCTAGCTGCAATGATCGCGGCATTTCTCAGGAGAAGAGCGAGGCCGGGTTTGGTCGGGCGAATCCTTGGAGATCAGGAAAAGACATCCATTTCTGAGCGTGTGACTGGAGAAGAGAAGGCCGGACCTAAGCTCGAGTCTGTCGGACTTCGTTCCGAAGATGAAATCCAGAAGGCTAGAGAGGAACTCAGAGTTCTTAACTTGCAGAGGCAGATAACTGCTTCCGCTATGACAACTATTTTTGAGGCTGAATCTCAGGGAAAAATCAGCCGCACGAGCCGTGACAGACTTGTTGAGCAGTACAAGGCTCAGTTGAAGACTTTGGATGAGCAGATAGCTGAGAGAAAGACGACAACAGAACTCTCGGACTTGTTGAGTGAAAGGCAGGAACTTGTGAAGAGCTTCGAACAGAGACTCACAGAGATTGACGAGAGACTACGCCAGCTAAACACTCCAACGGAACTTGTCTCCTCGACTCCTTCGCTTGGAAACCAGTCGCAAGATGCAGCGGAGACATTGAATCCGATCACCACGCTAGAAGGCAGCGATAGCAATGAGCAGAGCAAGCCGAAGGAAAAAGCCAGGAATCGAGCTGAAGAGCGCCTTGACACCATAAGACAGGAAGTCTTGAAAGCGTTGGAGCGACTTCAGCAAATAGAATCGGAAGGTTAGCATAATGGGTGAATACGAGGCTCCAAGGCGACTGGCGGTCATTAAGGCAGCTGAGCAGATCAAAGACGGAAATGTCATCGGGTTAGGAAGTGGCAGCACAATTGCCGGAGCAATAGAAGAGATAGCTAAGGTGCTGAAAGAAAGGAACCTCAAGGCCCTGTTCATACCTACGTCGCATCAGATAGAGCTCGCAGCGATAACGCACGGCCTCAAGCTTGCATTGTTCACCGAGTATCCGGAGCCCGATCTTGCAATAGATGGAGCAGACCAAGTAGATGAACGGCTTAACATGATCAAAGGAGGGGGTGCCGCACTCGCTAGAGAGAAGGTCGTTGATGCCTCAGCGAAGAAGCTTCTGATTGTTGTTGACGAGCAGAAGCTCGTAAAGAAACTTGGCGAGCAACAGCCAGTACCTCTAGAGGTTCTGCCCTTCGCTCACCAAGCGGTAATCCGGAGGATATCTAAGCTCGGAGGGAAGCCGACACTTAGAGAAGGAAAGGGAAAGGTCGGGCCGATAGTCACAGACAACGGGAACTTCATCGTAGACTCAGACTTCGGAACCATAGACAATCCTGCCAACCTTGAGAGAGAACTCAAGTCAATTCCAGGAATCATAGAAACAGGATTGTTTGTCGATATGGCCACATCGGTCTACATCGGAAAGAGAGACGGCACAGTGCAGACTCTAGAACGAAGATCTCGTTGAGGCAACCTGAGATGGGCATTCGGCCCTCAGATCCCTAGGCACTGCCGAAACGGTCTGGTTGCCGGAATCGGCCCTTATGGGAAGACTTAATCGCTTGACACAGTACTCTATGCATACACGTATCGCCGGGATGGCTCAGCTGGTTGAGCGCCAGACCGTCTGTGGTGAGACTCATAATCTGGAGAGCGATTGGGCCCAGAGGTCGAGGGTTCGAACCCCTCTCCCGGCATCCGACATGGCATGAAGCCTAGATTCAATGGACACAACCGTGCTACAAGGCAGAGCCGTGCGACCATCCATTTAACTTCCGGTATGAAGGATTCCTTTATCCGAGTTCAAGGATACGTGTCATAATAGAGGAAACCTGTAGATGAGGATTGAAGAGCTGGCCTCCAGAAGCTGGTACTACTTCAGAATCGGATACAACACTTACCTCGTATTCCTGCTGGGTTATAGCTCTACATTGGTTACAGTTTACTATTTGGCGATAAGGAACATTCCGGAGCTTCAGAACCTGTTCCAGAGATTCTGGTTGTTCGCTGTTCTGGCAACGGTCATAGGGGTTCCTGCATCCGTGATGATAGGTTGGGTGCACATGAAGAGGAGCAGCTTGATGAAGGCAGAGATGGATATTGCAGTGGAGGCAAACCCGTACTACTACAAGCTTCCCCCGGGGTACTGGAAGGACGCAGCCTTCCCAGTTTACCTGAAGACACTGAGACTTGTCCGAGCGCTTTCTGAGAAAGCGAACCTTCTCACAAAGGAGGAGGAGGCAGAGATCGACGAGCTAGAGAAGAAGCTCAAGATCCTACTGGAGGGAGGATACCTAGGAGTTCCAAGGAGGAAGCTCGATCTTTAGCGACCAAAGCATAGACGGGCTTTGGAAAGCGTTTTATGAGTTGCACTGTACAGGACAGCCAAAGGTCGAAGAGGTTGCCATCGGGAACAAGATTCCTACGGATGGATGACTTCGACCTTGAGAACAAGGCCGTACTTCTACGTGTTGACATAAACATTCCACTTGACCCTTCCACGCTGCAGATTCTAGATGATACAAGGATAAGGGCGATAGTCCAGACGCTCTCCGACCTGCGCGAATCCAAAGTTGTGCTCGCGTCGCATCAGAGCAGACCTGGCCGAGCTGATTTCACCTCGCTTGAACCACATGCGAGAAGACTCCAGAGATACTGTTCACAAAGAGTGAAGTTTGTGGACGATGTTGTCGGCCCTTCTGCAAGACAGGAGATCAAGCAACTTCAGAGTGGAGAGATCCTTGTTCTCGACAACTTAAGGTTCTGCGCCGAGGAGAACGTTGATTGTTCTCCTGAACTGGCTGCGAAGACACATCTGGTGAAACGCCTCGCGCCCCTCTTCGACTTCTTCGTCAACGACGCGTTTGGAACGGCCCATCGGTCTCAGCCATCGCTCATAGGGTTCGCAGAGGTTCTGCCAACGGTAGCAGGCAGACTCATGGAGAAGGAGCTGGATGCGTTCAACACAGTCCTAGTGAAAT
>Ga0315308_1000879_pt1 | contig 17268 bp, 16 predicted proteins | sample TDP3_MG_FD_203078 | JGI IMG/M metagenome (GOLD analysis project Ga0315308, IMG submission 203078) | Freshwater sediment microbial communities from Lake Towuti, South Sulawesi, Indonesia - TDP3 | ecosystem: Environmental > Aquatic > Freshwater > Lake > Sediment | place: Indonesia: South Sulawesi... | reverse complement strand
CCATGGTTCTTGGCGACCTTCTTGAGATACTTCTCGATTTCAGCGGCAGTGCTCTTCTCAATCGGTTCAGGACGGTGTTCCTTGAGAATCCACCTCGCCTTCTCTTTCGCAAGGGCGCTCATGTCCTTCCCGCCCTTTCTCTTCCACGCCTCCCTCGATAGTCTGTCCAGGAGTGAAGGGATGAAGTGTTCCTCTCTGTAGTGGGCAAGCGTGAAGGGAGTGCCGAGATAGCTGGCCGATGGCCCAACCTTCAGGATCTCATCGACTGCTAGGCTCTCTTCGCTGACCTCGATGCCCGTGAGGATCCTCGAGATCATTCCGCAAATCTCGTTGTCGATAATGAGCTTCTCATAGGACATCGTCAAGCTCCCCTCCAAGGACCCCGCGGCATCGTAGATGAAGTTCATGCCAGCCATCGCTGCCATCAGCAGTGTCGTCGATGCTTCGATTCCGGACTGAGCGTCAATGACCTTCGAGTCGGTGTTGCCACCTGTCCCTCTGGACGGAAGGTTGTAATACCTAGCCAGCTGCGCAGTGGCGACGTTGAACAACCCCACCTCAGGACCCCCCAAGGCCGCCAAACCAGTTCTCATGTCAAGCGCTGCCGAGACAGTGCCGTACATCACAGGACATCCCGGTCTTGCGAGCTGCGAGACCATAATCCCCGAGAGCACCTCCGCATTCTGTTGCACGAGCAGCCCAGCTAGTGTTGCCGGCGCTGTCCCTCCCGAGAGCGCCTCTGAGGCGTAGAGCACAGGCTGGTTGTACTTCGAGTGCAGAAGTGCCCCTTCAATCAGTTCCTTGGAGAGCTGCATGGGACTAACGGGATTCATGAACCCCAACAACATGGGCTTCTTGATCAGCTCTTCGTGCCCGCCCCTTATGATGGCCGCCATGTCGATGATTTCCTGGGTCATCCTCGTGCCATAGTTGTATCCGTCGCTCGTCTTGACCGAGTTCCTCCAGTTTGCCCATATGTGATAGAGCGGCTGGAGGTCATCCGGAACGTCGATCGGAGTGGTCCCTATTGACACATGATGTATGTTATCGCAGTAGTCTGCAATCTTGGCAACGCTTTCCGCGTCTTGCAGAGTTTCTGAACGGATTCGTCCCTCCAGGTCGTGGATCCTCGTAGTTTGGCCAGCTATCGAGAAGTGTACCTTCTTCGCGCCCATATGGAGCCTGTACGTTGGGTCTCTTCCATGCAAATAGAATTCAGACGGCGCCTTCCTCAAGGTTTCCATGACGAGCCCCTCTGGCATGCGAACCATTCTCGTCCTGGGATCGGCTTCCGCGCCTGCGTCTGCAAAGAGTTTAAACGCATTGTGCTCCCAGACCTTGATCCCGAGCTTTCTCAAGACTTCCATTGTGGCGCCATGTATCATGTCAAGTTGCGCTTTGGAGAAGATTTCGAGCTGTCCGCCGATTGGCACCCTGATCTGCATCGTGCGCACCGTTTGATGAGGCCAGCACGGGAATGGCAATCTGAGATATCTACTTGTCACTGTCGAGCAGACAAAGAAGAAAGCGAAGAGGTTTTTGATCCACTGCTCAGCGCTAGCATGGGCACGAACTGTAGCTGTTATTGTAGCTCCAGGCGTAGTTCCAATCGTATGGCTCATGCATGGGGCAGAGACAGTCGCAGTCCCCTTGGCTGTTGTTGTAGCCATAGCCTTCGCCGTAGTGCCCTCCGCCCATCATGTCATGGCCGCTCATCATGCCGCCCGAGCCGTCGAAGCGGCCTTGCTGCGGACCCTGCATTCCGTAGGTGCTTGCGCTTGATCCGGAAACGACCACTATGCCCGTAACCGCTATCACCGCAGCTAGGGCAACTAGCGCGAGTGCGATTGCCGTCTTCATTTCTTGTTCACCTCCTCTCTGCCTCGGACCACAGTGCTTCCGAGGCTTGACGATGGAGTTTTGGGTGAAATGGTACAAGGAACTATCCTGAAAAGTGGTGAAAACCTTTTCACAGAGGTGAAAAGCGTCGCTCAAAATGGCCGAGATCAGGGCTCGAGCTTGATTCTGATCCTGTTGGTAGAGCCATACCGTTCCTTCGTGATGACTCCTTTCTTGAGAAGTCGGTCGAGCACACGGGTAACCTTTGCATTCGACATCTTCGTGCTCTGTATGATGTCCTTCTGCAGGGCCTCTCCGTTCGAGTCCATGAGCGCCTTGAACATCGTCCTCTCATCTCCGGTGAGGAGCCTCAGCACAAGGTAGTTGTGTGCTGCCCGCTCGGCCTCGACATCGATCGTGGCCGTCAAGGGCTCCGGAGGAGCGCTGCGCCGCTCCCCGGGCCAGCGGATGGGAGCTCCTGCAAGATCGGGGGCGACCTGTCGGGAAGGAGCACCTGTCATCGTTGGTGGCAATGGCTCGTACTCCTGCCAAAGGACTATGACCATCAGAGAGACAACCAAGACGGCCAAAGATGCCGCAATAAGCCCCACGTTTGTGGAGCTGTATGCCACGCGCCCGTTCATCATCCCCATGTGATCCGTCGAGTCCGATTGCGGCTCGGGGGTGAGAAGGGCATAGGCCAGGACGGCGATGGCTGCAATGGAAATTGCAGCTGCAGCTATCTTGATCCATCGCATCATGTCCAAGTCCTCATGGTTGATACCGACCTAAGTGAGGGCACCTTATTTCTATACTTCGCCATTCCTCATTGGAAGCCCTGCCCCGCTGAGCAGTGAACAGAAAGTTAGAAATGCCATGAGAGGGTACAGGCCTGAGAGGGTGCGTTTGGGCCAGCATAGAGACGACCGGATCTCCAAGGACCACTACTTCATGAACATCGCGATTGAAGTGTCGAGGAGGAGCACGTGTACTAGGAGACAGATTGGCGCGATCATCGTCAGTGATGTTGGAGAGATCAAGAGCACAGGCTACAACGGGAATCCGAGGGGGCTTCCTCACTGCAGTGAGATAGGCTGCATCAGGGACAAGCTTGGGATACCGTCGGGCACGCGGCTGGAGACCTGCACCGCGGTGCACGCGGAGCAGAACGCCCTCATCCAAGCTGGCACAAATGCGCGCGGCTCAACTCTCTATTCAACAATCGTGCCTTGCCCTATATGCGCGCGCATGATTCTCAACGCACAGATCGCGCGCGTGGTCTACATCGACGACTATTCTGACCTCACGGGCGTGGAGCTCCTTAGGCAAGCAGGCACCAAGCTGACAAGGATTAGCAAGAAAGAGTTCGAAGTCAAGCTCAAACGCTGAGATGCGCAGGCCCGCAAGTCCTTTTCGAGCATCGTTTGACTGCGATCACGATATGCTCGTCGTTGTCTCCCCCTGTGTCGATGGGTGTCGAATCAAAGGCCCAACAAACCGAAAAACCCCGAGCCCGTAGCATATTTATATCGAAACTCGCATCAGCGAGCTGGATGTGCCTGACATGGGAAAGGCCGAGATACTCCAGGAGATAAAGATCGCCGAGGAGAAGGTCCGCGCCATGACGAGTCAGGCCGAGGAGAGGCGAAAGCAACTTCAGGCCGAGGGCAGGCGCCTCGCGCTCGAGAAGATCGATTGCGCGAATGCGGAGCTGAGGAAACAGCTCGACGCGAAGCTTGCCGAAGCGCACTCGCGAATCGACTCGAGCAAACGGCTGCTGCTCGAGGAAGGTGCGAAGAAGGCGAGCGCGCTCACTGCGGCCGCCCGTCAGAGGATGGGCGCAGCCAAGGAGTTCGTTCTTTCGGAGTTTGAGAGGGCAGTTGATGCTTAGACCTGAGGAGATGACCAGGACGGTGGTCGTCGGGTCGATAGAGAGCCTCGACGTGACGATTGAGTGTCTCTACGAGCTCGGTGTACTGCATCTCATAGATTTCACGAAGCAGGATGAGGAGTTCAGGCTGGGCCAGCCACTGGCCAAAGCATCTGACGTATCGCAGAAACTGCTCAAGCTCAGGTCGATGATGCGCTCATTGGAGATTGAGCAGCACAGGCCAGAGCAGAAATATCATGTCAAGGAGATCGACAAGAGGCTTGAGCAAGCGCTAGTGACGTTGGACCTCAACACATCAAGCAAGGCTGAGGCCAGACAGAAGATACAGTCGTTGGTCAGGGAGAAGGAGAGCGAGATCAAAGCTCTGGAGCCTTTCAAGACGTTCGGGGTCCCCGTCGAGAACTACAGTGGTTACGACACCATCGCGGCTTTTGCTGGCATATGCAGGATGGATCCCTACGAATCTCTGAAAGCCAAGCTCAAGGACTACGAACTCTTCAGGGACCAGCGCAAGGCCGACATCGCGATCGCTCTCTTTACGAGGAGCGAGGACAGGCTCGAAGCGTCGAGAGTTCTCTCGGACCACGGGCTTCAGGAGATCAGGTTGCCAGACGTGAAGGGGGATCCAGAAGATATCATCTCGAGGAGCCTCACAGAGATTGGCGATCTCAACAAGGACTTGAAGAGGATAGAGACGGAGATCGAATCTATCAGGAAGCAGTTTGCCGACCTGATACTCGCGTCCGAGGAGCATCTATCGATCGAGGTCCTGAAAGCGGAAACACCTCTGCGTGTCGCAACGAGCGCCAATTCGTTTGTCATCGATGGTTGGATTCCGACATCCAGGGTTAGCGATGTTCAGACCGCCCTCGACACCCTATGTTGCGGCCTCGCCTTTGTGGAGACAGTCAAGCCTGAGACGGAGGAAGAACCTCCGGTACAGCTGAAGAATCCGAAGCCCGTCAAACCCTTCGAGTTCTTCATAAACCTCGTCTCGACGCCCAAGTACGAGGAGATCGACCCGACTCTCGTCCTGTTCGTCACGTTTCCGATATTCTTCGGGTTCATGATAGGCGATCTTGGGTTCGGCCTTGGCCTGATGTTCCTCGGGGCTCTGATGCGTTGGAAGCTGAAGAACTACCCTGACCTCTACAAGCTGGGTGCGATCGTCCTCGCAGGCGGCCTGGTGGCAAGCGTGATCGGATTCTATGTGTTCGCAGAGGCGTTTGGCGTGCCGTTCCATCCACCGGAGAACGCTCCCGAAGAGCATTCCTGGGAAGTCGTCGGGAACGTCCCTATTCACCCAATGCTCGACAAGATGCACGATTCGAAGGAGATGCTTGCCCTGTCACTAGTTGCAGGATGGATACATCTCACCCTCGGTTTCATATTCGGCTTCGTGAACAACTATCGCCATAGCATGAAGCACGCGCTCGCGAAGATCGCGTGGCTCCTGATTCTGCTCGGCCTCTTCGAGGAGATCATGGTCGTGGCGGGAAACGCAACTGAGACCAGCGCCTTCATCAACTCGACAGTGTTCCTGCCAATGCCCGATGCTACAGCCTCCTTGATAGGGGTCAAGGTGTCCGTGCCTGCGCTATTCCTCATCGTCATCGGCGTGGCAGGCCTCGGAGTCACCGAAGGGCCGTTAGCGCTGTCCGAAGTTGTTGGCCTCTTCACGAACCTCGTATCATATGCAAGACTTGCAGCACTGGCTATAGGGAAGGGAGCGATGGCCCTCGCCTTCAACACGATGCTCTTCCCGCTGATATTCGAGAGCGGAAACATCGCCATCGCCATTCTCGGAGCCATCGCGCTATTCGTTTCTCAGATGTTCTTCGTGTTCTTCATCGGGGCTCTGTCCTCGGGGATTCAGGCAATCAGACTAAACTATGTGGAATTCTTCCTCAAGTTCTTTGAAGGCGGGGGCACGGATTTCTCGCCCTTGAAGTTCGAGCGGAAGTACTCAGTGGCAACGAGATAGGAGGTAGAAAAATGGCCATGGACATAGGAACGGGACTGGCGCTCATCGGCGCAGGCATCGCGATCGGCGTCGCGGGCCTGGGCACGGGAGTCGCTCAGGCACAGATAGGTGCAGCAGCAGTAGGCGCGACTGCAGAAGACCCAAAGATGTTCGGCAAGGGCCTGACGCTGATGGTCTTGCCCGAGACGATAGTCATCTTTGGCTTCGTCGTGGCGTTCCTGCTGATGGGCAAGTGAAGAAAGACAACAGAGCTTGATGGAAGTCGGCTGGACGATGCCATCGTTCGAGAGGCGGATATGAGATGAGCCTGAACAAGGTCGTAGACGATATCTTGCGCAGAGGCGAGGAGCGGAAGCGGGAGATAGTCCACCTCGGAGAGAAGGACAGGGACGAGCAGGGCCTCCTTGCTGGCAAGAAGATCGAGGAGAGCCAGAAGAAGGCCGAGGCTCGGAATCAGGCCCTGATCTCTCAGCTCGAGCAGCAGGAGCTGTCTAGCGCGGAGCTCGAGTCGAAGAAGATACTCTTGGCGGCACAGAGGCAGGTCATGGAAGAGCTGAGGGAGCAGGTCCTCGCAGAGCTGGCCAGATACCCTGCTGATAAGAGGAAGAAGCTGTACTCGAAGCTCGTCGCAAGGGCCAAGAAGGAACTCGGAGAGTGCTATGTCTACTCGAACGAGGATGACAAGGCGCTTCTGCAGTTGCCCTCGGGGATGACCGATGGCGGGTTGATCAACTGCAGGGGCGGGCTGGCCTTTGAGAGCAAGGACAGGAGCATCAGGCTGGACTTCCGTTTCGAGAGCTTGCTGGACGATGTCTGGAACAGGAAGATGAGGGAGATATTTGGCAAGCTGTTCGGGTGATTGATTAGATGTGGCCTTTTGGTGGGAACGGCAACTATGCGTATGCGTGCACGCGCGTGAAGGCGAAGAAGCGCTTTCTGCTCTCTCGCGACACGTACTCGAGATTGCTGGTGATGGACGTCCATGAAATTGGCAGATTCTTGGGAGAGACGCAGTACCGTGAGGAGATGACCAGATACGCCTCAAGATATTCGGGCGCGAACTTGGTCGAGGTGGCGGTCACCAGGAACCTCGCAAACACCTGCTCAGACATCCTGAGCTTCACGACAGGCCATCTCAGAGAGATGGTGGCGGACTACCTAAAGCGCTGGGACATGTTCAATGTCAAGACCATCCTGAGGGGGAAGATAACGAATGCGAAGGATGAGGAGGTAATCGACACATTGGTCCCTGCGGGGGCCTTCTCCGAGGCCTACTTGAAGTCCCTCGTCGCGATGAGCTCAGTCCAGGAAATCATGGACGCGCTCTCACAGGAACCGTCTCTCAGCATCACGCCGGAACTCGTCCGTGACGTCGTCGACAGCAGTAGACTAGCACGATTCGAGGACCATCTGGACAGGACTCTCTATTACGATCTTCTCAAGACGATCGAGGAGACCCAGAGGGCTGAGCAGATCCTCAGGCAGTTCATCAGGCGCGAGATCGATGTGACGAACCTCAAGGTCCTGCTCAAGCTCAAGGCTGAGCGAATTCCAGAAGACGTGATCGTGAAGTACGTCATTCCGGGCGGGATGGAGTTCAGCATTGACAAGCTCCGCGGCATCGCCCAGAGCGAAGGCATGGCCTCGGTCCTCGAGGAGATCGAGAGGTCCTCGATGTACGAGAGCGTCAAAGCGGCTCTGGACCGATTCAAGGAGGACAAGAAGCTCTCGGGGATAACGATTGCACTGGACAAGGCGCTGATTGGCACGAGCGAGAAGTTCGCACACTTCTACCCTCTCTCCGTGCTGCCAATCGTGAACTACATGATCCGAAAGAAGGTGGAAGTGGACAACATCAGGATAATCGCGAGAGGCAAGGAGAGCGGCCTCTCCACAAAGGTCATCGAGGAACTGTTGGTGGTGTGATTGGAGATCGCGGTAGTTGGCTCCGAGGAGTTCGTTACGGGCTTCAGACTGGCTGGCATCAAGAAGGTCTACGCCGTCACGCAGGACAAGCTCGTCGAGACACTGGTCAGAGTGATGGACGAGCCAGAGGTGGGCGTGCTCGCGGTCCACACCAAAGATCTGGAGAGGCTGCCCCTGCAGCTGCGGACCATGATGATGCAGAGCGTCGATCCGGTGGTCATACCGGTGGGAGATGAAGAGGGGGACATGAGGGACAAGGTCCGCAGGGCGATGGGCATCGATCTTTACAAGTCAAGGTAGAAGGAGCTCGTTTCGTATGGCAGAGCAGAAGAAGGGAAGAATAAGCAGGGTCGCGGGGCCGGTCGTCACGGCGGAGGGCATCTCCCCGAGGATGTACGATGTCGTCTTGGTTGGCCAGCTGATGCTCATGGGCGAGGTCATCAAGCTCGTGGGCAACAAGACGGTCATCCAGGTCTACGAGGACACCTCGGGCATAAAGCCCGGGGAGGAAGTTGTCGATACGGCCTCTCCGCTCCAGGTCGAGCTGGGGCCCGGCCTGCTCTCCAGCGTCTATGACGGGGTCCAGAGACCACTGCCTGTTCTTCGAGACGAACAGGGCGACTTTGTCTCACGAGGTATCACTGCGCCCGGCCTGGCCAGGACCAAGAAATGGAAGTTCACGCCCACCGTGAAGAAGGGCGACGAGGTCCGCGGCGGCATGATTGTCGGCGAGGTGCCCGAGGGGAACATCATTCACAAAGTGTTGCTGCCGCCGGATGCGAAAGGCAGGGTCAAAGCCATCTCGGAGGGCGAGTTCGCTGTGGAGGATGCCGTGGGGGAGCTCGACAGCGGCGTCGCGATCAGGCTGATGCAGAAATGGGCAGTAAGACATCCGCGGCCATACGTGGACAAACTTCTGCCCGACATCCCGCTCGTGACAGGCCAGAGGGTTCTCGACATGCTGTTCCCGCTCGCCAAGGGAGGTACCGCTGCGATCCCTGGTGGGTTCGGGACGGGCAAGACGGTCACCTCTCAGCAGCTCTCAAAGTGGAGCGACGCGCAGATCGTCGTGTATGTTGGATGTGGCGAGCGAGGAAACGAGATGACCGAGGTCCTGACCACATTCCCAGAGCTCGAAGACCCGAAGACTGGGAAACCGCTCATGGGTAGGACCGTGCTCATCGCGAACACGTCCAACATGCCGGTCGCTGCGAGGGAGGCCTCCGTCTACACGGGCATCACGATTGCGGAGTACTACAGAGACATGGGATACGATGTCTCGCTGATGGCCGATTCCACCTCGAGGTGGGCGGAAGCGATGAGGGAGATATCGTCGAGGCTCGAGGAGATGCCTGGGGAAGAGGGCTATCCAGCCTATCTCGCCGCGAGGCTGTCCGAGTTCTACGAGAGGTGCGGGCGCGTCAAGACACTCGCAGGGCCCACAGGGTCGATATCGGTCATCGGTGCGGTCTCCCCCTCTGGTGGGGACTTCAGCGAGCCCGTGACGCAGAACACGCTCAGGATCGTCAAGGTGTTCTGGGCCCTTGACTCTAAGCTGAGAGAGAGGAGACACTTCCCAGCAATCAACTGGCTCACATCGTACAGTCTCTACAGCCCGATCCTCGAGGATTGGTACAAGAAGAATGTGGCAGAGGACTGGAACGCTGTCCGACTGTGGGCGATGGAGACCTTGCAGAAGGAGGCCGAACTTCAGGAGATCGTGCAGCTCGTTGGTTCGGATGCGCTTCCTGAGGAGCAGAGGTTGACGCTCGAGGTCGCGAGGATGATCCGCGAATTCTTCCTGCAGCAGAGCGCATACCATTCAGTCGACACGTACAGCCCGCTGAAGAGGCAGTATGAGTACATGACGGCGATAAGGAGGTTCTCAGAGCACGCGAAGAAGGCCATCTCGCTCGAAGTGCCTCTGGAGAAGATCGCCACGTTGCCCTGCAGAGCCGACTTGGGCAAGCTGAAGTTCGAGGACACGATCGACAGGGACCTTACGACCGTCTTGGCAACAATGGAGAAGCAGTTTGCCAAGCTTGGAGCGTGATCCGGATGGCGAAAGAGTATCACACGATCAGCCAGATTGCTGGGCCACTGGTGTTTGTCGAGAAGACGGAGCCGGTTGGCTTCGGAGAGCTCGTAATAATCTCCCTTCCTGACGGGTCCACCAAGAGAGGGCAGGTCCTGGACACCTCGGACAAGATCGTGGTCGTGCAAGTGTTTGAGGGGACCGGAGGGATCGACAAGGCCTCGGGCGTGAAGTTCCTGGGGGAAACGGTCAAGATGCCCGTGTCCAGAGACATGCTCGGTAGGGTGCTCAGTGGCTCCGGGGACCCTCTGGACAAGGGGCCGCCCATCGTCCCGGAGAAGCGAGTCGAGGTGATAGGCGCTGCTATCAACCCATGGGCAAGAGACAACCCACGAGAATTCATACAGACCGGAATATCGTCAATAGATGGCATGAACACGCTCGTGAGAGGCCAGAAGCTGCCGATATTCTCTGGGTCTGGCCTGCCGCACAACGACATCGCACTCCAGATCGCAAGGCAGGCCAAGGTCGTTGGGAAGAAAGAGGAATTCGCCGTGGTGTTCGGCGCGATGGGCATCACGAGCGAAGAGGCCCAGTACTTCATGAAGGATTTCGAGAGGACAGGCGCCCTCAAAAGGGCAGTCGTGTTCCTGAATCTCGCGGACGACCCAGCAATCGAGAGGCTCTTGACCCCGAGGCTCGCGCTCACGACTGCAGAGTATCTCGCCTTCGATCTGGACATGCACGTTCTCGTCATCTGGACGGACATCACCAACTATTGTGAGGCGCTGAGGCAGATTGGCGCTGCCAGGGAGGAGGTGCCGGCCAGACGTGGATACCCCGGATACATGTACACGGACCTGGCGAGCATGTACGAGCGTGCGGGCCGGATCAAAGGGAAGAGGGGCTCGATCACTCAGTTCCCAATCCTGTCAATGCCCGGCGACGACATCACTCACCCGATTCCGGACCTCACGGGATACATAACTGAGGGACAGATCGTCGCGTCGAGAGAGCTGCACAGGAAAGGCATATTCCCGCCGATCGCAGTCGAGCGCTCGCTGTCCAGGCTCATGGGCCAGGGAATAGGCGTGGGCCACACGAGGGAGGATCACAGAGCCGTTTCAGACCAGCTCTACGCAGCTTATGCTGAGGGCAGGGATCTAAGAGGGCTTGTGGCAATCGTTGGAAAGGAGGCTCTGTCGGAGAGGGACAGGAAGTTCCTGGACTTCGCCGATGCTTTCGAGGACAGGTTCGTGCGGCAGGGCAAGGACGAGGACAGGACGATTGAACAGACACTCGTCCTCGGCTGGGAACTCCTTTCGATGCTGCCGATAGATTCCCTCACCAAGATCGACAGGAAGTTCATCGAGAAGTACCACCCACAGACGAAGAAGAAGTGAGACAGGAATGCCTGTGAGAGAGATCCAGCCAACCAGATCAGAGCTGCTCGAAGTCACGAAGAAGATCAGGCTGACCCAGAATGGTCACAAGATCCTGAAGCTGAAGCGAGACGGCCTGATACTGGAGTTCTTCAAGATACTCGATCAGGCCAAGGACCTGAGGCTGGAGATCGCAAGGCGGTACGTTGAGGCTAGGGAGAGGATCGCCATCGCGAGCGCCGTCGACGGAGTGATCGCGGTTCGTTCCGCATCATACGCTCTCACGAGGCATCCGGAGATACAGCTCAGGAGCAGAAATCTGATGGGCGTCGTGGTCCCTGATATCAAGTCCAGCACAATTGTGGCACCGCTTCACGAGCGGGGATACGGGATCATCGGCACCTCGCCTAGAATCGACGAAGCGACCGATGCCTACGAGAAGCTCGTCGAGACGATTGTCAAGGCGGCCGAGCTCGAGACGACGATGAAGAAGCTGCTGGATGAGATCGAGCGCACGAAGAGGCGCGTGAACGCGCTCGAGTTCAGGGTATTGCCCGAGCTCGAGGAGATAGAGCGGTTCATCCGTTTCAGGCTCGAGGAGATGGAGAGGGACAACATCTTCAGGCTGAAGCGGATCAAGGGGAAGACCGCGAAAGAAGCAGAGGCCTGAGATCATGAAACTGGAAGAACTCCTTCAGGACAGGACGACCCTTGTCAAGCTCGTCTGGCTCGCGTTCGTCTCCAGCCTTGTGCTCATCGGGATAGGGCTCTATATCATAATACGTGATATTGTTGGATAGGTGGGCTCAGAGCCGCGCCGTCTAGATGAGCCCCTTCTTCTTGAGGTACTTGCCCCTGACCGAGAGCGCGCTCAGGGCCGTGATCGCCCTCTCGGGCACGGACATGACGGGGATTCCTCTTCCGTCCAAGAACTGCTCGGATTCGGGGTCGTCTATGCCCGCGAAGCACGCGACCGTTGGTTTGCCGCTGAGCTTCGCCGTGATCGAGATCCATTTGGCGATCTCGAAGAGATTTGTTGCGGCCTGTCTCGCGGCTATCACGAGAATGCCTTTGACCTCCTGCGCCTGCCCCACGACTCTGAGGACGTTAGCATATCTTGCGGTGTCCGCGTCTCCAATTATGTCAATCGGATTCTCCCAGCTCCAGGTTGGCGGGCATACCTTCCCAATTTCCTCCAGTGTCTCCTTCGAGAGCTCTGCAAGGGGCAGGTTGAGGTCGCCAGCATAGTCCGTTGCGATGACGCCCATCCCTCCGGCATTGGTGACTATGGCAATGCCATCGCCGACCATTGGCGGTTGCCCAGAAAGCGCCTGGGCTGCATCGAACAGCTCGAACATTGTCCTTGCCCTGTAGACGCCCGTCTGCTTGAAGACAGCGTCGAACGCGGCATCGGAACCTGCAAGTGCGCCTGTGTGTGAGGCCGCAGCCCTCGCTCCTCTTTCCGATCTTCCAGCCTTCAAAATCACGACCGGTTTCTTCCTCGAAGCTCTCTCCAGGGCTCTGAGCAGCTCTTGGCCCTTTCTTGTCGACTCCATGTACGCAGCAATGCATTTCGTCTTTGAGTCCTGGGCGAAGTACTGGACCAGATCCGCATCGTCTATGTCCGCCTTGTTCCCCGAGCTGACAAACCCAGAGAAACCAAGCATCTCGCTGACAGAGTACTCGATGGCCGCAGTGCAGAAGGCTCCGCTCTGTGAGAAGAAGGCAATCGAGCCCGCTACCGGAGCCATTCTAGCGAAAGAAGCATTCAGTTTCGCATGGGGTGATATCACGCCGAGCGAATTGGGACCGACAAACCTCATTCCGTGCCTTCTCGCTGTGTCAAGGAGGATCTTCTCTCTCTCCTTCCCGGCTGCGTCGCCCTCCGAGAATCCTGCAGAAATCACGGTGGCAGTCTTGACTCCTTTTCTGCCAGCCTCATCAACCACTTGGGAAACCAGTGGTGCAGGGACAACGACAACGACCATGTCGGGCACTTCGGGGCAGTCGAGCACAGAGGGATAGCATGGCATCCCGAGTATCTCCCTGTAGTTCGGATTGACGAGAAAGACCCTGCCCTTGTATCCCTCGCTGAACAGGTTCTCGATTATGATGTTTCCGATTTTGCCTGAAGTCGGAGTCGCGCCGATCACAGCAACTGATTTTGGCTTGAAGAACGGGTCCAGGTCGCGCACAGAGAGCGAAAACGAGTCGTCCGATATCAATCCTTTGCCAGAAGAGAATCAGCCCGAGAAATCCTCAATCCACATTTTCCCTGTGCCCAGGTGAATCATGGGCACCTTAGCGGGGTCCGGCACCTGGTTGTGCATCCTTTGGTACGAGGTTTGAGACTGCCACGCGGATGCGTTGATGAGCTTTATGCCGCGGTATTCCGTCGCCGCACATGAGTGTATGTGCCCCGTGACGAATATGTTGGGCACCCTGTCAATCACCAGATAGTCCTTCTGCTCGGGCGCATGTGCGGTGCGCTCACCGTATATGGGCGCCATGTGCCTCCTCCTCAACATCTCTTTCATTATCTCTCCGGGCTCTTCGTAGGATAGATGGCGTATGGCGGGGATCAGATCATCAAAGCTTCTTCCGTGGTATGCGAGCAACGTCCTGCCCTCGATCTCCATGTAGCATGGATTGCCGACAAACGTCACACGCGAATCAAACATGGAGGCCACTTCTTGTGGAAGGGCAGGTTGCGGCTCAGCGAGTCTCACAGCATCGTGATTTCCCGGCATCATCACTATCTTGATTCTTTGGGGGATCAACTTCACGAGCCTTGCGAGCTCCGAATACTGTGCGTACACATCTTCGATGAGAAGCTCGTCTTCCTGGCCCGGGTAGATTCCGATGCCGTCGACGAGGTCACCGGGCATCATGATGTACTTGATGTCTTTGGCGATGTCTTCCTTAATCAACCAATCGATGAACCTGTTCCAAGCGTCCTCTAAGAATTCCGTGCTGCCCACGTGGATGTCGGAGACGAACGCGAGGATCGAATTCGAGCCATTCACTGGCATTGAATTGCTAATCGGCACCTCTGGTCGAACGATTTCCTTTGCGACGACAATTTCGCCGTCCTTGCTGAAGGACCCCACAACCCCGAGCACCTCGTCCTTGATGAAGGAGTCCATGCCCTTCCTCGACCCCTTCATCACCAGAACATGAATCCTGTCCTCCTCGTCCTCCAGCTCCAGCAAGGTGTGCCCGTTCTTCGTCGTCCTCGCGTCGTTGACTATTCCAACAAATCTGACGTCTCTCTGGAGCTTCTTCGCCCTCGCGATGGGAACCATTCCCGAGAGCTCCCTCCTCTTCGCGAGTATCCTCTGAAGTGAAGAGAACCGGTCGTTGAACAACTTTGCGAAGTCTATGACATTGCCAACACATGTCGAGTTGCCCGTGATGTCTTTGAGTATCTTGATTTCGGCAGGCGGCTTCGCCTCGCCCCGTTCTTTGACCACTTCCCTCTTCTCTGTTGGTGCTGTTCGCTGTTCCGCTTTCTTTGGCAGGCGGGTCAAATAGTTCTCGACATCGGTCTTGGTGAGCACCAGCGGTCGGTCTGGATCCTGAAATATGAGGCTCGTGCACTTCATGGCATCCGGGGCCTTGGCAAGTGCATCCAACGCCTCTGGATCGACGAGGATGCCTTTCTCCTCGAACATCTTCAGAATCCGATTCTTCATCCGCAAATCCAAGAGCGGATGACCTTAAAAACATTTCAGTCGCCATGTTCGATGACACGGCGCAACATACGACTAGCACTCGTGACTCCTGCATGATGGTGGGGACGCAGAGTTAAATATCCACTCCAACATGGCTGGCGGATGCTCGAAATACTGCTCAGGGCGCGATGTTTTCCTACGGAAGATAGGGAAAAAGTGGGCCAAGCTATCATTCGACTGTTCCCCGACGCAGCGCTCGGCGGAGACGATCCTGTCATAGGCAAGGCGTCATCAGCTGTAGAATTTGGCGAGCAGCTGAGAAGGCAGAGGATTCGGGATGCTGCCCGAGTCATCATGCGGAGAGGAGCTGTCGGCAACTCGACTTCTTTCAAGCTGAACAAGCAGGTCGCCGCAGCAGGCAAGATTTCGTTCTCGGAGGAAGAGCACGCGCTCGGCGACATAGAAGTCACAATCATCTCTGATGATATCGATGCATTGATTGACGCGATCGCTCCGGATACCAGAAGGGAGTCGGACCAATGATTGGCGTCGCCTCTCCTGCTTTCTGCCAAATGCCCTTCATGAACATGCTCGAGCAGATATCAGAGCATTTCGAGCTGTGGGAAATCCTGTCCGAAGGAGAGGACAGGCTCGAACAGATCGGGGAAGGTGTCAGATACGGCCAAGAGTCTTTGGGGATGAGTTTCCAGGCCCACGCTCCGCTCAGCGATGTCAACGTTGGCAGCGTCCACGAGCCAATGAGAATCGCTGCAGTCAACGAGATATCGCAGACCATAGCCATGTGCAGGAAGTTGGACATCCCTATTGTGACCATGCATCCAGGCTTTGTCCAGGGGGTGGCATTTCTCAACAGGTCAAAGGCAGTCGAGATGACCAAGAGGTCCGTAGTGGAAATTGCGGATTTCGCAAGGGACCAATCTGTGAAGGTAGCAGTCGAGAATCTGCCAGCAAATATCAATGGCACATGTACTAGCGCAGAAGAGCTTCTACGGGTTCTTGAGGGAACCGATCTTGAGATATGCTTCGACATGGGCCATGCAAACACGGCAGGTCAGCTTGACGCTTTCTTGGCCCTTGCCGGCAGGTTCGGCAATGTGCATCTTCACAACAATGAGGGCGAGTGGGACCAGCATAACGCGATCGACGACGGCTCTGCAGACCTAGTAAAGGTGATTTCGGTCCTCAGGAAATCATACAAGGGCAACATCGTCATAGAATCCACTGATTTGGAAAGCGGGAGCGAGAGCAAGCGAAAGCTAGAGCAGCTCCTAGGCTAGGCGCCCACATCTCAGGCACTGGAACCTTCCGTCAACCCATCTTGCTTCTGTGTTGCCACAGAACGGGCACACGTAGCCACCACCAGCTCCCTGGCTTGGGGCCTGGGCGGGCGGTGTTTGAGGCGGCCGGGGCATGTACTGAGTCGGCGAAGTGTATGCGGGTCGGTATACGGGCATCTGCGCGTAGATGTTAATCCTGGGATCTACCCAAGGCACACCAGCTACGACAGGTTTCGCCTCGAAGAACTTGTCACCCGTGAGGAACTCGCCGATGCGCGTGACGTAGTAGATTATGAACACAAGGCCGAGTCCTACCCATGCCAGGATGGCGAGCACCGTAAGAAATCCAAACGCAAAGGAATCGAAGACGCTGGAGGGCATGCCAAGGTAGTCCCATGCGAAGTGGTAGGTGATAGCTGCGGCGAGGCCGTACTTGAGAAAGAGATATCCGAAGGCGATTCCGGCAATGCCGGTTGCTGGTATCTTCCATGCGCCCCAACCTCCGAGGAAATGAGCGTATCCGAACATGGCTGAACTCACGATCACCAGGATCGTCTCGGGGATCCCGAACTCGAACTTCCCTCCCAGGAAGTATGCATACCATCTAGTCTGCATCTTCCTGCGCACGAGATCGACAAAAATGAGGGGGGCTCCTATGAGCAGGACCCTGACAGCAATCTCCTCCCAGACTGATGCGCTTGCGAGATGGAACAGGAACCAAGACACCGACCTCGTCGTTCCTCCCGTTGTTGTGACGTCCGCCAAGAGAATGATGACGAAGTTGATCGAGAGCAGGGCGAAAGTCAGCCCGCAGATGTCGAAGATCGGGCTGTGTTCCCGCGATTTCGCCTTGCCGACCAACTCCTTCGCGAAGGTGGGCGCGCTCGTGAAGAACACCCAAGAGCAGCTTGCTAATATCGCAACGACGAGAAACATATAATATGCCAGCATGGAGTAGCCCGACAGGGTCACGATGGGCACAAGCATCGGGAGCACGAGGTATAAGCTGGTGCGTGACAAATCGTTTGCCCCGTTCAGGATGTCTGGCCAGACCAGATGGACGCCATAAATCAGTATGGCAATTGCCAGGATTGTCTGCAAGATGAACGTGATCATCGCGACCGCCATCAGCGCCTTCACCAGCTCTCGCCAGGCCATCTTCGGCTTGGGAGGAGGACGACTCACGGGCACCGTGGTCCATGTCGGCTGATAGGTCGCATAGGGCGGAGCCACGGCTGC
>Ga0315308_1000878_pt1 | contig 17296 bp, 14 predicted proteins | sample TDP3_MG_FD_203078 | JGI IMG/M metagenome (GOLD analysis project Ga0315308, IMG submission 203078) | Freshwater sediment microbial communities from Lake Towuti, South Sulawesi, Indonesia - TDP3 | ecosystem: Environmental > Aquatic > Freshwater > Lake > Sediment | place: Indonesia: South Sulawesi... | reverse complement strand
GGAAGCCCAGCAACTTTTCACGAGGGCAATGGAGGAGTACGGCTTCAAAGGATTGAAGCTACATCCAGCAGGTAACCGATGTCACCCCGCACGCCAAGAAACCATTGACCTTATCCGCCTGGCCACGCGCTACAGGGCTCCCGTTCTGTTCCACTGTGGTGACGAAGAATTTACACTACCCCTTCAGATAGCTGAAGCTGCCAAGGCCTGCCCTGAAGCAACCATAATCCTTGGCCATTGTGGCGGATACTTTCACACCGAGGATGCCATACGAGTCGCGGAGCGCCATCCCAACATCATTCTGGAGACCTCAGCCATGCCCTACCCGCGACTAGTCAAGGAGGCTGTAGAACGCATAGGTGCCACACGGGTCCTGTACGCCAGTGACGGGCCAGGATGCGACCCTACCATCGAGGTGCATAAGGTTAAACTTGCCGGGCTGACTGCCGATGATCAGAAGGCCGTCTTCTACCGAAACATCAAGAAAATCCTTGACAACGTGACATCGGAGGCGCGTTCCATATGATCGTTGACGCACGGGTCTATCTGGGCGCATCCCTCTTCAACTATGGACGCTCTCTAACAGAGATAACGGAGGACATGGAGCGCCTAGGGATCGACAAGGCGATCCTCGCTCCAGTCAAACCGCGCAACTACAATCTTGGACCTATGAACGAACTTGTTGCCGACGCCGTTAGAGAGCACCCGGAACGGTTCATGGGTCTCTGCCGCGTCGATCCGTGGCAGGCCGAGGCCGCAGTAAATGAAGCCCAGAGAGGCTTCGAGGAACTTGGAGCATGCGGCCTCTATCTGGATCCTTGGGAAGAAAACTTCCAGGCAAACAGCCAAATCCTAGTTCCAGTGCTACAGGAGGCTCAACGCCACAACAAACCAGTCGTGATAAACGCCGGGCATGTACGCGTATCTCATCCGACCCAGATCCGTGACATAGCCTCCCAGTTTCCCAAAGTCCAATTCGTCGCATGTAACGGCGGCCAGATCAACATCAGCGGCATACTGCAGTTCGAGGCCAGACGTATGCTAGAAGCTTGTCCAAACATCGTGGTCGACACGGCTGGAACCTATCGTGAAGACTTCATCGAAGAAATAGCAACGGAAGTGGGAGACGAACGGGTCGTCTTCGCCAGCGGAAGCCCCGTCTACGATCAGGAGTTCGAGATGACTCGCGTCCGATTCGCTCACCTAAACCCTGCCCAGAAACAGAAGCTGTGGGGCCTAAACGCACTGAAAATCTTCGCAAGCAGATCTCAGTAGCTGATGCCTGCGTCGAGGCTTGGAACGGCCGTGAAACAGCAAAGAGTCCTGAGATGGAGGTTTCCCTTGAATGTTCTGGGCCGAGACTTGCAGTTGATCTTTGCCTCCAACTTGGCAGGCTCTTTTGGAGACGGCCTCTACTCCTACCTTCTACCAGTCTACATGACTGAAAACCTCAAAGCCAATCCAGTGCAAATCGGAATCCTATACGCGGTCGTAAACCTACTCGCAGCCTCAACCCTACTCTTGACTGGAGCACTTGGCGACAGATACGACCGAAAGAAGATCATGATTGCGGGATGGGGCCTGTGGGTTCCTGCTCCAATATTCTTCGCTCTGGCCAGAAGCTGGCTTGAGATGCTGCCCGGGGCAGTATTGTGGGGATCTTGGCTCGGCGGACCAACAATGACCGCCTACATCGCAACCGCTACAGACAGGAGCAAGTTAACTTCTGCCTTCACAGCGATGTCTGCTGCTTGGTCTCTGGGCTATGTCTTCTCTCCGACCCTAGGTGGCTTACTAGCCGCTGCTATGGGCATGAAAATCGTCTTCTATTTGGCTTCGGTCCTTTACGCTTCGGCTGGTCTCATCCTATTGTGCATCAGCAGTCAAGGACCGAACCGTGATATGCAACATCGCCCAGAAGAAGGCAAGCCACCTTTCCAGTTTCTCAAAACAGAAGGACTGCTCAAGCTTTCAATGTTCTTCGCAGCTATCATGTTCACCGTAATGTTGTTCAGACCATTCGTCTCCAAGTTTTTAGCAGACGTATATGGCTACGGCGACTTCGAGATCGGTCTTTCAGGTTCAGTTCTATTCCTCGGTTCAGCTATCCTAGGGATTCTCCTCGGCAAGCTAGGAGATAGGTATAGAAGATCGTATGCGCTTGCTTCTTCTCTAACTCTCTCTAGTCTTTCGCTGATTCTTCTCATGATATTCCGTGACTTCTATATCTTGATGGCTGTAGTCTTCGTGGCAGGATGCTCCTACACACTATGGTCCCTGATGAACGCCATCATTGGCGTTCAGGCTCCAGAATCCATTAGAGTTCGCTGGTTCTCCATACCCCAAACGGCCGGCATGTTCTGCTCATTCATCGCTCCTTACCTAGGCGGCATCATGTACAACGCCTCACCAAGTCACCCATTCATAGTAGCAATAGTGCTGATGCTCATTCTCGCAGTACTTGCATCGACAAGGATCCTTGAAGGCGACGAACGAATCCACTCCATTCTACGTTGATTGCCGACGAATTCGTCAATAGCAACCAGATTTGATCGCACACAAGCCCTGTGCAGAGCCTAGAGACGGACACCAGCCGAATTCGCATCAACACCTCCACATCGAAAATCATATAAGAACAGAGATCCCGCACCTTAGCTTGGTAGATAGAATGCCCAATCTTTATGAATTTGAGTTAGGCAAGGCCGCTGATATTATTGCAAGAGACCTATTCAAGCTGAAACCCGGAGAGACTTTTGTCATAACCGCCGATACCGAGTCAGATGCGAGAGTTGTGGAGGCAACGGCAAGGGCTGGATTTGCGGTTGGAGCCAAGCCCATGGCGATTTGGCTTTCGTCACCTTTGGGAGTTGGGAAAGCGGCAGACGCGATGTTGCCCATGGAACCCCTAGTGGGAGCGTTGAAGGGCGCTGATGCGTGGGTGGAATTCAATAACCAGTGGCTACTCTACTCCACGGCTTATGAAAGAGCAATGAAGGAGAATCCCAACCTTAGGTATCTATGCCTCGTAGGTATGAACTCGGATCTCATGGTTAGGTGCATAGGTAGAATAGACTATCCGCTGCTTGAGAAGTTCTTGGAGAAGATTGCAACCGTGACTAGAGAGGCGAAGAAGGTGCGCGTAACCACGCCGGCCGGCACCGATGTGGCATTTGAGAATGTCACCGGTGGGCAAGTGAGATACTCCCTTGGCTACTCAGATACGCCTGGACCACATATGATGGCGGGTCAAGTAGGGTGGGCGCCGGACTACGCTAGCATAAATGGAGTGATAGTGTTTGATGGTTCCATTGTACCACCAATTGGCCTACTCAAGGAGCCTGTGAGACTACATATCAAGAAAGGAGAGATTGTGAACATTGAGGGGGGCAAGGAGGCCGCGCAGTTTGATGCTTGGCTCAGGAGCTTCAACGATCCGAACATGCTCAAGCTGGCTCACATATGCTACGGGTTCAACCCAGGTGCCAAACTGACAGGAAACATAGTGGAGGACGAAAGGGTGTGGGGCTGCACTGAGTGGGGCACAGGTAGCTATCGAGGGAGGCCCGCCGCGACGCACACTGACGGAATATGCTTGAACTCCTCCGTGTGGCTTGACGACAAGCAGATACTTGACAAGGGCAAGGCCATCCATCCAGAGCTAGCTGAGCTATCCAAGAAACTAGGAAGGCAATGAATGAGTCAAAACCATAGCAAGCCTATTTGACTGAGTATCCGTAACACCGGCCTATCCCTGCCCGTTTCTTTTTTCGACGTATGGAGCGGCTGGCCGGAAGGTACTGATGAGATTCTGTAGATAATGACATCCTATCTGTTCATTGATCCGTCTCTCCGTTTGCCTAGCATTTTCCTGATCCTCCCCTACTCTGAAGCTTTATACCTTGGAAGGGAAAACTGTCCGTTCGGTAGAATTGAATTGAGTTTAGAAGAAAAGGTCTTGGACTACATCAATAAACATACGGATGACTTAATCGATATTGTTCGAAGGCTTGTTGAAGTCGACTCCGTAAACCCGCCAGGAAACGAGGCGAGAGTAGCTGAAGTTGTCAGGAAGGAGCTAGACAAAATAGGCGTCCCCTACAAGACATACGAAAAAGAGAAGGAAAGAACGAACCTGATTGGGTGGATCGGGGGAAGTGATCGTCCCTCACTTATGATCGTTTGCCACACTGACGTTGTGCCAGCAGGTGAGGGATGGACGTACCCTCCGTTCAAAGCCACGGTTGTGGGAGGAAAAATCTACGGACGAGGTGTAGTTGACAACAAGGGTCAATTGGCATCCGCCATAATGGCATTCAAGGCCTTGAAGGAGACGGGGGCAGGAATCCCCGGCCGGCTTGAGCTGTGGGCCGTGGCTGATGAGGAGATGGGAAGCAGTCTCGGAATGAGATACCTTCTTCAAGAGTTAGGCCTTAGAACCGACTACGCACTGATAGCGGAATGCAATGATGAGTTTGTTCCAACTAGAACAATTGAAATTGCTGAGAAAGGATCGGCTAGGACCAAGCTAATCTCTAAGGGGAGACAGGCTCACGGAAGTACACCGGAGAGGGGGATCAATGCTATTGTCAAGCTGGCTAAGGTCATTGCCAGACTGGATGAGAAGCTTGGCTATGGAAGTAGGATGACCCATCAACCTCATCCATTATTGGGGCATCCGACCTTAAGCGTCAACGTGATTGGTGGCGGAGTTGCGGCAAACGTTGTTCCTGCAAGTTGTGAGGCCACTATTGACGTTAGAATTGTGCCTGGCCAAACAGCCGAATCTGTCAAGAGGGACCTCGAACAGATAGTTGAAGAGATAAGGAAAGACGACCCCGACACCAATGTTAGAGTAGAGGTGGGTACTGCTACGCCCGCCACCGAAACGTCACCGGGCAATCCGGTGGTCCTAGCGCTTACGAAAGCCATAGAGAAAGTAAGCAACCTTAAGCCGACTATGATGGGGATTGGTGGCATCACCGTGGCAAAAGTATGCATTCTTGTTGGCATACCGACTGCTGTATTCGGTCCGGGCGACGCGAAGATGTGGCACGTAGCAAACGAATGTATAGATATTTCCGAGTTGCTCTCTGGCGCCAAGATCTACGCACTGACTGCTGTCGAACTGTTAAGATAAGAGTAGAACCAAGGACCAGACACAATTCCTGTATGAGGTCAGTTTCTACATCAGCGCCGAAGATCTAGCATTACGCAGTATCTTTTGTTGACTGTCCTATGGTGTACAAATGACATCTGACGAAGTGGCCTTTCTCGATCTCGGCCATGGCTGGTTCTTCTCTTCGGCAGATTTCTCTTCCCTCAGGACATCTGGGATGAAACCCACATCCTGGAGGCACATTGACCGGGCTCGGGATCTCTCCTCTCGAAACAATCTTCTTCGGCTTAAGGATCTCCTCTTCGTCAGTGATTACCGGCACCGATGAAAGCAGCATTCTGGTATACGGATGTAGAGGCTTCTGGAAAAATTCCGCGGCTGGTGCTATTTCACATATCTTACCCAGATACATTATCGCCACTCTGGATGCTACGTTTCGCATCAGGCTTAGATTATGTGTAATGAAGAGGTATGATAGTTTGAATTCCTTCTGGAACCGCAATAGCATGTTTATTATCTTTGCCTGTTGTGAGACATCCAAAGCAGAGGTAGGCTCATCCAACACTACAAAAGATGGATTCGTGGCGAGCGCCCTGGCGATGGCCACCATCTGTTTCTCGCCACCTCCAAGCTCCCGCGGATATCTGTACATGAAGTCTGTTGGCAGTTCAACCATATCGAGCAGCTCTTTCACTTTTTCTTCGCAGTCGCCCTTAACGATGTCGTGCGTTTTGAGCGGTAACTCGACTATTTGTTTGACCGTTCTCTTTGGGTTCAAGGATGAGCCGGGATCTTGAAAAACGATCTGGATCCTCTTCTTCAAAGGCTTCGGCCGTTTCTTCACTCCAGTGGAGAGGTCTGCTCCTTCGAAGTAGATCTTTCCATCCGTCGGCGCGTAGATCCCCATTATGACGTAAGCTGTGGTACTCTTTCCTGAACCTGATTCTCCTACAAGTCCGAAGGTTTCTCCATGTTTCACTGAAAAGCTGACCACATCCACGGCCCTAACTATGCCTTGAGAAGTCTTGAAGTGCTTTCTTAGGTCCCCAACTGTGAGGATATCCTCAGTCGAAGTTCCAGCCATGTTGCTCACTTCTGGTAAAGGAAGCACGCGACATCACGGTTGCCCGCATCGAGCAGTCTTGGTCTGTCTTTCTCACATATGGGCATTGTATGCTCGCATCTCGGGTGAAATCGACATCCTTCCGGTGGATTGAGATAGCTGGGAATTCTTCCCCTAATGCTTTCAGGTATTCCTCCACCAGTAAGCTTGGGGACGGCCTTCAACAGGCCTTGAGCGTATGGATGTAAAGGGTTTGAGAACAGGTCCTGTGTCTTTGCGACTTCCACTATGTTCCCCGCGTACATTACGTAGACTCTATCGACCAGGCCTCTTACTGCACCCAAAGCATGGCTTATCAATATGACCGATATGCCCCTCTCTTCAGCCAACTGACCTAGTAGTCTCAAGATCTGGTCTTGGATGGTGACATCTAGAGAAGTCCCAGGCTCATCAGCGATTAACAGGTCGTGAGCAGACACCAAGGCCATTGCGATGCAGACTCGTTGTCTCATCCCGCCGCTTAACTGAATTGGGTAGTTGTCCATTATCCTCTCCGGGTCAGGTAGGGCGACATCTTGAAGCACTTGAACAGCCCGAGCCCTAATCTCCTCTTTGGGCAGGTCCTTTCCAGTCTTAGGGTCTATGGTTGAGTATCTGATCACGTCCGTTATTTGTTCGCCAATCTTGAATACAGGGTTGAGGGCTGCTGTTGGGTCTTGGAAAATCATGGAAATGCCTCTTCTTCTGACTCTTTGAACATCTTTTGAACTCATTTTTAGAACGTCCTTGCCTCCGAAGAAGACCTCTCCCCTCGGTATTCTCGCCGTTCTTGGAAGGATTCTCAATATGGATTTCATTGTGGTTGTCTTGCCGCACCCTGCTTCGCCTACTAGGCCGACCTTCTCACTCTTCCCTAACTGGAAATTCACTCCGTCTAATACCCTAAGCGTTCCTCCGTAAACGCTGAACCATACATGCAAATCTTTGATCTCTAATAGTGACGTAGTCACTGAAGCTAGACCTCTTCAGTCGCGAATAGGTCACGAACCCCGTCCCCCAATAGGTTGAAGCCAAGTATGGTAACCACAATGGCGAGTGAAGGGAACAGGGTCACCCACCAAAGGTCAGGCAAATACTTCGCCCCGTCCGAGACCATAGTGCCCAAGTCCGGTGTAGGAGGCTGGGCCCCTAGTCCAACGAAGCTTAGGCTTGCACCGATTAGGATGACCCATCCTACATCCAAGGTGACCTTAGTGAGAATAGGTGCGAGACAATTCGGAAATATTTCCCTAAATAGTATGTGGAATGTGCTAGCCCCCGTTGTTTCCGCTGCTTGGACAAAATACTCGTTTCGAAGAGAAGACGTAACGCTGTACACGAGCCTGCTGTACCAAGGCCACCACATAAGTGAGACAGCCATCATGGCGTAGAATGCGCTAGGAGTCAGGACGGAACATATTGCCAACGCGAGAACTAGAGGCGGGACTCCAATGAATACGTCTGTTACTCGCATGATGATAGTCTCTATCCAAGATCCTCTGAAGTATCCTGCTATCAATCCCAGAATGACCCCCGGCGGCGTCACCAATGATAGTACGACAACAGCCATCATCAAGGAGTACCTGAATCCAAAGATTATTCTAGTAAGTACGTCTCTGCCCATTATGTCGGTCCCCAACGGGTATTTCCAACTTGGGGGCTTATTCGCATTTGAAAAATCGACGAAAAACTCAGCATGTTTAGGATAAGGTGCAATAAGAGGCGAGGCAATTGTCACAGAGATGATTACAACAACCACAGCCAACCCGAGGATAGATAGAGGACTCTTGGAGAATTTGTACCAGCCTTTTCTGATGTCCTGCGTTCTTCTCTCGGAAACCAAGGGCATAGAACTACTCAGCTCGCTCAATAACCCTGATTCTTGGGTCCAAGTAGGCGACTAGGATATCGACTATGACGTTCGCGATTGCGAACAATACCCCTGTTACCATGACCACACCCACAATTGCGTTCAGATCTTTGTTCATCATTGCGTTTACTCCATACCTAGAGAACCCTGGCCAGTTGAAAATGAGTTCTGTTAGAAACGCGTTACCTACGGCAGAAGCAGTGTCTAATGCCATTATGGCAACGGTCGGTATCAAAGACGGTCTCAGAAGATACTTCAATATGATTATCCGTTCAGGAATACCATGCGAAGTAGCCGACAAAATGAAATCCTTATTCAAATTCTCCACTATACTTGCTCGGGTAATCCTGGCCTCTTGAGCCATGCCGCCTAAGACCAAGGAGAATGCTGGCAAGGCTAGGTGCCACAATGCGTCAACATAGGCGGCGAAGCTCCCTGCTATTAGGGCGTCAAACGTCATGAACCCAGTTATCGCTGGGACCCGCACAAGTCCTTCAGTTAATCTTCCCATGGTTGGGAAAAGATTCAAGAAATACCCAAAGATCACAACGGCCAATATGGCGAATACAAACCCTGGAATAGCAACCCCAACATACGAAACCAACCTCACCGTGTTATCGATCCAAGTATTGGCGTACCTACCTGCAAGGACTCCTAAGGCTATCGCAAGAACGATTCTCGCTATCGTAGCGTACATGATCAACTCCAGCGTTGCAGGCAGGAACTCAACTATGTCGCGGGCGACATCTCGATGTGTGACGAGAGAGTACCCAAGGCTACCGCTAAAGCCATCTCTCACCCAATAGTAGTATTGAAGAAGAAACGGCTCATTCAGGTGCAGTTCCTCTTTGAGCTTCTCAACGGCCCACTCTGGGGCCCTCGGCCCAAGAGCCATTCTGGCCGGGTCACCGGGCAGCACTCGGGCTATTGCGAAAATCAGGATTGAAAGGCCAATCAACGCGAATAGGATAGATCCGATTCTCTGTCGGATGTAAACCGAGAACTTCACACATCTTCCTCATTATGCATAGCTGCTAAGGATTGAAACGACTTTCCCGTTGGAATAACACGTGCCCGGCTATGCTGCCAGAAGCTCACGTCTCTTCTCGGGGTAGACTTGTATGAAGCGAATCTCCATCTCGTAACCCATCAAGGGACATATCTGTCCCTTGGCCACAGGCCAATCGACATAGTATGCCTGATAGGCTCGTCTGGTTGGCTCCATAGCTAGGGGGATCGTCACAGCCATATCCTCTAGAATCTCCTCTATCTTCTGATATTTCTGGAACCTACTCTCTATGTCAATCGTTTCCACTGCGTCTTCGATCATCTTGTCGATTGTTGAGTTGAGTAGCCACTCACCTTGCTCCCATGTTTTAGTAGAGCTCGAGTGGAATCTTTGCATCAACATTGAGCCTACCTCCATGTAAGCGGCACCACAGCTAACTACCACCAAGTTCGGGGTCTTCTCCATGCTTGCCATCTCATCAATGATGGATAGCCAAGGCACCTTGACCACTTTCACTTTTATTCCTATCTCAGCCATGTTGCTGGCGAATAGTAGCGCAATTTTTTCCCTCAACGGGACTTCCGCGACCCAGTGCAGTTCAACTTCATATTTGTCAAGCTTGTCGTAATACTTGGATTTCTTCAATTCTTCCATGGCTTTCTTCAGGTCTCGGTTGTACTCCGGTATCTTCTTGTTGTGTCCTGGGAGATTAGCGGGAATGACTCCTCTCGGCTTCCTTGCATCTGGAGAGACCTGTGTGACCATTGCGTCGTAGTCAAACGCCAAAATCATGGCTCGACGGAAGTGAACGTCGTCGGTTGGTGGCTTTCTATTATGCGTCATCATATAACTGATACCGACACCCGTGACATAGATCGCCACATCAACACCTTTCATTTCGTCCATCACTTTCAGGTTTTCAACGGTTTGCCACGGGTCCGAGATTTCGAGTTCTCTTCTTCCTATCATTGTTCTTACTGTGACGGCTTCGGTTGTCAATATGAAGCGCACTTCATCCGGCGCGTTTGGCTGAACGGTCACCCAGCTATCCTTGAAACGCTCCATCACCAGTTCCTCCCCGACCCGAAACTCCTTTACCATGTATGGTCCGGATCCGGCGTCATTTCTTACTAGCCAGTCCTTGCCGTAGTCTCCAAATTCTCCGTAGGGGCCAGGTGTCTTGATATTCTTCGTCACAAGATCCTTGTTGAGGATGAAGAGTCTGACCAAAGTGCTTACGAAGGGTCCAAATTTCTTTTTCAATTTGAACTGAACGGTATACTTGTCAGCTGCCTCGGTTTTCTCTATGTAAGGCTTGTATAAGTGAGCGAAACCTGTTCCGAGAGTGAGTATCCTGTTCGTCGAGAACACAACATCTTCGGCTGTCAACTCTTTGCCATCGTGAAACTTAACTCCACGTCTCAAATAGAACGACCATGTCAGGCCGTCCTCTGAAGCTTTCCAGCTCTCCGCTAGGTGAGGCTCCATCTCACCTGTCACCTTAGGATGGACAAGAGTGTCGTACAGGCTGATCATAGACGTAGTACTTGCTGCGTCGCTTCCGACCCCGGGGTCAATGTATATCGGCGCAGGGAAGGTAGTTCTGAAAATCCTTTTTTCAGCCGGAGGAGGCGGCGGAGGTGGGGGCCTAGGAGTCAGGAAAAAAGCTCCGACAATTATCGCAACAACAGCCACTCCGACTACTGCGGCAATAACTCGTCTATTCTTTCCCATCATGTCGAAAACATCCTGAGCTTATTCCGTTTGAGATCGGTTTCAGATCAATATAAGACTTTCGAGAATTGTGTTTTGTTGAACCAGCTGAATTGCAAAAAAGGTGTATAGATCGTTGGCGGACAGCAGAAAACGCCTGATTTCGCAAGTTCCTTCTTGATATGTCTTCCTCGCTACTCATACTCTGCGTTAAAGTTCCCATGAGAACCGATCTACATGACGTAAACAAGAATCGAAGCTATTTTCTTGTCGGGACAGAAACCAACTCGCGAGGAAGTTTTGAAAGATTTTCCACACCGTTCTCCGTCACCAAAACGTTGTCTTCGATGTTCATTCCGTAGGCGCCGATCACATAGTATGAAAGTTCTGCTGCCAGAACCATTCCAGGTTGCAGCGCAAGATTCTCTTGCGCACTCACGAATGGCGGCTCCTCTCCGCCCAAACCTATGCTGTGACCTAAGTGGCCGCGACTGTACTGAGGGAAGCCTAGTTCCCTTACAGTGGATTGCCCGATCAGGAACAAGTCGGAGAATTTCACACCGGGCTTCATAGCTTCCCTAACCTTCCGTTGGGCCACCTGAAGAGCATTATACAGTTTGGAAGCGTGTTCAGTTGGCTTCCCGACAACGAAGGTTCGGCATATGTCTGCTGAATATCCCTTGTAGATTGCGCCACAATCCAGCCTCAAGATGTCGCCCTCTTTCAATACGCGTGAAGAAGGAGACAGGTGAGCCCCCCCGCTGCGCTCTCCTGTACCCCAGGTACCCAGACGCGGTATGCCGTCGAGATCGATTACTGCGCGGTTGTATGCTCTGAAAACATCTAGTTCCGTAACATCTTTCTCTAGCGCTTCTGATGCAACATCTACGGCTACCTTGATGCCCGCCTCAGCTATTTCCGCAGATGTTCTCAGTTTGTCGATTTCATCCTCTGATTTCATCATTCTCATCTGCCACCACAATGTGCTACTTGACATGGGCGGGGTGCTCACGTCTACGATCTCTGCGGCAGGTACAGCTCCTTTAATTCTCTGATAGGTGCTCACGGGAAGGGTGTCTAGTTCTACGCCAAGTCTTCCTTTCAAAAGCCCTTTATCTCTTAAGGCATCAGCCAAGACCGAGAATAGGTCAAATTGTTCAGGTTTCGAATCAATTTTCTCTGACTCACGTACGAGTTGCGCCCTTTTCTCGAAATATATCCACGATTTGACGCCTCTAATATCGTGAATCCATGTTTCCTGTCTGAGAGTCTCAACACCCCAGTCGGCACACAGGACAACTGGCTCTTCGCCTTTTGGGAATATTGCTGATAAAGGAAACACGAAACCAGGAACTAGACACGAGATATAAGACCATAAGCTATCGGCTCCAATTGCATAGTTCAGGTTGTTGGATGGGTGCATCACAAGTAGTCCGTCGACACGATTTGTCTCCATCAAACATTTTAGCTTCTTTAGATCCAGACACTAACCCTCACCGAAAGATCTGTGAGAAGTGTCTTTAAGATTTTGGAACTTCCTAGTGTCTGTGCAATCAGATGATGCAATCCACAAATCTTGGTGGCGAAGTTACCCGTCGTCAAGTCATCGAGCTACCTGACACAGCATGTTTCAACTTAAATATTGGCGCATGTACAACAATTGGGAGAGCAAGGTGTTTCTGTGAGAATCCTCTACATAGGCGGATCCAAACAACTCAAAGAAGGCTTCTATGAACTAGCAAAACCTGAACCCTCAACGATTGTGGATTTGACCCCGTTCAAAGAAGGTTTGCCCCATTTGGAGTATGAGTTCTATGAGCACGTAGCTGTCGGCGACATCCTAGAAAAGGTCATGAAGGCTGAAACGGAGGGATATGACGCGGCAATCATTGGATGCTTCTATGACCCTGGCTTAAGGGAGGCTAGAGAACTAGTGAGCATTCCGATAGTCGGCGTTTGCGAGGCAAGTGTGCATGTCGCATCTATGCTAGGACATAGGTTCTCCGTATTGGTTGGTAGAAGGAAATGGATTCCCAAGATGAGAGATAACATTAGAATATACGGAGTTGAGCCGAAGATCGCGTCTTGGAGGGTGCTGAATCTTACTGTTCCAGAGATGCGTGATAAGGAAGTAACGGAAAGAGCCGTGTTGAGAGAGGCCACCGCGGCCGTAGAACAAGATAATGCGGAAGCGGTGGTCTTGGGCTGCACTGGCATGTTCGGTCAGGCAAGGAGAGCACAGGAAGCCCTAGGCGTACCGGTACTCGATCCCGTCATTACTGGATTGCGAGTTGCGGAGATGCTTGCCGTATTGTACAGAAAGTATGGAATAGGTCACTCCAAGAAATTTGGATATGAGCCTCCTCCAAGAGAGGAGTTCGAAGCCATTCTCCGCTCTGCCAAGCAGCACAACTAGGCCACATACTCCTGTAGCTTCGTATGGCTTCTAGAATCTCCATCTCCTTCCGGATTGATTCAAATGAAGACTCTTAGAAAGCAGGACATGTTTGATCTTCTTGTTGGCACAGGTATGCTTGGATGCGGTGGAGGGGGAAGCGAAGGACTAGGCCGGCAGCTCATAGGCGCAATCTACGATTCAGGCAAGGAGTTTTCCTTGATAGATCCCACGGAGATTCCTGACGGCGAATATCTCTGCATTACCGCCGGAGTGGGAGGTGGAGTCGGAAGGGAGATCAAGGACAAGCTCAAGCCGTACCTCGCTCCTACGGAGAAGCAGAACCCGGTTGAACTCCAAACCCGAACCGCACAGAGAGCAACAAGAGAGCTAGAAGCGCTCATCGAGAAGCGCTTCTTCACCTATGTTCCAAGCGAGATAGGTCCGGGGAACACTGTTCTCCCCATGTACCTGGCGGCCCTTGAAGGGAAGCCGGCGATCGATGCCGACGCATGTGGAAGAGCCAAACCTGAGATGTCACTTTCCACCACTCACGTCGCCGGAATCCCGGTCACACCTATGACAATGGCGAACACAATCGGAGACCTCATGATTCTGAAGACAGCAGCAGACGACTACCGAGGCGAAGACATAGCACGCTATATGGCGGTCATATCGGGAGGCATGGTCAGTGTCGCAAGAGCCCCAAGCATCGCTGGCAAGTACAAGCAGGGCATAGTTCGCGGCTCTATATCGCGGAGTATCAAACTCGGATCCATCGTAAGGAGCAGTAGAGAGAAAGGCCTCAACCCCGCGGAATCGATCCTCGAATCTGAGCCGGACTCCGTGCATCTCTTCCACGGAGAAGTCTCGTCTTGGACAAGGAAGGAAGAGGGTGGATTCATGTGGGGAGACATAAGCCTTCAAGGCTTGGGCGATTTCCGGGGACACCGCCTCGATGTGTGGTACAAGAACGAATACTTGGTCACATGGATGGATCGCAAACCTTACGCAACATGCCCCGACTCCATTTGCATGATTGACGCATCCAGTGGAGAGGGGCTATCGGCATGGGTTCCAGATCCGAACACGCAGATCGGCAGAGAAGTCGAGATCTTGGGGTTCAAAGCCGACAAGCTATGGCGAACGGACAAAGGAATCAAGCTCTTCGGGCCGAGGCACTTCGGATATGACATAGACTTCGCTCCCGTAGAGAAAGCCGCCAGATCAGGATGAAGAAGGAGCAGAACCTCTGAAGGCCAAGAAAAGAGTGACTACTTGGTTCTCCTTTTCGCTCATGTTCCTCACTTTGGCTAGAGTAGGGGGGTAAACTTGGCTGAACTCAACCCCTTCTCAGGATCCAAGGTCATGTCGTATATGGGTGTTCGAGGCTTTACCCCATAGACGAGAATGCTTCCGCACCTGTCGAGGATGCGGAGATGAGTCGCCGCCATATTACCGACAGTTCCTACAAGGTATTCATAACCAGGCTTTGCAAGTATATGGGCGAGTTCTCTGTGGCGAATAACGTCTATCGATAGCTGGCTCAGGGCGCTCTCTGCATACTCAACGCCAAAGATGTCGACGAAATGATCTAGGGCAACCCACCAAATCACCGGCTTTCCCGTTTCCTTCCTCAGGCTTGCTCCTATCGCCAAGTACTCCGCTAGTCTTTCTTCAGGCGTCTCTCCCTTCAGAAGCACTGAGTAGGGTTTCACATCCCCCTCGGCCTTGCTCCACTTCTCAGCTATTCTCGTGTACTTTACGTTCTCTCCTGCGGAGATTGCCAATCGTTCGTATGATCCGGCAGGGTCTATTCCTAGCGAACATACTCCGACACTTGGAGATCCATTGTTCAATAGATTCGCAATTATCGAATGCACGATGACTCCGTAGGCGGAGAAGGCAACAGCTTCCGCTACTTCGAGAAGCACGAGGGATCCTCTTGGGTATCCTCTTCCAAGAATCTCGTCCAGCGATCTGAGTCCAGTTGAGAAATGGCTATCGGAATCCGGAACTCGCTTTAGCCTTCTCATATGCTGAAACGCCTTATGATGGAACGGTGGAAACGCTGTGAAGCCTCCCTCCAGTGTGAATGGGATGACGGGAGAAATCATCCTTGTTCCTCTAAGTTTGGCGAATACTAGTTCTCGTAGAGTCCTTCCATGGTAGTCCGACCTTTTGAGGAGGAAGACCCCGTCTGCTATGAAATCCTCTGCCGAGTTGCCAATGTAATCTTTGTCTGATTGTAACTCTTTTGTGATCAGTGTAGTGCATCCATAACTTGGGACTAGCTTCGTTAAGACCGTATGGGTGAAAATGCGAGACTCATATTCGTTCGTGAAGGACTGAGACAGCGCAGTAATTGAGTCAATCACAAGTCTCTTCACTCCGACATCCTTAATGGTAGCCATTATCGAATCCATCATCGTTGGTAGTCCCTCACCTTTCATTGAAGGAAACGCAAGAATGTGGATCATTCCGCACTCCTCAAGATCGGAGAAGTGCTCCCCGAATTGCTGCAAGAGGTTAGCTAGAAGAGCCTCCTTGGATTCGATCAGCGACACGTAGAGGCCCTTTTCATTGTACATAGAGGCTCCTGCCTCTAGATACTTGCAGCACAATGATGTTTTCCCGCTGCCCGGCGGCCCAGTAACTAGGACTAGACTTCTCTCCAGAAAGCCTCCTTGGATCATGGGGTCAAGTCCAGCAACCCCCGTCGGAACCCTCTTCAGCATGAAACTCTTCCTAAGGCCGGCCGGCCCGCAGACGGTTTCCAAATAGGCACCTCAGATCTTAGGTCTCTTGGCGCCAAGGTCTGAGTCCCTTGGTTCTCTTCTCTCTTGGTTTTGACTGCTAGGAGACTCCAATTTGAACAGTTGTTCGCCCTATGGGGACACACCTAGAAGAAACGAGCCGGATCTTTTCCATACGCCGATCCAGATTCTACACGGGGATTCGTCGTCTTCTCAGGCAATCAGTCAAGCGAAAGTGCGGCTCAGGAAACTCGGAAGAAGGCGGCATATCTGCCAGCAGATGAGTTCAAGGGCCCCGTTCGCCGCAAGATGGAGAGGCCGCGAATAAGGCCAACTTGGCCGTGGTCGACAGACCTTCGGCTAGCGGTTTTTTTGGCTCTCTACGACCGAAGTCAACCAGTTGAGGCGAGAGATCGAGGGGTCTGAAGCAGTACGTCGCCATAGATCTAGCTCTCTGAAACTGTCTCGCCGCACATAGTGCATTTCTTCAAATGGAATTCCACTTGGTTAACTATGTACACCCACTGATGGCTGCAGCTAGCTGAGGCGCTGATCATACGATCCACCTTTCTCGCCCCCCGGATCAAAGTTCTCCGGGTTCGATATAAACGGGAGAGATAAACGAATGTGATCATGTAGAGGCGCTGATTTGCCCTTTCACTGGCCCTCTCGCTTTCTCGCACATGATCAGTACTTGATTTTTCCCAGACATAGCATAGCCAATGCGCGTCCAATCAGGCTCAGCCCTGCCACGACTACGAGCAGCGCCAAGAATGACCCGAACGCTATTATCCCAAGGCCAATCCTGTCGAGTAGGTATGCCGTGCCCACCCAGAAGACCCAGTCACCCAAAGTGTGTGAAACTCTTCTGGCGCGATCCTTGGTCCAAAGCTGAAGGATCACGAGGAGTCCCAGCCACAGGCTCCAAGTGATGGCAAAGTTCCTGAGGATATGGTACAAGAAATGATGTGAGGAAGAGGGCGCTGGATAGTATATGCCGTCGAAGAGCGGAACAGGCCTCAGGTCCCCTAAGAAGGTGCGGATCTCATCAGCCAAGGGATAGACTATGAAGAAAACTCCGGCCAGGACAAGGAAGACGCCTAGCGACGCAGCTCTCAAATTCCGGCTGACTCTGACTCGACTGGGTTCGTTCAAAGCTTCAAGGCCTGCCGTTACGACTACTTTCTTCTCAGTGCCGCTGCTACTATGACAAGTCCTATCACAATAAGCAGCGTCGACCAGAAGAACTTTGCGAGTGTTCTGACCATGTTCCAGAAGCTGAAGGATGCCCAGAACCAGAGACCTATCTGATCAAGTGCCCAGGCCGCTCCAAAG
>Ga0315308_1000875_pt1 | contig 17311 bp, 14 predicted proteins | sample TDP3_MG_FD_203078 | JGI IMG/M metagenome (GOLD analysis project Ga0315308, IMG submission 203078) | Freshwater sediment microbial communities from Lake Towuti, South Sulawesi, Indonesia - TDP3 | ecosystem: Environmental > Aquatic > Freshwater > Lake > Sediment | place: Indonesia: South Sulawesi... | reverse complement strand
CATTTCAATGATTTGATCAACAAATTCGAGCAATATAAAGCTGACGCAGCTTTGTACGTCGAAAGGCTTAGAAATCCGACAAGGTATGGAGTCGTTGTCGGAAAACGAATTGACAAGAAAGTGATCAAGGTGACAGATATTCTGGAGAAACCCTCTTCTCCGCCGTCCAACATTGCCGTAATCGGTATTTATATATTGAATGAAAAAATCTTTGAAGCCATTGAGAAGACAGAGCCAGACAAGAATAATGAAATACAGTTGACAAACGCCATTAATCAGCTCATAGAAGACGGAAACGATGTCTATGCAATAGAGCTGAGCAAAGACCAAAAGAGATTAGATATAGGAACCCCTGTGTCCTACTGGACTGCGTTGAGAAGAACACTATCTGGATTTACCTGTGAGAACTTTAGTTCTAGTTCATAGTGACTATCAGTCTAAGAGATGTGGGTGCGAAATGCCTCCAGAAGTCAGTGTTGTAATTCCTACGTTCAATAGAAGCAATTATGTTCGCTTAGCGATACAGAGCGTCTTAGATCAGACCTTTGAAGATTTCGAGATTATCGTAGTCGACGATGCATCAACAGACAACACTGCTGAGGTCATAGAGAAGTTTGATGACGAAAGAATTCGCACAATTCATCACAGGAGAAACCAAGGAGGATCAGCTGCTAGGAACACAGGAATAAGATGCTCCAAGGGAGAGTTCATCGCTTTTTTAGATGACGATGATCTATGGATGAAGAATAAACTTGAGAGACAGCTAGACCTCATTTACAAGAGCAATGGAACAAGCATAGTCTACACGCATGTTAAGTTAGTCAACGAAAATGGAGAAACGATAAGCTTCTACATGCCCTCTTTTAGAGGGAACATCCTCCTTATTCTACTAAAGAAAAACTACGTAGGAAGTTGCTCAAGTGTACTAGTCAGGAAAGAATGCTTCAGCAAAGTGGGTCTCTTTGATGAGAATCTACAGGCAGCCCAAGACTACGATATGTGGATTCGATTGGCTAAACATTATGAGTTTGACTATGTCAATGGACCCTTGGCTATATACCGGATACATCAAAGAAGGATTACCAGCAACCCGTATGCCAAAGTGCAGGCAGAAGAATACATGTTTAGGAAATTTTCAACGGATTTGAATTCACATCCTAATTGCAGGGAAGTGCTTGGTTGTTGGCACTATAGACTTGGAAGAGCTTACTGTGAATGTGGAGAAATAAGCAAAGGCAGAAAGGAATTTCTGAAAGCAACAAGCGATAATCCACGTTCTATTATCTACTCTCTTAGATTATTCGCTTGTTTTTTTGGTTTACCGATTCACGATGCCCTAGTCCGACTTCTAAAATATGGTTTGCCACAATCCATCAAATCTGAGGTCACCCTCTAACAATCTAACAACCGCGCGTCGAGAATTAGCACGCGCTGAAAATGAAAAATCTCTTAGAGGTCTAATAGGCAAAAATGATGTTTGGATACATATCAAAAAGCGAATTCCCTCAGATAGAGAACTACCTTGAGAAATGCGACCCAAGGGGAATTGGGTTTAGATACAGGTGTGGTGCAAAGAAAGCATTTTTCTTCAAAGGAGGCGCAGTGAAAGAGAACGCGCGCGCATTTTATTACGATTCAAATCGCTTGATATTTTGTGAAGGGATTCCAATAAGAAGGTCAGATGATAACAACTACGAACTAGTTGACACAATAAGTGAGGAGGATATCAAGAAGGGATTCCATAATCTTATTAACGAAATTGTGTCAAACGTAAATGTGGTTTTTTTCAAAAAAGGAAATGATCCGAAGCTATATTTGTCTTCAGATAGAGCGGGAGTTAGTCGTATCTATTATCAATGTACGGACAAAAGTGTAGTCTTTTCCTCCAGCTTTTCTCTTTTGCTGCATTTCGCACCTTTACGGATAAAATATGAAACAGTCTACTCAATTCTTAAATATGGCTATACTCCTCCACCATCAACTTTAAGCAAAGACGTATATGTTGTTCCACCATCACATTACGCCAAAGTCGATCTATTGAAGAATGAAATTTCCCATCATGCTTATTTCAGATTTCGATTTTCAGAAGAACACGGCTTCAACTTAAACAGATTAGATCACATTCTCGAAGCCACCTCTGAGATACTCAGTCAAATGGATACTTGTTTGCTCCTCAGTGGCGGCGTTGATTCTACTCTTCTTGCTCATAAAATTCGTGACCGATCCAATAAAGATCTGAGATCATATTTTCTTGCTTTCAGCAAAAATGATCCTGAATTACCTTTTGCAGAAGAGGCTTCTAAATCATCAAATTCCCAACTTGATGTCACCTATATTGATGAAAGCCGACTTCTTGATATTATAGATGAAGTTGCCACCTTTTATGATCACCCATTTGGAGATGGTTCGGTCATCCCAACATACTCTTTGATGAAGCATGTTGCTGGCGAACAAGAAAAGATAGTTATTGATGGGACAGGTGGAGACGGTTGTTTTGGGTTTAAAGCCATCGCCTTAGACAAACGTTGGATGTTTACATATGGTTTACCGAAGGCTGTAAAGAGACTGATTTCTTCAATCTATTCTCACTCAGGTATTTGGAAAAAAAAGGGCTTCTTCGAGGAGCCATTTAGAACTGTAGCGAAATGTTGTGAAGTGGATGGTGCCTTGGGACCGCACATTATTTCCCCACCAAACGATGTATTCATTTCTAACTCTAGGTATGATGAAAGTTTAGGAAGGCTTTCGATTGATTCGGTAAGCGAGCTGATTAGTTCTTCTTCGAAAAGGCGATTATTCAAGGAGAAAGCAATGGTTGCCGATACCATCTTTGTATGTGGAGGACGCGGAGGTAGAAAGACTGATGTGAGGAACAGATTCCCTCAAGTTCATACCGTATACCCTTACCTTTGGAAAGATATCTTAGAAGAACAGGGTCGGATTTCGTGGGCTGCCAAGGTTAATAACGGGATAGTGAAATGGCCACTGAAGAAACTGCTTGAGTCCTATGTGCCTCATAGCTTTATATACAGAAAAAAAAGTGGTCTTACTCCAGACCTTGAAAATTATATGAAGAATGAAAAAGTTTACAGTCTGATCAAAGAGACATTTATGAATCCAAGTATTGTGGATAAGTTAGTTAACAGAGACAAGCTTGTCAAGCTTGTCAAAAATCTCCCGAATATTGAACGTTATTCTGTTCCCCTACAAACTCTTCTTTGGGGGTTACTATTTGTCGAGTTATGGACGTCTAAACATCTATAGACTATTCACCTATACTAACGCCTAGTTGCTTTCATGCGCACGCAGACGCGTTAATGTATAAGATGCTGTCAGGAGGGTTGACCACGCACGCTGGAATCAACAGATCCAGTTGTGAATGTCTATTGCTGTGGTTTTATTGTGATGGCATTGATGACCCAGTTGGCGTCGCTTCCGCCGTCATCGTGGAATCTGATGTTGAGTTGACCGTCGGCAACCGTGACAACGAAAAGCACCCCCCCAAACAAGCCACTGGCAACGGTCAAGTCGTTGACTCTTAATATTCCTTCTGCGTAGGTGTCAATGAAGTCATGCCTATAGCTGTGGTCTCCGATGACTAGGATTAATTGGTAATTGCCGTTTGGAAGGTCAACGCTGAACGTATGGTCACCGCTCGACTGGACGAAATCTCTCCTGAGGTTGTCCGGTGCACCTCTGTCCCGAGAGCTCAAACCAACCGTGCTGCTCCAACCATAACCTAGTGAAGCCGAGTAGCCAGTGGAGCTTGAGACTCGTGTATGCCCCGCCTCAACAGGCGAGCTCGACGTACCAAAATCAAAGTACCTGCTAGTAGACGGTACCGCTGTTGGTCCTACTGTGTTGGTGTTTGTGACCCCGAGTGCGCGCTGAAGACGGGTCAAAATGGATTGGTTTGGTTCGAAACTTGCAGTGTTTGCCAGAATGTTGTCTCCTCCACCCTCAAGTGACAGGCGCCAATACATCCAGCCCACATTATATAATTGCATTCGTTTCAGACTTTCTTCCAACGCATCAAGCCTGCTCTGGGCAATAGATCGACCTCTTATCCACTCCAAGGGGAAATACTCGACGGACATCATCGGCAGATTGAAAGTTTCTCTCCAGCGTTTAACACCGGCAAAAATGCTGGTCAAGTCTGCGTAGTCATAATCCCACGTGTTTGAATCGTATTCAACCTTGCCTGGAGACATATGTCCCAAGCCGTAAATGATGTTGCTGTCTCTAAGTGGCATGGCGGTTTTGTAATAGGAGCTCTCACTACCTTGATGTATGGGCACGAAAACCACTTTGTTGCTTGAATATTTTCTAACTGCATTAAGCAAGGTGGGGAAGGTTGTCTGATAGTATTTGTTTGCTCTTGTCGAGTCCACACCCTGTTTATGATAGGGCATGTGCCACAAACAGTATATGCAATCTGGAAAGCGTTGAACCATCATCTCCCAAAACCTGGCGTACCTAGTCAATCCTCCAGATAGGTTCAAGTTAACGTAGTCATGTGTCGCCCAACCGTCCCAATCCGCAGTAACAGAAGGATCATAACACACCCGACCGGAGATTATGACCACTAATCCTGCTTGCCGGGCTAAGTCAACAGCACTCCTAAATTTTCGCAGATTCTGCTCATTATAAACTCCAACAGCACTCTTACTTGGCTCAAAATCCTTTGACCACCAGAACTCCACAAGAACGGAGTTGAAACCCCATTGCCTGATCTTATTGAAATGCTCGATTCTGAACCATCCGTAAATAAGTTGGTAGCTATGAACCGCAAAACCACGATAAACAACGGGTTCTGAAAGTCCGCGAACCTGTGGAACTGCTAAAACACATGAAATCGAGAGAATCACAACACTAAGAAGAATCAGCAGCCTGCAAGTTTTCAACGCTCTTTCCATTTCTTAGTACTCCAGTTGCCCCATTTTGTATCCGTAAATATGTAGAGATATATACCATGGACATGGCAGTATATATGAATTTGATTAGATTTGTTAAACAGATATACGTACAAAGGCTACATTCTGGCTCCTGGATCTTAAGAGCGCGCGCCTAATAGCTTCAGGGAGATATATGAAACCTAGCGTGAACAGCAGGTGCTTAAGACTACGAGGCTCACATCAGTTTGTTAGTCACTATCGCGCACTTCAATTCTGCTTGGAATTATGCGTCCCTCCACGATCTCTTGTACTTGATGCTGGCTGTGGTTCGCGCCCTTGGAACCCCACGAGTCCCAATTCTGACTGCATTGGTTTGGATGTTAGCCGTGAAAATGTGAAAAAGGCGCATAAGCAGAGTAAGAATCTTGACCTACGAAATATTGCGTGTGTCGTTGGAGATATTTTGAAGATGCCCTTTGCCGAAAGCGCGTTTGATGTTGTCCTGAGCCGTGACGTACTGGAGCATGTAGATAATCCTGAAGACGCGCTCAGGGACTTGGTTTTTTGTCTGAAAGCGAATGGCACACTGCTCGTCACCACTTCTAACTCAATGAACCTGACAATGTTTATTGATAGACTACTTCCACCTTCCGTATCCGACAAAATAACCCGTCAACTTGGGCTGTTCTACTACAAGCGTCATCGACGTCTAAATCCATGGTCACTGGCAAGAAATGTGCGCAAGAATAAGTTGGAGCCTAGGCTACTGATGTGCAGTGTTCCTCCGTTCAGTAGACACAAATGGTTGCGTGCACGTTCTCTCGAGACCCCTAGGATCATATGCCAAATCTGGTTTTTGTTTGATCGAATTTCAAATATGAGCTTCCTAAGGTACCTCAAAGAAGTCATGCTCATAATTGCTGAGAAGAGAATTCCAGAAAAAATCCAACAGTCAAACGGCAAAACTCACCATGCGGGTGATAGAATAGATAACACTCTCAACGTAGCCTTCAGATTACTGTTCTGGAAATACTGACGTGTATTGATAAAGCGCATTTAGAAACACACAAGATTTCTGCACGGTTTGCATCAGGAGATACCTTCAATCGTATCCGATTTTGCGCGTGGCGCACGCATTTTCAATTAAGGGGCTTGCAAATGATCGCCAACCGCCTCCCGCTTCAGAACTAATAAGGCTTAGGAACAACATTTTGCGCGCGCTCTATTTCTGGTCTGTGAGTGGGCAGGCCAAGACATTAATGGATCGCACATACTTGGTTTCATGGCAAGTGCGCTCGCAATGCTGAGATTAGTTTCTCTTGGAAAATGAATTCTGATGGGTCAGATAAGATGTTGACATTATTTTTCGGTTCACTTTTGGAACACCAGTAATAGCACCAGCCAAGCTTGCCTTCCAAGCATTTATCAAGGCTGTAGTTGAGAACTTCCATTCTGGTTTCTGTCAAGTCGGAGCTACTATACCAACTCATGGGGAAGTATTCTACACTAGCCATTGCTAAAGTCGGATGTGCTTGATGCCAAGTTATGAGTTCGCTGTATCTGCTATCAAGGATAGTTCGCCAGTTTGAAGGTGTGGGATCATTATATTCTGTTCTTGAATCAGACCCATGTCCGAAGCAATAGACTATTGTGCCGTAACCTGTGTATGCCTGCTGTTCCCCTTCAATAAAGGCTCTTCCGTTTTCACTTTGATGAATCGGAACATACCAAATGGGATTAGTATTCCCGCCATCTCGGATAGCTTGAAGCAACGCTGGAGCAGTTGTATTTTTGTACGTGTTCCAACTTGAACCCAAAACAGGACAGCTCTGCTTGTGGTATGGCATTTGCCAAGGACAAATCATGCAGTTGCTAAACTGGCCCGACATATAAGTGACAAAGTGCACATACCGTGTTCGACCATACTCACCCCCCCAATACTGATTCAAATTAACGTAATCGTGCGTGGGATACTTAGTACCACTCCATTGCCACCACTCAACAACGTTCGCACTAGGGGGGTCATGACAAACACGCAACAACATAACAACCTGCAACCCCGCGCCAATCGCTGACGCAACTTGACTCTTCACTGCATTTATGCGAGCAGTATTCCAACTGCCGTCAAGATTCTCAAAGTTACCCCACCAAAATTCGACACCGATAGTGTTGAAGCCATAATCTTTAATCTTCTGGAAATTGGCAGTGGTCCACTTATAGCTTGAAGAAAAGAAGTTGTTCGACGGAATAACAAAACCATAGTATGACGCGTCACCATTGTTAGTGCCATTTTGTGGATAGCGCATAGTCCCATTGCTCCTAACAACTGCGCTATTATTCTCTCCACCAGAAGTGTGGAAAATACTGCTTGAAAAAAGCGACAAACACATCAAGAGGCAAAGGCACAGAATCCTAGTCCGGTTCAAGTGTCCTGCTTCCTAAATTCATAGCCGAAGTATATATTACATCTTACGATTTAATAAACTTTTCGAGGAACTGACGAACGCTTCCAAGCCAAGACCATGTGCCCAACAAAGCTACGAACTTGGGCCAGCACTGCAAAGCTCAAGCGATGAACCATCTCCAAACTTCTGCAGAGATCGTTTTCTACTCGTGCTCTCTCTGGACGGCAAAGAATGCCTTCCTGCTATTTGTTTCTTGGTGGATACGTGTTGTTCGGACTCACACCAAAGCGTTTGTGCGCATCTAGGCGGTAAGGGATTCGCTACGAGCATTTAAAAGCGGCTGATCGCGATGGATAAATGTAAATCGTTCGTTTGGCAACTTCATCACTCCGTAGCTTATTCGGTGAGAAAGCCTAAGATGCATCTTGAGAGTGGCATGTTAATAATTTCGTCTGATATCGACGTAGGAAACAGAAAATTGGGAGTGATAAATGGCGGAAAAAATGATGCGAATGTTAGCAGGCACATGAGTGAATATCGAATCGGCGAGATAGAGGAGATCGCTGCCCCTTTATATGTCGAGGCTTTTGATCACTATGAAGTACCAGCAACTTTTGCCGTCAGGGGACAAGTGATAGAAGCCAACAGCTCAATTCTAGAGCTTCTTCGCAAATCCTCAGTTGAACACGATGTTGGAGCTCACGGATATTATCACAAAGAGTTCACAAAGCTTTCCCCTAGCGAGGCTGAAAACGAACTGAATCTGGTCTCGGTGGGTATGAAGAAGTTTAGGATTCTCCCAAAAAGCTTTATTTTTCCTCGAAACAAGGTAGCCTACCTTGATCTGCTTGAGAAATACGGATACAAATGCTACAGAAGCCAAGGCGGCTTTTTGAAGGATCGCATGTGTATAGAAAGACATGAGCGCTTGTTCAATATTCGCCCCAGTTTGTACCTTCATCAAAGTATAAGCTCAATATTTCTAAGAAAAATGGTTGATATAGCCGTTGCAAAAAAGCTACCATGCCATGTCTGGTTCCATTTATGGGATTTTGGAGAAAACGGCACATCTATTCGGAGGAACATCCAGAAGGTTCTTTTTCCATTGCTTGATTATGCAAAGAAGAAGGAAAAAAAGGGTTGTTTGACGCTTGAAACAATGCTCTCAGCGACCGAAAAGGTCGAAAAAAATGGGCTATAGCAGACAATTATTAAGAATGAGACCGAGGTTCACATAACACGAAGGCTCGATCAGTAGGGTGGCCCGAAGCTAGTGAAGAAGTTTAAGATACCTGCAGTCGTGCTTGGTGGCGGTGCCACAACTGGTCTAGGAGCAATAAGATCCTTAGGAAGAGCAGGAGTAGACGTTTATTACATGGATGATGAGACAAGTGAAGCCGTATACTCCAAGTATTGTAAGGAGTACTTTATCCTTCCTAAAGCTAGCCACAACAAAGATGAATTGAAGAAGGCCCTAACAAAACTTCATGATTTGGTAGATGAAGCTGTCCTATTTCCCGCATCAGATTCATATGCCTTAAACCTATCCGATTTAGTAGACGATCTAAGCGGTTACCACTTGTCTACCCCCGAAAAAGAAGTAACAGACATCCTGATCAAAAAAAGGAGATTCTATCAATCTCTTACCAAGGAGAATGTCCCTCATCCAGCCACGCATTTCCCAGAAACCGTAGAAGATGTCAGAAAGATAGGTGGGCGGATATCTTATCCAGCATTCGTGAAGCCATCCATTTCGCACTTATTTTACCAGCGTTTCCACAAGAAAGGTTTCGTGGCGAATTCGGAAGGGGAGCTGCTCAGATATTGGGCCTTCACGAAGAAAGTAGGGGTCGATGTGATGATTCAAGAGATAGTTCCTGGGCCCCCGACTAATCATGTATTTCTAGACGGGTACGTCGACAGAAACTTCAATCCTAAAGCTCTGTTTGCTCGCCGAAGGTTAAGGATGTGGCCTATATCCTTCGGAAATAGCAGTCTGTGCATAAGCATTCCAGTTTCAGAAATTATGTCTTTGAAAGAGAGACTTTTCAGCTATCTTAGATCCATCAACTACCACGGAATTTTCAGTGGGGAGTTTAAGAGGGACCAACGAGACGGCGTTTTCAAATTGCTTGAAATCAATTCGCGAACCTCAGCATGGTTTAATACCCTTAGCGCGAAATGCGGGATTAACCTGATGCTTATTGCCTACCTTGATGCGATAGGAAGAGACCTAGAATACTCGGAAGAATATGAGGCAGGTTTCAAATGGGCATTTCTTAGGGATGATCTCAGGTCCGCGATGAAAATGATGCTGAATGGTGATCTGAGCTCTGGAGAATGGATTTCCTCCTTACAGGGCAAGAAAGACTATTTGTTATATTCAAGGGATGACCAGAGGCCTTTTATCATGAGCCTTCCAAGCAACGTCCTCCAAATAATAAAGAGCAAGCGTGCCTAACGTAGTGGCTCGAAATGATTGAATCCGCCCGCTCGCGCGCTCTGACAGAAGCTAAATGGTACTTGGTTCAAATAACAGCAGGGCAAATCTCATTTGCACTCAGGTTTCAGTTATTCAGAGTCCCCTACCTTTTCGCGCTCAACAAAGCCCTACTTCCAAAAAGAATAAGAGCCCAGTTGAAATGGGGTATAAGAAGGGCAGTCACATTTAACCCCGCTCTGAGGCAACATTTCATGACAGGCAAAGCTTTGATTATATACTATTCTCGGACGGGAAACACCGAGAAAGTTGCATTGGCTATAGAGCGGGGCATAAGAAAGGGAGGCTTAGAGCCTACAATCAAAAAGGTTGCCGAAGCCTTTGACGAGGACTACTACAACTACGACCTCGTATGCTTCGGGACTTCCGTTCTTCATGCTCTCCCACCAGATCCTGTTATGAGACTAGTCAAGAAGAATTTTATCAAATATAGAAGACCCCCACGTGAAGTGAGAGTGCCAGCCCACCCAATTCCTGGGAAATACGCTTTGGTTTTTGTCACGTTTTCTGGTCCACACGTTGGGGTGCATGAGGCCATTCCGGCTGGAAAGTTTCTTGCGCAAGAATTCGAACATCTTGGCTTTGAGGTTAAGGGAGAGTGGTACGTTGTAGGAGAGTTCCATGGATGGAAACTGGGAAGCACTAGGGGCAGAATGGGAGATATTAGAGGTCGACCTAATTCTGAGGACTTGGCTAAAATAGAGGAAAAAACAATCAAACTTGTCAAGTCCCTAAAGACCGTGTCTTGAGACAATAAATATGGGCGACAGCAAGCTCGTAAACTAGAGCAAACACATATCGCTTTGTGGGAAGGAAAACACTGGGTGTTTATATGGAAAAGAAATACGAAATTCACAGACTGAGCGAAGATATTAGGAACCTCAGTTTGAGTACTGGGGCAGAGCTAGTCGGTTTCGCGCCCGCTGAAAGACTAGAGATAGGCTCTCCAGAGGGTCACAAACCATCTAGTTTAATGCTAAATGCAAAAAGTATCATAGTGCTGGCTTGCGGCAGACGGTTAAATGAAGACCGAGACTATGTATACAAATGGGGACCTGATTTTAGCCTAACTTATATCAAATTGAAGAATGAAGTAACGCAGCGTCGAACACAAGCAAGGAAATGCATAGAAGCCGTAAAAAGCTATCTTGTTGAAAAAAACCTCAGGGCTGTTACTGAACCACATGGCTGGTCGGGCATTCTGGCATTCAAAATGGCGGCTTACTTGGCAGGGTTAGGGGTTTTTGGAAAAGGAAGTTTCGTTGTCCATCCGAGACTTGGCCCCCTTAACATTCTGGCTTGTATTCTAACGGATGCTCAACTAGAATATGGAACTCCATTGACAATAGATGTATGCGGCGATTGCGTAGAATGTATAAAAGCGTGCAAGTACGGTGCTTTCAAGAAAGAGACAAGTTACAAGTGGATTGGGGAAAAGTGTCGATGCTATGATCTAATCATGAACCCAGTAACTCTCAAGTGGACTTACGGCCCCTGCAACTCCAAATGCGTAAATGTGTGCCCCGTAGGAGTACAGTCTTCCCCCTCAAGCAAAACACTAGATCTTTAGCTCTCCCCTGTAACGTACTTTCATGCGTCCGCTGAACATGTTTATCATCCTTTCTGCTAGAAGTGTACGATAAAGGTTTTCAGCGCCTTCTTCGTCGCTGACTAAGACGACATCTTCAGATGTAGCTTCATGTGATACACGCTTCATCCATTCCTCAGCTTCGGTTCTCATAAGTTTTGCCAAATAGTTCATCTTAAAACCCTGCCAAGTCAACATTCCACTTCTGTATTGATCAAGATCTACTTGGTCGGGTAGGACAACATCGTTCCCTTGATCTTTCTTAAGGTAGTAAGACTTTACCTTTGTCCGGCTTTTCTTCAAAACGGAAAGGCTTGACGTATACAACATTTTCATATCCTCTGACCAGAACTCAACTTACTTGTGACTACCATGATCAGCTAATAAACCTTTGTCACGGCATGGGTTTCGGATTGAGACCAATAGAGATTCTTGATGTCGGTTGTGGCGACAGACCAAAAGGGGATGTAAATCTAGACTTGTTCTACTATGCGAAATGCAGGAACTTGATAATCGCTGAAGCTCACCGTTTGCCGTTTCGAGACGGCGTGGTCACCAGAGTATATTCAAGACATAGTTTGGAGCATTTTGAAAACCCGCTTGAATTCTTTAGTGAAGCCAAAAGAGTCCTAGGAGAAGGTGGAACTCTGGAATGCACATATCCTACAGACAGAATGTTGACCAAAAACTATTCATAACTTAATCAACTTGCGATGATCCTCGGCCTTCAAGTGGAAGACATGGCTAGCGGGAACCGAAAAGCTTAACTACGGAGGCCACAAATCGCGGCTTTTTTGAGGAAGGAATGCACAAGATACTCAACGAAGAGCGCGCGCTAAATCGCCCGAACTGACATGGAGAGGGCGTTGTTTGTGCAAAAGCGATGATCATTTATGTCTTCTGAGAAATTTGTGAGGATAGAAAAGCTGAATATACTCAACGACAGAACGATTATCTTTGGGCTATCCTACTCGAGGCACCTCAAGAAGTATTTTTCATCAGACAAACTGTACATAGAGTATGACACAAGCATCAAACAACTGGACACAAGCATCTTGTACATTCCCGCAGTATCTAGTGTCGTAACTGTTGCGTGGGCACTTGGTGCAGGTGTCTATGTTGATGCCCTAGACAAGACCTACCTGAATTCCCTAAAGAAGATTGAGTCTACTATGAAGAGTTGGCATCCCTACTTTTCCTGCTCGACTGAGATTAACATCGAGAATCTTGTTTCAAACAGTTTTCACAACAATGAGTATGGCCTTCTATTTACTGGTGGGCTCGACTCTGTTACTTCATACATCAAACATAGACACAGGCAGCCAAGATTGGTGAAGATATGGGGAGCAGAAGTCGCGTTTGAAGACACGAAGAGCTGGAAACAAACTCGGCAGATGCTGGACGATTTCACTTCTAGAGAAGGCGCCAGAATCAACATCGTAAGAACAAACGCCCCAAGGATTACGAACAAACTGGCTTTATATAGAAAATTCGGGCTGGATTGGTGGCCACACATTAGTCATTCCATTGTTCTAACGGGATCCTCTGCGCCTTTTTGTTGTGCAACAGGAATTGGAACTCTCCTTATCGCTTCTTCGCGCCGCGCGCTTGCGCATCCATGGGGATCGCATCCGGAACTAGATAATGACATATCTTGGGCAGATGTGAAGGTCGACCACGATAGTTTTTCATTGAATAGGCTTGAGAAAATCAGGTATTTCCTTAAGGATCATATAGGAAACAATGACCACATGATTCTTAAGGTTTGCAACAACACTCAATTACCAGCTTCCAACTGTGGTCGGTGTATGAAGTGCCTGCGCACGATAACAGGCCTGACGTTGGAAGGGGTCAATCCTTACAGGTGCGGTTTCAACGATGTAAATAGCAAGACCTTCAGCCTGATTAGACAGCGCTTTTTGAAAAAACGCTTTTTTAACAGGAAATTGGCTGAAAGAATAGGCGATTTCTATGATAGAATAGGCGAAACATATCACTGGAAAGACTTGCAGGAATCCATACCCAGAGTCATAGAAAATGATTTGTACGGCTCCAAGAGGTTCTTTGAATGGTTTAAGAGCTTTGACACCTCAAAATATGTTCAAAATCTTGAAAAAAGCTGCAGTTTATCCGTGCCTAATCTACTCTCATGGCTCTATTACGAGTGCATTCCTACCATCTTGGACCATATGCCAAAGAGTGCACAGAGCGCAATCGACAGACTCGTAGTTCTCTTGGTGGATGCTTGTAACCGATTCCTTCTAGACTAGAGACTTGATAGCTGTCCTGATCGTCACCGGGTGCTATTTCGGAACCCCCGACTATTTACTATGTCTGGATTTGCACCAAGCGCTGCTTAGCGACGACAACATCTGGATTCAATCAGACAGTGAAGCAAACACCTCATTATAAACTCCGATCTGCATAGGATGCATAAAGATAGTCTGTGATGTGAACATCAATGTGCAGCATCTGCGCAGTATATGGCCCCAAAGCGGAGCAACACATAAAGAGAATATGTGCCAGCTTGGCGCCTCAACAAGGGGCCAGTAACGAAGGCTTCTTTATTGATGGAAACATAGCGTTAGGATACAAGGCACCCAAGATAGGCGGCACTCAGATTCCTCACCAACCGCTCGCTAACGAAGATAAGACAATCTGGATCACATTCGAAGGTGAAATCTACAACAAGGGGCAACTTATGCGGCAATTGCAGAAGAACCATAAGTTTCAGACAGACTTGAGCGCCGAAGTAGCGGTCCACGCTTACGAGCACTATGACTTCCACTGCTTAAATAGATTCAACGGAATGTTCTCCTTCTGCCTCTGGGATTCCAAGAAGGAGTGCATCTTCTCCGCCAGAGACAGATTTGGCATTACGCCACTTTACTATTACTGCTATCAAGATCACTTAGTTTTTGCTTCGGAAATTAAAGGCATACTTTCGGATCCCTCAGTCTCAAAAGAACCCAACGAACGCTTCATCTATGAATACTTAGTAACAGGCTATCCCAATAGGGCCGGAGAGACCTTTTTCATGGGAATCAACGAAATGATGCCTGCGCATTACATGGTTGTTGACAAAGGCGGGATTAATCCATACAAATATTGGCAGCCGGCAAGACATTTCGAATCCAATCTTTCGGTCAAAGAAGATGACTGGTTTGCCTCCGAGTTCCGTAAACTACTTAGAGACTCGATAAACATTAGACTCCCGGAAAATTCTCCTATTGGAACCTTCCTGAGCGGGGGACTTGACTCGTCACTTATTGTTTTTCTCGTCGACGATATTCTCAAATCCAAGCATCAAGATGGAGCCAAAAGCTCGAAACTCCAAGAGATTTTCTCTGCGATCTACAAGGAGCCAACAGAACAAGGTGACGAAAAACTGCACATCGAGCAAGTTGAACACGCCTTGAGAACAAAGGTCAACTATGTATTTCCATCGGTTGCTGGAGAATGGGACAGCATCAAACAGTTTGTCGTCAGTATTGAAGAACCAGTAGCCGTCTTCAACTACTACGTTTTTTGGTGCCTATTCCAAGCCGCGAAAAAGAAAACAAGAATAGTATTCAGCGGTCAAGGCAGCGATGCGATTTTCGGAGGCCAAACCAAACACGTTCTAACATACTTCAACGAATTGTGGAAAGCAAAAAGAATCGGAACGCTTCTAAACGAACTGGCCAAAAGTCTGGACTGGATGTTGCCTTGGCTGGTGTGGGCTATTCTTTTTGAACGAAAAGCTGAACAACAGGCAAAAATGCTGCTTGCACCACAGTTTGTGGCAGCACATGATCAAGGCGAAAGGAAAAAGAAAGACTATTCACTGCAGAGTGCACTTTATGATGATGTCACGCTGCACGCTGTTGAGTATCTTCGCGTTGACCACCGAGCTTCCTCTGCTTTTTCCATGGAGTGTAGACACCCCTTTCTTGACCACAGAATTGTTGAATTTGCTTTTTCGTTGCCATCAACTCAGAAGATTAGAGATGGATGGACTAAATACATCGTTAGAAACGCTATGAAGGGTCTAGTGCCCGAAGCTATAAGAAAAAAAAGGAAGAAATTCGGAACACCCATACCTCAGCAACGTTGGATGAGGGAACTACGACGAGACATTCGAGAGATCTTCGAATCGAACAAGTTTCGAGAAAGGGGATATTACAACCAGCGGGCTATTCTCGAAATCTTCGACCGTTACTGCGAAGGAAAACTAAGCCGCTTGGAGCGGCAACAATACGCAGATATGATCTGGAGAATAATCAATGTGGAATTATGGCTTGAAGCATTTGTTGACTAACTGAAATCAATTCGATGCGCCGAATAGAGGAGCTTGAGTTGGGAGGAGATGTGATTTCAGTCGAGGCGGTGCTGAACTCTAGGTGCTCCAGCGACTTTGAATTCGGTCCAAGAAAGAGACATTGGGGCACCCTGATTAATAAACAGCCACCAAAAGAGACAGTTAATCGTATACTCAGTTGCTGCAACGTCCCTCGACTTTCGAGTGGAAAACTCATCACGTGGTTCGAAAATGGATATCTCTTTCTAGGTTTTGATAAGCCGAATGACCCATACATTGAACACGTACTTCACATCGAGAGCGGCATGCAACACCAAGCAGTATACCTAAGCTGTGCAGCACAAGGAGTTGGAGCCTGCCTCCAAAACGAAGGCATATACGGAACGGAATACGAACGAAAAGTCGCAACCGCTAGACATTTACTAATGGAAATAGCTGATCCGTATGACTCTGGAAAATTGACGATGAAGGCTCCTGGACCAGAAAAACCCTTCGTAGCCGGTAAGAATCTAACTGAGCCTTCAAGACACAGCGATACAGAATGCTTGCCACAACTAGAAAGCGTGACACCGTTCAGTAAATCGGGCTCTTCAGCAACAAAAAGGGACATATCTCAGCTCCTGTGGGCCGCCAAGGGCAGAACGCCTCATCTCATACGCATGCACGCGTGGAATCTGATGTGGGGATTAACTATCCCTACGTGGGGAGGAGGCCAAGACTATACGAGAGCCTATCTTGTGGAAGATGACAAGCTCTTCATTTACAGAAACTGGACAAAGGATTTTTCTTCATTGAATAGACTACTTCGGCAGAGATTTAGGTGGACGAGAGGAAATCCAACCCATGACATACACTTTGTAAGAAAACTGAACATTCGCTCCGAGCTAGATGGGCATGACACAGCGATTATTCTGTGCCAGAATGAGAAAGCCAACCGCGCCCTCTGGGAAGTAGGATACATGCTTGAGAACATGTTCATCCAGGCGAGAGGCTTAGGCATATCTTATGAGTCAAAAATATTTAAAATTGAGGAAATTCCACAACTTGCTGAGGTAGGGTTGGCAGGTGCAGCTACAGCAGTTCTTTTATAGGTAACGGTATTAGGCAAGCTGAACAGGAGAGTACCAAGTACGCCGCATGGGTATGAGAAGATTCTCGTTACGGGCGGAGCTGGCTTCATCGGAAGCCATCTCATAGATAGACTATTGGAAGAAGGCTTCGATGTAATCGTCATCGACAACCTTGACTCAGGACGCCTTGAAAACATATCCCAGCATCAAAACAAGAAGGAATTTCACTTCATACAATGTGACATTAGAGACTTCGACGCGGTCAAGGAAGCCATGAAAGACATCGACGCTGTTTTCCACGAAGCCGCATTAGCAAGTGTGACAAAATCGGTGAAAAACCCAATCCTCACAAACAACATAAACGTTGGAGGAACGGTAAACCTCCTGAAGGCCTCCTCCGATCTCAGTGTAAGTAAGTTTGTGTTTGCCTCATCAGCCGCGATCTATGGAGTCACAAAATCTTCTCTGAAGAAAGAGGACCACGCTCCAAACCCAACGTCACCTTACGGAGTGTCCAAGCTGGCCGCAGAGAGCTATGTTAGAGTTTTCCAAA
>Ga0315308_1000873_pt1 | contig 17316 bp, 13 predicted proteins | sample TDP3_MG_FD_203078 | JGI IMG/M metagenome (GOLD analysis project Ga0315308, IMG submission 203078) | Freshwater sediment microbial communities from Lake Towuti, South Sulawesi, Indonesia - TDP3 | ecosystem: Environmental > Aquatic > Freshwater > Lake > Sediment | place: Indonesia: South Sulawesi... | reverse complement strand
CATTCCAATAAGCCCGACCAACGGAGCAACACCGAGGACCAGTGTCGTGAAGTATGCCTCCCGAGATATGAAGTCAAAGTAGTTTCCTAGTAGAGTAGAGAAAAATGCTTCCGAGGACGACAACTCGAACAATGGTTGTAAACTAAAACGTGTATCTGCCCAAGGATAAAAGAACCTTCGAAATGCCAAGGCGAACGGCAAAATGCTTGCGCAAAAAGTGAAAGAAATGAGAAGTGCGAGTTTGGCTCGTAACCGAGATTCACTTTTCTCTTTTTCATAGGTTTTGATTCCATTTACCAGTAGAAACATGGCAAAGGCTACGGTTCCAGCTAAATAGTGGGAGAGAAATGATGCAAGAAAGAATGAAATGACCAAAAAGAAGTCTTTCACTTTACTCGATTTGAGGTGTTTTAAGAGAGAATAGATGAAGCAAAAGAAGAAGAGATAGCTTAGGCCGTTCGCTATTGATGCAGCGCCCCAGATGATGGTTGTTGGAAACAAAGAAACAACTAAGCTTGAGAGAACTGAGACTCTCTCGCTTGCGCCAAGTTCTTTTGAAACCATGAAGGCAGTCAGGGGAACGAATATTCCCCACAAAAGTGGCACAAGCAATAAATGAGTCCAAAAGACATCAACGCCAAACATGCGAGCAAAAATCACACTAAAAGCGCTCTGAAGGTTTTCTCCCCTAAACAAGATATAAATCTTTAAGGGAATACTTGCCTCTAACCAACCGAATCCATTGGAAATAACGTTATCAAACACGAGCCGTGTTTTGCCCAACATCTCTTGTTGAACGCCCACATTGCCTGCTTGAAAAATAACTACCATGAGAACATGGGAAAAGATTGAATGCAGAATCGTGAACAGGACCTTGTATTCAACTCTTTCAGCTGAGAAAATTATTAAAAGAAGAAGAAAGGTTGTAGCAATAAAAGTTGGCACAAAGGCAGGGTGGATGACATCCCAAATCGTGTTGACTTCATTTGCGCGTGACTGATAAACAAGAAAGAATAAAAAAACAATTAGGGATAAGTACAGAAGTTTTAGAGCGTGAGAATACAGAGTACTGTCTTTTCTATAGACTGACATTTTTGGATTTCACCTTTCGGTTCAGAAAGGAGGCGAATGAAGACGTGATGAAGAGAACAATTACTGATCCTACGTTATTAAGGTTGTATAGAATCATGACTGCCCAAGCAACCAATCCAAGAATCACTATTAGGAGAAGGACGCCAAGCATGAACCCAACGAAGGTGTTTTCTTTTTCGAAGAAAGCGTGGCCTAAATAGGTTGCGTTTATCAGAAGGTAGATTGCGGAGGCGAATATGCCTATGGCAGGAGATGTGGTGAGCGACATATTTATGAAAATCAGAAGAATTGCTATGTAGGAGACTATAGTAAACACGAAATTTTGGTCACGTGTAATAAGGTAGTGTAAGTTCATAAACGCTGATTTGGTTTTCATGTTCGCTCACAGTCTATGATGTATTTCCTCTGATGTGAGTGTTGAATTTGTTATTAGACTTTTCTAAGTCGTAATTAATAGATATTTCTAATTTCATGCAACCCTGGCGAAAATCATCCTGAACCTTTCTTAAGGATAAAGATTTACGTATCTGATTTCTCTATATCAACCTAGAAAAAGAAGTGTTAGCATCGACTACAGATGCCAGAAACTTTGGGTTGAAAAGATGCAGAGATTGAAGACCATCGAAGTGCTTCTGCGAAACAGAGTCAACCTATTTTATTTTTTAGCCTTTATCCCCCTTGTGCTGATATCCTACTTCCACATATTCAACGCAATAATACCAACATTTGGCTTCCTCCTTCTCTTCATGAAAAGAGAAGACTTGCCCTTTCACATCAAGGCAACCCCTACTGAGAGAGCCTTAGGATTAATTCTAATATTTGCCAGTTTCTTTCTCTACTATTTATTAGCTCCTTTCAAGCTTTCCTCTAGATATCTTTACGCCGCGCCCAATTATATCGCATACATTTTTAGTTTGTGCCTCACATTCTTTGGGGTGTCATCCCTCAAGAAAGTGTTCACGCCGCTTTTCCTAATGGTGGCTACTTCCTCTAGTCCTTTCATATCCAGATGGCTACAACAATACTTGTCTCCATATGTCGTTCCTTTCTTCGTCAATATCACCGTCGGCATCTTGAAGTTCCTGGGAATAAGTGTCACAACTGGTTCGCAAGACGTTATTATTCTACAAACTTGGAATGGTCCTTTGCCCTTGCAAATCATCTGGAATTGTGTAGGCGTCGACAGCATGCTAATATTTTCAATAATACTTGTTGTTATGCTGTTTGAAGATACAAGCGATATCAAAACGAAACTGTTGTGGTCCTTTATTGGTGTGCTTGGAACATTTCTAGTAAACGTATTTCGCGTGACTCTCATCTTCATAACCGATTATTATTATGGAGCCGAGGCTGGGGCAAACCTCCATTTCTCGGTAGGCTACATCCTCTTTATCGCGTGGCTTGCGTTTTTCATGTTCACATTCTCTAAGAGGCAAGTAATTTTAAGAAGGATGCAACAAATCTGGCTTGTATTTACGCCCAAGCGCGCACACTAAGCACGTGAAAAATTCTACGATTTTAGAGGAAAAAATAGCCTCGCTTGCATGTTTTATGCAACTTGGTTCGTGAAATTTGATTTGTCAGTATCTCCATTGCCAACCGTGCTTTTCGTATCCCCACAGCTTGCCGCTGTCAACATACCACTGAACTGTTTTTTGAATTCCCTCTAGAAAATTGGTTTCAGGTTTCCATCCGAGGATTTTTCTCGCTTTGCGGTTGTCCGTGATAAGAATAGATACATCTGATGGTCGCAGTCGACTTTTGTCTTTGACAATTTCTTTTTCTTCGGCGTTTGTTTCCTTCTTTATCAAATCCAGAATCTCTTTCATTTTGTGTGTTTTGTTTGTTCCGATGTTTATTATTTCGCCTTCGATTTTCTCTGTTTCGAGGGCGTTTAGCATCGCTTTTGTGGTGTCTTCTACGTAGGTGAAGTCGCGGCTTGTTTCAAGGTTTCCAACGTGTATGGTTGGTTTCTTTATACATTGCCTTATCATTTCTGGTATGAAGTAGGGTAGGCTTTCGCGAGGTCCAAACGTGTTAAATGGTCTTAATATAACCACTGGAAGTTTGTGTTCCCAATGAAAGGTTTGAGCCCACATGTCTGCTGCTACTTTAGCCACTGCATAAGTGCTTTGAGGGCATAGAGGATGTTGTTCATCCATCGGTGTGTATTTTGCTGACCCATAAACCTCGCTGCTGCTTATGTGGACAATTCGCTTGACGTTATGGTTTAGGCATGCTTTGAAAACGTTTAGGCTTCCTATGGAGTTTGTTTCGGCTACTTGCAGAGGGAGCTCGTAGCTCAACGGTATGAAGGCTTGGGCAGCTAAGTGCATTACATATTGATGATCACGTACGACTGTCGAAACTAGTTCAAAGTCTCTGATGTCTCCTGTTACTAGTCTTAGTTGATTGCTTTTCGGCAGGTTGTCGCCTAGTCCGATGCTTAGGTTGTCTAGAACTGTGACTTTGTAGTTTTTTTCGAGTAATCTGCGCACGAGTGCGCTGCCTATGAACCCTGCGCCGCCTGTCACAAGCACTTTCTTGTTCATTTTAATGCCTCTTTTAGTGCTGATAGGACGTAGTCTTGTTGTTTTTGGGTGATATGTGGATAGATGGGGATGCATAAAATTGTATCGGATGTTTTCTCGGTTACTGGGAGCAATCCTCTTTCGTAGCCATAGAGACTCTGATAAAGTGGTTGAAGGTGGATAGGTGGAAAGGCGACACGTGTTTCAATTCCTTTTCTTTCCAGTTCTGTAAGGGCTTTTTCTCTTAATTGATTGCTCTTGAAACGGATGGCGTAGAACATGTAAACGTGAGTGGCATAGGGCGCAACATAGGGTGTTTGGACGCGGTTATCGAACAGCTCGCCTATGCGTTCGTTGTAGTATGTGGCTTTTTCGACTTTCTTTTCCACCACCCAGTCGAGTCTTCTCAACTGAATCAAACCTAGAGCTGCTTGTATGTCTGTCATTCGGTAGTTGTAGCCCAACAAAACGTGATGATAGCGTTGATCTTGGCCATGAGACCGTATCATTCGCATCTTCTCAGCCAATTCGTCATCGTTTGTTGTTATCATGCCGCCTTCTCCGGTTGTCATGTTTTTGTTGGGATAGAAGGAGAAGCAGTTAAGGTTGCCTAAGCCACCGGCTTTTTTCCCTTTATATAGAGCTCCGTGGGCTTCGGCTGCGTCTTCGATCACGTAGAGACCATATTTCTCTGCCATATCAAGAGTGGGGTCCATATCCGCAGGTTGGCCTGCGTAGTGCACGGGAATTATGGCTTTTGTCTTTCTTGTAATTCTAGCCTTGATTTGGACTGGGTCGATGTTGTAGGTTACGGGGTCTATGTCTGCAAATATCGGTTTAGCTCCCTGATACAGAGCGCTGTTGGCGGTGGCGACAAAACTGAAGGATGGTGTTATCACTTCTTCGTTGGAACTTGTGTCGATGGCAGCCAATGCTATGTGGAGAGCCGCCGTTCCGCTAGAAACAGCCACCGCATGCCTGACTCCAATATATCTCGCAAGTTGTTCTTCAAATTTTTGAACATACTTCCCTTGTGAGAGCGCCTTCTCTTTCAGGGCTTTTGCGACGGCTTCCACGTCCTCGTTGGTCATGTAAGGATCAGCTAAAGGAATTCTGTACTGCATATTATTGCTTTACCTCTTTGATTATCTGATCAACGAACGAATTATTAATGGACAGTCATTCGTTATAAAATGAACGTTTGCCCCTTTCTCTAACGGCTTGAGTTAGGTTGTAATGCTCTTGCCCTCTATGTAGGCCTGTGTCCTTGGGTCCTTCGGCTTGGTGAAGAACGTCTCTGCTTTGCCTTGTTCGATTAGTTCGCCTAGGTACAGAAAAATTACGTAGTCCGAGATCCTCTTTGCCTGCCTCAAGATATGCGTAACAAACACTATCGTGTAGTCTTTCTTTAAGGTAGCAAGTTGTCTTTCAATGTGTTCTGCAGATACAGGGTCAAGGGCTGAAGTAGGTTCGTCACATAACAGAACTTCTGGTTTTACGGCTAGAGCTCTGGCTAGGCACAGCCTTTGCTGTTGTCCAATAGAGAGTTTCGAGGCAGGCTCGCCTATTCTGTTTTTCACTTCATCCCACAAACCTGCGGCTTGCAAGCACTGTTTCACTATCTGATTCAGTTCCGCCTTGTCTTTTGTCCCATGGATTCTTGGTCCATAAGCCACGTTGTCGTAAATCGACATAGGTAATGGGTTGGGCGTTTGAGAGATCAATCCCATTCGTTTTCTTATTTCAGTAACATCGATCCCTTTGTCAAATATGTTTACACCGTCAACTAACACCTTACCTGAAAACCTAACTCCGTCGACTAAGTCTACAAGTCTGTTCAGACTTTTTAACAGTGTTGTCTTTCCGCAACCGGAAGGACCTATGATGGCAGTGATTTGGTTCTCGGGAATGTTCGCGGTTACATCTTTTAAAACATGGCGCCCTTCGTAATAGACGTTCAGTTTCTGAATAATTACACGCGGTTTAGACATATCGTTCATTGTTACCTCACCACAAACTTCGAAAACTTTCTTGTCAAGAGTCTAGCCGCCACGCTGATCAAGAGTATTAATATTAGAAGTATTACTCCCGATGCATAGGCTCTCTGTTGAACCTCGGGTGTAGGGGTGCCAAGTTGGAAGAAGACAGCTAGAGGAAGCGTGGCGACTGGGTCAAACAGAGAAACGGGAACACGATCGGTGAAGCCAGCGGTAAATAACACAGACGCAGCGTCTCCAATTCCCCTCCCAAAGGCGAGTAAAACAGCCGTTAATATTCCTGGCAATGCTTGTCTACTCACGACCTTTAACACGGTTTCTAGTCTTGTTGCCCCTAAAGCGTAGGATGCTTCCCTTAACTTGAAAGGAACCATACTCACCACTTCGTCCATGGCTCTCGTCATGATAGGAAGTATAAGCAACGTCACCGTAATGATGCCCCAGAACAAAGATGCTCTCATCCTTAAGGAAAGCATAATAGTGAAGCAAACAGCCCCGTATACTATAGAGGGTACACCCGCTGAAACATCAAGAGACAGCCGGATGAAACTCGCCAATCTAGACTTTTCGGCGTACTCATGCAAGTACAACGCAATCGGAAGACTGAGTATGAAGGCAAGAGCGGTAGCTTCACCAGTTAAGTAGAGTGATCCGACTATGGCGTTCAATATTCCCCCCTCTTTTCCCAAGTAATATCCGCCCTTTGGGGTCTGTGTGATCATAGAAAGGGTCAGGGCAGGCGCACCCTTCCAAACCACCACTGCGAATACTGCAAAGAGACTTCCTACCACTATGAATGTGGATGCAATCATCAATCCCTTAAAGAAATTTTCCTCGAGCTTTCTCTTATCCAATCACAAACCCCTTCTTGATTTTCGACAAAACAATTCTGGCCAAAATGCTGAAAAACAAAACTACAAGCAACAAGATCAGGGCTGAAAGCATAAGGGCTGAGTCGTACAAGGGAACCGACAGCATCTCACCATAATTATTGGCTATCAACGCCGTTAAAGGATAAGCAGGGTCAAAAAGCGAAGACGGAGCTTTACTAACATTTCCAACAACCATGAGTACTGCCATAGTCTCTCCAAAGGCGCGACTAAAGCCCAAAATTGTAGCGGCTATGATACCCGGAAAAGAACTCCGTAAAACCACATGCTTCACGGTCTGCCATTTTGTGGCTCCCAAGGCAAATGAGGCTTCTCTAATCTCTTGGGGCACAGCCCTAATCACTTCTTCTGACACGGAAATTATTATGGGAAAAACCATTATCGCCAGCACTATGCTTCCCGCCAGCACACTATAGCCTGTGGTGGTGGAGCCTACAAGTGGAGCCAAATAATCCCTTATCAATGGTACTATGAACAGTACTCCCCACACTCCATAGACCACCGATGGTATTCCCGCAAGCAGATCTATCATGGGCTTTATGATGCCGCGAATCTTGCTTGGAGCATATTCTGCGAGGTAGACAGAGGTGAAGAGGCAGAGAGGTATGGCCAAAACCATGGCTAGAATTGTCACCCACAGGGTGCCCATTATGAAGGGATATAAGCCAAATTCTCCTCGAGTTGGACGCCAAGAGGACGACAGAAGCAACTTTTCTATGGGATGAATTGATAAAATTGGCCAAGCTTTGTAGAACAGAGCGAACGCCATGCCAAAGACAATCAAGCCGGAAAAAATTGTGACCACCAACATAAGCTTGCTGGCAATAGGATCGCTTAATTTTCTATTATAGTGTAGACGAAAAAGGGGATTCCGCCATTTTTTCACAGTCATGTCACTTCAACTTCTCCAATTCTTCGCTGCATTTTTCCTGCGACAATGGGATGTATCCTGTTTCTAGAGCATATTGTTGTCCATCAATCAATATCCACATCACAAATTCCTTGGCTATGCCCGCGAACGCATCTTTAGTCACGAGATTCAGATTTCTCGCTGGTGGAGATGGGTAAACTCCAGTGGCTATTGCGTCAATAAGCTCGTCTTTGGTGCCGTAAAAATTCTCATTTTCGTCAACTCGCCCGTTTTCGTTAAGATCGAGCGGAATTACCATTATTCCTTCAATTGGTTTTTTCGTTTTTTCATCATAGGCATAATTTACGTTATTATAACCCATTCCGAGGGGGTTATTTTTAACCGCGTCCGCAAGACCTGGATCTCCATAGACACCCACAGCAAACTTTCCTAAGTCCTCCTGCTTGCTTCCCATATATTTGGCCCATGTCTCAGCAGCGCCGCAGGCATCGGATCTCGTGAACAATTTAATTGGGTCAGTCACTTCCGGTTTGCCAACTACCTCGCCCCATGTGGTTATGTTTCCATTAATCCATATATCTATAAAGACCGTCTTCTTTACTCCGCGGCTTAAGAGGTCATCCAGCACAGGGTTATTTTTGTTCACGGTTGGAACCACAGCGTCCTTGCACACTGAGACCCAAAATGCGCCTTTGTTGATCTCCTCTGGATATATTTCTCTTGACACCATACCTATGTCAACTAATCCGGTGAGGGCATCGGCCATCCCTTTGCCTGCGCCGCCAGCCGATACGTCGATCCTAACGTCTGGATAAGCCTTCTGAAATTCTTCGGCCCATTTGACCATCATTGGATACAGTGCCCATGCCCCTGAAACCTCTATGGCGCGTGTTTGGAAGCAGCTATACACGAAGACGGTAGCGTTAAGCAGTATTGCGGTTATGACCACAGCTTTTCCTTTCATGCCGATCACGGTTTCTGAATAAACTCAAACTCAGCTAGAGTGCCGAGATAGCTGTATACAACGATAGCCACTATGATGATGAACGCAATAATAGCTACAGTTTTTCTGTTCATGTCAATCTCCAAGTTCTCCAACGGGATGTTACCAATAGTATACCAATACCAATAGTATACCAATAACTATTTATTTTATAAAAGTTGTTTCAATACAGTGAGCCCACTATGAAGGTAGAAGACATAATCATCATCGAAGAATCAACCGTCACAGCAAGGGGATACCGCCACAGAACAACCATCCCCCGAAACATCTACAGACACTTGAAACTAAAGGACAAGGATAAGCTGAAATGGATACTATTACAAGATGGAACCGTGGTTCTGAAGAAGGCAACTCCCCAATATGCCATTACTAGTGCCCAAAAATGAACTATACAAAACCACTAACACCCCAATTAGAAGAAAGTCTAGCAAACTACTCGCACACACCTAGACAATGCTTTTTTTAGTGTCCCCCCCGAAACTCAACTCCAAGAAAGATGCCAGCGGACATTGCCCTGCGCCCGAGGGCGATTTTCTTCTAAATCAACAGCTCCTCCGACATTTCTGACTGAAATTTGTCTTTCAATCATAATCGTCAAGGTGTTTGCGTAAGGATATTAAATCCACTCCTATTTAAAAAATTCAAGCAACATGCGTATGCTTAGTATTGTAATGCTGCCCCCAACAAGTATACCTAGTATTCTTTGAGGTATTTTCTTGCAACCGAATGCGGCGATTGGAGCGCAGATTAGCCCTCCTACCAATAAGCCTAAGATAATTTCCCAGCTGAACCTTTCAGGTCCTATAAGGATGAGGAAAGTTATAGTTTCGGAGAGGGTAACGAAAAACTCTGCAAAATTGACTGAGCCAATAGCCTTGCTAGGCTCAACTTTATTAGCTACAAGTGTAGTTGTTGCGATTGGGCCCCATCCTCCGCCCCCTAAAGCATCTAGGAATGCGGCTATATATCCTAACAAACCGAGCATCCATGTGGATGGTCTTTCCTTTCTAAAATGCAATGTGCGTTTAAATGAGAATCTCCAGAGGATGATGATTCCCATAACCAATAATATGCTTCCCACGACGACTCTGAGTGGTTCACCAGATACAGTGGAGCAGATGTAAGCGCCCGCCACACCTCCCAAGATTCCGGGAATCAACAAAAACTTAATTATATCACGCCGGACATTGCCAAGCTTGAAATGGGAAGTTCCTGAAGCAAACGTTATAAATATCTCTGCGGTGTGAACACTTGCACTTGCGAGAGCCGGATAAACTCCTATTGATACGAGAACAGCGCTTGAACTGACCCCATACGCCATCCCTAATGCTCCATCGATGAGTTGTGCCAAAAAACCTACTAACACCCAAACTAGAAGAAACTCAAATAAGTCAATCACCTACGCTTTAGGATATTGCGCTTTTTTGGTTCCCCCGGAACCTCAACTTCAAGAACGATGCCTGCAGCTACCGTTCCCTTTTTTCCCTCAACAACAAATCTTCCTAGCTGAGGGATCTCGGAATATTTCTCCATGCAAATTGGTTCAAGGACGACAAACCTCACCCTTCCTAAATCCCCTTCTTTCAGAACATTCGGAGATTTCTCTTGCAAGGTAAGGTTAACGGGGTCTATCTTTTCTGAAATCGTGTGCACCCTACATTTTTTCTCCGCGGTTCCACAACGTATCGTTAGGACATCGCCGTTCTCTATCTCAACTCCGGAAAACAAAATCAGTTCCGCAATGAAACTTCGAACTAGGCTTGCTGGAGATGTCAGGTAACTAATCACTTCGCCTCTTTTAATTCCCTTAATTCCATCTACTATTAACCCAACTGAATGTCCAGGTCCAACTTTTCTCATTTCTTGTCCAAACATTTCTATTTTCCTTACCGATCCTTTTTCACCAGAAGGGTTAAAAACGACAATCTTTCCGCATTCCAGAACCCCTGTTTCGATCTTGGAAATGATGACACTTCCCTTTTCGAGTTCGTAAACGTCTTGAACACAGCCTCTCAGAGGTTTGTTTACTGGCAGAAGGGACGGACTTGTAAAGTTGTCCAAAGTTTCAACCAAAGTTAAACCGTCGTACCATTGCATTTTCTTCGATTTTCTGAAAACATTATCTCCGTTAATGGCAGAAACCGGAACCATTGGAAATTTTTCATAACCCAAGCTGCCCAAAAACTCTTCGAGCTTTTTGGATATCTCCCGGAACTTTTTCTCATCGTAGTTTACTTTGTCCATTTTGTTTATTGCGACGGTCAATTGAGAAATTCCCAAGGTCTTGGCTAGGAAAATGTGCTGCTTAGTTTGATCCTGAATTCCTTCTTTTGCGGAAACCACTAATATTGCGGAGTCGGCTTGAGACGCTCCAGTGAGCATTTTTTTGATGAATTCTTTGTGGCCGGGGCAATCGATAATCGTGTAGAGGTGCTTTTTGGTTTTGAAAGGCGTCTGCATTATGTCTATGGTCAAGCCGCCTATTCTTTCCTCCTCTAGACTATCCAATAAGAAGGCAAACTCAAACACCTTTTTCCCAGATTTTTTTAACTCTTCTTCAACCTGTCGCAATTTCTGCTCGGGTATCGCGTTAGAATCGTAAAGAAGCCTTCCAATCAGTGTGGATTTTCCGTGGTCTTTGTGGCCTATTACGACGAGGTTGATTTTTTTGGGATTCATTTTGACACTCTTTAGCTTATGTTATTTTCGATTCATGTCTACTTACGTTAAGCTTGATTCTACATGTAGCCTAGGCTTCGTAGCTTCTGCATCATGTAGGCTTTTTCCTTGTCTTGTGCTCTTCCTGCTCTCTCGGGAATTTTTGATTTTTTTAGTTCTTTGACGATATCGTCTATTGTTTTAGCGTTGGAAGGAATCGGGACGGTGCATGGCTGGCAGCCTAGGCTTCTATATCTTTTGCCGTTGTTTGCAAAGTAAAGTGGGTTTATGGGTAGTTTTTCTTGTTTGACGTATTGCCACACGTTTAATTCTGTCCAGTGTAGAATGGGGTGGACTCTCATGTGGGAGAAGTCTTCGGAGGGTTTTACATAGAGGTCCCACATTTCGGCTGGCTGATCTTTATAATTCCATTTAAACTCTTCATTGCGTGGAGAATAGTATCTTTCCTTGGCTCTTATTCCGTGTTCGTCTCTTCGTATGGCGAGAAATAATGCGTCGAATTTTTCTTTTTCGAGAAGATTTTTTAGAGCTTGAGTTTTTAGTAAGGTGCAGCATTCAAATCTGTCTTTATAGGGTGATACTCCTTTTTTTATGGCTTCTTCGTTTTTGGCGATGATTAGATTAAGGCTCCATTCCTTAGCTAGTCTGTCTCTGAACTCGTAGATTTCTGGGAATTTGCAGCCAGTGTCAATGTGTATAACTGGGAAGGGAATCTTGCCGAAGAAGGCTTTTTTGCAGAGCCAGATGGTTGCTGTGGAGTCTTTTCCTGTGCTCCAGAGTGCCGCTGGGTTTTTGAATTGAGCTTTGGCTTCTCTTATTATTGCGATGCTTTTCTTTTCAAGTTCTTCTAAATATTCGGTGTCCGTGTTTTTGACGCCCAATTAAAATCCTCTCTCTTTTCGATGATGAAAATCATTGCATTACGGATATTTAAGTGTTATCTCACGGATATATCATTAGCTATCAGATGTTACTTGTATCCCAGCGCCTCTAGCCTTCTGTTAGCGTCTTGAGACTCTAATTCGGGCAAATATTTTCGAATCAAGAAAATGATGTATTCAGTCGTGCTGCGGTAGCCGCTTCCCTCCAAAGCTTTCGAAAGTCGGTCGTACAACGGTTTTGGAATTGATATGTTCACGTATTTAGCCATGATTTATCAAGAAACAATCCGCAGGACACGCTTAAAAGTCATTCCTTTTCCTTAACTTTTCAACTGGAAGGGCTTTCCATCTATGTCGGTGGGAATGGGAATTTTCATCCATTTCAGTATGGTTGGAGCGAAGTCCCATAAATAGCGCCTCTTTTTTTCACATTGTATTCTTGTTTCTATCTCATGTGGGTGACACATACCATTAACTCTGAAACAGTTCTATAATTGGATGTTTTGATTTGTTATTCCTTTATTCCAAAAGTGTGGCAGATGGAGTTCAGGGAACTGGTGCACGTAGAATTTTACGTCTCCTATTCAACCATACAGAGATTATGCCTAGCATTAGTGCCATTTCAAAGGCTCCGCCTAGAGGAAATTCTGGAACTGGGGGTAGGTATTCTTCTTGGTAGTATGCTGTGTAAGTTCCGCTTGTGGCGATTGTTATGGTTGTGGTTGTGTGGCCTGTGTTCCATTGTTTGAATGCGTGCCCGTTTGGGTCTGTGTTTGGAACCGTGAATGTGTGAGTGCCTGCCAAGCCTGTAAAAGTGTGAGGTGTGATGTGATCTGTAGGTGAACCGTCCATTACGATGCTTACACCTATATCTATACCCTCAGTGTTGCAATGCGCCCTCACTGTTACATCAAAAGTTTTTTCGACTGTAATTGAAACCGTGCCGTCTGAAATTACCCAAACTTTTAAAATGTGAGTTGCCGAATCCCACGTTTTCCCCCAACTTGCCTCTGCGCAAGTAACACACCATTCCTCGTGTGGAAATTCTGTGGGAGAGATGTAAACATCAAAAGTGACGTTTGCTCCAGAAGGTGCATTCGCTGTCAAAGTGAAACTTTTTCCTCTTGCAAAAGTGTAGGCCAGAAATGTTCCATTCGTAATTTTGACTGGTGGATGCAGGACTTTGATGGTTTTTCTTCCATCGATGTCAAACCACATCCATAATTTGTTTCCATCTCTTCTGAAGTTGTTTGAGATAACTCCGTCAATTTCCACCCCGAAGAAGTTTCGTGCATCAAAGTTTCCGATGTTTACAAATAAGGAAGCGTTTTTCATTGAGCTTGTGGATGTCAAAGTGATTTCGGTTACATCGTTTGTAACTGTATAAGCGGTTGTTAGATTTTCTAATCTAAACTTCGAATATAATCCTATGTCTCTCAAGTTGGTGTACCAGACTAAAGCGGGGTTGATGGGAGAGCCATCTCTCTGTCCCTTCCAGTATTCGTAAGTCTTGTTTGCGTTAACTCTTCTAATTGGTGTGCTAAGATCAGGTGGATGGTAGTAGTTTGAAATCAATCCGTAGAGATAGTAATCACGCTTATACCTCGCTTGATCCACTGCACGATAGTAATTTATGCCTGCTCCATAAACTCCAATACCAATGATTTGAGAATCGCCACTATCTAAAGTGAGGTAGTAAGGAGGAGCCAAGGGAACATGTCCTTCGTTGGCTGCGACTAAGAAGTAGTTTTTGTCGTTGAAGACGTGCCGCATGATTTCGCTGTCTTGACTTGCATATATGTGGGGCTCCCAAACCAAATCAAGTGGAACACCAAATTTTGCTGCATGTTGCTCATCCCCCTCAAGCGCCTTTAATACCGTAGCGTAGGATCCGCCTCGGGCGCCGTAAAGGTTGTGTGTGGGACCAAAAGTGGTGTCATAGTTTGCATGAATAAATTGACACATTTCAGGGTTACCATCAATTGGTCCAAATCCTGTAATTGTTAAGTAGACGCCATAAGAATACGCATCTCTCGCCACTATCCTAACAGTTTCTGTGTGGTTAGTTCCAGAAACCCATGTGTCGGGATGTTGAGCGAGTTTGGCAGCCGCCCTTGCTCCATTTTTCCACCACCATTTACCAACTAAAACTGTGTCGTCAGCCATATAGTTGATTAAGTCCCAAAACAGAATTGGAACAGTGTCTGCACCTTCCAGAAAGCTGAGTCCGCCGTGATTTACGTAAACCATTTTTCCCTGCCCCTTTTCTTTCAAGATTAGGAATGGACAAACACGGTTTTCATTTTGGAGTACGCTCCACACGGGAGTTGAATCAGTTGTTGTCAAAAGGGCAGTTTCTCCACCGTTGAGACCGTAATATGGTCGTTTTGTCCAAAGCGGTTTTCGGTAGCTTGATTTTCCAATTAGTGGATTATTTGTGAATGACGGAAAAATTGTTGTGTTAAACACCTTTATGTAAGCCGGTGCTGGCTCGGTTGAGTCCAATGCGAAATCGCTAATTGACATGTCAAAGAATGGCGGGGGGGTGAAACACGTAAAATTGAAGAAATCAATTTCACTTATTGCATTGCCTGTAAAATTTAATCTTACGTATCTGGTTGCTACATTCAAATCAACACATAAGTAACCATAAAATGGGATATAGGCTTCTCCCGCATACGGATTAACTGTTCTCATCAATGTATAGGCTTCGTTGTCGTGTGAAATTTCAATTGTTGCCTTCTTAGGCGGCCAGAACCCTGACCCGTAAAGTGACTCAGCCGACATTTCTGCTTCCATTCTTTCAAAGAATTTCGTCGATCCGAAATCTATGACAACTGAATTCGGGCCTTCAGGAGAACCTGCAAACAAAGTCCACTCTGGATGTTTGTAGCCCATGCCCGCATACTTATTATTGTTTAGTTCGTTGCCCGAATCAGGATTCGTGCTATATTGCGTTGTCAAGATCGTATAACTTTCAAATGGAACCTCTGTTCTCGCCAATCGTTGAAAAAATATCGCGTTGCTTCCTTCGCTTACCATTTGCTCGATTCCAGAGTTCAAGGCCGAGTACTGATTGTAAGCGTAGAGAGAGCCAAGGATGACGAACTCAAAATCGTCTAAAAATTCTTTCCATTCACTCGCTGTGCTAAAAGCGTCAATATCTACGACATCAATGTTATAGCCTAACGCTAAGAAAAGTGATTTCACATGCCAATCGAAACGATTCAACCCAAATGGGGTTCGCGTCTCACTTCCAAAATCTAAAGTGTTATGCGAGTTGTCTAGATCGGTGAGAAATACGAAAGCCTTACGGTTCTTAAGGTGATCGCCTAATACAACAGAATCTGAATAAGTCGAAAGATACAAATAACAAGCGGAAGATACAAATAACAATAGAGCAAGAAGTGAAAAGTTCATAAGTCTGTGCAAGTAGCCTACCAATGGTCTATCGATTTTTATTTAAGGCATCTACTATTTCTCATTTATGGAACAACTTTCTATAATCTAATTAGATTGGAGAATTAGGGCAATTTGGGTTTTCTTATGTCAGAAAAACATGTGCTGCCACTTGCTGTGATATAAAGTGTAAAAATGAAGCGGCTATAAGTGAACCGAAAGTTACTGTGTCCCTAGACACATTCACCTTAATTTTCGTCAACCTTATTACGGACAAATTCAAGGCTTGGTGGTACAAAGGGGTTCTCCATCCATATCAGGTGGAACTGAAATGTTTAACAAACGGAATATGGTAGGCGCGATATCCCATAGGTAGCACTTCTTTTTTTCACATTGTATTTTCGACCCCAAGAAACCGAAGACTCCGGGAACGTCTTCTGGGTCGTGAGTTCCATCGTGTCCTCCGCTCCATCTGGGATTGTCGATGACGTATCTCTTGTCGAGTCTTTTGGTAAGACTTATTTCGGGGTTTCTGGCTGCTTGCCATCCACCATTAAAGAAAATGAGGAGGTCGGGTGCCTCATTTACGTATGGTCCCCAATAGATTTCTTCTCTCTTCTTAATGGCTTTTATTGGGTGCTTTTCATCCACCTCCAACTTTCCGAGAGCATCTGTTATGTCTTGTCTAGCTTCTTCATACATTCTTCCAGGCGTGATCACACCGTTTGGCTCTCTCCCTTTTACGTTAAGCCATACGTCGCCGTATCCGTACGAAACTGCATTGCTTTGTTCCAAGTCTATTTTGCCATCCTTAACCTTCAGCATCCCCAATTCTTGAAGGTAATTGTTGATTAACAACTCTTTTTGGATTGGGCAAAAACCGTGGTCGGACAGCAAAACTGTTGTCGTATCTTTTGGTTCAGCATCCAAGAATTCTTTTATGACGCCATCTATTTTCTTATAGTATTTTTTGATTTCTTCGCTGTATCGATTTTTCTCATGTTCTGGATGCTTTTCGTCAATGTACTTCCAGAAAAAGTGTTGAAGTCTGTCTGTTCCCATGAAAACCATTGCGAAAAGATCCCATTCCTCCTCCTGCATCAAGAACAGACCGACCTCAGCCATCTCGTCTGTTATTTCATCCACTCTCCTAAAAAATGCGTCAGGGTCATTTTTAACATTGTCGAGTACATGGGTTTCTAGGTCTCCAGCGACCCGTTCTATTCCCAACTTGAATCGCAGTTTTTTCCTCACTTCAGGTGGGTGAGGTACACCTTCATCTCTATGCAGAAAACCCGGTATCATGAAACCTTTGATTTCTTTTGGGGTTGTCATGGGCATATTTATGACGCCTATCTTTCTTCCATGCTCACACAGAATGCGCCAGATGGTTCTTGACTTTATCGATTCGGGGCTTATGATTCTTCTCTCATATGTGTTTGGTTGCCTCATCGCAAAGCTGAAGACTCCATGTTTGCCCGGATTCTTTCCAGTCATAAAGGTTGTCCACGCAACCGGGGTTTGGGCTGGAGCCGGCGGAACAGACAAGCCCAATGTTCCTTCTTCTTTGAACCTCTTGAACGTCGGTAGCTCGCTAATCCATTTCTCTATTAGTTGCGGACTCGCACCGTCCAAACCTATAATCAGTATTCTCATCTTCCCTCTTCTCCTAGAGTTTTAGGCCAAACAGGTTTTTGAAGAGGCTTCAGCCTAGGTATCCTAAGGCTTTCAACCGTTCTTCTAATTGCTTCTCCTCTTCTCTCGATAGTCTCCTTCTTCTCACCTTCTTCTCTGAAGGCTCGCTATACTCAACTTCTCGCTCAGCGGGATCAGATCCTAACTCAAACATTTCTTTTAACACTCTACCATCCATATCTCTAGGGATAGGAACATCCATAATGTGCAAAATGGTGGGCGCCAAGTCCATGATGCTGGCATTTTCGACTATGGCATCTTTTTTTATGCCAGGACCA
>Ga0315308_1000872_pt1 | contig 17336 bp, 15 predicted proteins | sample TDP3_MG_FD_203078 | JGI IMG/M metagenome (GOLD analysis project Ga0315308, IMG submission 203078) | Freshwater sediment microbial communities from Lake Towuti, South Sulawesi, Indonesia - TDP3 | ecosystem: Environmental > Aquatic > Freshwater > Lake > Sediment | place: Indonesia: South Sulawesi... | reverse complement strand
ATCTCGTGATCTCTCTATCTCTCTCTTGTTCTATATTATTAATAGCCTCTGGTTGGTTGGTGTAGAGAGAGAATTTAGAAAAAGGGGGGGATCGTGGTCCTATGTGACGGTGACGCCGAAGAGGGCCGCGATTGCTGTGAGGTGTGCGGGATCCAGGTCTTTTGTTTCCCATTTGTCTTTTAGGGTTTGGACCTCGGCTGTGAGTGTGTTGCCGGCGTGGATTCTGGTGAGTCGCCATACTGCTTGTGCGTAGTTGCGGTAGTGGTGTAGCATGTGGCCGTAGAGGCCCTGGCTGTGGACGTACGCGCCGACTTTTTGCTCCATGTCGACCTGGCTGGAGTACGCGATTTTTGCCTGGGTTGTCATCATGGGTTTGAGCGCGGTGATCCTGGCGCCGGCGATTTCTTCGTCGGCTTTTGCATAGAACTTGTTGATCCGGCGCGTCGGGCTCCTGGTTGGGAAAGTGGTTTGTTTCTCGTAGTGGACGACGACGGCGAAGTCGGCGCTCATGGTGACTTCGCGGATCTTGGGGAAGTCTCCGGGGGAGCCGTCTCCGGTCCACTCCTTGAACTTGTAGCAGGTCGGCGTCGTGTCGGCGATCTTGTTGTGCGGTCCGGGAGCTATGACTGTGACGACCGTGTTTTGGGTGACGACGAGCGAGTACGGTGTCGTCTCCCACCTGGAGATCGGGTCCGGATCCGAGTATTTGATGTTGACGACGACGTTGAGAGCGGCCGCGTCCTGGTCCTGGGCCGAGATCGCGAGCGTTTGAGTGACCATGTCTTAACACTTCAGAAAGACTTAAGACGACTCGGAGATTTAAAAGTGAGCATGCCAGGAACCGACACCGAGGCCGCCAGGAAGAAGTATATCCGGAACATGCAACCGGCCCGGCTCACGCCGATCCTGGACGCCTCGACCGAGACGGCGAGGGAGAGGGCTCCGTCCTTTTTTGTCGACCGGGTCAAAGTAGAGCTGAAGATCCGGCCGATCCTCAACGCGGACGTCACCAACCTGGAGCTCCGGCCGGCCTATCTCGCGTACGCCTACGCCCTGGACCGCTCGCAACGAGCGTATCCCTACATGGTCGACCGGATCCGCGAGCACACGATCCTCCGTGATCGTTGGGAAACTCGAGGCCTTAGCCCTGGTGTCCTGGACAAAATCGACGCGGTCCTCATCTACAACACGACGAACCCGGTGAGTTAGGTGAGGCCGGTAACACCGGGATTCCCGCTTTTACCAATGATTGGTAAAAGCCGGGGTTTCCTGCTTTTACTAGTAATTCCCCTTTTGCTAGAGATCTCCGGATCCTTGACGTTTTTACTAGTAACCTCGGCACCGGCGTTACTAGTAAAAATCAGATCTGAAATTTACTAGTAACCTTTAAAGGGGCCCTTGACGTCTTTACTAGTAAAAACCAGGGGGGAGAGAAGGACGCCGGGAGATCGACAGTATGTACTCGGCCGGGTTATAGGGCTCTTGAAGAGGCTCGGGGAGACGCCGAGCTCTAAGCCGGAGAGCCGAACGCTCTTCGAGGAGTTGACCGGCTACTCGTGGGAGTATTCCGGTAAGGAGTGGGTTAAGAGCCTCGAGGCTATTAAGGCCCGGTACGAGCGCGAGAGTAAGCGAGTTTTGAAACTACGAGGCTATGCGTAGCGAGGGGCTCCGGCCCCCGGCATGCCGGGAGATCAACCCCTCGACGGATATCGGAGAAAAAGACCTTTTTCCGGACCAGGCCAGGACGGAATCCGTGCCAAGGGAGCTCTCCTAGGAGAAGGACCCGGCGCCGTCCAGGTACGAAAAACGGACCGAGAGGCCGGCGACGCACACGGAAACCTTAAATCTTAACTCATCAGATTAGAGACGTAGGGATCAGCATGGTAAAACCAGCAGACCGCAGAGCCGCAAAGTACGCGGCCAAAATAGACGCGGACGTCCAGCGCACAAGGATCCTGGCCCTCAAGACCGACATGACGGCCAACCAGGCTCCGGCCTCGGCGAGCCTCGCCACGCTCGAGGCCGAGATCAAGAAGATCCTCGAGGGGAACACGACACCCCCATGGGGCTACGAGATCCCCATGCTCCTGAACGTAGCGAGAAAGCTGTTCAAGCTGTCCGTTTCTTTCAGCGCCAACACGTTCGAGGCCGAGGCCGGCGCGTGGCTCGATCAATGTGCCGCTCGAGGGATCGAGGCCATATACCTGACGCCGATCGCGGCCTATTTCGGCGTCACCTATCCGTAGCTGTCCGCAAAACCTTAAATCCCCTATCCCCCCTCTTTTTTCCCATGCCTCGCGTCTCAAGAGATCTGAAAATGCACCTTTTGAAGCAAGCCATCAACTACTTGAGCCCCCGATTCCTGGGGAAAATCCCGGCTGTGCAAGCAAAAACGCCTCAGTCACGGCTCGTTTTAGCCGTTTGGGCCCGGGTTGAGGCTACACTCAAGAAAGAGGCTCCTATCAAGGCAAGAGACGACCGAAACTTTACGACGTTGCTCGAGACGGTGAAAAGAGCTCTGATTTTCCTCTGTGAAGAGGACCGCTATTACAAGCGCTGGCTCGGCCTCACGTTCTTGCTGTTCGCTGAGGAAACCGGTCGAGCTCTCCAACAGTTTTCTTACGAGGACGCCCTCGCATCTTCTCCTCGTCCTCTCGGCCTCACACGCGAACAGTACGAGCAGAGCAAGCGCGCGCTTTTTGAGAATTCCCTGGCCGGCTACCTCATGGCCCTGGAGCGAGCTCCCGAGAGCATCGCCGGAGCCATCGCCGAGGCCTACGACCATAGCGGCCGGGTTCAGATCCCGGCGCCGGCGAAACGCATGGCCTACTCTCTACTCTTCGAGAGGGAGGACCGGGAGCATGCCGGAGCCTAAACGCCGCTCGCTCGTCCAGATCATCGCGTTTTTCAGGGCCAAATACCAGGCCTGGATCATCTCGAGACGGATCAAAAAGGTCATACTTACACCACCGGCCGAGCCCTCGTACGAGCCGACCGACGAGCTCAAGTTTGAGCTGGACGTCCTCAGCTACCTGGAGCAGACCACGGACACGGTCCTGGACGGCCTCGGCGTCCAGGAAGACTATTGGCCTTATTACCAGGGGTTCGCAAAGCGGCTATGGAAACGCCGGCTCAAGTTCAGCCAGGGAACCTATGGGGGAGAGCGAGACGTCCTTACGGCCGAGTACGTCACTCGGGGCTGGAGCGAGCCGGTCCTCGAGGCCCTTTACGACGTCGTGGAGCTCGCGGCCGAGTACAAGATGACCGGGGGCTTTCCGAAATATCCCGGCGTCCTCACCGGCAACATGGACGAGTTTTACGCTCAATTCCTCGGCGTCTTGACGCCTTTGGGGGCTCTCACCGGCTACGCCGGATACGAGGGCTTATTAACAGGAAACGACTCAGAGGGGTATGTCGGGTTTAACGTGATTCCAGACACAGGAAACGACTCGGAGAGCTATTCCATGTATGGGGGGGTTTTGGTTGCTCAAGGAACCGTTTAAGATCTCTTTCAAGGGGCCGAGCCGGAGCGTCCGGCTCCCATGGGTTAAGGGGATCCTGGCCAGGGCCCCGGCCGTGGATCCATGCTTACACCTGGACGGCCTTCCAAATCCGTTCACCGTCTATTGGCCGGTGAGCATAAGCAACCTGTACGGCTCCGCGATCTTCATAACGGCCCTCTTGGTGTCTCCCCCGGCCGGTTGGACCGACGCCGAGCAGAACATCGGGACGCTCGTGGCCGGAGCGAGCGGCCGCTTTGAGAAGAGCAACGCGACGAGGGCCACCGGTTGCGAGGGGACCAACGAGACGATCACGGTCCGTTGGAGATACCGGACGGGATCCTACGCCGGCCCCATCATCGGGTACGACGACTTTGACATCGCCATTTATTGGGAGCTCGTGAGCGCCGGAACCGTCGACGTCACCGACGACGAGTTTGTGTACAACGCCGGCCCCCCGATCACTTATGACGGTTGGGCCTACACGCTCCATTGTGGCTCCGACTCGATCGCGAGAGTGAGCGACAGGTATTGCCATGGAGCCTACTCGCTCCGAACCAGCACCGTCGGGATCGGCCATTACGTCGAGATCACTAAGACCGTCTCGATCGGCTCGGGATCCAGGGCCGGAATTGTCGGCTTTCATCAATGCCAAAATGCCGGCCGGTCGCTCCTACACTTCACGACGCCGGTGGAAACTTTGACCATGGCGATCGCCACGAGTAATGTTTGGCGCCGGTGGGGCTTTCGACTCAACCCTGGAGCGAGCAACCAGGTGACGATCCGGCTTGAGACGGCCTGGGGGGGAGCTCAGTATGATTGGCTCGACTATATCCGATGGGTCCGTTGGGCGTGAGAGACATGAGTAAAGAAGTAACACCGAGCGAGCTCGTTCCTAAGATCCTGACCGGCCTCAACTTCCAACAGATCGCGGTCGAGGTCATCAGCCTCGTCGACGACGTCAACAAGACCGTCGCGATCGTCAAGCGGATAAGCGAGGACCTGGAAAAGAATTTTGCCAGGTACGCGAAGGAAACCGGGGCCCTCTCCACGACGACGCCGGCGAACCTCTACAAGACCGGCGTAGCTCTCCTGGACGGCCAAATGAACCGGGTTAACCTCACTCAGAGGGATATCGCCGGTCACTACACGGCCGGCTGGACCATGGCCGCTAAAATGCTCGCGGTAGAGCTCCAGAACTACCTCACGTTCAACAACACGGACCTCTGGACGTCGATCGTCCTCGACATGCCTCAACAGATCGCGAAACGCCAGGCCTGGCGCTATTGGAACGACAAGGCCCGGCCCAACATTCCCGACGAGAGAACGGCCTTTCAATGGCTCGGCCACAAGAAGATCTCCAGGGCCGAGTACAACACGGCCATGGCGGAGCTCGGCTGGAGCGAGAAGTCGATCGAGGCCATGTACGACATCTCGACCACAAACCCGGGCCTCGACTTTGGCTTTTCCATGTATAAGAGGGGGCTCCTGGACCTGGACCAGCTGAAGGGGATCTTCAGCGTCAACGGTTATGATCCGGCGTGGAACACGATCCTTCTCTCGGCCCTTCACCGGATCCCGACGCTCCGGGAGCTCTCTCAAATGAGCGACTATATCCCCATGCCGGAAACGTACATCTACTCGACTCTCCAGAAACAGGGTTACTCGGACGCGGACGCTCTCCAGATCTCCGACTATTTGAGCAAGAGGCCGCTCCGGGAAGAGGTCCGGAACGTCACCGGCCGCATCCTTTGGGATCTCCAACTCGGCCGGATCGACCACGACACGGCCGAGAGCATGCTCGCGGACCTGGGGATCCTCTCGGTCGAGCGCGAGCTCCTGCTCCAATGGGGAGACATGCGGTACGCGGACGAGCTCATCGACGAGGCCCTCACCGTGATAGAGCAGAAGGTCAAGAACGGACACCCGGATTTTCAGACCGAGGACGATATCATGGACGCGGTCCTGGCCCTCGGGATAGGGGCCGAGAAGGCCAACCTCATCGCGGAGAAACTTTATTATCAGTACGTCTACTCGCCGACGTAACACCTGGGGGGATCCATGGACGACCTGGCTTAAGAAGTACATCGACAAGTACACCTTTATGCTGATCTCCGGGATCTGGAACGCTCTCGCGATCTTTATCCCGATCCATTTTGATTGGAGCCCCGAGACGATCGCGCTCGTCGTCACGATCGGAAACTTGGTTATTCAATGGATCGCGCTCGAGACGAACCAGAACCATGAGAGGGAGAGGTCTCGACGCGCGTCGCCGTCAGAAAGACGTCGAAACTGAATTCTGTGAAGCCCTGGACGTCCGGCTGGACCTTTAGCGTCAACTTGACATAAGCAACCTCTCCAGGATCCAGGACCGTCGTGTTTTGGAGATCGCTCGAGAGACTCATGTAACATGAGGCCTGGGCCGGCGTGTAGTTGCTCGCGGTAAAGTTAACCGTCACCGGGACCGTCCCATTATTCCGGATCCGGATCCCGACCTGGCTCGAGCCCCCCGGGGGGATCTCTCCCCAATCGATCGAGGTTGCGTTAACCTCGAGGCCGACGGCTACGATCCGGCCGCTCGACCGGATCCGGACGACGGAGACGGTGACGAGGACGCCGACGAGAGCGGCCACGGCCATGGCCGTGATTATCCAGGGAGCATACTTCTTGAGGGTTTGAACGATCGGCGCCATGAGAGCTCAGAGGGGGCCCTACACTCTTAAGACTTACGACACAAAAAAAGGGGGAAATTAGCGCGCGCTCTACTTCTTGCGTCGGGTTTTTGGCTTGAGGCCGCTCCGGATCTTCCGGAGCTCACGAGCTCGCTCGCCGATCTTCTTGAGGTCCGCGTGTTTGCTCTCGGTCATCTATCTCGCCTTCCTGTGGGGGATCCTAAACTCGCTATCTCGGCCGGCGCTGATATACTCTCCGTCCATCTTCCGGACCTGGTCCGCGAACCTGGCGAATACATCACTCGCGACGTACTTGATCTTAAGGTGCCAAACCTGGTCCTTAAGAGCGCATGACTTGACGTGCTCCTGGAGCTCCTGGGAGATCCCCTGGATCGGCGTCCACATGCTCGGCATGCCCCCGGGCCGGTCCTCTCGCTCGAGCTCCGTGACTAACCCGGCGGCCTCGGTCATTAGATCCTGGAGCCACTTGATCACTCGCTCTTTTTTGGCGTCGTCCACTTTAACCGACCTCTCTCCCAGGTCATTTTCTTCTGTCTCCCCTGTGGTTTCTGTGGGCGCGGTGTTTCTTCCAGAGGTTTCTCCAGCGTTCCCTCATTCGTTTGAAGCTCTCTCTCCAATGTTCAGGTTTTGGAGCTTTTAGCGTCATTGTCAGATCAGCTCCTCGTCGTCGTCCTCATCCTCGTTGCCCTGCTGGCCCTGCTCCGCGAGCTCTTTCTTTATGGCCTCGACGTCGGCCCGGATCTTCTTGACGTCCTGCTCGAGCATGTCGACTCGGTCGTGTAGCTCCTGGAATTCCTCGTCGTCCGTCTCGGCCCCCTCGAGCTTCAACTCGATCGTGTGGACCTTTCGCCGGAGCGCGTCCTGGAGGTTCCGGATCTCTTCAATGTCGAGCCTCGTCCGTCTTTCCTGTTCCTCTCTCATGTATGGACTCGCACCACTCATCAAGGACCCTCCTGGCTCTCTTCTTTCACCGCTTTAAACACGCCCTTCTCGTACTTGATGTCGTAGCACTCGGCCAAAAGCAAGCGTTTGTAACCGTGGAGCGTACTCGGCGCCATCTTCATCTTGAAAGCCAGGTCTCCGAAACTGAGCTCGCCGGCCGCTCGGATCTTCTCGGCCATGTCGTTCAGAATCGCGGCCGTGTAGTTAGGATTTTTGGGCATCGAGGCCCCCCTTCACTTCTTCCGGAACCTTAGCGGCCTTAGCGATCTTGTCCTCAATGACTTGCCTCGCGTTCTCGAGCTGGACCTTACAGCTCTCGAAACTCAACTCGTTGCCCTGGAGCGTCACATGGATCACCGACTTGTCCGGCCACTTGAGGCCGCTCGGGATCCGGATCTCACGCTCGATCGTCATGCTCCATTTATACCCGACGTCGCGCTGTTCCACTATGGTTCTCTCGCTCATTCACTCTTCACCTGTTTTCTCTATGGTCTCGGTCGTCCGGAGCTTCCGGATCATGCGAGCGTGGTCCGGCCTGACGTCGTCCATAACAAACCGCAAGTAATGGGCCGTACTCCAAAGGTGCTTGTGGCTGAGTTGTTTCTGAAGGCTCCCGACGGATCCCCCGGAGATAAGCCACTCCCTCGCGAACGTCCTCTTAAGAACGAGGGGGCTCACCTTCCCCTTTCCCGGGATCCCGGTCCTCATCGCGATCCTCTTGACCGCTTTCCAGAGGCCGAACTTGCCGAGGCTTCGGCGCCGGCGGCTCCGGACGAGCGGCCCCTCTTCCCGGTCTTCGGCGTAGAGGATCTGGAGCTTCACAGTCTCCGCGTCGATGTCCGCGAGACAATTCCGTTTCCAATGGCGCCGAGGCAAATAGAGCGTACAGTCAACCGGATCCAGGTTCTCGAGCCGTCCGGTCGTGAGCTCCATGGGGCTGAGGCCGTTCAGCATGAAGTACCGAACGATCAGCCTCTCCCTCAGAGACGCGCACGATCGGAGAAGCTCCCTGGCCTGGTCTCTCCGGAGAAAAAGCATACTCTTCCCCTCGGCCCCGGCTGTCTCCCCGAGGTTGAAGATAACACTTTTCATAAAGTCTTTTCTATCCGCGTCGCTCCGCACTCGCCAAACTAACCCGGTCTCTCCGCACTTCCTTCTCACTCGTCTGTCACCTCATTTCAGAGGGCAAGTTAAGATTCTCTCTCTACACTATTAAGCATTATTCTCTCTCTCTACACGATCCCCGACACCACACAACACGAATTCTCTATCTCAAACAGTACGACACCAGAAGGAAAGACACCTCTAAAAGCCTCACCACTACGAGGCCGGCCCCAAAACCGACCAGAACGACACCGCACACACGGCCGGCCGAGGACACTCAAACCTTAGAGCTGGCTTTCCTTAAAAACCCCAATGACACGTCCATTAATAATATAGAGCAATAGGGAATAGAAGAGATCATCAGATTAGTAACTAACATGGCAAAAAACACCACTACTTAAGTAGTGGGTTCTTTGATCATTGTTTTGATCAGATCAATGACCAACTAACTCGTTAACTTGTTAGTTGTGTTGTTGACCATGTCTATTACTAATCTCGTGATCTCTCTATCTCTCTCTTGTTCTATATTATTAATAGCCTCTGGTTGGTTGGTGTAGAGAGAGAATTTAGAAAAAGGGGGGGATCGTGGTTTTATGTGACGGTGACGCCGAAGAGGGCCGCGATTGCTGTGAGGTGTGCGGGATCCAGGTCTTTTGTTTCCCATTTGTCTTTTAGGGTTTGGACTTCGGCTGTGAGTGTGTTGCCGGCGTGGATTCTGGTGAGTCGCCATACTGCTTGTGCGTAGTTGCGGTAGTGGTGTAGCATGTGGCCGTAGAGGCCCTGGCTGTGGACGTACGCGCCGACTTTTTGCTCCATGTCGACCTGGCTGGAGTACGCGATTTTTGCCTGGGTTGTCATCATGGGTTTGAGCGCGGTGATCCTGGCGCCGGCGATTTCTTCGTCGGCTTTTGCATAGAACTTGTTGATCCGGCGCGTCGGGCTCCTGGTTGGGAAAGTGGTTTGTTTCTCGTAGTGGACGACGACGGCGAAGTCGGCGCTCATGGTGACTTCGCGGATCTTGGGGAAGTCTCCGGGGGAGCCGTCTCCGGTCCACTCCTTGAACTTGTAGCAGGTCGGCGTCGTGTCGGCGATCTTGTTGTGCGGTCCGGGAGCTATGACTGTGACGACCGTGTTTTGGGTGACGACGAGCGAGTACGGTGTCGTCTCCCACCTGGAGATCGGGTCCGGATCCGAGTATTTGATGTTGACGACGACGTTGAGAGCGGCCGCGTCCTGGTCCTGGGCCGAGATCGCGAGCGTTTGAGTGACCATGTCTTAACACTTCAGAAAGACTTAAGACGACTCGGAGATTTAAAAGTGAGCATGCCAGGAACCGACACCGAGGCCGCCAGGAAGAAGTATATCCGGAACATGCAACCGGCCCGGCTCACGCCGATCCTGGACGCCTCGACCGAGACGGCGAGGGAGAGGGCTCCGTCCTTTTTTGTCGACCGGGTCAAAGTAGAGCTGAAGATCCGGCCGATCCTCAACGCGGACGTCACCAACCTGGAGCTCCGGCCGGCCTATCTCGCGTACGCCTACGCCCTGGACCGCTCGCAACGAGCGTATCCCTACATGGTCGACCGGATCCGCGAGCACACGATCCTCCGTGATCGTTGGGAAACTCGAGGCCTTAGCCCTGGTGTCCTGGACAAAATCGACGCGGTCCTCATCTACAACACGACGAACCCGGTGAGTTAGGTGAGGCCGGTAACACCGGGATTCCCGCTTTTACCAATGATTGGTAAAAGCCGGGGTTTCCTGCTTTTACTAGTAATTCCCCTTTTGCTAGAGATCTCCGGATCCTTGACGTTTTTACTAGTAACCTCGGCACCGGCGTTACTAGTAAAAATCAGATCTGAAATTTACTAGTAACCTTTAAAGGGGCCCTTGACGTCTTTACTAGTAAAAACCAGGGGGGAGAGAAGGACGCCGGGAGATCGACAGTATGTACTCGGCCGGGTTATAGGGCTCTTGAAGAGGCTCGGGGAGACGCCGAGCTCTAAGCCGGAGAGCCGAACGCTCTTCGAGGAGTTGACCGGCTACTCGTGGGAGTATTCCGGTAAGGAGTGGGTTAAGAGCCTCGAGGCTATTAAGGCCCGGTACGAGCGCGAGAGTAAGCGAGTTTTGAAACTACGAGGCTATGCGTAGCGAGGGGCTCCGGCCCCCGGCATGCCGGGAGATCAACCCCTCGACGGATATCGGAGAAAAAGACCTTTTTCCGGACCAGGCCAGGACGGAATCCGTGCCAAGGGAGCTCTCCTAGGAGAAGGACCCGGCGCCGTCCAGGTACGAAAAACGGACCGAGAGGCCGGCGACGCACACGGAAACCTTAAATCTTAACTCATCAGATTAGAGACGTAGGGATCAGCATGGTAAAACCAGCAGACCGCAGAGCCGCAAAGTACGCGGCCAAAATAGACGCGGACGTCCAGCGCACAAGGATCCTGGCCCTCAAGACCGACATGACGGCCAACCAGGCTCCGGCCTCGGCGAGCCTCGCCACGCTCGAGGCCGAGATCAAGAAGATCCTCGAGGGGAACACGACACCCCCATGGGGCTACGAGATCCCCATGCTCCTGAACGTAGCGAGAAAGCTGTTCAAGCTGTCCGTTTCTTTCAGCGCCAACACGTTCGAGGCCGAGGCCGGCGCGTGGCTCGATCAATGTGCCGCTCGAGGGATCGAGGCCATATACCTGACGCCGATCGCGGCCTATTTCGGCGTCACCTATCCGTAGCTGTCCGCAAAACCTTAAATCCCCTATCCCCCCTCTTTTTTCCCATGCCTCGCGTCTCAAGAGATCTGAAAATGCACCTTTTGAAGCAAGCCATCAACTACTTGAGCCCCCGATTCCTGGGGAAAATCCCGGCTGTGCAAGCAAAAACGCCTCAGTCACGGCTCGTTTTAGCCGTTTGGGCCCGGGTTGAGGCTACACTCAAGAAAGAGGCTCCTATCAAGGCAAGAGACGACCGAAACTTTACGACGTTGCTCGAGACGGTGAAAAGAGCTCTGATTTTCCTCTGTGAAGAGGACCGCTATTACAAGCGCTGGCTCGGCCTCACGTTCTTGCTGTTCGCTGAGGAAACCGGTCGAGCTCTCCAACAGTTTTCTTACGAGGACGCCCTCGCATCTTCTCCTCGTCCTCTCGGCCTCACACGCGAACAGTACGAGCAGAGCAAGCGCGCGCTTTTTGAGAATTCCCTGGCCGGCTACCTCATGGCCCTGGAGCGAGCTCCCGAGAGCATCGCCGGAGCCATCGCCGAGGCCTACGACCATAGCGGCCGGGTTCAGATCCCGGCGCCGGCGAAACGCATGGCCTACTCTCTACTCTTCGAGAGGGAGGACCGGGAGCATGCCGGAGCCTAAACGCCGCTCGCTCGTCCAGATCATCGCGTTTTTCAGGGCCAAATACCAGGCCTGGATCATCTCGAGACGGATCAAAAAGGTCATACTTACACCACCGGCCGAGCCCTCGTACGAGCCGACCGACGAGCTCAAGTTTGAGCTGGACGTCCTCAGCTACCTGGAGCAGACCACGGACACGGTCCTGGACGGCCTCGGCGTCCAGGAAGACTATTGGCCTTATTACCAGGGGTTCGCAAAGCGGCTATGGAAACGCCGGCTCAAGTTCAGCCAGGGAACCTATGGGGGAGAGCGAGACGTCCTTACGGCCGAGTACGTCACTCGGGGCTGGAGCGAGCCGGTCCTCGAGGCCCTTTACGACGTCGTGGAGCTCGCGGCCGAGTACAAGATGACCGGGGGCTTTCCGAAATATCCCGGCGTCCTCACCGGCAACATGGACGAGTTTTACGCTCAATTCCTCGGCGTCTTGACGCCTTTGGGGGCTCTCACCGGCTACGCCGGATACGAGGGCTTATTAACAGGAAACGACTCAGAGGGGTATGTCGGGTTTAACGTGATTCCAGACACAGGAAACGACTCGGAGAGCTATTCCATGTATGGGGGGGTTTTGGTTGCTCAAGGAACCGTTTAAGATCTCTTTCAAGGGGCCGAGCCGGAGCGTCCGGCTCCCATGGGTTAAGGGGATCCTGGCCAGGGCCCCGGCCGTGGATCCATGCTTACACCTGGACGGCCTTCCAAATCCGTTCACCGTCTATTGGCCGGTGAGCATAAGCAACCTGTACGGCTCCGCGATCTTCATAACGGCCCTCTTGGTGTCTCCCCCGGCCGGTTGGACCGACGCCGAGCAGAACATCGGGACGCTCGTGGCCGGAGCGAGCGGCCGCTTTGAGAAGAGCAACGCGACGAGGGCCACCGGTTGCGAGGGGACCAACGAGACGATCACGGTCCGTTGGAGATACCGGACGGGATCCTACGCCGGCCCCATCATCGGGTACGACGACTTTGACATCGCCATTTATTGGGAGCTCGTGAGCGCCGGAACCGTCGACGTCACCGACGACGAGTTTGTGTACAACGCCGGCCCCCCGATCACTTATGACGGTTGGGCCTACACGCTCCATTGTGGCTCCGACTCGATCGCGAGAGTGAGCGACAGGTATTGCCATGGAGCCTACTCGCTCCGAACCAGCACCGTCGGGATCGGCCATTACGTCGAGATCACTAAGACCGTCTCGATCGGCTCGGGATCCAGGGCCGGAATTGTCGGCTTTCATCAATGCCAAAATGCCGGCCGGTCGCTCCTACACTTCACGACGCCGGTGGAAACTTTGACCATGGCGATCGCCACGAGTAATGTTTGGCGCCGGTGGGGCTTTCGACTCAACCCTGGAGCGAGCAACCAGGTGACGATCCGGCTTGAGACGGCCTGGGGGGGAGCTCAGTATGATTGGCTCGACTATATCCGATGGGTCCGTTGGGCGTGAGAGACATGAGTAAAGAAGTAACACCGAGCGAGCTCGTTCCTAAGATCCTGACCGGCCTCAACTTCCAACAGATCGCGGTCGAGGTCATCAGCCTCGTCGACGACGTCAACAAGACCGTCGCGATCGTCAAGCGGATAAGCGAGGACCTGGAAAAGAATTTTGCCAGGTACGCGAAGGAAACCGGGGCCCTCTCCACGACGACGCCGGCGAACCTCTACAAGACCGGCGTAGCTCTCCTGGACGGCCAAATGAACCGGGTTAACCTCACTCAGAGGGATATCGCCGGTCACTACACGGCCGGCTGGACCATGGCCGCTAAAATGCTCGCGGTAGAGCTCCAGAACTACCTCACGTTCAACAACACGGACCTCTGGACGTCGATCGTCCTCGACATGCCTCAACAGATCGCGAAACGCCAGGCCTGGCGCTATTGGAACGACAAGGCCCGGCCCAACATTCCCGACGAGAGAACGGCCTTTCAATGGCTCGGCCACAAGAAGATCTCCAGGGCCGAGTACAACACGGCCATGGCGGAGCTCGGCTGGAGCGAGAAGTCGATCGAGGCCATGTACGACATCTCGACCACAAACCCGGGCCTCGACTTTGGCTTTTCCATGTATAAGAGGGGGCTCCTGGACCTGGACCAGCTGAAGGGGATCTTCAGCGTCAACGGTTATGATCCGGCGTGGAACACGATCCTTCTCTCGGCCCTTCACCGGATCCCGACGCTCCGGGAGCTCTCTCAAATGAGCGACTATATCCCCATGCCGGAAACGTACATCTACTCGACTCTCCAGAAACAGGGTTACTCGGACGCGGACGCTCTCCAGATCTCCGACTATTTGAGCAAGAGGCCGCTCCGGGAAGAGGTCCGGAACGTCACCGGCCGCATCCTTTGGGATCTCCAACTCGGCCGGATCGACCACGACACGGCCGAGAGCATGCTCGCGGACCTGGGGATCCTCTCGGTCGAGCGCGAGCTCCTGCTCCAATGGGGAGACATGCGGTACGCGGACGAGCTCATCGACGAGGCCCTCACCGTGATAGAGCAGAAGGTCAAGAACGGACACCCGGATTTTCAGACCGAGGACGATATCATGGACGCGGTCCTGGCCCTCGGGATAGGGGCCGAGAAGGCCAACCTCATCGCGGAGAAACTTTATTATCAGTACGTCTACTCGCCGACGTAACACCTGGGGGGATCCATGGACGACCTGGCTTAAGAAGTACATCGACAAGTACACCTTTATGCTGATCTCCGGGATCTGGAACGCTCTCGCGATCTTTATCCCGATCCATTTTGATTGGAGCCCCGAGACGATCGCGCTCGTCGTCACGATCGGAAACTTGGTTATTCAATGGATCGCGCTCGAGACGAACCAGAACCATGAGAGGGAGAGGTCTCGACGCGCGTCGCCGTCAGAAAGACGTCGAAACTGAATTCTGTGAAGCCCTGGACGTCCGGCTGGACCTTTAGCGTCAACTTGACATAAGCAACCTCTCCAGGATCCAGGACCGTCGTGTTTTGGAGATCGCTCGAGAGACTCATGTAACATGAGGCCTGGGCCGGCGTGTAGTTGCTCGCGGTAAAGTTAACCGTCACCGGGACCGTCCCATTATTCCGGATCCGGATCCCGACCTGGCTCGAGCCCCCCGGGGGGATCTCTCCCCAATCGATCGAGGTTGCGTTAACCTCGAGGCCGACGGCTACGATCCGGCCGCTCGACCGGATCCGGACGACGGAGACGGTGACGAGGACGCCGACGAGAGCGGCCACGGCCATGGCCGTGATTATCCAGGGAGCATACTTCTTGAGGGTTTGAACGATCGGCGCCATGAGAGCTCAGAGGGGGCCCTACACTCTTAAGACTTACGACACAAAAAAAGGGGGAAATTAGCGCGCGCTCTACTTCTTGCGTCGGGTTTTTGGCTTGAGGCCGCTCCGGATCTTCCGGAGCTCACGAGCTCGCTCGCCGATCTTCTTGAGGTCCGCGTGTTTGCTCTCGGTCATCTATCTCGCCTTCCTGTGGGGGATCCTAAACTCGCTATCTCGGCCGGCGCTGATATACTCTCCGTCCATCTTCCGGACCTGGTCCGCGAACCTGGCGAATACATCACTCGCGACGTACTTGATCTTAAGGTGCCAAACCTGGTCCTTAAGAGCGCATGACTTGACGTGCTCCTGGAGCTCCTGGGAGATCCCCTGGATCGGCGTCCACATGCTCGGCATGCCCCCGGGCCGGTCCTCTCGCTCGAGCTCCGTGACTAACCCGGCGGCCTCGGTCATTAGATCCTGGAGCCACTTGATCACTCGCTCTTTTTTGGCGTCGTCCACTTTAACCGACCTCTCTCCCAGGTCATTTTCTTCTGTCTCCCCTGTGGTTTCTGTGGGCGCGGTGTTTCTTCCAGAGGTTTCTCCAGCGTTCCCTCATTCGTTTGAAGCTCTCTCTCCAATGTTCAGGTTTTGGAGCTTTTAGCGTCATTGTCAGATCAGCTCCTCGTCGTCGTCCTCATCCTCGTTGCCCTGCTGGCCCTGCTCCGCGAGCTCTTTCTTTATGGCCTCGACGTCGGCCCGGATCTTCTTGACGTCCTGCTCGAGCATGTCGACTCGGTCGTGTAGCTCCTGGAATTCCTCGTCGTCCGTCTCGGCCCCCTCGAGCTTCAACTCGATCGTGTGGACCTTTCGCCGGAGCGCGTCCTGGAGGTTCCGGATCTCTTCAATGTCGAGCCTCGTCCGTCTTTCCTGTTCCTCTCTCATGTATGGACTCGCACCACTCATCAAGGACCCTCCTGGCTCTCTTCTTTCACCGCTTTAAACACGCCCTTCTCGTACTTGATGTCGTAGCACTCGGCCAAAAGCAAGCGTTTGTAACCGTGGAGCGTACTCGGCGCCATCTTCATCTTGAAAGCCAGGTCTCCGAAACTGAGCTCGCCGGCCGCTCGGATCTTCTCGGCCATGTCGTTCAGAATCGCGGCCGTGTAGTTAGGATTTTTGGGCATCGAGGCCCCCCTTCACTTCTTCCGGAACCTTAGCGGCCTTAGCGATCTTGTCCTCAATGACTTGCCTCGCGTTCTCGAGCTGGACCTTACAGCTCTCGAAACTCAACTCGTTGCCCTGGAGCGTCACATGGATCACCGACTTGTCCGGCCACTTGAGGCCGCTCGGGATCCGGATCTCACGCTCGATCGTCATGCTCCATTTATACCCGACGTCGCGCTGTTCCACTATGGTTCTCTCGCTCATTCACTCTTCACCTGTTTTCTCTATGGTCTCGGTCGTCCGGAGCTTCCGGATCATGCGAGCGTGGTCCGGCCTGACGTCGTCCATAACAAACCGCAAGTAATGGGCCGTACTCCAAAGGTGCTTGTGGCTGAGTTGTTTCTGAAGGCTCCCGACGGATCCCCCGGAGATAAGCCACTCCCTCGCGAACGTCCTCTTAAGAACGAGGGGGCTCACCTTCCCCTTTCCCGGGATCCCGGTCCTCATCGCGATCCTCTTGACCGCTTTCCAGAGGCCGAACTTGCCGAGGCTTCGGCGCCGGCGGCTCCGGACGAGCGGCCCCTCTTCCCGGTCTTCGGCGTAGAGGATCTGGAGCTTCACAGTCTCCGCGTCGATGTCCGCGAGACAATTCCGTTTCCAATGGCGCCGAGGCAAATAGAGCGTACAGTCAACCGGATCCAGGTTCTCGAGCCGTCCGGTCGTGAGCTCCATGGGGCTGAGGCCGTTCAGCATGAAGTACCGAACGATCAGCCTCTCCCTCAGAGACGCGCACGATCGGAGAAGCTCCCTGGCCTGGTCTCTCCGGAGAAAAAGCATACTCTTCCCCTCGGCCCCGGCTGTCTCCCCGAGGTTGAAGATAACACTTTTCATAAAGTCTTTTCTATCCGCGTCGCTCCGCACTCGCCAAACTAACCCGGTCTCTCCGCACTTCCTTCTCACTCGTCTGTCACCTCATTTCAGAGGGCAAGTTAAGATTCTCTCTCTACACTATTAAGCATTATTCTCTCTCTCTACACGATCCCCGACACCACACAACACGAATTCTCTATCTCAAACAGTACGACACCAGAAGGAAAGACACCTCTAAAAGCCTCACCACTACGAGGCCGGCCCCAAAACCGACCAGAACGACACCGCACACACGGCCGGCCGAGGACACTCAAACCTTAGAGCTGGCTTTCCTTAAAAGCCCCAACGACACGTCCATTAATAATATAGAGCAATAGGGAATAGAAGAGATCATCAGAT
>Ga0315308_1000871_pt1 | contig 17337 bp, 5 predicted proteins | sample TDP3_MG_FD_203078 | JGI IMG/M metagenome (GOLD analysis project Ga0315308, IMG submission 203078) | Freshwater sediment microbial communities from Lake Towuti, South Sulawesi, Indonesia - TDP3 | ecosystem: Environmental > Aquatic > Freshwater > Lake > Sediment | place: Indonesia: South Sulawesi... | reverse complement strand
CCCTGGAAACAATAAAAGGCAAAGACATTACAGCCCAATTATTGGCAATCGACGCATTGGAAGCCATAGGAAATAAGGAGGCTATTCCCATCCTGAAGCAAAATTTGGATAGCGAAAATGTATGGACGCAGATTCATTCAAAGTTAGCCATAAAGCGATTAGAGATGCTCGGGCTTTCAGAGGAAGAAAAATTGAATTTCCTCAAGGAAACCCTGAAAGACGAACAATTTGAAGTGAATAACTGGGCGGCAATAGAATTAGGAAAGATAGCCTTAAGCGACATTCCGGAGAGCCGGTCAGCAATAGACATTTTGAGAAATACAGTGATGGATAGTAGAATACCCGGTAGTTACGCAGCAAGCAAAATGGTAAGGAGACTAATAGAGTCAGGCAAAATAAAAGAAGAATAATAGAGGGGTTAACCCACACAAAATTTTTAACAGAATCTAACAAGGTCCATTGTTTTTTGAATAGGAGCAGGCTTGAACTATGTCAAAGCTGAGATTAGTTAAAAAAGTAAATACTGGTTTGATTTTTTCTCTAATTTTCATCTTCCTAATAAACACAGGGTTTGGATTTGAAAATAACATTGATAGCGTCTCCAAGGTAGGAGTAGATAAAGAAAATATTCTTTGGCAGAAGGCAGGGGAGTTTTCTACACGCAATAGGCTGAATTGTAAAAACGTGCTCTACTTGGAATATGCGCAGGAACAAAAAGCAAATTCTGCGGGAACTTCTACTTCGTTAGCCGAAGTCTATCTCGGAAGAATAGCCCAGAGGCACAAAGCGAAAAGGCGGATTATCGGGGTCGTTTCGTTAGCTTTTGGTACATTATATTTATTTATGGGCATATTGTTGCTCCCCGAGAGTGAGGGTGGGGGTGGTCTTCTTATGGGTTCGGGGGTAGTCATGGGGGGTCTCGGAATATGGTGCCTCAAAGCCCGGAGTCAGGCAGAGAAGGAGTTTGATAGTCTTTTAAGAATTGAGGACATTCAGGAAAGAGAAAAAGTTGGACGGGAGGCCTTGTTTTCGCTCGCCGATGGTGCTAAGAAAGGTCGCATACTTTGGGGTATTTTCTCAGGTATTTACTCGATATACTGTTTTGCTGGTAGACCCTTTGGGACTGGCAACCACGAAGATGCAAATGGAGAAGAAGAAGGATTGAAATATTACAACGAGTACATAGGTTCTATTTTTGGAGCGGTGACTCTTTATAACTTTTTGGTAAAAAGTGGGGAAGAAAAGGCTCTCCAAAGGTATTTAAAAGAAAGCGGAAGAGAAAATCGAACAGAGATTCGTTTAGGTATAGACCCTTATGGCAATGGAAAAATCGTCCTCTTATTTTCTTTTTAGGCGAGGGTCTATAAATAAAGGAAAAAATCTTTCATAGGAGGAGAGGAACAGAAAAAAGATTTTTGCCAATATTTACCGGAAGGAAAGGAGGAGGTAATGAAAAAAGTTATTTTGGTATGTTTGGCCCTGGGCTTAATTAGCACGCTTGGAGTAGGTAAAGTATCAGCACAGGAAAGAAAACTAAGCGTAGGGATTAGTTGTAATTATTTCTCAGTGTCAGAGTTTTACAGCGAACAAGAATGGTCGGACGTTGATTGGAATTCTGAATTGTTCAACGGGGTGTACTATTTTGAGCGCTCAAGATGGCACCCTCAGGTAATTTTCCCAGAACTGAGCATGGAATATGAATTTGAAAGTGGCTCCTGCGGGCTCTCCTTTGCTTATGCGTTTGGGAAGCACAGCGAGAAAGATACTTATCGGGATTTAGATGTCGAGGATTACAATGGTGACACGATAACCGACTATGTTGTAGGTTACTCCACGATGACTTTCACTCAAAAAATTAACTTTATCCCGATTTACGCATTTCTGGAGATAAATGTTCTCTCTAATGAAAAGAGGAAGTTGTATCTTGGCACTGGCTTTGGCGTGAATTTTCTGCAAGTAAAAGATGAATATGCTAACGACGGAGAAACAATCTACTTCGATTACTCGTGGGATGGAACCATTGATGAAACAGGGACCGCTCTGGCAAAAACAGTTACCGTAGAATCATCCAAGACAGCGCCCTACGGGCGTGTCTATTTAGGTATTGAATCAGCACTCACGCCAAGACTAAGTATCCACAGCTCCATAGGGATGCAGTTTACGGTTGCAGATATGGGAACCAAGAATGCCGAGAAAGTCGGCGAGATTGATTTTGGGCGTTGGAATATCTCTGGACAGATATTCAATCTCGGCCTCAGCTACCATTTTTAAGACACAAGCCCTGAGACCACCGTTCAGCAGGAAAGTTGTAGACAGATGGCCCCAGGTAATTTTATGGGGCTTGGCCCAATGACAATTCTTGCAGTCCTTCCAAAAGGAAGGGGTGGATAAGGTGACCATTTCCTCTCCCTTGAGGGGAGAGGAGAAAAGTGAGGGTGAAAGAGGATTGGACTCTCCCCAATGGAGAACCTTGCTTTTGCAAGGAGTCCAGGCATTTTAACATTGAAGTTTTGCTGATTGAAAGGTGAGGTGTTAAGAGTGAAATATCTAAAATGGAAGAAGATTCTGGTTGGGTTGGGAATAGTGACAGCACTGGTGATAATAACCAGCCTTATTATCGGGTGGCCTATAAACACATTTCCAACCATACAGGGGAAAATACTGGATGCCACTACAGGTGAGCCGATAGAGAATGTAGTAGTTTCTGTGAACTGGATAAAATCAAGTCCTGGACCAGCAGGGGAGATAACAAGGACAATAAGAAGTGATGTTGCGGTCACGGATAAGGAGGGCAAGTATCATATTCCAGGGCTTTGGAGCTTCCACTTATTGTCTGTTTTTAGTCGAGGCTACATAGGATTCAACCATCCGTTATACGGGAGCAAGCAAGCTGTAGTGGCAAGGGAGAGGAGGAAAATAATTATAGGCTCACCAGCCTTGAAAGCCTATCCCGAAGAATTTGAATATAGAAAAGGCGTTATCCATTATGATATTGAACTTTTGAGTTTAGAAGACAATTTCCTAAAAGCGGTAAATGAGTATAAATTACAGATTAAGAAAGAGCAAATAAGTCAGGAAGAGAAAGATAAACTAATCAAAGAAAAAGATATTAGGTTTATGCCTTATTATGGTGGGATTTCAGAAATGGTGAAATATTTTAGGAATTTAATGAATAGATATGGTTTAAGATATGATTTGGATGTTATTGTGACTGCCTGGGAATCGTTAGGGGTGCAAATGTTTGGTAGAGACAATAAGTGGTTTCAAAAAGAGATAAAAGATATAAAAATGGCTATTACCCAATTGAAAGAAAAGGAGTATTGAGATTTGTATAGAAAGACCATAATATTCTTAATAACACTATGTTTACTATGGCCCGTTGTTCTATATGCTCACGATAATAAAGTGATACATCCCTTTACGATTACAGGTAAGGCAATAAAACTGTTATCGCCTTCACAAAATCCAACTCCAGAGCAGCAAAGATATAAACTGCTCCAAGATTATTTTTATGAAAATATGCCTTCTGGTTATTCTCTCGGCAATGACAATTATGACATAAGCAAGATTCAGAAACAGGGCACATTGGGGACGATAGAGGAGGATGAGCCAATTACTCAAACGGTAAATCATTTCTATAATCCCGTCTTCCCCGATAGAGAGTTTACCTTTATGTTCTGGACAGGAAAACCAGCGATTAAATATGGGGTTCCAATCTGGCAAGAAGCAATAGACAAGTATGGTAACGGAAACAAAAATGGTGCCTATCACTCATTGGGTCGGGCAATCCATTTATTGGAGGATATGAGTGTTGTTCCTCATGTATACCAGGATAGCCACGCTTATGAATGGGCTCAAGAGCAAATGAAGTTAGGCGGAAACGATGAGGCATGGGTGAGAGATAATCATTCAATGATTACTTACGATGATTATGGCATAAGGCAACCAGCTACACTTTCTTACGAGAAGTTTCTTGATGAGATGGCGAGGAAGACATATCTTGGGGCAGGAATCCAAGGGCATTTATATGAGATGGAGGTGTTACCGGCGACAGGATATTTAGCTAATCTATTTCCACCTATGCCCTATGGATATGAAGGCGCTCTTTCCTATATGGAATATGTAGACTTAGCTCAACTTGGGTTGATAAAGTACTGGCACATAACGAATGTAGGCGACTACAAAAATCCATATAGTGTCAAGGATGATTGGTGGGAACTGACTAATGAGGGCTCTCCTGGATATTTTTACATTGCCAATTCATATAATGCAATTCCAGTAAACTACTGGGATAAAGGGAGGGGGGTATGGCTTCCCAATTTAAGCACGGAGTACAGGTTCTGTCAACTTTTGGCTGGAGCGCCAGGAGGTGCCAGATTGACCCCAGACCAGGAAGAAAAAATCATACCTGCCTGTATTTCATATGTAGCAGGGCTTATGAAATACTTCTATGACATTGTCAATGAGCCGCCTTATGTTAAGGAAGTGAAAATTATGCAGGAGGGAAGAGAAGTTTATGGGGGTTATTCGTGAGTTAAGGGAAAACAAATTTAAGGAGAGGAAGAAATGAGAAAGGGATATATAGTTATTTTCTTATTAATCTTTGAGCTAATTGCTATATCAAATCCGGGCTATTGCAAGTGGAGATTGATAAACAAGACACCTCCGATAGAGGGAGGGGTAACTGATGCCACTACTGGCAAGCCGATAGAGAATGTGGTGATAAGCTGTGAATGGGTGAAAGAGGTGCCCGCATTTGTGGATAGGGTGAGGAAAGGATTTGCCCATGAAGTAGTGATAACAGACAAAGAGGGGAGGTATAGGATACCGAGTAAGAGGAGCTTCCATTTTCCGCCCATACTTTGCGTAGGGTCCTCTTTCAATGGGATATCAATAAACATAGCACATCCATTATATTCAACACCGCAATTTGTCGGAGACGGAAACGAATGGGTATTTGTTCCTTTAGAGAACAGGAGGATATACAAATCCCAGGACGGTATCATCCATTATGATATTGAACTTTTGAGCCTCGAGGAGAAGTATGTAAAAGCAATTGAAAGTTTGGAGTCGAAAGTTAAAAGAGGAGAAATGAGCGAGGAAGAAAGGAAGAAGGCAATGGGAAGTTTAGGGTCTGAACTTTTTGGAGTTTTAAGCAGTTATGACAACGCTGCGTATTGGAAAAATTTGAGAGAGAAGAACGCTAAATTCGATATAGAGGATACATTTGTGGTTTGGGATAAAATAGGAAGTTACTATCCTGAAGATGGTAATTTACAGTGGCTGTTGCCTAGGGTCAAAAATAAGATCAAAGAAAAGATGGAGACGCGGCGATAGAAAGATGGGAAAAATAATAAAATTGCTTTTGTTTTTCCAAATTATTCTGTTTACTAGTCCACTTTGTTTTGCTCATGAAAATAAAGTGATACACCCATTTATATTGACAGGTAAGGCGTGGACATTACTAAAGGATAAAACTACTCCATCCGTACCAAGTGGTACGTCACTCTATCTTGAACTTTGGAATTACTTTTATGATACCACCATGCCTTCGGGATATTCCCAGGGCAATGACAACTATGATATAAGCAGAATTCAGAAGCAAGGCACTTTGGGGACGATAAAGGAGGATGAGCCACTTGGTATTCGGTGTTTGAATCACTTCTATAATCCCTATAATCCACCAACATATGAGCCCTGGTGGGGATTTATGCCCGGGGTAAAAAATGCTGTAGAGTGGGGAAAACCTCTATGGGAAGGAGCGATAGAGAGATACGGTGAGGGGAAGAAAAGCGAAGGATTCCTGGCTTTGGGGAGAGTCTTACATTTACTGGAAGATATGTCTTCTCCTCCTCATGTTCATAGCGATGCTCATATTGTGGGAAATGGTAATTTTGAGAAATGGGCTTATACTTCAGATGGCGATAATGAGCTAGAGTTTTTAAGACAACTGGAGGGGAGGAATATAAAGGGGTTTTCTGGCTGGGATAGATTTCTTATAGATTTAGCGGAATACACATATGAGGCAGTGAAGATAGAGGGTTCCCTGATACGAGATGAGTACCATCCAGGAGAAGGAGACTTGGTGGAGATGTTTCCCGAGATTGCGTATTTGAGGTACATTCCCATAGGAGGGGAAGACCCTATTAGCGGTGAAGTAAGCACTAAAGACTTCTGGTGGATATACAGTGTTGGCTATTGCTATAGTGGTCCAGAGATGAAAACAACAACCGAAGGTATATACGGAATGGATGATTGGTGGCGATGTGGGCCAGTGGCAGGTGGGGAATATTACTACATAGAGAATCCGAGATATGCTGTTGCTTACGATTATCGTCTGATTCCTCACATAGGTTCCTGGGCGAATCAACCGAAGGACTTGTGCAAAATCTGGGCAGAAGATTATAGATTGTTCCCGATGAGCATTGAGTATGCGGCAGGACTGATGAAATACTTCTATGACATTGTCAATGAGCCGCCTTATGTGAAAGAAGTGAAGATAATTCAGGAGGGAAGCGGCATCTATGGCGCTTACTGGAAAGACGAATTCGATTCGAGTGGAAAGCTGATTGGCAGAACTTTAAAGCCTTTATCTGGAGAGGAAATAAATCCAAATATAACAAAGGCAGGAGAGATTGTAATCACAGTCACTTTTAGTGAACCGGTCTATGGACTGTTAGCAAGTGATATTAAAGTAGCTGGCCGTAATCTGGATAGAAACCCAACATTGTTAGACGGAAATGTGACCTGGGAGGGAAGGTTTACGATTCCTAAAGATGGCTCAATGGACGGGCAACAGGAGATAAGTATTTTTGCCAGAGATAGAAATGAACATCTGACTACCAGAAACTATGCAGGGGACAAGCTGGATAGTAACCCGTCAACTATAGCTAAGGCTAAAAGTACCGGAAACTATGACTGGACTGGCTACGAGCCGGGGAGTGACAGTAATTACAGATTATATATCATAACTAAGCCGATTGTAATTCAACATAGTGCCCTTCCTGGTGTTCCTGCCAATTTAGATTTAAACATAGAGGCTTTTGTGTTACAGACCCAGGGGGGGTCTATAAGTTCTGTTAGGCTTTACTATAGAAATGCTGGCAGCGGTTTCTGGTATAAAGAGGCGCAAATGGTTCCACAAGGAGAGAATAGATTTTCTGGAGTCATACCGGGAGAAAATATTAGTGCAGACCAAGGATTAGAGTATTACATTTTCGCTCAGGATAATCAAGAGAATATTTACAGTTGGCCTGAGGGAATAGCAGATCCTTCCCTGTATAGTGGCGCCGGGCAGAAAGTAACTGTTCATACAGCGAGCAATGGAGGGATAATCGTCCAGGGAGACGAAGATAGGAGCAATGATTCAGTGAATATCAGTTTCTATCTTGTGCAGAATAGTGATGTAAATTTAGAACTCCATGAGGCTACCGATGATTGGCTTTATAAGCAGGGAAGCGATTCTCCGAATAATGCTTATTATACTTTAGACTGGCACTTCGTGACCAGTGGACGAGGACCGGGGCAATATACGGTAACTTGGCCTCGTGGATGGGAGCGGGAAGGAAACTATTTTTATATTCTCAGAGATGTTAATTCTAAGGAAAAAATAGCTCAGGGCAGGCTGGCAGTAGTATGGCCATGGCTTACAGTGGAAGCATATTCGACACAGAAGGGAGAATATGATGAGGTGAGGGTTGAGGCCTCAGGATATGCTGAAGGCCTCTTGAGTGCCAGTGCTTTTCAGGATAATAGCCTCTACAAGTCATATAACCAGAGAGGCTCGGGACCAAGCTATACGATAAGTAGTATTCCCAGACAGGGGAAAGACCATCCATATCGGGCAGGCGTATATGCTAGTTCCTGGGGCGAGCAGGTGTTGATAGGTATTTCGGGTGTAAAATCAATCAATGAGAAGAATGCACCCTTTATTAGCCCCTACCTGGTGCGAAGTCCTCAGACACATAACCATCCCATTGATGTTTCAGCCGTCGTGACGGATAAAGATGGTGTAAAGGAAGTTTTCCTGATTTATAAAGGTGTAGAAGACACCAAATGGAATTGGGTACCAATGTCCCAGTCACAAATTGACTATACGATTTATGATGCGCAAATTGGACTTCAACGTAAAGAGGGCACAGTTTGCTACTATTTTCAGGCAACCGACGGTCAGAACACGAGCACAAGTCCCTGGTCCTACCCTGGGAGAGACCCTAAAGAATATCCATATAAATTTGAAATCATTTTTGATAATGTCCCACCGAAGGTCACCGCAACGAATCCAGAAAACGGAGCTCGTGATGTTAATCTTGACTTATGGGTTAGAGTTACCTTTGATGAAGATATAAGAAGTGAAACAGCTAATGAGAATAACATAAAAGTGCAGGACGCCAACAATCATGAAATAAAAGTTCGTTCAGTCTATTACGATAAGGACCAGAATGAGTTGAAGTTTAATATTAAAGACCTTATGCCCCTTACTACCTATTTCTGTGAAATCACTTCGGGGGTGCTCGACCTATCAGGAAATCCCTTAGGCGTGGGAAGCGTACCCAATCGCTGGTGGTTCGTGACCAAAGAAGTTCCTCCTCCAGCAATTACAGCGGTTTCTCCAACTACTCCAGAAAATTTCCTGGCAACTACAGGGAAGATGGTTTTTTCCTGTAAGTTCAATAAACCGGTAAGGGATGTGAAGATAATCTTCAAAAATACCTCAACAGATGACGAATTTACAGTCACAGATTCTTCTCCAGTCCTTACTTTTTCTGGTGATGATGAGCGTTACAGTTACAGGTATGCCTGGAGTGGAAAAGATGACACAGGGAAATACCTCCCTGACGGTCAATACAAATTCAGAATAGAAGCAACCGATGCCAGATATGGCGTGGTCGGAAGTTCAGAATTCCAGCCATTCAACTGGCTGGTAAGGGCTAATGGGACAATAAGGTATCCAAAGGTGTACAAGTATTGGGGTGGAGGGACAGAGAGGTCTATAACACTTAATTTTGCTCAAACTATTCAAGTACATTATGATTATCTCGTTGATCCATTCGGTTCGATGATGAAACTCCATATAGGCGATGAGACCAAAACTCTTGGAAACTGGTGGGACCGGGTATTTGGCGAAAAGTGGGTGTTACACACCTATGTTCCAGCCAATACTAATGTTTCAATTTCGGGAGGGACACATTGTAAAACATGGCTTGGACTTGGACTTCCTTGGGAAGAGGATGTTTATGATAAAGCAAAAATTGAATACGAGATGCGTTATCTTAACCCTTACCCGTGCGAATGGGTTCCCCATCCGGATTATATAATAGGAATTTGGGGGGTTGACCTTCGGAAGTACTTAGATACGGAGAATCCAAAGCACAACGAAGTCTATAAAACATTAGACTATCGTGCGGGTTCTACCATGGTTGCTCGAAATACAAGTATCACTGAAGATTTTGCCATAACTATAGTACCCGATGCGGAAGATCGGCTGACGCCTCATGAGAGGGAATGTGACTGGGGAGGCCACAGTGCAGGAAAGCCAGTTCTGTTTGGTGTCCACATTGTTCCTCCTGAGAATCTAACGAAGGTATGGTATTATTACTGGCTTGATGAAAGTTACTGGGTTGAAGGTGAAAATTATGATTATTTTGGGGATGAAGGAATAGATTATGATGACAATCCAGAAGTAGCTACAGAGGTAAAGCTTACGTCTGTCACAAATACCGGTGATTATTCCAGTATTAGTGGATTTATTACTGCGAAAAACATCGGCCCCCTGATTTCTCCATTTATATTCGACCGCACACCTCCCGAAATTGATGTTTATGTCTCCTCTTCCACTTTCTCTCCAATATTGAATCAAGAAGTCGAGATTACCTTCACCGTTACCGACAATTTGCTTTTTCCTCTGAGGGATGTCAGCTTGAAAATCTACGATTCTAACAATAATCTGGTTAAGACTTTATACGAGAAATCCTCCGATACCCCTGCCACAAGGAAATTTTCCTGGGATGGAAAAGGAAGCGATGCCTATAATGGAGGAGAAATAGTAAGCGATGGGACATACACTTATGTAGTTCGGGCAAAAGATGGAGCTGGTAATCCAAATTCATTTTCCAAGACTATAGTCGTTGACGCTACTCCTCCTGAAATATGTGATGGCTCTCTATTAATAATCCCTGCCAATCATCCTCATCCTGAAACATTTACTACAAATGATGATGCTATACATATCGCTTTCAGTCTATCGGATAACCTATCCACTTCACTGAATGTAGAAATGGTTATTGAGTCCACTTCGCTTGGGCCTTTAGTGACTCGCCAGAAGGCTTACACGGTGACAACTACGCTACAAAGTATCAGTGAGGAATGGGATGGGAAGGATGACCAGGGCAATTACCTACCGGACGGGATATATAAGATTACTCTTATTGCCACTGATCTGGCTGGTAACAGGAGCCAACCGCTGACTCTTCCCACTTTCAGTATTGACCGGACTCCTTCTGTTCCCACAACTCTCTATGTAGATAACCTTATTTTCACTCCTGATGACGGTTCAGGTAATCAGGGAGATGGTTATCAGGATATTGTGACACTACATTATATTCTTTCAGAAGAGGCTTTGGTTTCAGTAAGAGTTGAGAATGTCCTTGGAATAGGTATTTTGAATCTGGAAGAAGGAAGTAACTTCAGGACTGAGGGAACTCATCTCTGGGATGGTAAAGTTAATGGTAATTTCGTAAACGACGGTTCCTATGTGTTCAGGATAAAGACAACCGATGATGTAGGGAATATTGCCTATGATAATATTGCTATAATTAAGAACCAAATTCCTGCTCAAATAGTATTTCCTTCTAAAGATACAGTTCCGGCCAAAGTTAGCGGCCTTATGACCATTAAGGGCATAGCGCTTGACCCTGGAATAAATAATCCTGCCGATTTTAAGTGGTATAAGGTCTGGTATCGAGAGGGAAAAGATATTGATTTTAGTTTACCAGAAAATGAGCCTCTCCGTCCCGATTTAGGAATTTGGCATCCAGTACCTGTTCCTGCCTATAACCAGAATGGACTGGACCCCAACTATCCGAATTCTAATGTTTCCTGGCGGGCTGTTGCTTATACTACATTGGCAACATTTGACACAACGGATTTAACTTCCGGGAGTTACTACACGCTCCTTTTGGTTACTGAAGATGAGGAAGGTAACTCCAGTTATGATTTCGTCACTGTAGAAATTGACCAAACATTTGATAATACTTCACCACGGGTTAGTATTACTCATCCATCCGACCTTTCAGAATTCAGAATAGTCTCGGATACTTCTACTTTGAATATAACTTATGATTTAGTCCAGGATAACGGCAAGCAGGCTGATGTCAGCCTCGTAATATTCAAGATGAGTGATGATGGCTCGGATTATGGGCCGATTGTTTATCATCGGGATTACCTCTCCAGGAGTGACGGACAGACAATCGGGTGGGATGGCAAAGATAATTTAAGACGATATGTTGAGAATGGGCGATACAGGATTCGGTTGACTGCCCTGGATAGGGACGGTCTGGGAGGAAGTGTGGCGGAAGTAGATGTTACGGTTAGGGTGATTCTCACCGAGCCCCTTAAGATTGTGAAGTTTGCTGCCTCAGATTCGGTTATAAATGTTGGAGGTAGTGTAGAGATAACCTGTGAGCTGTCTAAAGAGGCTTTCGTTATAGTACGGATTTATGATGCCTCGGATAATCTGGTTGAAACACTGGTTGACTCGGTGGTAACACCAGGGGAGGTGGAACAAAGGGTTAACTGGACTAGCCAGTTAGAGGGATTATATACTTGCAGAATTGATGCCATTGCTACAGATGCTGATAAAACAAGGGATGAAGCCTCCCTTTCGATTGCAGTGACTGGTGCTGGTGCGGGAACAGGTGTTGCAGAAATTAATCACCCTCGGGAAGGAGCGATTCTCAAAGGAGAAGCAAATTACAATTGGCAGGCAAGTGCACAGGGAGAGCATTATCCACCCCAAGCTTTTACTGTGACCGTAAAAGCCCATGGTGAACAAACTTGGACAGAGACCGACTGGTCCAGAGGAAATTTCAGTATTAAGAATAATGTAGATACCAATTCAACTCCGGGAAGCATAAAACTGTCCAAATATGTGGGCTACGGGCGAGAATTTATTGCTATAGATAATCTGCGTGAGAGAGTTCACTGGGCCGCTGGGAGTCCTTATGACATGACTCTATGGCAATCATTCAAGATGCATAAGACTGGTAAAATCACAAAGGTAGGTCTTCTTTTAGCAGACACGGAGGGGACTTATACAGGCAATCTCACTGTGGAAATTAGGGATGATAATGATAGGATATTAGATTCTGATACCAGAGAACAATTCGTTGATTTTAGGCACAGTGCTAAGGAGGAGGTCTGGTATTTCGATTGTCCAGTCCAGTCTAACAAGGTGTACAAAATATACTTGTATCTACCTACACCGCTTATCTGGATGGACGGCTACCCGTACGCTGAGGGAGTGTGGTGGTGGTCCTGGCCCACCTCCGTATTTGAAGAATATGGTACGACTCAGTATGATAGAGATGGTACTTTCAGAATCTATATGAGAGAAGAAGAACTGAGATATTATCCCAATGGATACTTGGTATCACTGCCTTTTGACGCAGGTGAAGATATCTCTTCTTGGGGAAATCTCGAGGTTTCTCAAGAGAAACCTTCGGGTACTAACGTAAAGTATTATACTCAAACAAGCGAAAATGGAATAACTTGGGGCCCCGAACTTGAGGTGGCGCCGGGGCATCCGGTAAGTTCTGCAGTTGAAAAGTATGTCAGATGGAAGGCAAACCTATTGAGTTCAAGTTATTATGCAACCCCAACAGTTTATCAGGTTATGATTAATACTAATTGGTCACCAGAGCTGACATTCGGAAGTTCCTCTGGAATTGCTTGCTGGTATGGCCATCCTTGGTTGAGTAAGGACTTATCAGAGCTTATGCCTATCCCTGAGGGGAGAGATATAGCTCGAGTTTCTCCGTTCTATTCTATTGTCTCTCAGAGTAATTTGCAAGTTGCTAAGTCCATTACTGATGAGAATGGGTATTATCAGTTGAAGGCAATTACAGATATTAAAGAGGACTGGGATACTGCAGATGACCAGGGGTTAAGTGAAGGAAAGATTGTAAGTATAAACAATGAGTTCAATAATAGTATGAACCCGGAAGATTTTATAATTGAGTCTTCGCCAATAACTATCTCAACAGGATATCCGAATGTGAATATGTGGGTAGCTGATGAGGTTAAGAACAAATATACTTTCTGGCAGAATGCAGAAGGCTCTCTCATTGATAATCCTTATGTTTCAGTGAATACCAATAGCTGGGACATTCGGCTTTCCTATCCCGATGGAACCAAAAATATAGACCTCATAGTAAATAAACAGACTGATAAGTCATCAAATACCAATACCACTGCTCTTGACGATGATTTTACAGTGAAGCTGTCTTCTAATGCAGCACCTAAAGCCTTTGTCGAATTGAAAGGTAATACCTCTACGCTGGCACAGGGTTTCAAGGGATATTCACTGTTCTGCAAGAAGCCAGATGAGACTACATGGAAATCGATACCTTCTGCTTCGAAATCGCCAGTAATAAATAGTGGAATGCTGGGATGGTGGGATGTTACCGGGCTTAATGGAGAGTATATTGTCAAGCTGGTTGTGCTTGACGATAGTGGGACTAAAGAGATAACTGAAAATGTAATCATAGGAACGAAAGTTCCTGGTGCAGAGGCGACTGCTTCACCACCAAATTATGTGACTTCGCCCTACAACAAGGCTTTCCTTTCATTTCCACGGGACGCATTAGAGAAGGATATAATAGTCACTATCACGCCAGTGAGGCTGGAGGATACAGGCGTCTCTATCGATCCCCATATGCCTGAGCCGATTGGAGCCTTTTATAAACTGCAACCTAAAGATATCTCGTTTAGTAAAGATTCTGCTGGCAATGTGCTCTACCCTGCTTCTTTTTCAGTAAGATTTACTTATGAAGAACTTCAGGGTATAGACCCGGGCCACCTGACAATCTATCATGTTAAAGATGATGGTAGTTTGGAATCCTTAGATGTAAAAGTTGTGTATGATGAGAATGGGAATGGGCTATTTGACCCTGGAGAAATTGCGACAGTTACCAGCCCGATAACCAGTTTCTCATACTATTTGGTTATTCCAATGATTTTAGCTCCTACCCTTGACCAGATTCCTTCGCCAACAAATCAAAAATCTGTAACTGTAACCGGTCAGGCTCAAGACGCTTCTTCGGTAGAAGTTTTCATAAATGGAGCTTCTGTAGGAAATGTTGATGTAAATGAAGATGGGAAATTCAGCATGCCTGTCTCTCTTGTCACAGGAAGTAACCGGATTACCTGTATTGGCACGGGATGGTTTAATGATATTAAGCGCACGAGCAAGCCTTCTGCACCCATTGAGGTAGTTTTAGATATGACTCCGCCGGAGATTACTGATGTCTATGATTCTCCGGATCCTTTCACTCCCAATGGTGATGGAATCAGAGATAACACGAAGATATTTTATACCTTATCGGAAGAATCGCTGGTTGAACTTAAGATATATAAAGAGGAATCACTGGTTAGAACACTTATTGATAGTTCAAAGATGGTATCCGGGCCCCACAGTAAGGTCTGGGACGGCAGGGATGAAGGAGGGTCAATGGTAGAAGAGGGAATATATACTTACAAGATAGATGCTCGTGACCCGGCTGGTAACGCTGCCCCTCAGCAAGAAGGGCAACTTGAAGTTAGTTACCAGACTATGGCTCCACCAGCGCCAATCCTGTTAACTCCGCCTGATGAGGAATATATTGATTCAACCACGCCCACGTTCCAAATCTCTCCCGACGAGACCGTAGAGAGACAACTGAGATACAGTATAGAAATAAGTACAGATGATTTTAAGACAGTTTTCAAAAGATATGACCAGACTGTCTCCAACGAGGGGTGGACATTGGAAGGGGAAATTATCCAGTATGCAATTAGTCAGGAGGATGCCTTAGGAGATGCCATTTATAGATGGAGAGCATTCTCTTACGATGACTTCCAGTGGAGTGGCTCTTCAGTGGTATGGACATTTAGATTAGATATGGAGCCACCACCAAAACCAAAACTATTGTCCCCAGAAGATGGCGCTTCGGTCAGAAGCCCAAGGCCAACGTTTGACTGGGAAGACGTGGTGGACACTGTTTCAGGATTGGATGTTTATGAAATACAGGTTGATAATAATAACGACTTTAGCCTTCCAGAATACATAGCCATAGTTACTGCCTCAAAGGCTGTCCCTCAAAGCGACCTGGGGCAAGGTGACTATTACTGGAGGGTCAGAGCGAGGGATAAGCGGGACCATTATAGTGATTGGAGCAGTCCGTGGAGATTTACAAGGACCAATTCGCCTCCCGATGTACCCACGCTAATGAGTCCAGAGAATGGAAAATTCATCGTCACAAAACTTCCCGCTTTTCAACTCTTTTGCACAGACCCTGACAACGACTCTTTAAAGTGTAAGATAGAGATAAGCACGGATAATTTTAACACAATAGAAAGGAGCTATGACCAGAATATCTCTACAACAGGATGGAAAGTAGTTGAAGTCCCATCATCTCCACAAGGCTTGATTGTCGAGTATACTATTCAGCCAGGAGATGAACTGGCAGAAGGAATTTACTATTGGAGAGCATCTTCTTATGATGGAACTCTTTGGAGTGATAATTCTTCTGTCTGGAATTTTACTTTAGATACGAGTTCGCCAACAATATCAGTGGCTTCACCTAAAAAAGGAGAAGTTTATAATGCCAGACAGGAAATGATAAAAATAGAATTTACTGTTGCTGACTTAGATCCCCATCCAACCATTAATGCCTATCTCCAGCATGGAGATAACATTCGAATCAGTGTATCTTCGGGAGATACAGTTGAACCTTTAGATATTGAAGATGGTTTATGGAATCTAATTGTGCAATCAACGGATTGGGCAGGTAACGTCTCTTCTATGGTAGCGGGTCCGTTCGAGGTAACCCATGATATTAGACCTCCGCGCACCTCTATCGTTATTGGGGAACCCAAATATGGTCAGGACCCTGTTTATATTACTAGTGATACGCAGTTTACTTTAACTCCTGTTGATGACTACTTCACCATAGGAGACGGAAAGGGATTAGGACTATCTCTCACAGAGTATTCTATAGATGGAGATAATTGGACAACCTACACAGGAACATTTACTGTCACTTTGGGGGAAGCTCCCCACACAATCTATTACAGAAGTATTGATAAGGGAGGACTAAGAGAGGAGACAAAATCACAAGATATAGTAATAGACAACAAGGTTTCTCAGATAATTCTCATTGCTGAAGGCAACCTCTCCACTAATGGAATTGATAATTTTGCTTCTCTGTCTTGTCAATACAGATTAGCAGTAATAGGCGATTCTTCCTGGGTTGACCATACCGAATTCAAAGTGGACGGTACGGAATGGAAGACCTATACTGCTTCCTTCAGCTTCGATGTTGCTGGAGAGCATATAATAAAATATAGAATTGTTAGTAAAACAGGTAATCCGGAAAAAGAGAATGTGTTCAAAATATTTGTCGATGATACTCCTCCGAAGACGGCACTTAATTCCAGTCCTCTTCTGTATAATGGCCGGTATGCTTCCACTTCCACAGTTCATTCCATAAGTGGGCTAGATCCTTTGGTAGACGGAAAAGCTTCGGGTATTGCAGAAATAAAATACAGAATTGATGAGGAAGAGTTCAAAACTTACCTCCAAAACTTTGTCTTAATTGGAGGCGAACATACCATCCATTACTATGGGCGGGATAACGTGAATAATGTAGAAGAAGTCAATGCTTTCAATGTGGTCGTCGACACTGTCCCACCGCAAACAACGCTCACTCCCAGTGAATCCCTGTATGAGGACGGAGAGAACATTTTTGCATCTATTTCTTGTATGTATTCATTGGAATCTTTCCAGAATTTATCTGGAGTAAACCGCATCGAATTTAGCATAGATAATGGCGATTGGCAAATATATAAAGCTTCAATATCTTTCTCAACAGAGGGAATACATGCAATAAAATACAAGGCTGTCAGTAATACTGGTGTATGGGAGGAAGAGAAAAGGTTTAGTTTTATTATAGATGTGAAGGGACCAAAGATAGCATCAGTCTATCCAGAAAATGGCGCATATGTAAGGGCACCTGACCTAACGGCTATAAGGATATGCTTTGCTGAGCCTGTGAAAATAGGCGACGACAAGTGGGAGAA
>Ga0315308_1000870_pt1 | contig 17341 bp, 13 predicted proteins | sample TDP3_MG_FD_203078 | JGI IMG/M metagenome (GOLD analysis project Ga0315308, IMG submission 203078) | Freshwater sediment microbial communities from Lake Towuti, South Sulawesi, Indonesia - TDP3 | ecosystem: Environmental > Aquatic > Freshwater > Lake > Sediment | place: Indonesia: South Sulawesi... | reverse complement strand
CGTCGTCGATCGGCTTGTTCGAAAGGGTTTTCAGGTCAATGTTCTAGACAATCTTGAGCCTTCAGTACACGCCAAGGTTCCTGATTATCTGAATCCTGAGGCTGAGTTTATTAAAGGAGACGTAAGGAATCCTGAGAATTTGAGAAGAGCGATTGCTGGAGTTGACGCGATTATTCATGAAGCTGCGCTTGTAGGTGTGAATCAGTCTCAAGCTATGGTTGAGAAGTATACCTCTGTGAATGATCTTGGGACTGCGACGCTGTGGCAGGTGATCAAGGATGAGCGTCTACCGATCAAGAAGGTTGTTGTCGCGAGTAGCTGCGCGGTGTATGGGGAAGGCGCATATGTCTGTGAGGAGCATGGCGAGGTCTACCCTGAGGAGAGGGATATGAGCCAGTTGCTGGATAGAGACTGGGATGTGAAATGTCCTCTATGTGGTCGGAAGGTTCAGCCGACCAAGACGAAGGAGAGTAAGCCTTGTAATGTTTCAAGCGTCTATGCTTTGAATAAGCTGTTTCAAGAGAGAGCTTCCTTGATCATGGGGAGGTCTCTCGGAATCTCAACGGTAGCTCTACGGTATTTCAATGTGTTCGGTGAGAGGCAAGCTCTCGACAATCCTTACAGCGGAGTGTTCTCGACTTTTGTGAGTTGTCTGATCAATGGGAAGCCTCCTATCATATTTGAGGATGGACTGCAAACTAGAAGCTTCATCTACGTCAAGGATGTTGCAGAAGCAACGGTGTTAGCTCTTGAGCGTGCAGAAGGCTACGCAGTCTACAATGTCGGTGTGGACGAGTCCGTCGCAATTCGCGATGTAGCGAAGAAGCTGATAGAGATATTGGATTCGGATCTCGAACCGAAGCTTCCAGGTTTGTTTAGGGTTGGCGATGTTCGTCACTCTATCCCGGATGTAACTCGGATACGGAAAGAGCTTGAATTCGTCCCGAAGGATCGTCTGGAAGGTGTGTTGGAGGACTATGTGGAATGGGTGCTTCGACAGCCGAGGCCCAGAGGCAATTTTGAAGAGATGCTTTGCGACTTTAAGGATAAGGGCTTGATCAAGTGACTTAACATTCTTGAAAAAAGTTGAGATTGGATTTGGCTTGAATTCTAGAGTTCAGTCGCTAGTACAGTGGATCTAGCAAAGTGAACTCAGCTAAAATGCCACTGACGCTAAGATGAATTCGAGGATGAAACTTTGGAAATCTACACCATATCTCTACAAGGTTAAATTTCTTTCAGCGAGGTCTTTCTTTTCCACCTTTATGACTTCTTGCATTCTCTGGAGGATCGAGTATGTTGGGGAAATTGAAATAGTCAATCACAGAATGAGTAGATAAAGGTTAGGAGGAACCATATTAAGTAGCATACAGGTTCGATATGCACATTGAAAGCGACAATGAATCGAAAAGAATTCGAGAAGCCACCAAGCGTGGGCATTATTGTTCCGGCATACAATGAAGAGATGAATATAGAGAAAGCGATTGCTGAGATTGAAACAGCATGCGAATCTTTTCCACACGAAACCCTTGTCATAGACGATGGAAGCACAGATGCAACCCACGAGTTGGCATCCAAGACTAAGGCTACTGTAATTCGTCATCCAAAGAATATGGGCAAGGGCGCGAGCCTCCGCACAGCTATTAATGCGGCTAGAGGGAAATATGAGATTCTCGTCATTCAGGACGCAGATCTTACAATTCCTGCTAGGTATATTCCGCAACTTGTCGACAAAGTGTGGCGAGGCGAATCCGACATAGTCTATGCCTCGAGGATGAAGGGCCTCATTGCTCGCGGCGCTATGCCAACATACCGCCGCATTGGGAACCGACTGTTTGCTTGGATTATCAGCACAATTACGCGGCAGAAGTTGAATGACACGCTCTCTGGTCAGAAGGTGTTTGATGCCCGAGTCCTCGAACAAATAGAAGTAGAGACAGACGGGTGGCCGGACTTCGAACTGATCTTCAAAGTTTGGGCTCTTGGTTACCACACCCGCGAGGCACCTGTGTCCTACCTTCCGCGGAAGGGACGGTCAAAGATGAAAGTTATCCAACATGGTTTCTGGTTTATTTGGCAAATGCTGAGGTGGTATTTGAAAGCCGTCATACTACGGAGAAAACTACGGTGGCATTTTATTAGCGTCGATAGAAATATCCTCCCCCCGGCCGCCGTCTTTGACGCCTCTTGGGCGTACAAATCAAAGAATCCCATAGTGAGAAAGGTATATCATGATCGCCTACAAGTGGCATTGGGTCTGAATCGCGGACGATTTCGTCGAGTGCTTGAGGTTGGAACTGGAAGCGGCATTTCCCTCCCGACTCTCTGCTCATACGCAGATGAAGTCGTCGCGGTTGATAACCATGCCCGAATGGGTGACATTAAGAGAATCTGCGTTGCCACAAAATGTTCCCCCAATTTGATCAGAGCGGATTTAAGGCATTTGCCCATTAGAAAATCCATATTTGATCAAATCATCGCACTGAGCGTTTTGGAGCATATCTCTGACTTATCTCAAGCAGTTGGTGAGATATGGCGATGTCTGAGACCAAATTCGCGTCTTTTGCTTGGAACTCCTGTCGACGGTTTCCTCACGAAGGTGGGATTCTATTTCACAGTGGGCGGTAAATTTACTCACGAACATAGCCGCGAAACGATCCTGAGAGCAATCAACGAAAGATTTCGCCAAGTAGCTCGCTCCAGATATCCAATGCGTCTCTTACCTGATGCATTCACATTCTACGAAGGAAGAATGTTTGTCAAGCAACTGACCGGTTAGAGCTCGGTCAGATTCTTGCGTAAATTCTAATACTCGATCGGTCTGGGTCCGACTTGAACCTTTGAAGACCGACAAAATCAGTCCAGTCGAGCATAGTGACTATGGGTATGTCATTCTGAAAGCTAGCTATGAGTTTCATTCGTGAAAGGCGCGCAGCAATTTCTGGATATTCAGGATAGGACTTGGCAACGAAATCCAAAACTATGACATACGCCTTATCGATTTCTTCGATGTTATAGGAAACTCTGACATTTTTTCCTTTCAAGCCGAGGTACGCAATTAGCACAGGCTGGGCCTTTATCCAGACTATTTCCCCGTCAGGCACATGCTCGGAAATAAAATCTGCCGCCGTTCTATATGCCGAGTGGGTGTTGTTGATCGTGCCAGCCGCCGATATTAGGTTGCTAAGAACTATTGCAATAACGAAGGCGTATCGGAGGAGAGTTCTGCATGTTGGTATTTTCACAAAAGGAATTCTTGGGTTACTGTGAAGAAGCTGGTCAGCTTCTATCAGACTCCAGACAGCCCCTCTGGCCGCGAGGATCACGAGAGGGACGATCACAGGCAGGATCACGCGCGGATAGTGCACTGGGACAGACGAGAAATACGTGAAAACATATCCGAACCAAATTATGAGCAAGATATCAGCAAGGTTTCGTCTGACTATCCCTTTCAAGGCGCCGACTAGAGCAAGAACCAGGACTGGGATCGTCACAAAACTCGTCAGGACTCTATAGTAGAAGTCTCCCTCCACGAACAGTCGAAGCTTGCTGATGGCGGCTTTGGTCGGATAGACCGTACCGACAAGAAGCTCCAGCCCTCGGCTCAATCGCGGAACGAAATCCCGCAGTAACAAAAATGATCCGCCGTAAGGGTCAATGTATGAGAACGGCATCGCAATGTAAGCCAGAAAAAATACAAAAAAAATAATCGAGGGCACTGTTGACACCAATAGACCTGAAATAGACTGAAACATTGCACGGGTGGATTCGATCATCCTCTGCCGAAGGCGAGCTCTACTGGGAACAGACAACAAATGGAAGAGCGGCAGAAAGAGTGCAATGATCACCAGCGGCTGAAATCCGTTGTATTTTGTTGCGAAGGTGAGAGCAAGCAAAGACCCAGCTAGTAGATAGACCCACTTCTTCTGGCATCTAAGGGCCCCGAGGAAGAGAAAAACTGCACATGTAAAGAAGAAGCTGAACGTCATATCGCTCAGAGCCATCCTAGCATAGAGCACGAAGAATTCATTACTGGCGACAATCGAAGTACTGATCACTGCTGTTTGGAAATCATACTCCTTCATGACCCATGAAAAAGTCGAAACGCACAACAGAAACGCAGCGACGCTAGAAGTCGCCACAGCAACATAGTCTTGGAACCCAAAACTCTGGAACATAAAAGACATTAGAAGCGGAAAGAGTGGGGGGTCCCATGCTTGGAAGGACGCCCAACTAGGTCTCGCGGCGTACCAGGCAGCCGTGGCGGTGAAATAGTACTCGTCCCAGTGGGAAAGCCCATTCAAGCGAAAATTCCAGAAAATTGTCTCCGCCGCAAGAATGAAGGGTGCCAAACCTAAGCTAAGATAGATAATTTTGGTTCTAGGGGGTTTTTCGAAAAAGGTTCGATACAGTTGCCGAATTCGCCTTAAAGTATCTTCCATCGGACGCTTCACTTATGAAGTTCGGAACGATCGAATTTCTTCATATATGTCAGTGAATATTCTGTTTATATTGTACTTGATGCTCCAGGTAGGGTAGTGATCTTTGAACTTACCTAGATTCGAGATGTAGATCATATGGTCGCCCTCCCGTTTTGGCCGTAATTCATAGAGCATCTTCCTCCCGGTGATCGACTCAATAACATCAAACGATTCGAGAAGCGATATCGAGTTCTCTCTTCCACCTCCCATATTGTAAACTTCGCCCGCTCGAGGGGATGCCAAGAATTCATCAAATGCTTTGACTAGGTCTCTTGCATCCATTATGTCGCGCACTTGCTTGCCTCCGTACCCAAACACATTCAGTGTCTCGGCCCTCAGATTTTTCCAGACGAAGTAGGGCTCCCAGTTCTGGACTTCAACTGCTTTTGCACATGGACCCGTTATACAACTGAGTCGGAAGATTCCGGTTTTCACTCGGTACAGACGTGCATACTCCTGACAATACAAGTCTGCCGCGAGCTTACTGACTCCGAACGGAGTATGTAAGGTTTGATCGACAGACATGTTTTCATCAACTCCCAAGACCCCTTCGGCGTAGTCATATCTCTTTTCTAGTTCAACTGCCGGGAGCTTGTTCACATTCTCGCCATATACCTTATTCGTCGAGCAGAAGATGACCACAGCATCCTTTGAACTGTGCCGGGCTCCTTCGAGTACATTTAATGTTCCGTCGATATTTATTGATTCATCAAGCTCCGGAATCTCAATCGACCTTGGATGGGAAGGCTGTGACGCCGCGTGGATGATTACATCAGAACTCTTAGCGAGCTTTCTAAGATCTCTCGATCGTACATCAACCTCTTTTACACGAACATGGTGCTTATTCCAAAGGGCTCTAGCATTTGATCGTGTATCTCCCATTGGGCCGAAAAGTTTTCGGCGCATGAAGTTGTCTACGGCTTGCACTTTAAAGCCTAGCTCAGAGAAATTCTCACAAGCATAGTATCCAACCAGACCTGCTGCGCCAGTTACAAGAGCCTTCAACGGCGACCAACCTTCGTCAAATTGAGGGGCAAATAGCACCAGTCCTTTGGTTTCTCAGCTCTTTATATGCATTTGGTTCAGGGATTGCTGTGAAAGAAAAAGTGGCTAGCGAGCACCTTGGAGACGGCAAACTACTGCAATCGTAGCCGGTCAAAATCGGGGCCTAGATAAGCAATCTGCAGCATTTCTACGGTGCCTCAGAACTATGACGAGAGTTTTCGAACATGCGACTGCAGACCCACAGACTTTCTCACTCTATAAGTATAAAGGCGAAGGCGGTTAAGTATGTTTCAGCGAGTGAAGGACGCTTGGAGAAAAACCCTTTCGGGAGCAGAGCGCTTATCTCTCCAAGTCAATGAGCCCCTGGAGCCTTGGCCTACGGATTCTACAGACGGATTTTACATCATAGACAACCGACCGCGCGAAGAGGTAGTTTGCTTCCAAGATGATGTTCAAGGACGCGGGAACGACAGAAGATAACCAGCCAAGTGAATTGCGACCACCGCGAAAGGCAAGAGGATAGCTAGAACCGCCAAATAGTACGGCTCCAACAACCTTACCCTTGCCTTCTCCCATACTCTAAGGTCTAGGACGAATCCAAATTTTATTAGGCTCTCTCGATGCTTTGTGAGAATTGCATATGTGGCTGTCGAGGCCGAGGCTATCATCAGGCAGAAGATTGGGATGTACGGGTATAGAAGGCGGGAGTCAGCCCCTTCGGCCACTCCAAAAAAGAAGACGTTGGACACCAAACCTGACACAAAGGCAAAGTGTAATACTGCACTCCTTTCGTTTTTGAGTAGAGAGAGAAATCCCAAGCAGAGCAACCCGAAGCCAATGGGTGTAAGAAACCACAATTCATTCAGCATACGCAGTATTCTAATGATGCCGCGAGCCGTCAAGAAGAGAATCTGATCTGCTGTATGATAGCGGAATATGTAGTCAAAGGCGGTGACACGCTTCCACTCACCCCCAAACTCGTAGTGGTACCACCAAGTCCCCTGCACAGTCGTCGTCTCAAAAGGATTCTTGAAGAACACCGCACAGAAACCGAACCAAGCAAAGATCGCAATAATCGAAGAGATAAGAACAATTGCGATGAATCTCCAATCGATCTTCCTCCGACAGATCTTAGAGTGCCAAACGTGGTATGCAGAGACACCGACTACAATAATAAGACCCTCAAGTTTCGTTAGGCAAAGGATGGCCGCCAAGAACCCGGCGATTATACTGGCCTTGGCCGTCAGCCTATCGCCAGACCGGAAGATCAAAAATACAAAAGCCAGAAGAATGCAAGAGAAAAGCTCCTCCCGCAGACCTCTAATCGAACTCCAGATCAAGAGAAAATTTGTTGCCACAAGAAAGGAAGCCAACAAACCGGTATAGGCGCTGGAAGTTCTTCGGGCGATCTGATATGTCAGGAAGACCATCAGCGTTCCTAGACAGACGGTGGAAAATCTGAAAGTGGCGACGCTCACACCGAGAACGGATAGGAATAGAGCTGCAATGGCAGGGAACATAGGTTCTCTTGGGCCACGATATGAAAGATGCAACAGTTGAGAAGCCCCTCCCATATAGCCTTGAGCGTCAGGCGCCAAAGGCATCGAACTCTGAACAGCCAGCAGAAGCCATCTGAATCTAAGCGCCAAAGCTAACAGAACTATGGACAACAAACCCAGCCCAAGAATGGTCTTCGATGAGAAAACACTCAGAAGCCCAATCCTAAGCAGGACGTACAGCGAACGGAACCCATGCCTCCAACCTATCTTAGCTTTCCCTCTCAAACGATATTTATAGTCTATAGGGACTTCAACCACCCTATATCGCTTAAGAAGCGCTTTCGCAACAAGCTCAGTTTCAACCTCGAACTCCTTCGCGCTAACAGAGATATCCTCTAAAACCTGCTTCCTGAAGACCTTGTGCCCAGTCATAACGTCGCTGATCTTGTGGCTGCATAGAAGTGTTGTAACCAACGACAGGAATCTATTCGCGAGCCAGTGAGATCGACTCATTCCCTCAGCTCTGCCCAGAAACCTTGAACCGAGAACAACATCAGCTCGACCCGTAAGTATCGGATTAATAAGCCTAGGCAGATCCTGCGGCCTATACTCCATGTCAGCATCCTGAATCGCAACTATGTCTCCAGTCGCGTTTTTGAAACCGGTCCTAATAGCCTCTCCCTTGCCTCTATTCGAACTATGCGTAACCAACATGACATCACGATATTTCTCTACAACGGCGCAGGATCGATCTGTAGATCCGTCATCGACTACAATGATCTCTTTCTCGTACGGAGTCTCTAGACCTAGAGTCTTTTCAATAACCTTCCCTACCGTCTCTTGCTCATTGAAGCAAGGGATCAGAATGCTGACCCTCATGAGCGTTCGAAGATAACTATTCCGCTTCTATTTTAAACACTTTTGACAGACGTGGCTTCAGAGAAGTGAGCTAGGAATCACAATGATCAAGTCAAGTGAATGCCTATTTGATTTCGTAGGTATCTCCGTCAAACATCGCTCTGAGCAGGCTGGACTCCTCTTTGATACCCTAACGAGGTGTTCCTGTGTACGAGCATACGCGTTCTCCTCTGGGAATTAGAAAACCAATGGTGGAAGCGGTCTCGGTTCCGAATAATTATAGATTGAACAAGAGATATGTTTAATCTTGCGAAGGAGTTAGTCAAATTTGCCTACAAGTGTTCAAGGGGTGGAGTACTGGTGTCACATGAAGAAGGATTTGTTCAAAGGGAGATCGAACGTAAACTTCGCAAGATAGCGGCTAGGTATGCGGGTATCAAGTCTCCGAATAACGAGAGATTCTTCAATGAGCATAGAAACGACAAGTCTTACATATGCATTCTCGATTCGATAAGTTTTGATCTCGAACTGTGTGGTTTTTCAATCAAAGGGAGCATTTTGGATCTTGGGAGCGGTTGTGGAACTTTCGTGAAAGTGTGCAAGGACCGAAACCTTGAGGCCGCTGGGGTCGATCCTGACACCGAAAAGATTGAGGTCGCGAAACTGAAAGGAGCCGGAGGAGGCATTGTAAGAGGCGTAGGCGAGTATTTGCCATTTAAAGACGAGTCCTTTGATGTGGTCACATCGATGAGCGTCTTAGAGCATGTTCAAAGTCCTGAAAAAGTCCTTTATGAGACTATTAGAGTATTGAACAGGAAAGCGGTTTTATGGCTTAGCGTACCGGACTACTCTAGGACTTTTTATGAAGGACATTATGAACTTTTTTGGCTTCCACTCATGCCCAAGAGAATCGCAAAGATCTATGTTAGGCTGAGAGGGAGAACCAACACCAAGCATATCGACTCAATACAATATATAACGAGAAGAAGCGTCATGAATGCTCTCCTAAATCTCAACACACGAGTGATTGACATGGATGAAACCAGGATCAATTATGTGCACAAGCAAGCGCAGGTACAAGCTCGAACAGATTGTTTGACCAAAATGGTAACCCCAGGAAAAATTCAGTCGAGATACTGGAGGAACGTTATAGAATTTCTAAAATGGGCTGGAGTCGGCGAAAAAGTGTTGTCTAGGCTTTGTGAGTTGTTGATTCCTATTTATATTTTCATCTCATTTTTAAAACAGAAACTGCGACTGAAGAAAGGAAACATTACTCTGGTCGTTCAGAAGTTCTGAGGAAAACTAACAGTAAGCACGAAATAGCCGAAGGTCCTTTTGGTAATATCTCAATCTTCAAGATCTCGAAAGTAGGTTTTGTGCCACAATGAAAACATCAGAAGAATGAATGCATGAAAAAGCGTGCCTCTTAAAACCATTTTTTGTGTTATGCACGTCGAATATGGACCTCAGTTCCTGTATAGGATTTTATGACTCAGGTCTTGAACGTCTGAATGTGTCTAGGGGCGGATTCTCTACATGAGCTTCACTTCAACGACTCACCTTTCATAAGACTCTCGTATTTCTGAAGCAACTTGAGGAATCTCTTCTTCTCCTCTTCGGAAACGATGCCTTGCTTCTCAAAATACCTAAGAAACCAGTTGTAAACCTGAAAACTGATCGGAGCCTGAAGGTCACGCTCCTTACCGGGAACAAACCTGAGGACGTAAGGGTTTTCTTCTGTAGATATCTCAGCCTCTGTTCCATACATAGGCGTTCTTCGCACATCAAGCCATCCGAGGAAGACGCCCAGAGGAACTACAATTAGCAGTAGGATTAGACCGAACATATAGAATCCTGAGGGAGTGCTTGTAGGAAACAGGCTCTGCACTAGCAGGAAGTAGAGGACTGAGATGTAGCTGACAAGTCCGACCAAGAAGCTGAGATATAGCCCGTAACCCCTTCTGAAGAAGAACCAGCATCTAGCGATGAAATCCATCCATCCCTTGACAGGCCTTAATCTCAATTCTCGATACACCTTTACCAGTGTTTGATCATGCACAATCGTATTAAACGTATTGGTGATAAAGTGAGTCAACATTCAAGTGACACCAACATTGCATCTGGCGTGAACGCGCCAGTTTAGTTGCTGGCTCAATCAGTGTAACAAGAGTGAGTCTCATAAGCCAGTTTAGTACCATCTATCGACTCGAGATGAGATTTTGGATAATTTATCTTTTAGATTGTTTGAGAATTTCTATGCTCCTGAGAAGAGGCTGGATGCAAATCACCTAAAAAGATAAGGGGTTGACCCGCAGATATGATCAACATATGATATCACTCATAATACCTGCATTCAACGAGGAAGATACTATAGCTGACATTGTTTTACAGGCAAGGAATTTTGTTGACGAGATTTTGGTAATAGACGACGGAAGTAGAGATCGAACAGCTTCCCTAGCGAACAGTGCGGGTGCTAAGGTGATCAGTCACCCCAGTAATAGGGGATATCTAGAAGCTCTTAGGACCGGCTTCAGTAAAGCCATAGGATCGGTAATAGTTACAATGGATGCCGATGGCCAGCACGACTCCCAATACATTCCAACACTTGCAGAGCCCATTCTCAGAGGCGAGGCTGATTTGGTGTTAGGGTCCAGGAGGGACAGCCTTTCTTTCTGGGAGAAAATTATAACGATGCTAACTCGATTCAGAGTCGATGTCTCAGATGCGAGTACCGGTTTTAGGGCATTAAGAAGAGATATTGCTGTCAGAATGAAGCTTAAAGGCAAATGTCCTTGCGGAACCTTCGTGCTTGAAGCGGCCGAGGTAGGAGCAAGAATCAAGGAAGTTAAATTCGAGGTTCAACCCAGAAAAAAGGGAACGAGCAAGATGAACAGGAGTCATCTCATTCAGACATTGATCGTTATCAAACAATTGGCCAGCATTTCGACCTCCCACCATATCTATGCTAAGAAACTCTCAGGAGCTAGCTAACTCAATATCCAGAATGCACCCTAGCGCCGATCACATCTATTTCTTGGCCCTTGAGTCTTTGCTAGGCGACTGCATGGCTGAGAACTGGAGATGCCTCTGTGACGAGAAATGCCGATAACGAATCAGATCGAATAATCGGTCTGTACCGAAGTCTAGATAGGTGGCGGGAAGAATAAGCCTCCGAAGAGCGCGAATGCTAGAACGAATGTGATTATGATATTAACGATTTGAGCCGTAAGAAATACCAGAAGAGGCTTTCCTTTTCCAATCCTCACGAGTTCCATGAGTTTTGTATCAAGTCCAATGCAGACAAAGGCCATGGCAAAGAACCATCCACGCACTCCTTTGGTGACGTCTAATATCGCGTTCACCGAGGTATCGCCCATTGCGGGAACCAACAGAAACGAAAATATTGCGGACGCGGTGATAAATCCGACGACGAACTTTGGGAATCTGTACCATATCTCTATCGGGCTCGGCGTTTCTTTAGGCTTCCTTTCGACCCTAAGAACCCAATACAGGGCAAGCGTAAATGCGGCAACTCCTATCAACACGTTCTGTGACATCTTTACTATAGAGGCGACATACATTGCCCTGTCGCTATAGAGGGCTCCTGCTGCCACAACGGCTGGTGTGGTGTCGATAGTCCCTCCAACCCAGGCGCCAGCAATGCCGTCAGGCATGCCCATCGCCCTAGCGATCATAGGCATTAGCAAGAGCATCGGCATCGCCACTAACAAAACTAGTGAAATCGCGTAGCTCACCTCTTTGGGATCTGCCTTCACGGCACCTCCAGCTGCAATTGCCGCTGAAACGCCGCAGATAGATACGCCTGCCGATAGTACGCTTGCAAAGGACTTGCTTAGCCCAGCTTTCAGAGCAAGGAGGTAGCAGACGTACCAAACTGAGAGGACAACAATAATGGCTTGAGCCATGCCGCATGATCCTGCGGACAAAATTGTGTGAAAGAGTATCTCAGCGCCTAGCAGAACGAGGCCGATTTTTATGAATAACTCGGTTCTTACCGCTGGTTTAAGCCATTTCGGAACGCCGACTGTATTGCTTATCAGCAACCCGAAGATTAGTGCCCAGAGCACATACTCAAGTCCCCACTCATGAACTGTTTTCTGATTTGATAAGAAGAGACCTAGGAAAGCTAAGAAGAATATTAAAGGAAAGCCAACCCAATAGCTCCCTATCTTCTCCTTCATTGCTAGTATGGCTGTGCTTGTTAACAATAGAAACGAAAAGCCAAGCAGTATAAGATACGGTATGTCTCCAGCTTTAAGAGCGATGTCTGGGTTCATCGTCCATTTGCTAATTTTCGGCAACCATGTTAGAGTGCGTGTTGCTGCTAGCGCCAGTATAAAGAAGCCGAGCCAAACTGCCCACCAGTCTTCTTTCCTCCATAACGGAGCCCATTCGACCGGCATGTTTTTGCACCCGTAGATGGATTCGTGAATCAGTTATTTCAGAGTAGCGAATATTTACCACTATCGCAAGAGATTCCGCCTCTCCTTTCCCGAACGGTATGCTTAGCTGAGCCTGAATAGGTATACTTGAATTCAAGCTGTTTAGAGCTTGTCTCACTCGCGCTCCCACGTCAGAGCGAAGATTAATGCGAGCCGTGAATTCAATTAGTCCCATATTCAATAATTAAAAGGCTCGATCTGGTTCATCTCACGTTTTTAGAATTCCTGCAATGGATTAGCGCAAAACGTTATATGAACTTCTCGGTAGTAGTAAAAATGTGTCTGAAATGAGGGTTCTGATTACCGGTATGGATGGATATCTTGGCTGGAGCCTTGCGATGCACCTAGCGAATAGGGGGCATCATGTTATCGGCGTGGACAATTTTTCAAGGCGCAAAAATGTTGCGGAGGTAGGTTCGTGGTCTGCAACGCCGATAGGGACAATGGATGAAAGGTTGAGTGCCTTTAAAGAATTACATGGGACAGACATTGAGTTTCATGAAGGAGACATCAGAGAGTACCACTTCGTCAAAGGGCTTCTTACAAGATACAAGCCGGATACCATTGCCCACCTGGGCGAACAGCCCTGCGCTCCATACTCCATGATTGATGTGGAGCACTGCGTTTATACCATGACCAACAACATCGTTGGAACCCTGAACATCCTTTATGCAATGCATGAGTCCAGTCCGAATACGCACCTGCTCAAGCTGGGAACCCTCGGCGAATACGGAACGCCGAATATCGACATCCCGGAAGGCTTTTTCGAGATCGAGTATAGGGGTAGAAAGGATAAGCTTCCTTTTCCAAGGTTTGCAGGGTCTTGGTACCATTGGACTAAAGTTCATGATACGGGCAACATCATGTTCGCGTGCAAGATCTGGAGTTTGAGAAGTACCGATATTATGCAGGGAGTGGTTTATGGAACGAGAACGGACGATATGATTGATGATCGCCTGCTCACGAGGTTCGATTTTGATGAAATCTGGGGGACCTGCATTAACAGATACTGTGCTCAAGCGATAATTGGTCATCCGTTAACGCCATATGGCTTGGGAGGGCAGACGCGAGGTTTCATAGCTTTAAGGGATAGCATACGATGCTTAACTTTGGCTACTGAGAACCCGCCAGATGAGAGTGAGTACAGAGTCTTTAATCAGTTTGACGAGACGTATTGTGTCAATGATCTAGCTGAGAAGGTTCAGAAGGTTGGCAAAAAGCGTGGGTATAATGTAGAAGTTGTGCATCCGGACAATCCAAGGGTCGAGGCCGAAGAACACTACTACAATCCGGATCACGAAAACCTCTACAAACTTGGATTCAAACCCGCGTTTTCTATCGAAAAGGAACTAGAAATAGTGTTTAAAGATCTGGAAAGGTTCAAGGATAGGATATTCGCGAAAAAGGAGAGAATCATGCCAACAGTTTGCTGGAGGAAGTAGCGGAACTGACAAGTTTCCAGAAAAAGCTGTGTGCATACTTCGGACCTAAATAAGCTTCCTGACAATTTCACTAAGAATAAGCGTTTGATCAGGAAGCGATAAATGAATAGCGCATAGCAGGAGACAGGTGATTAAACCGCCTGAAATCGCTTCGACCGACACTTTAATCTAAACAGCCAGCAGAAGCCACCTGAATCGAAGCGCAAAAGCCAACAGAACTATCAAGAACAAACATAGTCTGGGAAGTGTCTTCGACGGGAGAATCGCTCTGGAGCCTAACCACGATTAGTCTCGCTCGTCCCATCCCTCGAACCATAACCCGCAAATCTCCCTCTTGCAAGGGAACGGAACACTCGATAATCCTCGAGTTACATCTTTTGATTCTCACTTTTTGTTATACAAGTTTGATGTGTAAACTGAAAGCACCCATTATGTGAAAAGAATCCGCAAGCCAACAAACATAGGCATCATTCTTCAGGTAGACAATGAAAAGACTGATATTCAGCGCAATTGTTAAACGAAAACGTTTAGTAGTCCGCCCGGTCTTGAAGTGAAATTCAAGCTGAGTTGTCGACAAGATGAAAGTGCTTCTCATAGAGCCTCCGTTTCACAGGTTCATGGGTTTCTATAGACACTATTACCCTTTAGGCCTAGCCTACATAGCCGCTATGCTCGCAAAACACAATCACGCCGTGGAAATCTATGATGCGGAACATTACCCCAAAGCTAAGTCTAAAACCTATTTTGAGACAAGTCAAGACTACTTCAAGTATCTGGATGCGATCGAGACCGGCGAACACCCAATCTGGTCGGAGATACAGCGAGAGATATCGAGATTCCAGCCAGATATAGTCGGCATCAGCGTCTTGACGGTCAAGGTTCCCTCCGCGCTAAGAATCGCTCCCCTTTGCCGTGTCGCAGGCCGAAAGATTCCTGTAGTAGTTGGCGGCGAGCATCCTACAGCCCGTCCAGAAGACCTTCTTAAGGATGACAATGTAGACTTTGCAGTTCGCGGAGAGGGTGAGCAGACGGTGTGTGAACTGTTCGACACTCTCGTCAGCGGTGGACGACTCGAAGGGATTGATGGCTTGTCCTTCAAAAGGAGACGACGAATATGCCACAACAAGAACCGAGCCTTGATTGAGAACTTGGACAGGCTGCCCCTCCCAGCTAGGGATGCGCTGACCGACAAAGAGACGTACAGACCGATAGACTTCGGCTTGATAATGGGAAGCAGAGGATGCACCTACCGATGCGCCTTCTGCCCAAACCGGAACCTTTGGGGACGCAGAGTACGGTTCAGATCCATAAGTGGAATTGTCAATGAGATCAAGTCAGTCAAAGAAACCTACTCAACAGATTATTTCTCGTTCAGAGACTATTCTTTCTCAATCGACCCTAAATGGACCATGGAGCTCTGCAAAAGAATAAGAGAAGAAAAGCTCGACATAAAATGGGAGTGTACAACTAGGCCTGATCTAGTCAACGAGGAGATCATTTCTACGATGAAGGACGCAGGATGCACAACGATCAGAATCGGTATAGAGTCAGGAAGCGACATAGTTCTCAACGAGATAAGAAAAGATCTATCGCTCAAGGAAATAAAGGCGGCCGCTCGAATCCTGAACAGACACAACCTCTACTGGGCCGCATACTTCATGTTTGGCCTCCCATCAGAGACCAAAGAAGACATTGAGAAGACACTCGCGCTTATCGACGAAATAGACCCGCCCTTCGTCACTATGGCTAGGTATACACCGATTCCGGGAAGTGAAATGTACAAGACTCTAGTCGGGGAGGGCAGAATCCGCGAGAGTGAGGCTGATTGGGGGCAGTGGAGTAATCAATGGTTACAGAAGAGCTTTACGAAGGCGATGAGCCAAGAGCAGTTCCGAGAGATCATGGGAGACGTAGCAAGACGCATAGACGAACATAATAGACGGAATAAACTCGAAAAGCCTCATCCGCTACTCAAATTGGAATAGGCGGAACCCGAATCGATAAGCTACTTTCTGCCAGCCATCAGATAATTGAATAGATCACCTGTAAGCTCACAGTTTGGTCTATTCCAGATACTCACGCCAGTCCTTTCCTCTTGACTTCATCGATAATCATCCGCGCTCGGTCCTGCCAGCTAATCCATTTGCGAGCAAACTCCGACGCCTTTCTACTCAAGTCCATTCTAAGATTGGGCCTTGTAATGAGTTTGTCAAGGGCTGAATCGTACAGTTGACTCCTCGGGTCAACGCATAGAACATGATCCCCCAGAATATCTTCTGATACCGAAGAGACCAAGCAAGGCAACCCGATTGACAAGCATTCGAGCACGATTTTTGAGAAGCTCTCGCCGAGGCTCGGGTGAATAACCAAATCGTATTGCTGAAAGAGAGCTTTTGGATCAGCGGTTGCGTCAGTTACGAAGTTAATGTTGGGATACCTCTCGTGAAGGTCATCCTTCAAGCTGCGATAGTCGTTATTGTACCATAGAAAATCGCAAGTGTCAATCAGGTTTTTCAGTCTATAAACCGCGTTGTTAATCTTGGCCAGACCATAGTCCAGTTTCTTACACTTGAACAGCCCAGTCGGAATGAGCACCTTGACTTTGTCACTTCGAGTTTGGTAAGGTCCGTCCCTCTTCCAATATGACTTGTCCAGTCCAAGCGCTACCTTCACATAGTTAACCCCAAAACACTTCTTCAACAAGTCTCCCCAGGAAGCGGATGATACGTAGACCGGGGAGAAAGATGCGATAACTTTGTAAACTGACTTGTGAACATTCTCGTACCTATCACTATCGATATGCAGAAGTCTCTGCTCAAGGACCCTTCCGAGGTTTTCGAGAAGAGTCGCTTTAGAGAGATCTATATGATCTAGAAAAGAGGCGAACCTCAGGCGCCAATACGAGATCGTGGGGTCTGGGTCGAGATTGTCATCCATTCTACCGCGAATGAAGAGAAGTGTCTTCCTTCTTAGAGATCTGACATCCCTTATTTTCATGGCAGCATATACATCTGTGCAAATGACCGCGTCAACATCGCTGTTCACAGATCGGACTTCAAACTCATCATATACTGAGAGCTTCGGGACCTGCACATCACAGCCTAATGATCTCAGCGCATCAACATCATTCTCAACTATTGACCGGATCCCTGAAGGAAGATAACTTCTCCCGATATAGCATAGCTTCATTACTCGACTCGACCTCGTACTTGGCGCTCATTAGAGAGAAAACCTCTGCCCGGAAAGAGTTTTCCTTCCCCCGCATATGCCATTACTCCACCGACATCATAAGCTAGAGTCGACCTTCTCTCCGCCAAAACAGGTGCCTGACATGAATAGAGATCTTCTCCCCCAACGGTCTTGACAAAAATCTCAAATATCTTCGCGCTTAGAGTTTTCCAAGAGAATTTCTCCATCACAAGCCTTTTTCCATTGTCGCCCAAGCGTCTAGCAAGATGCTCATCCTCGATCAACACTCTGATTTTCTGCACCCACTCGTCAGTTCTTCCGTTAGGTATCGTCCAACCTGTCTCGCCTTCTCGAACCAATTCAGGAATGCCTCCCAGCCTAGATGCAACCACAGGCTTTCC
>Ga0315308_1000869_pt1 | contig 17347 bp, 17 predicted proteins | sample TDP3_MG_FD_203078 | JGI IMG/M metagenome (GOLD analysis project Ga0315308, IMG submission 203078) | Freshwater sediment microbial communities from Lake Towuti, South Sulawesi, Indonesia - TDP3 | ecosystem: Environmental > Aquatic > Freshwater > Lake > Sediment | place: Indonesia: South Sulawesi... | reverse complement strand
AAGCCGCTTGAAGTCGCTTACAGTTCAAAAAGGCACAGTCAAAGAACAGACATAACTATAGATAGCTGCCTCGATGCCATTGATGTAAAATCTTTTGAGAGCGAGATCTAACCCATACGAGTCTCTCCTGTAACCAAGGCCAAAGGTATAGTTTATCTTTCTCCTTTCACTAAAATTCTCAGCGAAGATTCCCAACCGCAAAAAAACATCCCGAACAGGAAGACACTCCAGGCCAAAGTGATCCAGTACAACTGACTTCGTGCCGTTAATCTTTCTTAAATAGAATCTCTGTTCAAAATCGTAAGCAAAAGTCAAGAATCTTGCCATCTTAGCCCCTAAACCAACTCTGAGAATGGGCGGCAAGCGGTCAGCACGATAATCGGTCCAGTAGATGTAGGAGGGGCCATTCTGTAGAGAGATTCCTATCCTGAGCAATGGGGAATGAGTGTAAATAATCCCCCAATCCAGACCCCACCCATTTCCTGTAGAGATGTTTGCCTGAGGCAAAGGATAATCTTGAGCAATTCCCAGCGAGCCGTAAAGGTAAGATATATTCATGCCGAAACAAATCTTCGGACTGTAAGGGATAGCAAAGGATAGCATGTATTTGTTAATCTTAATCTCTCGCTCACGATAAGGGGGATTATCTTTCTCTTTAAAATTGGATAGGGGCTGCCAGCTCAGTCCTCCCAGGCTACTGCAAAAAGATAGGTAAGTGAATCTTCTGCCTTGCAGGGGTTCTCCTCTCACAATATCTTCTTTTCTTGCCCCACTCCTGCCAAAGTCAAACATAAAAGTACATAAATTCCTCTGTAAGAAAGCCAATCCAGCAGGATTCCAGTAAGGGGCATCAGCGTTGTCCACTATAGCAACAAACGACTCTCCCATTCCGCATGGCTTTGCTCCTATGGGCATGCCGTCAAAGGAATTGTAGAGGATTGGAGAGGACTCCTTACCAAAACAGGAAATACTAGAAAAGAACATTAGGAAGCCAATTACATAGATTTTCAATAAAGTCTCCTTTATTGTCTAATTATTTTCTGTATCGTCCCCCCTCCCAGGACAATATCTCCATCGTAAAATACAATCGCCTGCCCGGGAGTGGCAGAGCGAACAGACCTTCTAAACCTAACCATTGCTTTGCCGTTACCAATTGGAAGCACTAATGCTTCCTCACCGGGGTGGTTGTATCTTATTTTTGCTACCACGTTCAGCTTCCCATTTTGCTTTTCTGGCAATATGAAATGTAGGTCCTCTACAATAAGTTCCTGGGAAAATAGTTCCTCTTCGGGACCCACAACGACCCTATTAAGTTCAGGATGTATCGAAACCACGTAAAAAGGCCTCCCATAGGCCCCAATTCCTCTCCTCTGGCCAATGGTATAAAAAGCTACGCCATCATGTTTGCCTAAAAAATTCCCCTTACTATCAACTATCTCCCCCGGGATAGAGGGGAAGCGAGTGGAAAGATAATTTCGGTAGTCTCCGTCTATGAAACAGATCTCTTGACTTGCTTTCTTTTCAGCCACAAGCAAACCGAACTTCTTAGCGACTTTTCGCACTTCATCCTTATGGTAATTTCCCAGAACCATCAAAATCTTTCCCATCTGCTCCTGCGTTAGGATATATAGAAAGTAGGACTGTTCTCTTCTTTTTTCAACCCCTTTTTTCAAAAGATATCGCCCGGAGTTCTTCTCTATTTTAGCATAATGGCCTGTGGCCAAATATTCAGCCCCGAGTTCTTCCGCTTTCTTTAATAGCAGTTTAAATTTTATCTCTCGATTACAGAGAATACAGGGATTTGGGGTCCTCCCTCCACAGTACTCGTGGCAGAAGCGGTCAATAACTTTCTCCTTAAATTGCTTCTCAAAATTTAAAACATAAAAGGGAATTCTCAACTTGAGTGCCACACTCCGGGCATCGTTAATTCCCTCGAGATTGCAGCAGAGATTCCGTCGGATGGAAGAACGACTGGGTTCATCACAAAAAGGATAGAGGTACATACATATTCCTATCACATCATACCCTTCTTCTTTTAATATCGCTGCCGTGGTCGAGGAATCGACTCCGCCAGACATTGCCACCACTACCTTTTTCATAACTCAATACTCTCTTAGTATGAGTAGCCGCAAACTTCGGGTTGCGATTTGCACGCAGGCTTTAGGTTGCGTGAATATTCGCTCCGATAAATGGGAACGGCTACCAAGTTTCTCATGCTCTTATTATTCGAACTCTATCTGGACAACCCCAAGAGGACAGGCGGGCACACAAAGGCCACACAGTAGGCACCTGTCCCGGTCAAATTCCAGTTTCCAGCTATCTTTATCCATTGACAGAGCCCTTGGGCTGCAGACAGCTATGCAAGCGCCACACGAGATACATTCCTGTTCATTCAATTTTATGTCCTTGGCCAGCGGTTGGACACCGACTTTCATATCTTCCAGATATTTCAGACCCCTATTAATTCCTTCCCTGTTTCCTTCCAACTCCAGTACCATTTTCCCTTCTTCCTTGGGCGTGACCTGAGCGCGCAGGATATTTAGAACTAAATCGTAATCCTTGACCAACCGATAGATTATCGGCCGGTCAACTAATTCTGGGGGAAAAGTGAGCACTATTCTCTTTTTCACCATTAAAGCCTCCTTAAATGTTTAGACATCGATATCTACCATCTACTGGCTAAGGTTTAATGTTCAATGGCTTAAATCTCTTATCTAGCGACAGCCGCTCAATAGGCTCCTGGAGGAAGAACTTTCCCTTCTTAATCCAATCTTTCAGGAGCCGGGCTATCTGTCTGGCTTTGTAAAGGCTGGAGAGCGGTGCAGTTGGGATTTTCTTTCCTCTTATTTCAATTTCGCCGCTCCTTAACTCCTCATAACTCACCTTAGCCAGAATCGGCCTTTTTCTTCTGGGAACACCATAGTCCACAACTGTAGTATATATCTTTTCATCAGAAATGGATACAAAATGTGCCATCTCTTCGTCGAGGAGAGGAATGGGTATTCCAATTCCCACGATAAGGGTAACGCCATATTTGTAAAATACTGCTGCCTTCAAGAAATCGCGGCTCATCTGTTTCAAATTGCCTATCAGACAAAGAGTTCCTGCAGGAGCCATTGGTATCTTAGTTTTCTCATCCCTCACCTGTACGGGATTATGCTGTGTGCCTTCCCAGGCAACATAACCTTGTGCTCCGCCGAGAAATATTCTCGTCCCCACACCAATAGTGCGGTATAAGGGATCCTTAATCAACGGTGAAAGCTGTGAACTGCTACAATAATTTGCATTGCCAAAGTTGGGCAGTAGAACACCCATATATGTATAGAGGGTTCTATCCGATGAGTTAGTAGCTACTGAATAGTTTTGATAGGCATTCCTCGGATTGAAAAGAATTGCCTGATTGATTGAACCTAATGTAATGAAGGATTCAAATTCTTTTCTTGGATAACAATCTGTTCCATATGAAGTCGCTCTTAGCCTTACCTTTTTTCCCGAAATCAAATCCTCAATCACATGTGCTCCGCCATATTCCATACCTTTTCTCTCGGAAAGCTCGGTTGCCCCAATATATGCGTCTACTGCCGCCAAACCTGCGTAGGCGGGAACATCGTTCAGCCACACCTTCTGCATCTTTATAGGTGGGTCACTATGCCCGAAATTTAGTAAAGCCCCGGAGGAACACATTGGCCCAAAGGTAGCTGTCGTTACCACATCTACTTCCTTAGCGACTCTCTTTTCCCCTTTCTTTCTTATGAGGTCGATAACCTCTTCAGCAGTTACTACTACAGCCTCACCCTTCTTAATCTTTTCGTTAATCTCTGCGAAGGTTTTAGGCATCCACTCCTCCTTATGTGAATCAGCTCCGAAGGAGTCCGACGCCTCCCGCGGGTTTCGGAATCCTATCGGACCTGTACTTCCTCTCACCTAAAAATAGTTTGTGAAGAACTATTGGAATTTCAGCCAAAAAACGAGGACGGAACATTTGCTTCCGAAGCAAAAATTTGTTCGACCCCGATTTATCGGGGGAGTTTATTTTTGCGCCCTGGAGAGTCCGAAGTTTTTTGGCCTAGAGAAATTCCTCAGTGATGAACAAAATATTTTTGAACCCTGTCACTCCTTCCACAAAGGTTACTTATCTATGTTCTACTCCTCGCTCTTCAACCTATTCACCCTGATGTCATCCACCAGCTTCTGGTGTCTCTTGCAGAATTCGGGTTGGGTCAACTGGGCGCTTATTACCTCTTCCTGCCAGTGTGCGTTATAAAGCCTACATTTATTGTCTTCACAAAAGGGCTCACCTAATAAGAAAAAAAATAGAGCCTGCATACAATAGCCTTTCATCACTTCCGTCAGGTGCGGATCATCGTAGTCAATAAACTTTTCTCTAAACCTTCTATTTAGGGTGATTGTATCAATTCCCAACTTTTTTTGCAAATAGAACTCTCTCGGCTTAGCTGGAGCTTCCACGATGCCCGTGGTCGAAATAAGCGAAGGAAGCCCATACACGCTTACCCGCGCATGGTAACGCCGGTCATCCTCATCCCAAGTTCCAAATAGCTGGTCTGTAAAAATAATCACGAAAGAATGCCAGTTTCGTTCTTCCTCTTTCAACAAATCCTGATATATAGCCTGAAGCTTGAAACCATCATAAAGTATACCGAAATTCCTGTTCTCTGAATTTCTTAGTCTTCTTTTTTCGTATTCCACTTCCATGGCGAGGGGACGAAAATCGGAATATCGGTTGGTGATGTCTCGAACTTTACATCCGGCGATTTCGCAAGCCAACTTTCCCAGGCAGGAGTCATCCATTCCTTTCGTGGCTTCAACAATGAAATCGCCCTTTGCCTCAACCTTGGCCTCTCCTAACTTCTCCTTTAGATAATGGGCGATTTCCTTAATGTCCAATGCTTCAGTCTTAGAACCATCGTAAAGGAAAATTTTCATTTCTCCTTCATTCCCAACTTTTCAAGCACTACCTCAGCCCCTTTTTTCCCAGATAGGAGCATTGCGCCAAAAGTAGGGCCCATACGGGGAAGGCCATATGTAGTCGCTACAGCCATACCCACTACTACAAGGCCTGGATATGCTTCTCCCGTATGCTCCACCACGAGATTCTCAGACCTTTCTATCCACATCGCTCCAAACCCTTTTATCTTTATCAGTCCCCTCTCTTCAAGTTTTCTCACTACCGATGCATCGTGTCCGGTAGCGTCGATTACTATTCTGGATTCCAGGGCTACAGGGTCAACACAGGTAATCTCACGAGGTAAAGAAGATATGGGTGTCCAGTTAACCACAGCTCCTCTTACTCTACCTCCCTCGCGGAGAACAAGGTCGTCAAAAATAGTCATGTTAGCAAATTTCACGCCGCTGTCACAGGTGGCTGCAATAAGTTTGGAACAGGCGTGCGGTCCATCAGCTACATATAGACCCTCGCTTACTTTGTCATAAGGTATACCCAGTTCTTCCATAACTTTCTGTGCAGGCTCTCTCACTGTTACCTTATTCATTAAGTATCCACCGATCCAGAAACCTCCCCCGAGGTAATTATTTCTTTCAATAATCAAGACCTTGAGTCCACGAGTGGCCAGTTCCTTTCCAGCCATCAACCCGCTGGGCCCGCCGCCCACAATAAGACAATCGCTTTCTACATACTCGGAAAACTGCTTAGCAAACTCATCTACAATGGCCCGAGTGACCTCTTTTTCTCCCACGGGCGAAAATAGTTTATTCTCCATATTTTTCTCCTTTGCCGGCTGAATTCTATTTCTCTTTCTGATAAATCGGTGACATGCTGCGCAACCTTTCAACTATTTCAGGCAAGACTTTAAGGACATAACTAATCTCCTGGTCGTTATTCTCCCTTCCCAAAGTGAAGCGAAGCGAACTATGAGCCACTTCAGGAGAGATACCAATAGCCGTCAAAACATGAGAGGGTTCCAGAATGCTAGAAGTGCACGCCGAACCACTCGAGGCGCAGATTCCTTCCAAATCCAGACTCAAAAGCATGGATTCGCCTTCTACACCCTCCAGGCTCACATTTACATTCCCGGGAAGTCTCTTTTTCGGATGGCCGTTAAGCCTGCTATTCTTGATTCTATTCAATATGCCTTCTATCAATTTATCTCTCAGGTGCGCCAGGCGCTCTTCTTCCTCGGCCATATCTTTCTGAGCGAGCGAACAGGCTTCTCCAAATCCCACAATTCCAGGGACATTTTCCGTGCTTGCCCTTCGCTTATTCTCCTGTTCACCGCCGTAGAGAAAAGGAACTATTTTTGTGCCTCTCCTTATATAGAGAGCTCCCACTCCCTTCGGTCCATATAGTTTATGCGCAGAAATAGCCAGTAGGTCAACCTTCAACTTATCCACATCTACAGGAATATGACCGACAGTCTGAACTGCGTCTATATGAAAATAGACTCCTTTTTCCTTGACAATCTCTCCTATTTCTTCTACGGGTTCAATTGTCCCTATTTCGTTATTGGCCTGCATTACTGACACCAATATCGTCTTATCCGTAATTGCCCTTTTTACTTCAAGAGGGTCTACCAATCCGTACTTGTCTACAGGTAGATAAGTGACTTTGAATCCTCTTTTTTCCAAAAACTTGCAGACATTAATTACGGCATGGTGCTCAACTGAAGTAGTAATAACATGGTTTCCTTTCTCTTGATTTGCCCAAGCTATTCCACATAATGCGAAATTGTCTGCTTCTGTTCCACCACTCGTGAAAACAATCTCCTCAGGCCGTTTTACTCCTATTAACCGGGCTACTTTTTCCCTCGCCTCCTCTAAGGCTCCCTTAGCCTCTCTTCCATAAGAGTAAAGGGTTGAAGGGTTACCGAACTCTTTAGCGAAGTAAGGAACCATAGCTTTAGTTACTTCCGGACGGATAGGCGTAGTAGCTGCATGGTCAAGATATATTCTTCTCATGATGTTCTCCTTTTTAAACTGGCGCCGTCTTGAATCGATTTCTCACTTTTTCCTAATCCTCTTTCATGTTAAAGATACTCTGTTTCTCTATTCCGCAAAATTCGCACTAATCAATTAGTCCCCGTAAATGTTTTTTCTATGCGAATAATTATTGCTTCTCTATTAATTCGAGACTTCAATCTTTTATCGTATTCATAGAGCAAGAAAAACACTCCAAAAAAACCAAAACCTGCAAAAAGAATGCCTACATTCTCCGTTCCAAATATTGTCCGACCAATAAGATACCCAGCGATTAAGCCTATCAATGGAAAAAGATAAATCAGGAACGCTGCCTTCAATACCTCTTTACTTTCCATAGAAACCAGAACCTCGTCTCCCGGATGGACTCCCAGGGAATCTTTTGCATACAAAATCATCTTCTCCCCTGAACCCTGTAGGCATATTCCACATCGGGCACAACTGGAAGTCCGTTCCATCTCTACTTTTGCCACTCCGTTCTCCACTTTCACTACTTTTCCCTTCTCTTCCATCTTAAAATCTCCACCGCTATCGGGATGCTGCCAAATTCACACTCCTGCAAAACCCGAGTTTCGCTTTAGATTTTCTAAAGAGCCAATAAGTGTCTTCTCAAATTCTATTTTTTCACCTAAAAAGGTCTGTGCTTAGATATCTCTCTCCAGTATCAGCAATCACAGTAACCACTATTTTACCTTTACCTAACCTCCTGGCCACTTGCAAGGCCGCCCAAACATTGGCTCCGGAGGAGATTCCCACCAGCAACCCCTCCTCCCGTGCCAGTCTCCTGGCAATTCTCTTAGCATCCTCATCACGAACCTTAATTACGCCATCCAGAATCTCCATGTCGAGGACTTCGGGAACAAATCCTGCCCCAATCCCCTGAATCTTGTGCGGGCCCGGTTTCCCTCCTGACAACACCGAGCAGTCCTTAGGTTCTACCGCAATAATTTTTATTCCGGGTTTCTTACTTTTCAAGAGTCTCCCCACACCAGTTAAGGTACCTCCCGTTCCTACTCCCGCCACAAAAGCGTCTATTTTCCCCTTGGTCTGCTTCCAGATTTCCTCACCGGTTGTTCTATAATGAATACGAGGATTGGCAGGATTATTGAATTGCTGAGGCATGAAATATTCCGGATTTTCCCTGACCAGTTCTTCGGCCTTCCTCAACGCTCCCAGCATCCCTTGGCTACCAGGGGAGAGGATGATCTTTGCTCCGTACGCTTTAAATACCTGTCTCCGCTCCATGCTCATATTGTCCGGCATTACAATAATTAGCTTATATCCTTTCACTGCTGCCACTAACGCCAAACCGATTCCCGTATTCCCACTTGTAGGTTCAACGATGGTTGCTCCTCTTGCCAAAAGGCCATTCCTTTCAGCAGCTTCGACCATAGAAAGCGCGATTCTATCCTTAACACTTCCTCCGGGGTTTGCTGCCTCAAGTTTCGCCAGGATATGCGCCCTACCAGGAATTCCGATGTGACTTAGCTTAATCAGGGGCGTGGAACCAATCAGTCCCAAAACGTTATCTGCCACCTTAAGACTCATTCTTCCTTCTCTCTCTTTCTTCAGCGAATTCTTTCTCTATTTCTTTCTTTTTCTTTTCGATATACCTATCTATTTCAGCAGTTACACCCTCTAAGTTCTCTAATTTGCTCAATCTCTTTTCCAGTAAGTCCTGGCCCTTTAAAACGATCCGAATAGCATCGGCGACCGGGTCTGGAAGTTTAGAGTGTTCCAGCGCCTGTATCTCTTTACCACTGAAACCGAGACCAATCCTACCGGGTATACCCACGACAGTTGCCCCTGGCGGCACATCACTTAGGACCACCGAACCGGCTCCAATACGAGCGCTGTCTCCAACCTTAATTGCTCCCAATAGTGTAGCCCCTGCGCCCACAACAACATTATTTCCTAAAGTGGGATGCCGTTTCTTTTTTTCCAGGCTCGTTCCTCCCAGCACCGCACCCTGATAGAGGAGACAATTGTTTCCAATCTCTGCAGTCTCACCTATCACTACGCCCATTCCGTGGTCAATGAAAAACTTTCTCCCAATGGTCGCTCCCGGATGAATTTCTACTCCCGTAATCCAGCGACTGATGTGGGAAACTAGCCGGGCTATCACATACTCACCCCTCTTATAGAAGAAATGAGCAACTCGATGAAACCACAAAGCGTGGAGCCCGGGATAGCATAATAATACTTCGATAAAGTTCTTTGCTGCCGGGTCTCTCTCAAATACTGTACTTACATCCTCTCTAATTGTCTTAAACATGTGAATCTCGCTTCACCCTCCAAATATCTAAAATATGGCTTTCAATAACTTCAGTAATTTTACACGAAAAAATAAGCCAAAATAATAACGACTTAGCCTTTATTCTCCTTCTGTTTCTTCTGATAGTCATCTATCGCCAATTTCAAAGCATCCTCGGCCAGCATAGAGCAATGCATCTTTATCGGAGGTAGTCCTTCAAGCGCTTCAGCTACAGTTTTATTGGATATCTTTAATGCTTCATCGATGGTTTTCCCTTTTACCAATTCGGTAACCATAGAGCTTGTAGCAATTGCTGCTCCGCAGCCGAAAGTCTTAAACTTAGCATCAACAATTTTGTTATCCTTAACCTTAATGTAAAGTTCCATAATGTCTCCACATATGGGATTACCCACATGGCCGACGCCATCAGGATTTTCGATCTGTCCTACATTTCTGGGATGCATGAAATGTTCCATTACTTTCTGACTGTATGATTGAGTTCCCATTTTTCGCTCCTTCCGTAAAGACCTGATTTCAAATTTCAAATTCTGAAGGAAAGTGGATGAACCAATCTATGCTTTGAAAGTTTCATACCTTCTCTGCATAGATCTTCTAAGGTGGTACTATCCAAGACCTCATTTATCCTATCGGTCAGTCTTTTCCATAAAACATAGGGAACACATGTAGGAATACGTTCGCATACATTTTTGGAATTTTGTGGCTGGACGCAATATGCTGCAGCAATCGGGCCTTCCAAAGCCCTAACAATGTCGCCAACCTTAATGCTTCTCGGTTGTGAGGTTAATAGATAGCCTCCCCTTGGACCACGAACGCTCCTGATTATTTTGGCATGGCGAAGACGAACGAATAGTTGTTCAATGTAATTCTTGGAGATTCCTTCCCGCCTGGATATGTCGCGTACAGAAACTGGTCCCTGACCACAGTGCAGTGCGAGGTCAAGCACACACCTTACTCCATACTCTCCCCTTGTGGACAGCAACATAGGCTTTTTCTCTCCTCTATCTTTATATTTTATTCTTCCGCTATTTTAAATCCTGAAATATTTTAACAAATATGACTAATTTTGTCAAGTATAAAATGAAGAGAAGCGACAGATTCTCATCCTCTCAATTCGTTTAGGATTTCCTTTTTCTCAGGAATATTGTATGTCTTGAGGATAATTTGAGAAGCGTGCTCTATCCCCAGCCCCAATTCTACTGCTCTCTTGATTTGCGCCTGCTCCCAGACACTCTTCTTTTGAATTTCCTCAATGGTACCCAGTGTCTTAAGTAAGGCCAGTCCAGTAACATCATTAGCCACCAAGTCAGAGGAGGCTATCACTAAACCAGGCATAGCTAACTCTCCGTGAGAAGGTCCACCCGAGACGAAGACTTTTGTGGCATCCATTACCAGAAAAGAAGGCTTCCTTGCCAAATGAATCTCGGCTATCATTTTACCGAAATCGTCTTTCTCACTTTCTTTAGAATGAAGGTACTTTCTGTCAGTAGGGGGTATCAAACCTACCCAATTCTTTAGACCCATAGTGAAATCAGCAATAATATGAGTTTTTGCCACTGGAAGGCTGATGATGTGGTCTACTTCTCTAACCAATCCGGGAATGTAAAATCCCTGGGGCCAAAAGTAAGAATTTTCCAGATTGACCTTCACATAGTCTCCCTTACCGAAAACGATTACCTCCGCGCCTCCCTGCGTAGCAGCTTCATATATGCCCACTTTCTTCATCGCCTTCAAAGTGTCCCACCAGGGATTTGACCGGTCGGCAACGATTATTCTTCGGGGACCTTTCTCTCTGACCATCTTCACAACCTCAAAGACTACTTCTGGATTGGTTGTTCCGGGGTGGGGATTGTCGGAGTTAACGTTTGGCTTGATCAGCACAGACTGCCCGGATTTTATGAAATCCAGACCTCCAGCCAATTCTACAGCCCGGCGAACCGATTCCGCTGGCGAATCACCTCTGGCGATTCCAACTGAAACAGCCCTTTCTTTTACCGGCGTCTTTTTCTCTCCTGAATTTAGAAAGTCTCCAAGGAAGATAGTTGTTCCTATGAGAGATACAATTTTTAGAAATTCTCTTCTCGAAAAGTTTTTCTGAAAGATACGATTCATCAGAAACTCTTCAAACTAACCCAGGCCCCGTAAAAGAAGGACCAGGCTTACCAGATTCAAAACCGCCACCATCAAACAGACCACGGGAATACCCACAATGGGAAGAAGAAAAATGCTTACTGACAGCGCACCCAAAGAGGAGCCAAAAAGGTCGAGACCGTAAGTAAGCCCCGCTGTTCTAACGAAACCACCCCTCCACTTAAGGTATAATTTATTCGCCAGAGGAAACTGGAAACCGCCAATGAAGCCAGCTATTATCGGAAGAAAAGGAAAAATAATATTTGAACCCAGATGGGTAATGAATTCTCCTGATGAGCCAGCAAAGCCCAGAAATATGAGAGGAAGAATCAGGGGATAAATGCATATAAGAATTTGAGCCTGTATGAAATTTAGGAAATCTCCCCTACCCTTTTCGATAATTTTGCTAGCCCACCATCCTCCCCAAATTAGCCCAATCATAAAAGATGTGAGAATCATGCTCAACTTATAATAGACATAACCGTAAACGATTTGGAAAGAAAGCAAGGTCACAACCTGAAATGTTATCTCAGCAAAGCCCGTAGTCGCCACGGCTGTGAGGATAGCCATAGGTCGAACTTCAGGGATTGACTTCCTCAACCAAATAGGCAGAAGGATGGCGCAATAAATTAGGAGGGCAGTAATGTAGATTACATTAGGAGAAATCTTTTTAAAAATTCTTGCCAGAGTGAACTTGAAATGCGCGCTCCAGAGTAGCATATCGTAGTAATAAGATATTGGACGAAAATCGTTATTGAGCATAATTTTGGGCAAAGGTAAAAGTTTCCCTTCTAAATAGTTAATCCTTTCGTCCGATAACTCGCTCGCCAAATAATATTCTCGAACATATTTTGCTCTCACTTTTCTTTGCGTCAGCCTTTCCATAAGTTTTCGGTAATCGAGAGTAAGAATCCCTCTATTCTTACATCCTAAAAAGTAGTTGGTATCTCCTGGAATAACTTTCACTTCTTTAAAAACCTTCTTTAAAGATTCGTTAAGGGAGACCAAAAGATTTCGTTGCTCCTCACCGATGTAATCGGGCGAAGAAGTAATTCCAAAAAAGAGTATTCCATTCTCTCTCAGGATTCTCTCCGTGGCTCGGAAAAACTCAACAGTGTAGAACCTATTTATCTGGGCTGTAAGCGGGTCGGGAAGGTCGACGATAACAAGGTCGTACTTATCAGAAGTTCGCTTGACGAACAGGCGGCCATCCATATTTCTAATTGTTACGCGCTCATCGTTCAAGGCATATTTTTCTGATAAATAAAGGTATTCTTTTGCCATGGTAATCACGAGAGGGTCTAATTCCAGGTAGTCGACTTTCTCTACGGGATGTTTGAGAATCTCTCTCAAAACCCCGCTTACTCCCCCGCCAATAAGGAGAACCTCCCTCGGCTCTGGGTGCTCAAGAAGCGCAAGATGGGCAATTCTCTCGCTCGTAAACTCGTCTGGGACGGTAAAGTTGTAAAGTCCATTGTTGAAAAAACTGTAGGTGTTATCGTTTTTAATGACAGCAAGATTTCCATATATGGAATTTCGAGAGGATAACAGATGGTAACTTCTCCATCGCAAATCCAGAGAAGTCCTATATAAGTCCCCCGCTTTCCCGAAGGAAAAGATGCTCGCGAAGACGACAATTAACATAGCGGCCGGGACCAGAAGGAGAGCTTTCTTTTCCTTCAAGAACCAGGCTAAAGAAAATGCGGCTGCCAGATTAAGTAGACCTATTCCGAACATAATATGGAGTGGAGGCAATACCCGAATGAGAAAAAGGCTCGAGAGGAGTCCAGCCGATGTGGCACCTATTGCTTCAAGCACATAGACATAGCCGATATGTTCTACCCTATCCCCGATTTTCGGCGAATAGATACGACATCCCAGGACGAACAGAAACCCCAAAAGCAGGCAGATAGGAGCCAGAATGGCCATACTCGAATAGATCATGGGAAAAAGCCCGATGATTTCGCCAGGTGAAGTGTTAAGGACTATGGGTATGACGCTGGCGGCAAAAATACTCAGGGGGAGGAATAGTGCTAGAAGTATTTCTCCGAAGGCAAAAAAAGCGACTCCATATCTGATTCTCTCCACAAAAATCCTGCCAATTCCCCAGCTCCCAATGGCTACCCAGAATAGCCACCCGGCGAGAGTAATGCCCAGAGAAAGTTCGTTGCCATAAAAGACAACCATTAACTCCCTCATCAACACAATCTGGGAAGCCATGGAGGTAAAACCTATCAGAATTAAACCAAAAATGAGGGACTTTTTCACTTATCCTATCCCAAATATTCCGAGACTTTCAGTGAGGGAATTTCTGTTTTCTTTTTGACCTTTTCTTCAGGCCATACGCCTGTAATTGGCCTGCCGCAAAACTTACATCTACCACGAACCACATTATTCTCAAGGATTTCGTAACCCCTCCTGTGAATGAGGAGTTTCCCATCGCCTGGACAATAAGTGTTCTCGCCAGGGCGGCCAGGCACATTACCTATATACACATATTCGAGACCCACGTTCAAGGCAACTTCTCTCGCTTTCTCCAATGTTTCTACGGGAGTTGGCGAGAGATTTCTTAACTTATAGAGTGGATAGAATTTAGAGAAATGGAGAGGCACTTCCCTTCCCAGATTTTCGCATATCCATAAGGACATCTCTTTCACCTTTTCCATATCGTCATTATAAGTTGGAACAACGAGGTTAGTGATCTCCACATGCACTCCCTGCTCTTTCAGCGTTTTGAGCGTATTCAAAACCGGCTCGAGGCTTGCTCCACAAATCTCCCCATAAAATTTCTCAGTGAAGCCTTTCAAGTCTACGTTCGCTCCATCAAGATATTTGCAGAGTTCTTTCAGGGGTTCTGGGTTCAGATAGCCATTAGAGTGGTATATGTTCTTCACGCCCCTCTCCCTCGCAATTACAGCCGTATCGTGCATATATTCATAGAATATGGAAGGCTCCGAATACGTATAGGCTATGGTGGGACAGTCGTATTTGATAGCTAAATCGACCACGGCCTCCGGAGGCAAGTCATAATTCACTGTCTCCTCTGGAGGGAACTGAGAAATTTGCCAGTTCTGGCAGTATTTGCACCTCAGGTTACAGCCAGCCGTGGCAATTGAGAAGGCGGATGTCTGAGGCAGAAAGTGAAAAAGCGGTTTCTTTTCAATCGGGTCAATATGAATGGCACACGGGTTACCATACACCATTGAATAGTGCTTGCCCTCGTGCGGCTCCCTTGCACGACAAAACCCCCGCATGCCCTCTGAAAGGGTGCATCCCCTCGGACAGAGATGACACTGAATCGTCTCTCCGCCAAGAGCCTTGTAAAACATCGCCTCTTTTTTTGAGATAAATCCCTTCTCACCGCTTCTTGGACTGGAGACCGCGGCTTTCAGAATATCAACGATTAGGGGGGCCGACGCCAGAGCAATCCCGCTGAAAGCACAAACCTTAAAAAATTCTCTTCGGGACAATTTGCTCCTATAAAAATCTCTTTTCATCCTTAAAATCCTCCCTATCATTCCAATTTCTGTATGACTTCTCTTTCTTCTTTCTGAACAGTAGCCATTCTCGCAAGCCAGATGCTGATTTCGTAAAGAACGATGAGGGCTCCTGCCAGTAGAATCTGGGTAAATGCATCGATCGAAGGAGTAAGAATGGCGGCCAAGGCAAAAATGGCTATAATAGCGACCCTCCTATTCTTGGCCAAGAACTGAGGACTAATTACGCCTATCTTCACCAGTACGAGGGATACCAATGGGAGCTCAAAGAGGACCCCAAATGAGAGAATCATCAAAATTATGAAAGATAGGTATTTACTTATCGAAATCATCGGTTCCAAAGAACTACCACCGAAACTCAACAAAAATCTTAAACCTACAGGGATAGCCACAAAGTAAGCAAAGCTCGCGCCGACCAAGAATAGAATTAGCGAAAATGGACCATAGAAGAGTAGATATCTTTTTTCTTTCTCTTTTAAACCGAAAGAAATAAATTGCCAGGCCTGATAAATTATCATTGGTAAAGCAATAATAATCCCACCAAAAACGGCAATCTTGAAGGTTACGACAAATGCCTCCTGCGGTGATAAAAAGACTAGGGGATGGGGAAAAGGCCTTTTCAAAATGGCAAGAATCTTCTCGGAATAGAAGTAACCGGCAACTGAACAGACTAAAACGGTGAGAGCGCAAATGATGATTCTTCTCCTCATTTCTTCCAGATGGTCCATGAGACTCATTTTCTTATTTTGCAACTTCTTTTCCATTCTCATTCCTTATTGGGAAAAATAAGAATCCTTCTGGAAGATTATAGCATAGAGGGCGTCTTATTGCAAGATTACAATATATGGGTCAAGGGGCGCTATATTCGACAAATTCTTACCGGATAGCCTCAATGAGCCAATAGCCGAGAGCCTTTCTTAATAGGATTCTTTTCCCTGGAAAAGAGGCGTGCTCAAGTAGCGCTCGCCCAAATCTGGAAGAATTACCACAATCAACCTGCCTCTATTTTCCGGACGCCTGGCCACCTCTAAGGCTGCGTAAGTCGCTGCTCCAGAAGAGATTCCACAGAAGATGCCCTCTTCTCGAGCCAACCTCCGTGAGGTTTCCATAGCCTGGTCATCTGTTACTTTGAAAACCTCATCAATAATTTTCCTATTCAGAACGTCCGGAATGAAGCCGGCTCCGATGCCTTGAATCTTATGAGGCCCTGGTTTACCTCCCGAGAGGACAGGAGAACCCGCAGGCTCAACAGCAACTGCCCTAAAAGAAGGCTTTCTCTTCTTTATCACTTCAGCCACGCCAGTAATTGTCCCTCCAGTACCTACCCCGGAAACTAAAATATCTATTTCCCCTTCGGTATCCCTCCATATCTCCTCAGCCGTAGTCTTCCTGTGTATCTCGGGGTTGGCAGGATTTTTGAACTGCTGAGGCATAAAAGAATCTGGAGTCTTCTCGACCAACTCCTCTGCCCTCTTAACTGCACCTCTCATTCCTTCACTGCCAGGAGTCAAAACTAATTCAGCTCCAAAAGCCTTCAGTAGAGCTCTCCTCTCAAGGCTCATCGTATCTGGCATAGTAAGTATCAGTCTATAACCTCTGGCTGCACATACAAAGGCCAGGGCAATTCCTGTATTCCCGCTCGTTGGCTCAATAACAGTTGTCTTTCCCCTTTCAATCTTCCCCTCTTTTTCAGCCGCTTCAATCATTGCCACGCCAATTCTATCTTTAACGCTCCAGAGCGGATTGAAGGATTCCAACTTTGCCACTACCATCGCTCCCAGGCCCTCCGTGAGTCTATTCAACTTCACCAGTGGCGTATTGCCAATAGTCTTGGTTATGTCCTCATAAATCTTTCCCATTTTTCACCACCTTTTTGTCTATGGTTCGTACCTTATTAAGGCTTTATATTACCATTTTTGTCAAGTATTTCATTAAAAAAATTTCATCCCTATGTAACGATTTGAGTTAAACCATCTATAGCAAAATCGACCTCTTCCCTCGTATTAAAGTATCCCAGGCTGAACCTGACGGTCCCTTCGGGAAAGGTTCCCAATTTCTTATGGGCGTATGGAGCGCAGTGAAGGCCTGTGCGGCAGGCAATGCCAAAGGATTCATCCAAAATTGCCCCCACTTCGGCAGGACTTAGCCCCTCTATATTAAATGAAATGGTTCCTATCCTCTTCCCTTCGTCCCTCGAACCGTAAATCACTACCTTTCTAATTTCGGATAATCTTCCTAAGAGATATTTCGTCAGTTCCATTTCGTGCTTTCTGATTTTTTCAATCCCTTCTTTCATAATAAATGTTATGCCTGCTCCCAACCCAGCGATTCCAACAGTATTAATCGTACCTCCTTCGAGTTTAAAGGGTAACTCTTCTGGTTGTAACTCGGATTCGGAATCCACACCACTCCCCCCTTCCCGCCAGGGTTCCAAATATACTCGGGGTCCAACATACAGGCCTCCCGTTCCGGGAGGACCAAACAGGGCTTTGTGGCC
>Ga0315308_1000867_pt1 | contig 17369 bp, 16 predicted proteins | sample TDP3_MG_FD_203078 | JGI IMG/M metagenome (GOLD analysis project Ga0315308, IMG submission 203078) | Freshwater sediment microbial communities from Lake Towuti, South Sulawesi, Indonesia - TDP3 | ecosystem: Environmental > Aquatic > Freshwater > Lake > Sediment | place: Indonesia: South Sulawesi... | reverse complement strand
GATGTGCCCCCCTCGTAAAGGCCTTTAAAAAAGGTACGCCACCCTACAAAATTTCAACTTGGAAAAATCCACGGACGGTTGCGGGCGGTCTCGTTGATCCTTACCCATGGGATGCGGACACAGCGATACCAGCTATCAAGACATCCAATGGTACTGCTGAAGTCGTATCGGATGAGGAGATACTCGCCGCCGAAAAATTACTTGCGGAAACTGAAGGGATATTCGCCGAGCCCTCTGGCGCAGCGGCCCTAGCTGGACTGAGGAAGCTTTTGAATGTGGGTTTAGTTGACCGTTCGGATGTTGTAGTCGTGGAGGTCACAGGGGGCGGACTGAAAGACCAGAAAACCGCAACGCAGCTCGTCAAGGAGCCGCCCACGATAGAGCCGGAACTCGATCAGCTTGAACGACTCATCAAAATTTAATCGATAATCTAAAGCCGAGGTAGTTCGATGGAGGTCATATACGAGGGCAAGACAAAACGCGTCGTCGTCGCTGGCGAGCGGGTACTATTTCAATTCAAGGACGATGTAACCGGGGATGCAGATGGCAACATCAACCCAGGTGGGAATTTCATCGTCGGCCATGTAGAGGGCAAGGGTGCGGCATCGGCGAAGGTCGCTGCCTTCCTTTTCGAGCTATTGGGCAAGGCAGGCATTGAGACGCATTTTCGCGGGCTGCGCTCGGACACCGAGATCGAGGTCCTACGGGCGACGAGGATCCCCTTGGAGGTCATTTATCGTGCAAAGGCCTACGGGAGTTTTCTCACTAGATACCATGGCCACGTTAAACAGATGTCGCCGCTTGACCTGATCGAGTTCAACCTGAAGGACGATGCCCTGGGCGACCCGTTGATAACTCCACAATCCATAGTCAAGCTTGGGATCGCGAGCGAGTCGGAACTTCAACAGATAGAGGCGGCGACCAGTAAAGTTGCCTCGATTGTGTCGAAGGCGCTTGCTGCCCGTGGACTCGAGGTGATCGATATGAAACTCGAGTTTGGACGGATCGACGGCAAACTACTGTTGGTGGACGAACTCAGCGGCGATACCATGCGCGTCTACGACTTGACCAAGAAAAGACTGATAGATCAATTGGAACTAGCCGGCAAGCTCGGCCTCATTTAACGAGCTCTGCGACATCCTCTTCCGGAAGCTCTCGGTATCCCCTCTCGTCTATCGCTGCAACGACTATCTTGTCACCTGTCGCCGCGTCTCGCTCGATTGCGGTCTTTATGGACTGCGCCGCCAATTTGAGGCCATCGTCGAGTTCCATATCGTCGCGGTAGTTCTGCTCGAGCACACCGTACGCGACTGTCGACCCAGTACCCGCACTGGCGAACTTTTCCTCCTCAAGTTTCCCCCCGATGGGATCAAGGAAAAACAGGTGGGGAGCATCATCATCAACGCCTGAAAGTATGCCAGCGGCGATATATGGGAAAACACGGCGCCCGTGCAACAAGTTTGACGCCACCTGTGCCAAGCTCTTGGCAGATATCGGCCGCTCGTGGTTGAGGCGGTAAAGGTTTGCCTCCGCCTTGAGCAGGTTCACCAAGCTCTGGACGTCACCCGAGCTGCCCGAGATCGCCGCGCCTATGCGATCCTCGAGCTGAAATATCTTGCGCACCCGCTTGCTCAGCACGAGGTAGTAGGCCGCACCCCTCGTGTCGGAAGCGAGAGCGATCCCATCTTTGCATCGAATGCCGACAACGGTGCCCGTGAAGCCATACATGTTATCAAACCTAATTCGGTGGGCTCCTATAAAACTTCATCGCCGTAGGAGGACAGCTACAACAGCTATTATTGAACCGATGATCACCGCGATGATGGCGAGCAGCAAGATGTTTATCGCCTCTCCATGTGGCGCTGAAACAATGACACTCACCGATATTTGATCTTCGGCCAAGAAAGTCCCGTACGAGGAATCGTAGATCACGCTGGCTTTGAGCGGGCTATTTTCAACGTCTGCCTTAACTCCAACATCAAAACTTACTGTCTGCTGAGCACCCCCTGCTAAACTGCTTATGTCTCTCGCGGGTGGCACCTCGAAGTAATTGACATCCGCTGATAGCTCTACCCTCAGATTCGTGACCGTTTGCAGGCCAATGTTTTTAACGTTTACAGAAAACCTCCCCATGTTATCCTGTATCCCTCCTCCGGTGAGCTTAGCCTCAACAGCTATCTCACGGGTTATCCTGCCGGTGTATTCGAATTTGAGGTTTGGATTTGGCCCAGACGCATCGTAGCTCCACGTAACCCCATTGCCGGGAACAGTTACTCGACCGTCCTTCACCATGTTTTTGCCATCGCTGGTCAGCTGGACGAGGTGATCGTTGCCGAGCTCCCCGAACTGGCCTTGATGGAGTGGCCAAGTTAAGTCGACCGGGGTCCATCCGACGTTCGGCAAGTACATGATGGCGAAGGCATGCCCCATGCGTTCGAGGTTTTCATCCCCGGATTTGTAGCTATAGCCAGAGACGAATTTTGTCGGTATGCCTGCGGCGCGGCAGAGGGCGATGAAAAGGTTTGTGAATTCGGTGCAGTCCCCACTCCGATGATCATATGCCCAAACGGCGCCGTGCTCTTCCAACTGCTCTTGATAAGTTAAATAATCTTTCACGAAGTCGAAGACCCCCCTAGCCTTAAGGTAAAAATTTGGCTGTCCCGCCGTCAGCTCAGCCGCCTTTCCAATTATCACTTGGTTATCGCTCTCCCAAAGGTTGGCAATGGGTTCGGTGTACACGAGGAAGTCTGCCGGGACGTTTCCCTGAACTGTATTCGGGTCGATTGGTCCCACCTTGTCCACCATTATCGTTTGAGTAACGGTGATCGTCTTCGACCCATCAGGGAGTATCGTGCCCAAGGAGATCCGCGCGATGCGGTTGTCCTCGGTACTTGAGATATCAGGGCTAATAGGAACGCCGTCCACCTCGACCTGCTCGCTCAGCACATGCTGGCTTGCATGGCCCGAGCGATTGTCGAAGATGAGGATGGTCGCGACGACGTCATTCGCGGCGTTTGTGCTGTAGTTTTGGAGCCGATGGGTTTCCTCGATCGTATAAACAACGGATTTAGTTGGCTGGGAAGCTGCTACTGGATATACGAGCAAGGCGAGCATGAGCAATACGAGTATCAACGGTACGCGCAATCGAACACCTTCCAACTTTGTTTTTGCCTTATAAACCGCCTCCGGCCAAGTGCGCGATGGGTAGATGTCGGAAAAGGTTGTGACGAGGCTAAGTTTGCTCTGCTCTCTGACTGGTCTAGCAGCGCTTTATATCGCAGCGGCAAATACGCGCCCAACCGTCACCGCGATCGCCAGGTTAAACGACGATTTCATAGGCACCAAGGTGATGATCTCCGGCCGGCTCATCGACCTGTACGAACATATCGACGGCCACCTGTTCATGAAGCTGAAGGACGACTCCGGCGGCGTGATCTCGGTGCCCGTATTCGCCAGCGTGCGATCGCAGCTGAATGAGCCTATCGAACTACTCGATGTGGTGCAGGTCACAGGTTTGGTCAAGGAATACCAAGACGAGCTCGAGGTCATCCCGGATAAAGCGAGCGACCTACGTATCGTTCACGCCCCGGCCACGCGGATTTCAAGCCTGACCGAGAACCAGATCGGCGAGCTCGTCAAAGTCGAGGGCGTGGTCGCGGAGCGAGCGATAGTGGGCAAGGGCAGCCTGATCCTGACTCTGCGCGACGATGGCGGCCAGCTGCCCGTCTTCGTGCCGGCTTCGGTGGTCAAAGACGGGTTCCCGGAGGTGCACGTGGGTTACACCGTCCGCGTGGATGGCTGGCTTCAGCTGTACAATGATAACTTGGAGCTCCAGCTGAAGGACGCGAGCAATATCCGCATCATCGAGGCGGCGTGATGCTCGATGTGCTCGCCTATGCGATGCTGGGCATAGGCCTAGGCGTCTTCACGGGCCTGGTGCCGGGAATTCACGTCAATAACCTGACGCCCATGCTCGCCGCGCTCGCGCTGAGTTCATCGCTTCCCCCAATGTGCTTGGCAGCCGCGATCGTGTCGATGTCGCTCGTCAACACATTCATCAGCTACATCCCCTCGACCTTTCTTGGGGCTCCTGAGGAGGGCACGGAGCTCTCCGTGCTTCCCGCGCACCGCCTCCTGCTGGAAGGGCACGGTTACGAGGCGGTCAAGCTTACGGCATTCGGCTGCTTGGCTTCGCTCATGCTCAGCGCCGTTCTACTATGGCCTCTCCTGCTCGCCATAACCCCCGCCTACGAGCTCATCCAACCTCAAATGCACTGGTTGCTCATCGCAGTCGTAGCGATAATGATCGCGCTCGAGCGCTCCAAGGCCGGCATCCTCTGGGCGGTCGCGATCTTCTTCCTCTCCGGCCTGCTAGGCCTTCTCGCGCTCGATACGAACTTGTGCAGGGGCGACGCCGCGCTCATGCCCCTGCTCTCCGGGCTCTTCGGCACCAGCGTACTTCTGCCGAGCGTCTTCAGCAAGAGTGGCTTGCCGAAGCAGCGTATAAAGGACGAGCCGCTCGAGATTCGCCCCAATGTTCGCCCACTCTGTGCTGGCACGGCAGCCGGCATTCTCACTGGAGTCATCCCCGGCATAGGGCCATCGCAGGGCACGGTGCTCGCCCAGCTGGTTACTCGATCGAAAGGCGCCAAAGAGTTCCTAGTGGCGGTGAGCGGGGTGAACACATCCAAGGCGCTCCTCTCGTTTGTAGCGCTTTACGCCATAGGCAGGCCCAGGAGTGGGGCAGCTGTCGCGGTTGGGCAGATCATGGAGGTCGGGCTCAGGGAACTCGTCTTCCTGATCGGGGTTGCCCTCTTCGCTGGAGGGATCGCGGCCGTGCTCCAGCTGCAGCTAGGCAAGCTAGCCGCCAAGCACATAGGCAGAATGCCATACCGCGCCACGTGCATCGCGGTCATGGTAAGTATAATCGGGCTGACGATTTGGTACTCGGGCTTGATTGGGCTGCCAATACTCGCGACGGCCACCGCGATCGGCTTGCTGCCAGCAACGACGGGAGTTAAAAGGACTCATTGCATGGGGGTCATAATGTTGCCCTGCATCTTGTACTTTGCCGGGCTGAAGGATGTGGTGATATCAGCTATGGGGCTATAGGCTTTTGATCTTTCCATGGACATACTTTGCATCAAGTTGTGAGAAGCGCTCGCGGCGCCCCTTCGGAACTCATTCTCCCTTGCCGTCGATCGTCATGTTCCATAGTGGCTTAGGGTGGCGCGCTCGCCCACATTGTTAGGATATCCTTGTCCTCTTCCCTGAACGCAGGCCACAGCTCTGGATGACCTCCCCAATACGCGAGGATTGCCTTGTCCCTGCTCCTGAGGTCGCTCTGATGCACGGTGAAGCTGGCTATGGTTGAGATCACGTTCTCGGTGTTGTCCCCGGTTAGGTCGAGCCTGGCCCTCTTGACGCCTATGCCGCTCGGGTGGGCGACGTTCTCGTTCTCCGGGACCACCCTCCAGGGCAGGGCGAAATTCTCATGGATGACGGTCTGATTCTCAAACGCGTTGTTATAGGTGTAGAACTTCACGACGAGCTTGGAGCCCTGGTAGAGCCAGAGGTTGTCCTTGTACAGGTTGAGCTTGTAGAGATTCTCCAGACTGAACGTCGCCGAGCCCGTCCAAGCAAGCGCCACTGCATGGGCAATGCAGCTCGCGCTGTTTTCAACAGTGTTGTCCGTCAGCGAGGTAACGGTGACGCTTATATTGTCTTCGGTACAGCTGACCGCATTTTCAGGGATGGTGACACGAAGCGTTACAGTCCGGTTTTCACCCGCTGGGATCGCCAGGAGGTTGTTATCAAGCGATAGACTCCAACCAATGTTATCCGTGTTCTCGAGGAAGTAATTGTCAGAAACATTTTCATTATTCTTGACGGTCAAAGTGTAGATGAGCGTCGCACCAGGTATGCCACTCTGGTAGCTTGGCGAGACGAAAACCTCAACACTTTTTGTTGCTATGACCAAGCCCGCTTGAACCATTCCCGTATACCAAACATTCGCCAAATACTGAGTCGCAGTGCGCAACCGATTCTCCGTTATTCTCTTTATGTTTTCATTCCAAAGGATATTATTTTTTAACCAATAACTCAAATTATCTGGTTTGTTTTCAGCAAACTGATAACTTTCTGTTAACAACTGCATCGTCGAATTGAAAATGTTATCAAGCTTATAAGGCACGAACCCCGGTACATCAGCATTCACGTTGTCTATGCTTATTTGATAGTTCACTTCCGACTCATAATCTCCGTGGTTATAGTCCGGATTATAATTAGAAGTTGCGTGGAGCGGCATAGATGCATCTTCTATGTAGTGCCCTATCACACCTGCGAGTTGCGCTGCATGGGTCAAGTTATTCTCTTTCAGATTTTGCACGAACATGTTGAAGTTGTCCTCGACGGCCCAGGGCAACACCCCATCATTGTAATCGCTCTCGTCGTGGGGGATGTTCACGTGATAGTAATGCCTATATTGCTCGTACGGGTCATAGTTTGGATCGCTAGAATTCTTCCAATCGTCGGGCTTGGTGCAATAACTCACGATTGTGCTTGAATATCCTGTGAAAAACCAACTCAAACTACTTGGCATGACGTTGATAGTTTTTTGAGTGATGAATTGATGGGTGCGCCAGCCCCAAGAATGCGCGGTAGGAACCTGCGCGGAGTAGATAATAGAAACGGTAAGTAACAAACATGTTAAAATGGAAACTTTAGACTTCAAACTCATCTTTTGACCCTCTTTATACCCGGTCCTCATTCACAACCCCCTTGGATGCCCTCCATGCTATTGTAACGTTGTTATTTCTGTTGTAATAATTTAACGGTAGGATTTAGATTAGCGAGATTAATGAGCCCTTTGCGCGCCGCCTGGAGAGACTATAACGACTCAAGGGATTAGGCCTAGGTTGTCCCTCAGCTGGCTGCGCGAGGCCCGCACTTCTCCCGATCCAATATGGAGGATAGTTTCATAAGCGGCTTAAACCGTCCGTTTGCACGTTAACTGGGGAAAAAGTGAGGAAATCCCAAAAACGTCCCGAACGCTGCCCCGACTGTGGAACTTGGCTCTCCGATGGTAGGTTTCATGTTGTTGGTCTCAATGGCAAAATCATATGTCCTACACGGCTTGCTGTTGAGGGCGAATTCAAGGGACGACGGGATGACACGCGAAGAACAAAAAAAGATGGTGAATAGGGCGACATAACTCGTAACCCATCACGTGAAGTGATCACGCAAGCGAGGGAGATGGTAAAGAAAAACTTGACTGTTGAACACCTAATCGGGTGGGCGATCCATAGGAACGAAACAGAACCGCGTTTTCTCACCATTTATAAAATCGCGAATCTGAAAGTGGTTTATAACGCTGCCTCAACGGCCATTCCAGGTCAAGTCCAGCCGCCTTTAACCTTGCTAGAGTTAAATCATAGGGATCGACGACCTCGCCTTCAAAATTGACCACCAGCTTGGGATCTATCTCCGCAAGTTTCCGGGCGAGCTCTACCCTCTCCTGGGTTTCGACGATCCTTGGATCATCCAGCATCCCGGCCACGTGGAAACTAACATCAAAATCGAGCAAGTTCTTGATCGCCTTGAACGGAAGTTCGAAACTCTCGGGCACTGCACCCGTCTTTCGAGTGAAGGCTCCCGGTGTTCCCGCCTTGAGCGAGACTCGAATGTGGGACTTATTGAATTTTGAGACCCTCCTGACGTAATCCCTATCGAAGCCGAAGAGGATGCCGTTTGTCTCGAGGATGAGCAGGTCGAATTCGGAGTTTTCGACGTGTTCTAGAAGTGCGAGCAGGTGTTGTTTGCCCAACGTTGGTTCTGCCCCCGAAATGCGGAGTCTTGTGGTGCCGTAGCTACGGGCAGCCTCGCTCAGCCTCTCGAACGCCTCCTCCGGTGAGTAAAACTCGCCGTACTGCTCGGGAAAATCTCGCGACCAATCCACCCAACAGAAGACGCAGCGCAGGCAGCAACCGCACGTGTAACCTGTGCCGATGCCTCGGTATACTCCGGTTGCATAAAATGCGGTGTACTTCCGCTCGTTTCCCCTGCACACGATTTTTTCGGTCTCCTTTGCGAGCTCGACGGGATCGAACGGCTCAAAGCCCGGCTTGATGAATCGTGGATATGCTCTCATGCTCCTCAACATCATTAGGATACAATCGCTTAAACAAAGATGCAAATATCACATCTTCTGGTGGTAACTTCGCGTGATGCTTTTGGTTAAGAAGTTTTTTCAAATAATGGAAATCGCGGGCCGGCTTTAAAACAGGTGGAAGTGGCGATCACCTGGAGATTGGAAAGGAGGCACCAGCGAGGACCGCCGGACCGACCCGCGTTTAAGACCTGCGAACGGCCCGTTTAAGTCACTTATGAAACTATCCTCTAGATTTATCCTCCACCTCATTTCCCCTTTGCCCTTTACGCGCCGCCCAGGAGGCTGAAAGTGGGATCGAAAACCCACTTAGAGGGGCGGCGCGCGGCCCGTAAGTCAACTCTCCATAGGCGACCTACGGATTGCCTATCTGTATATGTGTTTAACACATTTAAAAAGGGATGATAAGCCTTTGCACGCCGCCGAGGTGAAGTTCCTCAATACCTCACGAGGGCGGCGCGCGGCCCGCAGGACACCTCAACTCGCTTAGCGAGATCAGGTCGGCCCACGGATTGCCACAGCGATTTAAGCGCCAGAAGTTAAATCTTTTAGTCGAGGTATGTGGATTTTCGAAACACGGCGTCCAGAATTCCGAGATGCATCCAAATTTGACAGTGTTTTTGCGTTTAACAAATAAACAGTTTCTAAAAATGGAAAACCATGGATTTTGTTTAAACCGTGGATCGAAGTTCCCGCTCCCAGCTATCGTCTAATGAATGCGGCTAAGGAGACGATGACAAGCGCTCCACCAATGGTCAGCAGGGAAAACCTCGACAAGGAAGTCAGCCCAACACTGGTGATGGCTTGAATCAACATTAAAATTCCAAGTACTAGGATCACCGGCATGAGTATCACAATACTCGACTTGGTCCTGAACAGACGGCTAAGGCTGTCTTCGATCAACATGAAGTACGTGAGGATGAGCGCAGCCCCAAGCGCAATTGCTGCACCATCTCGCGCGCTTTTCGGCACGGGCGTCGCGCCTTCGAACAGTAAAGCCATTCCCAAGAGGAGGGCAATGACCGCCAGCCCGATTTTGCCAGCTCCCATCATCTCGCCGCTTAATAGGTGTATGTATAACTACTTTTAGAGCAATCCTTTGTCGATGAATATGAGGGTAGCCGCCCTTTGTTCGGGAGGTAAGGACAGCACCTTTGCACTTTGGCTCGCGATCAAACAAGGGCACGAAGTAGCGCACGTTGTCGCGATGATCCCTGCGCGGGAGGATTCCTGGATGTTCCACCGCTCAAATATCCAGCTCATCGACTTGTTTGCCAAGTGCGCTGGGCTTCCTCTAATAAAAGCTGAAACGAGTGGTGAGAAAGAAAAGGAGCTTGAAGACTTGAAGCTAGTGTTGCAGAAGCTGGACATCGAGGGGGTCGTCAGCGGGGCAATCGCTTCCAAATATCAGAGGAGCCGCATTGACCGCATATGCGACGAGCTCGGCTTGGCATCCATAGCTCCGCTTTGGGGGCGGGAGCCCGTGGAGCTATTGCGTGAAATGATCGATTCGAGTTTTGAAATCATCATAACGAGCGCCTCAGCCCAAGGGTTCGATGAGAGCTGGCTCGGCAGGAAGCTCGATGAGGAAACATTGCGAGATCTGGTCGAGCTCAACCGAAAGTACAAAGTCAATGTGAGCGGTGAGGGGGGCGAGTATGAATCGCTCGTCTTGGACGCACCATTTTTCCGGAAACGAATTGAGGTCCCCGAGGCCGAGCGGATTTGGAGAGGCGACAGCGGCTACCTGCTCATCAGAAAAGCTGAGCTCAAGGATAAATCGGGGTTGAACAAAAGTCGTGGCTGATAGGATGGTCACCGCAATCGTCTACTCTGATAAGTACCTTGAGCACAACCTGGGTCCAGGGCATCCCGAGCGGCCCGAGCGCTTAAGGGCAATCGTCGAGGCGCTGAGGCAAGCGGGCTACTGGTCATCGCCAAATATTCAGGTGATGGAGCCAGAGCCGGCAGGGCGAGATGACATCGAGCTGGTTCATGACCCTGAATACATCGAACTTATCGAGAAGCTGAGCAGGTTTAGGAGGCCGCTGGATGGGGACACGCCCGTCAATGCCAACACCTTCGAGCTCGCGCTACTAGCTGCCGGTGGGACCATCAAAGCCGGCAGATTGGTAATGTCAGATAAAGCGAAGAATGCCTTTGCCTTGGTCCGCCCACCAGGACATCATGCCGGCAGAGCTTTCGGAGGAGGCTTCTGCTATTTCAACAATTTGGCGATAATGGTAGAGCACCTCAAGCGCGAGTTCAAGCTCAAGCGAATCTTCGTTTTCGACTTCGACGCCCACCACGGCAACGGCACACAGGACATATTTTACGACGATGCCAGCGTGCTCTACATGTCCTTGCATCAGGATGGGCGAACGCTTTACCCGGGTACCGGCTTCGTCGATGAGATCGGATCGGGCAAGGGTGAGGGTTACACGGTTAACGTCCCTTTGCCGCCCGGAAGTTCGGACGACGAATATGCCGGTGTGATGCAGGAGCTATTCGTTCCGCTTACGGAGTCATTTAAACCTGAACTGTTCGCCGTCTCGGTCGGCATGGACGCATATGCCGATGATCCCCTAACCCAATTGGAACTTTCGGCAGATGCTTATGGATGGCTGGCGCGATATGTCGTGGATCAGGCGGAGAAACTTTGCCGTGGGCGGGTCGTGCTGGTGCTCGAGGGCGGTTATACATTGGATGCCCTGGCTGACGCGGCGGTCAGAATTGTAAAAGTCCTAACGGGCGAAAGGCCAGCCCTGCCGACCAGATCCCGACGCCTGAACACAATCGACGAACTCAAGCGTAGGCTGGCCAGCTATTGGAGTTTTTGATATGCCGCTAAATCTTTAACATCCGCCGTAAATCAACCCTTGGCGAGCCCATGGATGAAATCCTGAAAACGGTTCTCAAACGCGTCAAGCCGAGGGAGGCTGAACGCAAGCGCCTGAAAAAAGTTGCCGACATGCTCATCGAGCGGGTTAATCGTGCCTGCAGCATGCTGGACCTGCCGGCCAGGGCCATGCTGGTCGGCTCGGCCGCTAGGGGCACTTGGCTCCGCTCAGAGCGCGACATAGACATCTTCATCCTTTTTCCAGAGGACCTCCCGCGCGAGGAACTCGAGAAAAAGGGGCTGGCGGTCGCGAGGAAGGTGGCTGGAAAGAGGGGCAAGGAGCAGTTTGCAGAGCATCCCTATGTCACGTCCGAGTTTGAGGGCTTCGAGGTCGACTTGGTGCCATGTTACGAAGTCGCCGATGCGAGGAAGATCAAGAGCGCGGTCGACCGCACACCCCATCACAATCGCTACATCAGCAAGCGGCTCACGCCCGAGCTGGCGGATGAGGTGCTACTCCTAAAGCAGTTCATGCTTGGGGCTGGAACGTATGGGGCGGAACTCAAAGTGCAGGGCTTCTCCGGCTACCTCTGCGAGCTCCTGATCTTACATTATCGATCTTTTAACGAGGCGATAAATGCCGCGAGCAAATGGGCGCCAGGTTCAATCATCGACCTAGAGGGCAGCTATCCAGACCAAGCCGAGGTCAAGGCTCTTTTCGAAGGACAGCCGCTTATCGTCATCGACCCAGTGGATACAAACCGCAATGTAGGTGCAGCCGTTTCCATGCAGAACTTCGCCACGTTCGTTAGGGCATGTCAAGATTTCATGCGGGGGCCGAATATGCGATTTTTCTTCCCGAGGCGAGTTAAACTGTTGAGCAAAAGAGATGTAGAAAGAACCTTGAGGCGGCGTGGGACTCGCCTCTTTTGCATTGTGTTCAAGTCGCCGGATATCGTGCCCGACATACTCTACCCTCAACTGCGTAAGACCGAACGAGCCCTCGCGGCAGGGCTTGAGCGCTCCGGATTCAGGGTGCTTCGAAGCGATGTATGGGCAAATGATAAGTCGATCATCCTGCTTGAGTTAACCATAGCGGAGTTACCTAGAGCACAAGTTCACATCGGTCCGCCGATCAAGGTCGATGTCGGCGATTTCGTCCGAACGCATCTGAGGTCTAAACGAAAATTTGCAGGACCGTTCATAGACAGCTCCGGTAGGCTGGCATTTGAGGTGAAGCGCAGGCAGACCGATGCAAGGCGAGCTTTAGAGCAGGCATTGGTCGAGCGGACGGCCTTCGGCAGGCATGTCGCAGGAGCTCTAGTGAAGGGCTACAAAGTCTACGAAGGAAAACAAATTACAAAGTTATGCGATGATAAAAAAATCTGCAGGTTCGTTTCTGAATACTTAACGCGTTGTTTACCTTGGTATCGTTAGCTCAAGTTTCATGAGATCGGCCTAGCTCGATGCGCGCAAGCGTGCTATAAACCGGCCCCTTTGAGGTCAGCGTGCTCTGCTTTAACTCGACCGCTTGTGCGCGCGTGACGCCGAACTCCATGTTGCCCATTTCCTTTATCGACGCTGCGAGCTGCTCCTTGCGCTTAGCCGTCTTAACCCGGGCCAACGTCAGATGGGGCACGAAATCTCTCTCAGGTGGGAAGCCGAGCTTCTGGAGCTCCCGATCGATGTTTCGCTGGATGGCAATGACAATATCCCGGCCATCTGCGACAGCCGACCAGATCACTCGCATGTAGCGCAAATTCGGAAAGACCCCAATTCCTCGAACGGTCATGTCAAATGGCTGCGCGCCTCCAGCCGCCGCGCGCAGGGCATCTGCCACAGCACCGATTTTATCATTGGGGACGTCGCCTAGGAACTTCATCGTCACATGTATGTTCTCTGGCTCAACGAGCTTGAGCTGCGCTCCCGTCGCGGCCAGCTGTTGTTGTGCGGCCACCAGCCTCTGCCTGATGACTTCGTCGATATCGATCGCTACGAAAGCTCGCGGCATCTAAGACACTCCGACAGTACATCGAAATTTGTATTGCCAATGTGTTAAATAAGCATTAAGAAGTTTAGTGTAGACGGATATCTGATAAGATGTTGCTTGACGACGAAATCGTTCGCCTCGTTGGCATAAGCGACAGAGCCTTGGCCATCCTGAACGAAACCGACAGGATAATCGACCTTAGGCTCCACGCGCACCTCCCGAGCAAGGGGCCCGTGAGCGTCCCCGCGTACGTGGTCTACCACAACGCCGCCAGAGGTCCTCCGTGCAAGGGAGGGATAAGGATGTCCAGTGAGGTCACCTTGGAGGAGACCATCCAGCTCGCCGAGATAATGACCTACAAAGCGGCGTTGATGGACCTCCCATTTGGTGGCGGGAAGGCGTCGATCGTCGCGGACAGCGGGCTCCCTCCTCAGGAGAAAGGGATCTTGGTCAGGGAATTTGCCCACAAGATCCGGGGCGAGCTAACTTCAGGTGCATTTGTCCCGGCTCCCGATTTAGGGACGAGCCCGAGGGAGATGGCGGTGATATTTGGCGAAACCCATATGAGGGAATGCGTCACGGGCAAGCCGGTTGGCATAGGTGGCCTGCCGGGCAGGATGGAGGCCACGGGCTACGGTGTCGCGGTCGTCGCAGAACAAGCTGCAGTAGAACTTCTGAATTCTGAGCTCTCAGGGCTCACCGTAGGAGTGCAGGGGTTCGGGAATGTTGGCTCTTGGGCTTGTACTTTTCTATACGAGTTGGGGGCGAAGATCATCGCCGTCACGGATGCTACAGGTGGGACGGTGCGCAGGGAGGGTATAGACGTGGAGGAATTGAAAAAGCACGTCGCCGAGCACGGCGGTGTTGAAGGCTATATGCAGCACCTGAGCAACGAGGAGCTGTTCAAGCTAGATGTCGATATCCTCATCCCCGCAGCGATCGGGGGCGTGATAACAGGCGAAAATGCTGGCGGCATAAAAGCCAAGCTCATCGTTGAAGGCGCAAATGCTCCAACCACTCGGGAGGGGGATAAAATCCTCGCGAGGAAGGATGTACCTCTGGTGCCGGATATCCTCGCGAATGCTGGTGGGGTAGTTGCGAGCTACGATGAGTGGATGTTGGCGAAGTCGGGGAGCAGGACCAACAAGGAGGAGACCTACTCGACGATAAGGAAGGCCCTCCTTGAGGCATTTAAGGAAACCCTGGACTACTCCTCGGAGCGTGGGGTTTCACTGAGGAAGTCGGCTTTAGTCCTCGCGGCGGAACGTTTGATCGGTACGATGGAGGACAGGGGGTGGGTTTAACCACTAAAAATAGATTTTGTGGCCCACATCAGGATGATTCCTACCAAGAATGAACCAAAAGAAATCACTGTCCTAATGGTGTTTGTTTCTTTATGAAGTTCGGGCACAAGGTCGGACGCGGCGATGTAAAGGAATCCACCGGCAGCGAATGACAACAGAAATATCATTCCGCTTCCTATGTATGGATAAAGGTAGTATCCTGTAATACCACCCACAACCGCGGTCAACGCGGTTATGAAGTTGAGCATCAGAGCCTTTCGTGGTTTAAGGCCACCATAAACGAGAACCCCGAAATCACCTAGTTCCTGCGGAATTTCATGTGCTGCGATGGCCAGCGTCGTGGTCATGCCGAGCGGGATGCTTACGACAAAACTTGCCGCCATCACCAAACCATCGATGAAATTGTGCACGCCATCGCCAAACAGGTTGAGATACGCGAACGTGTGGATTGGGCACGTTTTTTCATGACAATGGCGCCATAGCAATTTCTCCAGTAAAAAGAATACTACGAAACCAATGATTACGCTTAGGAAGATATTACCGATTTCTTCGGATCTTTCTATTGACTCGGGCAATAGATGCAGAAATGCTCCACCGATCAGGGTACCGGCAGCAAAACCGACTAACACCAACAAAATTTTCTGTACTCTATTCTTTGACAAAACAAGTGTGATCGCGCCGACAAAGGATATCGAGCTAACCACAATGGTCGCTACAATTATCCAAAAGAGCTCACTCATGGTTTTCCCATATCGGCTTTAGTCAGAACATGTTTTAACTTTTAGTACTACTGCAGAAACCTCTTTTAGTTCGCGATGTGCTAAGACGACTCATTCATGCCCTCCTCACGATATCTTTCAAACAATTAAGGACTAAACCCTCGCCAGCCCAAGTGGGTTAAGATGGTAAACTAGGCCCCCAACGACCAATGCCAGTAAAAACGTGGTAATGGTAATCAGGGCTGCCCACTTCCAGCCGACCTCCCTGCCTAGGACCGCGATCGTTGCTATGCATGGGACGTAGATGGCCACCACGAGCGCAAACACGAACAATTGGAGTGGGGACATGAAGGTCGCCAAGTTCGAAGTACCTGCAACAACCGTCAGTAGCACGATCGCCCCTTCCTTCCGTATGAAACCATAGATTAGCGGGATTATCGCGACCGCAGGGAGGCCGAGCAGCCCGGTCGTGAGGGGTGAGAGAGGTTCGACAATCTTGTGGAGGGCTCCAGATACCTGCAGGGCCCCGATGATGAGGCTACCCACGATCAGAAGTGGAGCCGCAATGTACAAAAAGCTCCGCATCCTCACCCACGTTTTATACAAGACGGGTTTGGGCATCGGCACTCGAAGCGGCGGCATCTCCATAATCATTCCCGGGACCCGCCCAGGCAACACCCGGTTAAGCATCAGGCCCACGAGGAAGATGAGGGCGAGGATGATGCCGTAGATCACCAAGGCATACCTCACGCCGATGAAGAAGCCAACCGTCCCAAGGATGACGGCCGTCCTAGCTGAGCAAGGTATCATGGTTATGAGGAAAGATGAGATGATCCGCTCCCGCCGGGTGGTCAGCACACGCGTCGCCATTATCGCGGGGACGTTGCAGCCGAAGCCCCCCAACATCGGTACCACAGCCCTGCCGTGCAACCCGATCTTGTGCATCGCAGAGTCCATGACAAATGCCATGCGGGGGAGGTAGCCGGTATCCTCTAGAAACGCGAGCGCTAGGAAGAAGACCAGAATATATGGGATCATCACGGCCAGGATGCCAGAAATCCCTTGGATTAGCCCTATCTCCAGCACCTGTCCTACGGCCCCAGAATTCTTAAGGGTGGAACTCAACCCAGATGTCGCAGCCCCCCACCCGTCCACGAGCAGGCCCTCGAGAAAACCCCCGACGTAGATTATCAGCAGGAGCAGGGCGGCGAATACTGCGATCATTATCGGGACGCCGGTCTTCATATTCGTCGTAAGCTCACTCAATTTTTGCGAGAAGGTGGGCTTGATCGCCACATATTCGGTGATTTCCCTAGAGATCAGACTTGCTATACCATGGCGCTCCCTAGCTATCCGAAACGCCGCTGGCTCACCGTGCCTAGCCCTTATCTCCCGCGCCAGCTCATCCGCCTTCATGAGGACCACATCACCCCTAGGCTGGCGGGCCACAACCTCGGTGAGGTGAGCATCGCCCTCGAGGAGTTTTATGGCTAGGGTTCTAGCCGACAGGTCAAGGGGAGTGGGAGCGAGGTTCTTGCGGATGCTCCTGCTCAACTCCCCTATCGCCTCCTCCAGATCTCTGCCCATGCGGATTATCTTCTTTGGAAGCCTCTTCTTCAGCGCGAGCTTGACGGCCGCATCGAACGCCTTTGAAACATTTTCTCCCCTGGTAGCGACCGTTAGGATTACAGGTGCCCCCAGCTTTTTCGAAAGGAGGTCCGGATCTGGCTTTGTTCCCTTTTTCAAAGCCACATCGTACATGTTCAGGACAACGAGCATCGGGTATCCCAGCCTCAGGAGCTGAAGCGTCAGGTACAGGTTTCGCTCGAGATTGGAGGCATCGACTATGTTGACGATGACATCCGGCTTCTGCTCGAGGATCATCCGGCGGGCCACGAGCTCGTCGTCTGATACCGCTCCGAGCGAGTAGACGCCTGGGAGATCGATGACCCGGACATCGTACCCATCGTGCCTTACCCTCCCCTCCGTGAGTTCGACGGTGGTGCCCGGATAATTTGAAATTATCACGTCCGCGCCGGTCATCTGGTGAAAAATCGCGCTCTTTCCGACATTTGGGGTGCCGGCAAGTGCCATGACGATTTTGCCGCTTGGTTTTCTCTTGCCGGGCATTGCAAAACCTCCTCAAAAACTCTAAAACAGCTAATGCCGGGAGCGGCCTCGTCCATAGCGATACCTGCGGGGCCCCCTCACCAAGATCTTGGATGCTATGTCACGGCTCAACGCCACTTGAGAGTCCCCACACTGCACCATTAGGGCGCCCCGGGGTAGCTTCTCGATGATCTTGATTTTCGCCCCAGGCAAGATGTTCAATGATAGCAGGCGTTCAACG